>Ga0310345_10000042_pt1 | contig 332124 bp, 289 predicted proteins | sample HC15DNA20500_MG_FD_204667 | JGI IMG/M metagenome (GOLD analysis project Ga0310345, IMG submission 204667) | Marine microbial communities from station ALOHA, North Pacific Subtropical Gyre - HC15-DNA-20-500_MG | ecosystem: Environmental > Aquatic > Marine > Oceanic | place: Pacific Ocean... | reverse complement strand
AGTTTCTTGAACATTGTCTTGGTCCTTTCGGTGTGGTGTTGTGTGTGTGGCGTGATTGCCGTGTTTCGATGGTGTAGATATGACACCAAGTATAAGTGTTGTAAAGACACTTAATGAGAGAAGCTGGCCGAATTTTTCTAACCCTCTGAATTTAAAAGATTCATTTTTGAAGATTTGCTTCGCAATGGATGGATTCCGGGTGACTCCCCCGGCGCTTCCGGCCAAGGCGTTTCTCCAAGCAGGGTTCCGCCTCGTGACCCGTTCTATCGCGCATAATTGTTTACACCGGGGACGCCCCCTATATAGTGTCGGCAATACACATAGAGGTGAGCATGACCTATCAATACGAGTATCCGCATCCCGCCGTCACGACCGACACGGCGGTGTTTTCCATCATCGAGGGGCGGCTGAACGTGGCGCTGATCGAACGGGGCGGGGAGCCCTACAAGGGGCACTGGGCGTTGCCCGGCGGCTTCGTGCAGATGGACGAGGACCTTGAAACCGGCGCGCGGCGAGAGCTGGCGGAGGAGGCAGGCGTGACGCCGGCGCAGCTTGAAGGGCTGCCGTTTCTGCAGCTTGGCGCCTATGGCCGGCCCGACCGCGATCCGCGTGAGCGGGTGATTACCGTGGTGTTCCTGACGCTGGTGCCGATGGACCGGCTGAAGCTGGTGGCCTCGACCGACGCGGCAAGGGCGGAGTGGTTTTCCTTCGATGCGCTGCCCGAGCTGGCCTTCGACCATGCCAGGATATTGGAGGATGCGCGGCAGGCGCTGGCCAAGCTGGTGTCGACCGATCTGGGGGAGGATGCCTCGGTTGTGTTTTCCTTCCTGCCCGAGGAGTTCACCCTGTCACAGGCGCAGGTGGCCTTCGAGACGATCAAGGGCGCGCCGCTGGAGAAGCGGAATTTCCGCAAGTGGATCAATTCGCACTGGGATCTGGAGGATTTGCAGAAGAAGACCACGGGCGGGCGGCACCGGCCGGCGAGCCTTTACAAGCTGAAGGGGCCGCGGAAGGCGGCTTGAGGGGCAGGTGCGCGCCGGGCCGCCCCCCGGCACGGCGATTTGGCTGACGGAAGCGCAACATCGACAGCTGGGAAGTACTTGGCGGGCATAAAGTGCCCACTACCAGCGTTGGATCGCCGCACCGCGGCCCGGCGATGCGCGGCGCCTCAAACCCCCAGCCACCGCGTATGCGCCTCGTCATCCTTGGCCAGCGCCGCCGCGTCGCCGCGCCAGACGATCTGGCCGCGGCCCATCAGGCTGATATCGTCGGCAAGTCCGAGGGCGAAGTTCAGGTTCTGCTCGACCAGCAGGATGGTCAGCCCCGACGCCTTCAGCTCCTTCAGCTTGCCGAAGATCTGCTGGATGATGATCGGGGCCAGCCCCTCGGTCGGCTCGTCGAGCATCAGGATGCGGGGGCCGGCCATCAGCGCACGGCCCACCGCCAGCATCTGCTGCTCGCCGCCCGACAGTTCGTGCCCGCCATTGTTCAGCCGCTCGGCGAGGTTGGGGAAGAACTCCACCACCTTCCCGACGCTCCAGTCGGCGCCGGGACCGGCCAGCCGCCCGGCCAGTTCGAGGTTCTCGCGCACGGTCAGGGCGCCGAAGATATCGCGTGTCTCGGGCACATAGGCCACGCCCATGCGGGCAATGTCGTAGGGCAGCTTGCCGGAAATCTGCTGGCCGCCCAGCGTGACCCGCCCCGCCGTCAGCGGCAATTGCCCGATCACCGATTTCAGCGTGGTCGACTTGCCCACACCGTTGCGGCCCAGCAGCGCGTGCACCGTGCCCTCGCGCACCGTGAGGTCGAGCCCGTGGACAACGCGGGTCTCGCCATAGCCGGTCTCTAACCCTTCCAGTTCAAGCATTCTGCTGCCAGTCCCCCAGATAGATGTCGCGCACGACCGGGTTGCCGCGCGTCTCGTCCGGTGTGCCCTCGAACACCACCTCGCCGAAATTCAGCACGGTGATCCGGTCGGCCACGTCGAAGGCAAGGTCCATGTCATGCTCGATGATCAGCACGGTCAGGTCTTCGGGCAGGGATTTGAGCAGGTGGTGGAAGCCCTCGATCATCGACGGGCCGACGCCCGACGTGGGCTCGTCCATCAGCAGGAGTTTCGGCCTTGTCGCCAGCGCGATGCCCACTTCGAGCTGCCGGCGGTTGCCGTAAGAGGCGGCCTTGACCGGCGTGTCGAGCAGGTCGGTGAGCGAGACCAGCTCGGCGGCCTCCTCGACCGCCTGCTTGACGCCCGTGTCGCGAAAGCTGTCTTTCACCAGCCACGCGATCTTGCCCTGCGCGGCGGCGGCGGCGAGCGTCAGGTTCTCGCGCACGGTGAGGTCTTCGAAGAGGTTGTTCTTCTGGTAGCTGCGCGACAGGCCCATGCGCGAGCGCTGGCTGACGCTCATGCCCGAGATCGAGGTGCCGCCCACGAGGATGTCGCCTGCGGTGGGCTTCAACTCGCCCACCAGCAGGTTGAAGAGCGTGGTCTTGCCCGCCCCGTTGGGGCCGAGGATGACCCGGCGTTCGCCCTTTTCCAGCCGGAACGAGACGTTGCGCGTGACCTGAAGCCCGCCGAAGGCTTTCGATAGGTTGTGAACCTCAAGCATTCCGGGTCGCTCCGCCTGACTTGCGCCGCCCCAGCCAATGCTCGGCCTGTCCATAGAGGCCCCGGCCCCCGGCCAGCACGGTGGCGATCAGGACAAGGCCCACGACGATATGCCAGTGGTCGGTATGTCCGCTGAGTTCATGCTTCAGCAGGACGAAGGCGATGGCCCCGATCATCGGACCGATGAGCGTGCCCAAACCGCCGAGGATCACCACGATCAGCGCCTCGCCCGAGACGGTCCAGAACAGGAGTTCGGGAGAGATATACTGGATATGCTGGCCCGCGATGATGCCCGCCACCCCCGCCAGCAGGCCGGAGAAGCCCATGGCGCGGGCGCGGTGGATGACGGTGCTGACGCCGATGGCGCGCATCCGCGGCTCGTTGGAGTGGATGCCGCAGAGCGTGCGCCCGAAGGCCGAGCGCATGACCCATGCGGCGGCCACGTAGCACAGCAGCACCAGCAACAGGGCGTAAAGCGCGAAGGGCAGGGACTTGGTCATGCTGATGCCGGCCCAGTCGAAATCGAACCTTGGCAGGCCGCCCATGCCGTCATCGCCGCCCAGCCAGCGGGATTTGAAGATCACGGTATAGGCCATCTGCCCGAAGGCGAGGGTGGCCATGATGAAATAGATGCCGGTGGTGCGCGCGGTGATCCAGCCCACGATGGTGCCGAACACCGCCGCGGCCCCGATCGCGGCCACGGCCGAGGGCAGGGCGGGATAGCCCAGCTTGGCCGTCAGGATGCCGTAGGTATAGGCCGAGACGCCGAGGATGGCGCCGTGGCAGAGCGAGACCATGCCGCCGAAGCCCGCGACCACGTCGATGCTGATGGCGAGGATGGCGAGGATGGCGATCTCGACCACGATCTCGCGGGCGAAATAGCCGCCGTAGATGGCGTAGAGCGCAAGGGCCGCCAGCGCGAAGACGAGGACGATGGAACGTGTCGGGGTCTGGTGGAACATGGCTTCACGCCCCTCGCGCGGGGATCAGCCCTTGCGGGCGCAGGACAAGGATGGCGGCCAGCAGCAGGTAACTTGCCACCGCCGCGAGGCTGGGCAGGAAGGCCGCGCCGATGGTTTCGATGAAGCCCACGATGAGCGAGCCGACGATGGCGCCCTGAAGGCTGCCTAGCCCGCCGATGACGACGACGATCAGGGTGGGGATCAGGATCGAGATGCCCATGCCGGTGGTGGCCGAGAAGACCGGTGCGGCGACCACGCCCGCCAGCCCCGCCAGCGCGCAGCCGACGCAGAAGACTGCGAAGAAGAGGCGGCCCACATTGATGCCCATCGCGGCGGCCATGTCGCCGTTTTCCACGCTGGCGCGGATCATCGCGCCGATCTGGGTGCGGGACAGGACGAGCCAGAGCGCGGCCATGACCACCGCGCCGAGCGCGATGATGAAGAGGCGATAGGTGGGGTAGGCCACGCCAAGCAGGTTCGAGGTGCCCGACAGCCCCGCCGGTGCGTCGAGCCCCAGCGCGATGTCGCCCCAGCCGAGGCGGGCGATGTCGAGAAAGACGAAAATCAGGCCGAAGGTCACCAGAACCTGGTTCATCGGCCCGGCCCCGCGCAGCCTGTCGATCAGGGTGAAATACAGCAGCGCGCCGATCAGGGTGACGCCCAGCGGCGCAAGGATGAACGCGCCCCAGTAGCTGCCGGTCAGCGCCGCCGCCGAAATGCCAAGGTAGGCGCCCATCATGTAGAGCGCGCCATGGGCGAGGTTGACGAAATGCAGCAGCCCGAAGATCACCGTCAGCCCGATCGACAGCAAAAACAGCAGCATCGAATATTGCAGCGCATTCAGGAACTGAAGAACCCAGAAACCCGCATCCATGACCGGCCCCTTTTCACCCCGGGTTTGCAAAAACCTCGCCCCCGGTTTCGTGGCCGGGGGCGAGCATGGTCAGGCGATCAGTTCAGCGCGCAGCCGTTCGGCTCGTCGCGGACCGATTCGACCTTGCCGAGGACCTTCTGGGTCAGGCCCTCGCCCTCTTTCACGGTCTCGTAGATATAAACGTCCTGCACGATGTTGTTGGTGGCGGCGTCGATCTCGGCCGGGCCGCGCGGGCTTTCGAAGGAGACGCCCCGCAGCGCCTCGGCGATCGCGGCGCGGTCGCTGGCGCCGGTGTCGATGGCGGCCATCAGCGCCTTGGCGGCGTCATAGCCCTGCACGGTGTATTCCGAGGGCATCTTGTCATTCGCGGCCTGGTAGGCCTCGACGAAGGCCTTGTTCACCTCGTTGTCGACGGTGGGCACGTAGTGCAGCGAGGCGATGACACCCACGGCGGCGTCGCCTTCGGCGGCCACGTAGAGCGGCGAGGTCAGGAAGCCCGCGCCATAGAGCGGCAGGTCTTTCGCAAGGTCGAACGAGCCGTATTGCTTGACGAAGCTGATCGCCTCGCCGCCCGCGTAGAACACGAACAGCGCCTCGGCGCCCGACGATTTGGCATTGGTCAGGTAGGGGCCGAAATCGCTGGTCTGGCCGAAGGGCGTGTATTCGCTGCCGACGATCTCGCCGCCGCCTTCCTCGAAGGTCTGGATGAAGCCCTCGACCATCTGGTGCCCGGCGGCATAATCCGGCGCAAGGGTGTAGGCGGTCTTGACGCCCTGCTGGGCCAGCCATTCGCCCATCGGCCGCGTGACCTGACCGTTGGAGAACGACACCCGCGAGATATAGGGCGAACAGTTCTCGCCCGTGGCCTCGTCATTGCCCGCGTTCGCCACGATCAGCGGCACCTCGGCCCCGTCGACGAAATCGCGGACCGCGCCAAGAACGCCCGAGGACACGAGGCCCATGATCACGTCGACCTCGTCTTCCAGCACCAGCTTGCGGGCCTTGGCCAGACCCACCGGCGGCTTGGCCTCGGTGTCTTCTCTGACCAGTTCGAATTCGCCGCTGCGCCCGGCTTCCTCCAGCGCCATGTTGAACCCGAGGGTGATCTCGTTGCCAAGCGCCGCGTAGGTGCCCGAATAGGGCAGCAGCACGCCGACCTTGGTCTGTGCGCTCGCCCCTGTCACGGCAAGCAGTGACGCCGCCGTAGCGGCCAGAAACAGTTTCTTCATTGGTATCCTCCCTAGCGATAACTTTCCCGAGACGACGGGCAGGTATCGATTCCAGTCTATGCACAAAAGTGCAGTCAGTAAAGGTGAATGTTGCAATATTACGCAACAAGTGCAGTATGGCGTCAAATACTCAATTCGATTCTGTCGTGGCCAATTTCGGGAGGAGGCACACATGTCGCAGGAACGGTTCGAGGCTTTGGTCGGGGAGGTCGCCGAGGCCATCAGGGGCAAGCCGCTTGATTCCGGGCTGGCCGGCTATCTCAACCGGACATGGCCCAAGGACGGCCCGGAATTCACCGAGCTGCGCGAGCTCTGCGCCGAGGGGGAGCGCGAGGGCTGGCTGATGTCGCGCGAGGCGGGCGGTATCCGCTTCGGCCGGGCGGTGAAGCCCGGCGGTGCGGCGGGGGATTTCAGCGTCGACGTGGTGCGCATGAAGGATGTGCGCGGACCGCATCACATCCATCCCACGGGCGAGATCGGGGCGGTGATGGGCCTTGACGGCCAGCCGCATTTCGATGGCTTCGCCGAGGGCTGGTATGTCTACGAGCCCGGCACGGATCATCACCCCACGGTGACCGGGGGCGATGCCTATGTGCTCTACCTGCTGCCGCAGGGCGCGATCGAGTTTACCGGCAAATAAGCCGGACACGCCGGGCCCCGTGCCCGGCGACGGGAGGAGGACCCAAGAATGAACGACAATGCCGCACTCTATTTCGTCGACCGCCATATCGAGGAGGGCCGCGCCGACAAGGTGGCCTTTCGCGAGGCCGACGGTGCGAAGCGCAGCCTGACCTATGGCCAGCTGGCGCAGGAGGCCGCCCGTTTCGGCGGCGCGCTGGAGCGCCACGGTGTCCGGCGCGAGGAGCGGGTCGCGATGATCGTGCAGGACCAGATCGAGTTCCCGGTGATCTTCTGGGGCGCGATGAAGGCGGGCGCCATCCCCGTGCCGCTCAACACGCTGCTGTCGACGCAGGTTTATGACAGCATCCTGTCGGACAGCCGCGCCTCGATCCTCGTGGTGTCGGAGGCGTTGTGGGAAACGGTCGCGCCTGCGGTGCAGGACAACCGCTATCTCCGCGCCGTGGTGGTGATCGGTGACGCGCCCGAGGGGACGGAAAGCTATCAGGCCTTCTGCAAGGATGCCCCCGAGATCGAGACGGTCGAGGCCAGCGCCGACGAACTGGCCTTCTGGCTCTATTCCTCCGGCTCTACCGGCGCGCCCAAGGGGGTGCGGCACGTCCATTCCAGCCTTCAGGCCACCGCCGAATGCTTCTCTCGCGATGTGCTGGGCATGACCGAAGACGACATCGTCTATTCCGTGGCCAAGATGTTCTTTGCCTATGGGCTGGGCAACGCCGTGTCCTTTCCGATGTCGGTAGGCGCGACCACGGTGCTGGCCGCAGGGCGGCCGACGCCGGATCTGGTCTTCCGCATCATGAAGGAGGAAAAGCCCACGATCTTCTGCGGCGTACCGACGCTTTATGCCGCGCTGGTGGCCGAGCAGGAGAAGGCGGGCGCCAAGCCCGACCATTGCATCCGCCTGTGCACCTCCGCCGGCGAGGCGTTGCCGCGCGAGGTGGGGGAGCGGTGGCACCGGCTTTGGGGGGCGCATATCGTCGATGGCGTGGGCTCGACCGAGATGCTGCATATCTTCCTGTCGAACCGCCCGGACGACATCGTTTATGGTACCTCCGGGCTGGCGGTGCCGGGCTACGAGGTGCGGCTGGTCGACGAGCATGACGAGGACGTGGCCGAGGGCGAGGTGGGCGAATTGCTGGTCCGCGGCCCGTCAAGCGCCGAGGGCTACTGGAACCGGCGGCACAAATCCATGTCCACCTTCGCCGGGCACTGGACCCGCACGGGCGACAAGTACGAGCGCACCGCCGAGGGCCGCTATGTCTATTGCGGGCGGACCGACGACATGTTCAAGGTCTCGGGCATCTGGGTCAGCCCCTTCGAGGTGGAGCAGACGCTGGTCGAGCATCCGTCGATCCTCGAAGCGGCGGTGATCGGCCGGGCCGACGATCAGGACCTGATCAAGCCCGCCGCTTACGTGGTGCTGAAAGAGGGCGCCGAGACCGTGGATGCCGAGACGCTCAAGGGCTTCGTGAAGGACAAGATCGGCATGTGGAAATACCCCCGCTGGATCGAGGTGGTCGAGGAATTGCCGAAAACCGCCACCGGCAAGATCCAGCGTTTCAAACTGAGGGAGAGCGCGTGATGAGCATTGATTGGAAAGCGGGCAAGGGCACGCTGGAGGCGAGCGGCAAATCGCTGGAATGGGCGGCTTTCGGTCCGGCGCCGGGCGACAATCCCGTGATTGTCATGCTGCACGAGGGGCTGGGCTGCCTTGCGCTGTGGCGCGATTTCCCCGAGCGGGTGGCGCAGGCCACGGGCTGTCCGGTCTTCGCCTATTCCCGCGCGGGCTATGGCCAGTCGGACGCCGCCGAGCTGCCGCGCCCGCTGGATTACATGACGCGCGAGGCGGTGGATGTGCTGCCCGATGTGCTGGATGCGCTGGGCGATGGCCCGGTGATCCTGTTCGGGCATTCCGACGGTGCGACCATTTCGGCGGAATATGCCGGCCGGGTCGAGGATTACCGCGTGCGCGGGTTGATCCTGATGGCGCCGCATTTCTTTACCGAACCGATGGGGCTGGCCGAGATCGCCAAGGCGCGTAAGGCGTTCGAGGCGGGCGACATGAAGGACCGCATGGCGAAGTATCACCGCGATGCCGAGGCCACCTTTCGGGGCTGGAACGACGCGTGGCTCGATCCGGGCTTCAAGGCGTGGAACGTGGGCGAGGTGATCGACTACTTCCGCATCCCGTCTTTGGTGATTCAGGGCCGCGAGGATCAGTACGGCACGCTGGCGCAGGTTGATGAGGTCGAGACCCGGAGCTATGCGCCGGTCGAGACGGCCGTGCTGGATGATTGCCGCCATTCGCCGCATATGGACCAGCCCGAGAAGGTGCTGGAGGCGGTGGCCGAGTTCACTGCCCGCCTGACGCGGATCGAGGCGGCGGAGGTCGAGGTCGCGTGAGCCTGACGCCGTGACCCGCCTGCTGGCCCTGCCGCCCCGGCCCTATCTGCCGGGGCAGACCGAGCGGCCCGACGAGGCGATTTTCGAGCCGTTGAAGGAGGGCCTCTCGCCGGACATGGCGCCGGAGGCACTGGCGCAGAGCGCGGCTTTCGTCGGCGGACAGCAGGCCTTTGCGCAGGGGTATTTCTGGGAGGCCCATGAATTGTGGGAGGCCGTCTGGATGGTCCTGCCGCCCGCCAGTGCCGAACGGCACCTGCTGCGCGGGCTGATCCAACTGGCCAATGGCGGGCTCAAGGCGCGGATGGGCCGCGAGAACGCCGCCCGTCGGATCGCCGCGCTGGCCGAGGCGGCCCTGCGCGAGGCGTTCCTGCAGGGGCAGGATCGGCTGATGGAGCTGGACCGTGCGGCGGTGGAGGAGATGAGGAATCATGTGCGGATTCCGGCGCGCTAGGGGTGTATGCAAAATAATGCTAATTTTGCCCGACTGCGGTACAGCACGCCTGCTATTTGTAAAACAAGGGGCTTTTGGGTGCGCAAAAGTACGGCTTTGCGGTTTACACCACCACCCCTAAGCACTATGATGCAACTTAACGCTCAATTGGCTCGAACCGGGAGGACGCCGCGGTGACCAAGATGATAGATTTCCAGACCGACCCGTCGAAATACCGCCATTGGCGTGTCGAGTATGACGGCGAGGTCGCCAACCTCTTCATGGATGTAGACGAGGATGGCGGCCTGTTCGATGGCTACCAGCTCAAGCTGAATTCCTACGATCTCGGCGTCGATATCGAACTGGCCGATATCGTGCAACGGATGCGGTTCGAGCATCCGGAGGTGAAGGTGGTCGTGATGCAATCCGGAAAGGACAAGGTGTTCTGCGCCGGCGCCAATATCCGCATGCTGGGCGGCGCGGCGCATAGCCACAAGGTCAATTTCTGCAAGTTCACCAACGAGACCCGCAACACCTACGAGGCGGCCGAGGCGGATTCGGGCCAGAAGTATATCGCCGCCGTGAAAGGCTCCTGCGCGGGTGGCGGGTACGAGCTGGCGATTGCCTGCAATCACATCATGCTGACCGATGACAGCACGTCTTCGGTCGCACTGCCCGAGGTGCCGCTTCTGGCCGTGCTGCCGGGCACCGGCGGGCTGACCCGTGTCACAGACAAGCGGAAGGTGCGCCGCGATCTGGCCGACGTGTTCTGCTCCATCGAGGAGGGCGTGCGCGGCAAGCGGGCCAAGGATTGGGACCTTGTCGACGAGGTGATTCCCAACTCGAAATTCGACGCGACTGTGCAGGAGCGCGCGAAGGAATTCGCCGCCGCCTCGAAGAAACCCACCGGCAAGGGCATCACGCTGGGCCCGATCGACCGCAGCATCGGCGAGGACGGCGCGCTGACCTATTCGCTGGTCGAGGTGGAGCTTGACCGCGACCGCCGCCGGGCGACCATCACCCTCAAGGGCCCCGAGGAGGACGCGCCCGCCGACGCCGCCGCGCTGGAGGCGCTGGGGGACCAGTCCTACCTGCTGAAACTCGCCCGCGAGCTGGATGATGCGATCCTGCACCTGCGCCTCAACGAGAACGAGCTGGGCCTCGTGACCTTCCGCACGCAGGGCGACCCCGAGGCGGTGCTGGCGCATGAAAAGGTGCTGCTCGGCAACAAGGATAACTGGCTCGCCAACGAGATCCTGCACTACTGGAAGCGCGTGTTGAAACGGATCGACGTGACCTCGCGCAGCCTTGTGGCGCTGGTCGAGCACGGCTCCTGCTTCGCCGGGGTGCTGGCCGAGCTGCTCTTTGCCGTCGACCGCTCCTACATGATGGAGGACGAGTTCGAGGGCGACAACCGGCCCACGGCCACCATCACCCTGAGCGACGGCAATTTCGGGCAATACCCGATGGGCAATGACCTGACCCGGCTGGAAACCCGTTTCCTTGGCCAGCCCGGCCACGTGGCGGAGCTGAAGGCCAAGACGGGCGAGCCGCTGGAAGCCGAAGACGCCAAGGAGGCGGGCCTCGTCACCTTCGCCTATGACGATATCGACTGGGAGGACGAGATCCGCATCTTCATGGAAGAGCGCGCCTCGTTCAGCCCGGATGCAATGACGGGGATGGAAGCCAACCTGCGCTTTGCCGGCCCGGAAACGATAGAAACCCGCATCTTCGGGCGGCTGACCGCATGGCAGAACTGGATCTTCAACCGTCCGAACGCCGTGGGCGAGGAGGGCGCGCTGCAACGCTATGGCAGCGGCCTGCGCGGCAAGTACAACATGGAACGCGTCTGACCGGCGCAACTGGGAGACTTAACTCATGCTCGATCTCATCAATGTCAGCTACGACACGCAGATCCCCAACAACGTGAACCTGTCCTCGGACAAGCGCGTGCTGAAGGCACTGGAAAAGTGGCACCCCGGTTACATCAACTGGTGGAACGACCTGATCCCCGACAATTTCCAGCAATCGCTGGTCTACCTGCGCACCGCCGTCAGCGTTGACCCCAAGGGCTGGGCCAAGTTCGACTACGTCAAGATGCCCGAGTACCGCTGGGGCGTGCTGCTGGCGCCGCAGGTCGAGGACCGCAAGATCCCGTGCGGCGAGCATGTGGGCGAACCGGCATGGCAGGAAGTGCCGGGTGAATACCGCAACATGATGAAGCGCCTGATCGTCATTCAGGGCGATACCGAGCCCGCGTCGGTCGAGCAGCAGCGTTTCCTCGCGCTCACCGCGCCGTCGCTCTACGACATGCGCAACCTGTTTCAGGTCAACGTGGAAGAGGGTCGTCACCTCTGGGCGATGGTCTATCTGCTGCACAAGTATTTCGGCGCAGATGGCCGGGAAGAGGCCGATGACCTGCTGCGCCGCTCCTCGGGGTCGGAAGAAGCGCCGCGGATGCTGGGCGCGTTCAACGAGGAAACGCCGGACTGGCTGTCTTTCTTCATGTTCACCTATTTCACCGACCGCGACGGCAAGATGCAGCTTGAAAGCCTTGCGCAATCGGGCTTCGACCCGCTGTCGCGCACCTGCCGCTTCATGCTGACCGAGGAAGCGCACCACATGTTCGTGGGCGAGACCGGCGTCGGCCGCACCATCGAGCGCACCTGCCAGGTGATGAAGGAAAACGGCATCGACGATCCCTATGATATCGACAAGATCCGCGCGCTGGGCGTGATCGACCTGCCGACGGTGCAGAAGAAGCTGAACCTGCACTACACGCTGTCGCTCGACCTGTTCGGTCAGGAGGTGTCGACCAACGCCGCCAACGCGTTCAACGCAGGGATCAAGGGCCGCTATCACGAGCATCGGATCGACGACGATCACAAGCTCGAGGGCGACACCTATACCGTGTGGGATTTCGAGGATGGCAAGGCCGTGCAGAAACAGGTGCCGGCGCTGACCGCCATCAACATGCGCCTGCGCGACGACTATACCCGCGACGCCTCGGGCGGGATCGGCCGCTGGAACAAGATCATCCAGAAGGCCGGCGTCGATTTCCAGCTCAAGCTGCCGCATGAAAGCTTCAACCGGCAGATCGGCGTCTTCGCCGGGCACAAGTTCAACCCCGAGGGCGAGATCGTGTCGGAGGCCGAGTACGAGAAGGGCATGGCCGACTGGATTCCGACCAAGGCCGATGGCGATTTCATCCAGTCGCTGATGGAGCAGGTCACCGAGCCCGGCAAGTTCGCCGGCTGGATCGCCCCGCCCAAGGTCGGGATCGACAACAAGCCGGGCGATTTCGAATACGTCAAACTGCACATGGCGTAAGCCGAATGCCCCGCGCCGGTCCCGCCACGGGGCCGGCCGCCGCAATCCCAGGGAGAACAAGATGCAAATCGACCGCCATATCGCACACAAGCCCAACATGAGCGCCCTTGGGGATGAGTTGGCCGCGCTGCGCGGCCGATGCATCGGCTGTCCGGGCTGCAAGGGGACCTGCGCGGCGCTGATCGAGGCGCTGGCCCTGCCGGGCCATGTTCTGAAAGGGGGCGAGGCGTGAACCAGCCGATCAAGCAACACCTGATCGATCCGGAAATCTGCATCCGCTGCTACACCTGCGAGATGACCTGCCCGATCGAGGCGATCACACATGACGACAACAATGTCGTCGTGGACCCCGACAAGTGCGACTATTGCATGGCCTGTATCCCGGTCTGCCCCACCGGCAGCATCGACGAATGGCGCGTGGTCGAGCAGCCCTATTCGCTGGACGAGCAGTTCTCATGGGAGGAACTGCCCAAGCAGGAAGAGATCGAGGCGCCCGGCCCCGGCGATGGGGGCATCGAGGCGCTGGACGATGCGATGGCTGCCCTGCTGGCCGAGGCGCACAAGGGCGCCGGCGGCAAGTCGAAGGCCCCGGCCTCGGCGGCCAAGCCCACCATCAACCTCTACAACCTCGCCAACCCGGTCGAGGCCACGGTGCAGGGCAACTATGGCCTGACCCATGACGAGAGCGAAGCGGACGTTCGCCACATCATCCTGAATTTCGAGGGCAAACCCTTTCCCGTGCTGGAGGGCCAGTCGATCGGCATCATCGCGCCCGGCGAGGATGCCGAAGGCAAGCCCCACCTGCCGCGGCTCTATTCCGTGTCCAGCCCGCGCGACGGCGAGCGGCCGAACTACAACAACGTCTCGCTCACCGTGAAGCGGGAGGAGCAGGGCGTATGTTCCAACTATGTCTGCGATCTGAAGCAGGGCGACAAGGTCAAGGTCACAGGCCCGTTCGGCGCGACCTTCCTTCTGCCCGACGATCCCGAGGCGCGGCTTCTGCTGATCTGCACCGGCACCGGCTCGGCCCCGATGCGCGCCTTTACCATGCGCCGCCAGCGCGCGGTGGGCGAGAAATCGGGCGGAATGACCATGTTCTTCGGCGCGCGGACGCCGGAAAGCCTGCCGTATTTCGGGCCGTTGCGGAAAGTGCCCGACAACCTGCTGCAAAAGCACCTCGTCTTCAGCCGCCTGCCCGACAAGCCCCGCGAATACGTGCAGGACAGGATGGCCGCGGAGGAGGAGATCGTCGCCGAGCTGCTGCAGGATCCCAAGACCCATATCTATATCTGCGGCCTGCGCGGGATGGAGGAAGGGGTGGAACACGCCTTCGCCAATATCGCCGAAAGCATTGGCCAGCCTTGGCACGACCTGCGCGACACGATGCGCGACGAGGGCCGGTATCACGTCGAGACCTACTGAGGGATGGACGCGATGAGCGGCGAGGGAGCCCGCCCCTTCGAGCACGAGATCCGCGTCACCTGGGCCGATTGCGACCCGGCGCGCATCGCCTATACCGGGCGCATCCCGAATTTCGCGCTCGACGCGATCAATGGCTGGTGGGAGCATCACCTCGGCGATGGCTGGTTCCAGATGGAGATCGACCGCAATCTCGGCACGCCCTTCGTGTCGATGGCGCTTCAATTCACTGCGCCGATCACGCCCCGCCACCGGCTGATCTGCCGGGTCTGGCCCAACCGGCTGGGCGAGACGTCGATCGGGTTTCACGTCGACGGCTATCAGGACGGCACGCTGTGTTTCTCGGGCGATTTCGTGAGCGTTTTCATCACCGCCGATGAATTCGCGAAAGCCCCGCCGCCTCAGGAAATCCGGGCGCTCGTCGAGCGCCACCTTGTGCCTGCCTGACCGCGTCTGCTAGGCTGCCCTCTGTCCGGCAGGTAGCTGGTGCGACGGGGCAACCTGCACCATATTGCCAACCTTGAGGCTTGTATTTGGCCCGTTTTTCCCTAGAATTCTGCACTATATTTCTCAAGGCGGGCAGCATGGCCGAAATCACCAACTTCCGGGGCGAAGTCACGGCGAACGCGCCGAAGGACGGGCTCGACCTCGAGGTGGAAGACCTGATGCAGCGCGTCGGCATGCGCGTGCGCAAGGCGCGCGAGCTGAAGGGTGTGCCCCGCCGGGTGGTTTCGGAACGCTCGGGCGTCTCGCCCCGCTACCTCGCCCAGCTCGAGGCGGGGGAGGGGAATATCTCCATCGGTCTCCTCCAGCGCGTGGCCTCCGCCCTCGATCACCGCATCGAATGGTTCGTGGGCCAAGACGACCCGTGGACCTCGGACGCCCTGCGCATCGCCGATCTCTACCGCGCCGCCACCGCCGAGAAGCGGCAGGCCGCGATGGAGGCGCTCAGCACCCACAGCCCCGACCAGCTGCGCGGCCGGCGCATCTGCCTGATCGGGCTGCGCGGGGCGGGCAAGTCGACGCTCGGCGCGATGGCGGGGCAGATGCTCCACACGCCCTTCCTCGAGCTGAATATCGAGATCGAAGAACATGCCGGCATGCCCGTGGCCGAGGTGGTGGCGCTCTACGGGCAGGAAGGCTATCGCGAGCTTGAGGCGCAGGCGCTCAGCCGGATCATCGCCACCCATGACACCGTGGTCCTCGCCGCCGCCGGCGGCATCGTGGCCGAACCCGAGACCTTCAAGACCCTGCTGTCCCATTTCCACACCATCTGGATTCAGGCCCGCCCCGAGGAACACATGAGCCGCGTCCGCAATCAGGGCGACACCCGCCCGATGGCCGGCAACCCCGAGGCGATGGAGCAGCTTCGCAGCATCCTGAAAAGTCGCGAGGCGCTCTATGAACAGGCCGAGGCCCGGCTCGACACCACCGGCAAACCGCTGCAGGCCTCGGCCGAGGAACTGGTCGAGCTGATCCGCGCCCGCGGCTTCCTCGACGAAGCGTCCTCATGACCCCCCGCGGACCGGGCATTTGCCCCCGGCAGCGTTTGCATTATCTACGTCTCAGGCCGACTGGAGGGGGCAGAGAGGCACGCGGATGACAGTCCACACGCGCCGGGAGGGGAGAACCGGGTATGTCGAACTCGACACCCCGCCCGTCAACGCCATCGGGCTCGACATTCGCAAGGGCCTGCTGGCCGCCGTGGACTGGGCCGAGGCGCAGGGGCTCGAGCGGGTCATCCTGTCGGGCCGGGGCCGGATGTTTTCCGCAGGTGCCGATATCCGCAGCTTCGACGCGCCCCTGCCGGAACCCTACCTTCCCGACCTGCTGAACCGGATCGAGCGGAGCGCCGTTCCGTGGATCGCGGCGGCCCATGGCGCGGCGCTGGGCGGGGGGCTGGAGCTGATGCTGGCCTGTCGCTACCGCATCGCCGCCCCCGGCACCCGGCTGGGCCTGCCCGAGGTGGGGATCGGCGTGGTTTCCGGTGCGGGCGGAACGCAGCGGCTGCCGCGTCTCGTCGGCCTTGCCAAGGCGCTGGAGCTGGCCCCGTCGGGCCGCACCGTCACCGCGGAAGAGGCGCGCGCCATCGGCCTGATCGACGAGGTCGATGCCGACCCGGTGGCCTTCGCCGAGCTGACCAACGGCGAATGGCTGGGCATGAAGGTGCCGGTGAGCGAACTCAATTCCGGCGAACTGCCCCCCGAGGTCTTCGAGACCGCCCGCCGCGAGGCCGGCCGGACCATGCCCGGCCAGATCGCCCCGCAGCGCGCCATCGACCTGATCGAGGCCTCGCAGCACATGCCGTTCGACGACGGCCTGATCCAGGAGCGCGCGGTCTTCTTCGATCTCAGCCACTCGGCCCAGTCGAAGGCCCTGCGCCACGTCTTCTTCGCCGAGCGTGCGGCGAGGATGCCCGAGCGGCTGGCGGATACGACGCGCCCTGCATTGGACCGGGTCACCGTCCTCGGCACGGGGCCGGTCGGCACGGGAACCGCCTTCGCGCTATTGATGGCGGGGCTGTCGGTGACGCTGGTAAGGGAGGAGGGCGACATGCCGTGCAGTGCCGCCTCGGGGCTCGACCGCCATTTCGACCATGCGCTCGAGCGCGGGCGGCTCACTCCCGAAACCGCCGCCGCCCGCCGCGCGGCGCTGACCCTCACCGACGAGAGAACCGGCGCGGCCGGCCTTGTGCTCGACACCACCGACGCGCCGACGGAAGAGAGGCTGGCCGTGCTCGCGTCGCTGCAGGACGGTCGGACCGCCGAGGCGGTGCTCGCCACCACCGCCATGCCGGGGATCGACCGGCTTGCGCGGGGCCTGCCGGAGCCGTCGCGCCTGATCGGGCTGCACTTACCGGACGTTGCGGGAGAAAAGGGGCTGATCGAGATCCTGCCCGGCGCCGCCACCTGCGCCGCCGCCGTGGCCACCGGGTTCGACCTTGCGCGAATCCTCGGCCGGGTGCCCGTTCTTGCCGGGGCTGCGGGCGGGTCCATCGGCCGCCGCCTTCTGGCCCGCTATGCCGAGGCGGCCGAGACCGTTCTGATGGACGGCTCCACCCCGTGGGAGGTGGACGAGGCGATGGTGGAATTCGGTTTCGCCATGGGCCCGTTCGAGGCGCAGGACATCTCGGGCCTCGACCTCGCCCATGCCGAGCGCCGCAGACAGGATGCCACCCGCGACCCCGCCCGCCGCTACATTCCCGTGGCCGACAGGATGATCGATCTGGGCAAGCTGGGGCGCAAGACGGGGGCGGGGTGGTACCGTTATCCCGGCGGCGGCGGCAAGGTCGACGATCCGATCGTCGCCGACCTTGCGCTGGAAGAGGCGCGTTATGCCGGTGTCGAGCGCTGCGACTACGGGCCGGGCGAGATCCGCCACCGCCTTTTGCTGGCGCTGATCAACGAGGCGGCGGAGATGCTGCACGAGGGCTTCGCAGCCTCGGCGACGGATATCGACCTCGTCACCGTTTTCGGCCTTGGCTTTCCGCGCTGGCGCGGGGGGCTGATGCATTACGCCGATACGCTGGGGCCGGCGAAGGTGCAGGAGGGGCTGCAGGCGCTGTCGGCCGAAGACCCGGTGGTGTGGAGCGCCAGCCCGCTGATCGGGGAATGCGCGGCAAGGGGCATCTCCTTCGCCGACTGGCACCGCTGATCTGATAAGAGACAGTCCGAAAGGACTGGCGAGCAGGCTGCCGTTTACCTTTTCGCCACGGCCTCCGCGATGGCCTGCAGGCACAGGATCGTCTCGGCCATGTAGTCCTCGTCATAGCCCGACTCGTTTTCCAGCACGCTGAGATAGGCGCAGGACAGCCCGCTTTCCGGGTCTACCAGCAGGAATTGCCCGCCATAGCCGGCATGCCCGATCCACCGCCCGTTGCTCATCATCTGGTGCGCGTATCGCACGAAGCCCCGCGGCTCGGGCAGGGGCTTGCCCGCCCCGCCGATCACCGCCTGGGTGAAGCCGGCATTCCACGCCATCCCCGGCGCCCCCGGCGCCCCCGCCGCTACCCGTGCCAGCAGCAGCCCGAAGCGGGCCAGATCGGCCGCGCTCAGGCACCCGCCCCCGGCAAAGGCCGGCAGCCCCTCGGGGCTGAGGCTCATATGCAACGCATCGGCAACGCCCGCATCGTCGGCAATCTCCGCCACCAGCGCGGGCAGGGCGCCCGGCCGGCAGCGGTCACAGATCAGGGTCAGCAGGTCGGTATTGGAGGAGAGGTAATTCACCGTCTCGGCGTGGTTGCGCACGTCACTGCTGGTGATGCCGGTCACCACGTCCAGCATCGTCACCTCCGCCGCGTCGCCATCCGGCAGGCGCCAGCCGAGGGCAATCTCTTCCGTGTAACACTCCGCCTGCGGGTCGTCGTAATCCTCGGAAAAGTCGTTCATGACGTTCATGTCGAGCACGTCCTGCACCGTGGCACCGCGATAGCCGCTGCCGATCTCGGGCAGGTAATGCTCGACCGTCCGGGCGGGGTCGAGCAGCCCCTCGGCCACCATCCGCCCGGCCACCAGATGCATCATCAGCTTGGTCACCGACTGGATCGAATGGGGCTGATCCTCGGGGAAATCCCGTGCATGACGGCCAAGCAGAACCTTTCCCCGCTGCGCACAGACCAGCCCGGAAAACGCGGGCCGCCCGGTCAGCGTGGCCAGCTCGGGCATTGCCGCCAGAGTAGCATCCTCGGCAGGCGTCAGCAGCACGGGCCGTCGCGCCCGCACCATCATCGCCCGGCGGAACAGCCGGTGCGCGTTGTGAAACCCGTGGCGGCGATGCGCCGGCTGGTTCCACCGCTGCTTGTTGTCCGCGCCGACCGAAAGGTCGGGGTTCGGCACACGCTCAGGTTCCCACATCATCCACCTGCATCAATACATCCACCGCCAGCACGCCTGTCTCGTAGACGAAAAGCGGGTTGATCTCGATCTCCGCTACGGTCGCGCGATTGGCCACGGCATACTCCGCCAAACCCGCCAGCGCCGCAACCAGCGCCTTGCGGTCGGCGGCGGGCCGGCCCCGGAACCCGTTCAGCAGCCACGCCACCTTGAGCCGGTCGAGCGCGCGGGAAATCTCCGCCTCCGTCACGGGCAGCAGAAGCGATACGGTATCGGCCAGAAGCTCCACCAGTATGCCGCCGCTGCCCAGCGTCATCGCCAGCCCGAACTGGGCATCGCGCCTGATGCCCACCACAAGCTCGGCCAGCGGCGGCGGCGCCATCGTTTCGACAAGGAAGGCATCGGTCACGACCGTCTCGCGATGGGCGGCCACGTCCGTCCGCATTCTCATCGCCGCTTCCAGCAGCGCCTCGGGCGTGCCAATCCCCAGCGCCACCGCCCCGGCCTCGGTCTTGTGCGCCAGCCCCGGCACCATCATCTTGAGCGCCACCGGAAAGCCGATCTCGACCGCCGTCTCGGACAGCGCCCCGGCCCGGGTCAGCCGCCCTTTCGGCACCGGCAGCCCGGCATCGGCCAGCATCTCCTTGCCCTGCGCCTCGGTCAGCAGGCGCACCGTGTGCCCGCGGCCCCCCGGCACCAGCGGGTCGGGCGTGGCGCACAGGATGCGCGCCCGTGCCGCCTTCCACCACGCCGCGTCGCGGATCGCGTTCAGCGTCTCGTGCACCCCCTGCATCGGCGCCACGCCGCGTTTGATGAACGCCTCGCGGATATGGGCGCCGATATTCTCGGGGATCGTCGCGCAGATCGCGGCGGGCAGGCCGGCCGCGTTCGCCGCCTCGGCAAAGGCCAGCCCGTCATTGAGGTACAGCTCTTCCGTCTCGTCCAGCCCCGGCGCCGGGTAGTCCTGCACCAGCAGCGTCGCCTGCGCCGGCACCCGCGCCAGCGCCTCGGCAAAGACCGGCGCGGTCCGCTCCGGCTGGCCCCAGATCGGCGTGGTGTAATCCAGCGGGTTCGACACGGTGGCAATCGGCGGCAGGAGTTCCCGCAACGCCGCCCCCGCCGTGGCATCCGGCGCCGGATAGCGCAGCCCGATCGCCTCGCCATGATCGGCCAGCATCGTCGCCCCGCCGCCCGAACAGGTGAAACCCATGACCTCCGGCCCCTCCGGCGCGCCGGCCACGGTGAGGAATTTCAGCGTCTCCAGCAATTGCGAGGGGTTGGTGACGCTGATCACGCCCACGCGCTCGAAGAGTGCCTCGTAAAGCTCGGCCGATCCGGCCAGTGACCCGGTATGGCTGAGCGTCAGGGTCTCGCCGATGGCCGACCGCCCGGTTTTCAGCGCCACGACAGGCGTGCCTGCGCGCAACGCCTTCAAAGCCGCCGCCTCGAAGGCCGGTATGTCCGACAGCCCCTCGATATGCAGCCCGATCGCCCGCACTTCAGGCCGTTCGCAGAGCAGATCGACCAGCTCCGTCAGCCCCAGATCGGCCTGATTTCCCGCCGAGGCCATGTAAGCCAATGGCAAAGAGCGCTGGCTCATGGTGATGTCGGAGGAGAACATCCCCGACTGCGTGATGATCGCCGCGCCATAGCCGGGGCAGAACCCGCCATGGGCAAAGGGCCAGAGCGCCGCGCGCCCGACGTAGTTGATCAGCCCGTAACAATTCGGCCCGATCAGGACCATGTCGCCGATCGCCGCCTTCAGCCGTTCTTCCAGCGCGCGCCCCTCGTCATGCGCCTCGCCGAACCCTGCGGTGTAGCAGACCACCCCGCCCGCGCCCATCGCGGCCAGGTCCGCCACGGCCTCGGGCACGAAAGTGGCCGGGATGGCAAGGAACACCGCATCCGGCGCTTCGGGCAGGTCGGCCAGCGAGGCCACGCAGGCAAGCCCCGCCAGCGTCTCCCGCTTGGGGTTCACCACCCACATCTCCCCGGCGAACCCGGCCCGGCGCGCCTCGCCGATGGCCACCGCCGCATCGGCCCCGCCGACAAAGGCGATATGGCGCGGATTCAAAAGCCGCTCGAAATTCTGCCGCTTTGCCGGGGTCATGGGTCAGGCGCCCAGAGGCCGCAGGATCGCGCGGGTGATGATATGGCGCTGGATCTCGCTGGTGCCGTCCCAGATGCGTTCGAGGCGGCTGTCGCGCCACAAACGCTGGACCGGCAATTCCTCCATCAGCCCCATGCCGCCATGGATCTGCACCGCGTCATCGGCGATCTTGTTCAGCATCTCGGAGCAGTACACCTTCACCATCGCCGCATCGGCATCCTCCAGCGCCCCGCGCCCGGCGCGCTCCACCGCGTCGGCCACCATCAGGTCGGCCGCCCGCAGGCTCATCGCCCCGTCGGCGAGGCGAAAGCCCGTTGCCTGAAACCGCCCGATGGGCTGGCCAAACTGGCGGCGGCTGGCGGCCCAGTCGGTTGCCATCTCCATGATCCGCTCGGCCTTGCCGCAACAGCAGGCCCCGACCCAGATGCGCCCCATGCCCAGCCATTGGCCGGCCAGTTCCAGCCCCTTGCCCTCTTCGCCCAGAATCTGCCCCGGCCCCAGCCGCACGTCGTCGAAGGAGAGCTGATAGGTCTTGTAGCCCCGATAGCTGACACACTTGTTCCCCTCGCGGCAATCGAACCCCGGCGTGCCCACATCGACGAGGAAGGCCGTCACCCGCTTGCGCTTGCCGCGCTTGGTTTCATCCTCGCCGGTGGCGGCGAAGACGATGGCGAAATCGGGCATACAGGGGCCGGAGATGAAGTGTTTCGAGCCTTTCAGGATCCAGTCGTCGCCATCCTTGCGGGCGGTCGTCTTCATCCCCATCACGTCCGACCCGGCCTCGGGTTCCGTCAGGCCGAACAGCTCGCGCTTCTCGCCGGTGACACAGGGCAGCAGGTATTTCTCCCGCTGCTCCCCCTCGCAGGCGAGGAGAATTTCCGTGGGCCTTGCCGCCCATGAATGCAGCGCATGGGAGGTCTTGCCATATTCCCGCTCGATCAGGTGCATGGCGTCATAGCCAAGCCCGCCGCCGCCCACCTCCTCGGGCAGGTTGCAGGCGTATAGCCCCAGCTCCTTGGCCTTGGCCTCGATCCGGCGGCCCAGCTCCTCGGGCACCTCGCCGGTGCTGTCGACCATCTCCTCATGCGGAAACATCTCGTCTTCCATGAAGCTTTTCACGGTCTTCAGAAGCAGGTCGTTTTCGTGGCTGACGTGAAAGTTCATGGGTTCATTCCTCTGCAACAGCCATCTGCGCGCGGCGGCGCGCCAGAAGGGCGTAAATGACGAAGGCCAGAAGCGTGACGCCGATCAGCACGACGGCGGCGGCCGCCACAGTCGGGTCGGTGTTTTCGCGGATGCCGTTCCACATCCGCCGGGGCAGGGTGTAGACGGTGAATTTCGAGATGAAGAGCGTGACGACGATCTCGTCCCAACTCAGGATGAAGGCGAACAGCGCCCCGGCCACGACGCCAGGCTTGATCGAGGGCAGGATCACACGGCGCATCGTCACCCATGAGGGTGCGCCGAGATTGCGGCTGGCCTGTTCGAGCTTGGGGTCGAAATTGGCAAGGCTCGCGCTGACGGTGATCAGCACCAGGGGCGTCGCCAGCACGGTATGGGCGAGAATCAGGCCCGGATAGCTGTCGATCAGCCCCATCGGCACCAGCAGGCGGTAAAACACCATGGCCGAGATGATCTGCGGGATGATCAGCGGCAGCAGAAGGAAGGCCCGCACCACCTCCGTATAGCGTGACGTGACCCGCCAGAGGCCAATGGCGCAAAGCGTGCCCAGCGTGGTGGCCAGCAGGGCGGTGCTCACCGCGATGATCCCGCTTTGCGCGAAACTCGACAGCCAGTCGGGGCTGGTGAACAGGTTCGTGAAATGCCGCAGCGAATACTCGCCCTTGGGCATCGACAGGAACCGCTTGGGCGTCAGCGACACCGGGATCGCAATCAGCGCCGGCAGCACGAGGAACAGCAGCGCCAGCCACGCGCCCACCACGTTCAGCTTGGCAAAAAGGCCCGGTTTCATCGCGTGGCCCCCCCGCCGAACACGGCCGAAAGCTGCATGAAGCGCGACATGATCCACAAAAGCGCCAGCACCCCGATCAGCATCAGCGTGCCCAGCATCGCCGCCGTGCCCCATTGCAGCGTCACCAGAAGCTGTACGCTGATATACTCCGCCACCATCAGCACCTTGCCCCCGCCAAGGATCGCGGGCGTCACGTAGAAGCCGAGGCTCAGGATGAAGACCAGCAGGGACGAGGCCACGATGCCGGGAATGGTCAGCGGCAGGTAGATCCGCCGGAAGGTCTGCACGCCGCTGGCGCCAAGGTTGCGCGAGGCGGCCATGACGCGGGGGTCGAGGGTCTGCATATTCGCCATCAGCGGCAGCACGGCATAGGGCACCATGTAATGCACCATGCCGATCAGCACGCCCAGCTCGTTGCGCATGAAGCGCACGGGGCGGTCGATCAGGCCGATCGCCTCCATCCCGTTATTCACAAGGCCATTATGGCCCAAAAGCATCAGCCACGCGAAGGTGCGTACCAGCACCGAGATCCAGAAGCTGATCAGCAGAAGCGTCAGCATCACGTTCTGGTTCTTCTGATGCGCGTGCACCATGGCGTAGGCAAGGCAATAGCCAATGCCGACGCTGAAGACGGTGGTGATCGCGCAGGTGCGGAAGGTCGTCCACAGGATCCGCGCCAGCGCGTCGTTTTCGACAAGCTTCTCGTAATTGCCCAGCCCCGGCTCTGGGTCGGTCACGCTCAGCCACAGGATATTGGCAAGCGGCCCGAGGTAGAACGCCACCACCACGAGGAAGAAGGGCGCAACCAGAAGCCATCCGGGGCTGATATGTCGTGTGAGTGCTTGCATGTCGCGCTGTCCGGGTGCTGGAAACATGGCCCGCCCGACGCATCGGGCGGGCCGTTTCGGCCTAGCTGATCGCCTCGAGGAAGGCGTTCACCGCCTCGCTGCCATTCTCGCCCCACCAGACCGGATCGTTATAGACGATCTTGTCGATGTTCTGCTCGGAGGTGATGGCATAGGGCTGTTGCTCTTCGGGGATTTCCGAGAACGCCTCGGGGTTCGAGGGCGTCATGCCGAGGCAGTCGAGGATCATGAGTTGCGAGGGCACCTCCTGTGCGGTGGCGATGAACTTCATCACCGCTTCGCGCCCCGCCGGGTTGCCCTTGGGCACGATATAGGCGCCCGGCATCGCCATCGCCTGATTGTTCACCAGCTTGTAGCGGCCCTCGGTGTCTTCCTCGATGTTCTTGCCGCGGTTCTGCCAGATGATCGCCATCGACGCCTCGCCGCTGATGCACATCGAATGCACCTCGGAGCCCGAGCCCCAGTAGATGCTGTCATCCTTGATCGACTTCACCTTGGTCAGCGCCCGTTCCATGTCGAGCGGATACAGCTCGTCGCCCGCCACCGCGTCCGCCATCAGCGCGCTTTCCAGCGAGCCCTTCGCCCATTTGTAAAGTGCCCGCGTGCCGGGGAAATTCTCGGTGTCGTAGAAATCGGCCCAGCTTTGCGGCGGGTTATCCCCGTACATTTCGGTGTCATAGACGAAGGCATAGCCGTAGAGGATGATCGAGACGCCATGTTCCAGCGCATATTGCGGCAGGGTGCGCTCCTTGCTGACGATATCGTAATCGATGGGTTCCAGATGCCCCGTCGGCCCCAGCGACACGGCGTTGAACAGGTCCGCATCGCAGACATCCGCCGTCACGTTGCCGCTGTCGACCATCTCGCGGATCTTGCCCTCCAGCGGGCCGGAGGTGTCGAACTGCATGCCCATGCCGGTCTTTTCCTCGAAGGGCTCGCCGATGGCCTTGCCGTGGCACTCCTCGGAAACCCCGCCCCAGTTCCACATCACGATATGATCGGCGGCGGCCTTGGCATCGCCCGCCATCACCGCCGTCATCGCCACGCCCGACGCGCCGCAGAGCGCGAGGAAGGTGCGCCGGTCCATCTTCCCGGATTTGTAGGCATGGGCGCTTTGTAAAAGCGTCTCCTTCATGAATTGCTTGTCTTGCATTTTGATCTCTCCTTGCTGGTGACGGGCCGCTTCGGCCCTTATGTTGCGGCGCTTTGCCCTTGCGCCGGTTCGGGTCTTCAACTCTCGTCCAGCCGCACGGCGGCATGATCGGCCCAGCCAAGGTCGACGGCCTGCCCTTGCGTCAGATCATGCGGATTGCGCCACGCATCCACATCCACCTCGATGGGGTCGCGCCCCTCGACCGCGACCATGTATTTCCGCATCGCGCCGAAATAGGTGATGTCGCTGATCGTCCCGGTCAGCCGGGCCGCGCCGTTGATCCTGCCCTGCGGCGCAAGGTCGATCTTCTCGGGGCGCAGCGCATAGGTGCCGTCATCGAGCGTCAGGAAATTGCTCTTGCCAAGAAAGCCTGCGGCAAACCGCGTGCGCGGGCGCTCGTACAACTCCGAGGGCGTGCCAAGCTGCTCGATCCGCCCGTTCTGCATGATCACGATCCGGTCGGACATCGAGAGCGCCTCTTCCTGATCATGGGTGACATAGACAAAGGTCGTGCCGACCCGCTTGTGAATATCCTTGAGCTGGTCCTGCACCTCGATCCGCAGCTTCTTGTCGAGCGCGCCCAGCGGCTCGTCGAGAAGCAGCACCGGCGGCGCGAAGCAGAGCGCGCGCGCCAGCGCCACGCGCTGCTGCTGTCCGCCAGACAACTGCCCGGGCTTGCGGTGCCCGAACTCCTGCAACTGCACCAGTTCCAGCATCTCGTCCACGCGCGCCGCGATCTCGGCCTTGGGCCGCCCGCGCACGTCGAGCGCATAGCCCACGTTCTGGCGCACGGTCATGTGGGGGAAGAGGGCATAGCCCTGAAACACCATCCCGAAATTGCGCTTCTCCGCCGGGACGGCCTTGATCGACGCGCCATCAAGCAGGATGTCGCCCGCCGAGATATCGAGGAATCCCGCGATCATCATCAAGAGCGTGGTCTTGCCCGACCCGGACGGTCCCAGCAGCGTCAGGAATTCGCCCCGCTCGATCTCGAGGTCGATATCGTCCACCGCCACGACCCCGCCGAAGCGCTTGGTCAGCCCGGTCAGGCTCAGCCCACCTTTGGCGGCCTCAACCATCAATCGGCCCCTCGCAGCTTGAGCTTGTTGCGCGCCTCCTGCGGGGTGACGGCGCGGCCGCCCATCCGCTCGATGATCTCGACGGCGCGGGTCACAAGCTGCGCATTCGAGGCCAGCACGCCGCGGTCGAGATAGATATTGTCCTCCAGCCCGACGCGCACATTGCCGCCCAGCGCCACGGCGGCGGCCAGCATCGGCATCTGCATCCGGGAAATCCCGAAACTGGCCCAGCTTGCGCCCGCCGGCAGTTGCGCCTTCATCGCCGCCATGGTCTCGACCGTCGCATCGGCGCCCCACGGGATGCCAAGGCAAAGCTGGAACATCGGCGGATCTTCGATCAGGCCCTCGGCCACCATCTGCTTGGCAAACCGGATATGGCCCAAGTCAAACACCTCCAGCTCCGGCTTCACGCCCCAGTCCTGCACCAGACCGGCCATGCGCCGCAGGGTTGGCGGTGTCGAAATATAGATATCGTCGGTGTCCGAAAAATTCAGCGTCCCGCAATCGAGCGAGCAGATCTCGGGCAGGCAGGCCTTCACATGCGCCAGCCGCTCGTCGGGTCCGATCATGTCGGTGCCGGGGCCGGGCATCGCCGGATCATCGGCCGAGGGCGACCAGTCGCCCCCCATCCCGGCGGTGAGGTTGATCACCACGTCCGTCTCGCTCTCGCGGACCAGCGCCACGGCCTCCTCGAACAGCGCCACATCGCGCGAGCCCTTGCCCGTCTCGGGGTCGCGCACATGCAGGTGGGCAATCGCCGCGCCGGCCTTGGCGGCCTCGATCGCGGCATCGGCCACTTCGCGCGGCGTGACCGGCACGTGGGGGCTCTTGCCCGTGGTATCTCCGGCGCCCGTGACAGCGCAGGTGAGGATGACGTCGAAATTCATGTGCGCTCCCTGTTTTTTCCAAGTGTGCGGCCGGGCACGGCAAATAGTGTCGATTATTCGCCGGATTTCAGGTATGTGTGGCGAAATTCTTCACCTTACGTTACGCGGAGACCCCCGTGTCAGCCGACCCCGAGACCAAGAAATCCGTCGCCAGCCCGGCCCGAATCGCCTGCGTCCTGCTGCCGCGTTTCAACATGATGGGGCTGGTCAGCCTGCTGGAACCCGCGCGCATCGCGAATTATCTCTCGGCCTCGCCGCTCTACCGCCACGACTATCATTCGGTGCAGCCCGGCGAAGTCACCGCCAGCAACGGCATGACGCTTACCTGCGGCGCCTTGCCGGAAAAGCTCACGCGCGACGATCTCGTTGTCGTGGCCGGAAGCTGGGGCGCGGAACATTACGCCGATGCGGCGCTGATCTCGTGGCTCAGGCGGCAGGCGCGGATGGGCATCCGCCTCTGCGCGGTCGAGATGGCGCCCTATGTCTTTGCCCGCGCGGGGCTTTTGGCCGGGCGGCAGGCGACGACCCACTGGTCCTACCTCGCCGGGTTTCAGGAGAAATTCCCGGACGTGCTGGCCGCCGAACAGCTTTTCACCCTCGACGGCAAGATCATGACCTGCGCCGGCTCCACCTCGGCCACCGACCTGATGCTGCACCTCATCCGCGCCGATCATGGCGCCGGGCTGGTGGGGGAAATTTCCGACAACATCATGCACCACCCTGTGCGCCCCGCGAACGCCCCCCAGCGCAAGACGCTAGGCCGGGGCACCGAAAGCCTGCCGCCGGGGGTGGCGGCGGCGATCGACCTGATCGAGGCCAATATCTCCGAACCGCTCGCCGTGCCGGAGATCGCCCGGCAGGTGGGCATCTCCCAGCGTCAGCTCGAGCGGCAGTTCAATCAGGCGATGGGCTGTTCGGTGGTGCAATTCGGCCTGCTGCTGCGGCTTCAGCATGCGCGCGTGCTGCTCATCTCCACCGATCTGGGCGTGCGCGAAATCTCCGCCGCCTCGGGTTTCAACTCGCTGTCGCATTTCGCCTATGCCTTCCGCAAATGCTTTGGCCGGCGGCCCAGCGAGTACCGGCAGGCCTGGCCGGAACAGGAAGACGCGCCGACATGGCCGGGGACGCTGTCGAAATATCTCGACACGTTTCAGGTGAACCGGCGCATGCGCAACTGACGCGCGCACCGACGCGATACCGACAAAATACCGACGTTATACCGACATCGGTTTCAGCCCTTTCAGCCGTCCCTCACCGCCTTCAGAACCGCCACGATCTTGCGGTCCCGCTCCGCCGCCATATCCCGGAAATGCCGGTCACCGGCCATGGCGTTGCACCCCTCAACCATCTGATTTCTCAGCTCTTTCGTCAACTCCGGCGCCTCCAGCCTTGTCCATGGCCATTTCAGCGCCGGCCCGAACTGATCCAAATTCGTCGCCATCCCCCCCTCGCCACAGGCCACATGAAACGCCATGCACTGCCCCTGCACCGCCATCCTTGGCGCCGGCCCGTTTTTCAAAGCGATATCAATGTCTTCCGGCGTGGCCTCGCCATTGGCCACCATGTGCAAAGCCTCCCGCCACAGCGCCTCCTGAAGCCGTGTCGCCACGAAGCCCGGCACCTCCTTCTTCATCACCAGCGGCGCCTTCCCGGCCAGCTCGTAGAACTTCGCGGCCCACTCCACCGCCGCCTTATCCGTCTGTTTTCCCCCGATAATCTCCACCAGCGGCAAGAGGTAAGGCGGGTTGAACGGATGCCCGATCACGCAGCGCGCGGGCGTCACACATTCGGCGGCAATCTCCGTCATCGTCAGCCCGGAGGTGGACGAGCCGATCACCACATCCGCCGGCACCACCTCCCCCAGCCGCTTGTAAAGCGCCTGCTTGATGTCCAGCCGCTCCGGCCCGCTTTCCTGAATGAAATCAACGCCCTCCACGGCCTCTTCCAGATCGTCCGTCACCGTCAGCCGGTCCATCGACGCCCCGGGCGCCAGCCCCAGCGCGGTCAGGCTGACCCATCCGGTCTCGACCACGGCCATCAATGCGTCACGCTCCGCCGGGTCGTGAATATAGGCATTCACATCATACCCGCGCGCCAGAAAATGCGCGGCCCAGCCGCCCCCGATGGGCCCCGCGCCAAGGCTGGCCACGCGCGTCACGTCAGAGGGATCGCGATACATCCTCATTCCCCTTTGAAATCAGGCTCGCGCTTCTCGACAAAGGCCGCCACGCCCTCCTTGGCATCGTCCGATTTCAGCATCTTGCGATAGACCGGCAGCCCGTCACCGCGCATCTTGGCAAAGGCCTCTTCCAGCGGCACGCATTCGATGGCGCGCTGCACCTCCTTCACGCTTTGCATCGCCAGCGGGGCGGACCATGCGATGCCGGCGGCCCATTCCCGCGCGGCCTCCATAAGCTCTTCTTTCGGAACGACTTTGTTGACCAACCCGTATTGCGCGGCCTCCGCCGCCGACATCCGGCGGCCCAGCAAGAACATCTCCATCGCGATGTTATGCGGGATGCGCCGGGGCAGGCGTTGGAGCGCCCCTGCATCCGGCACGATCCCGAGCGGCATTTCGGGCAGCCCGAACTCCACATGATCGGCCGCGATCAGCAGGTCGCAGGCCATCGCCATCTCGAACCCGCCGCCGATGGCCAGCCCGTTGATCGCCGCGATCACCGGCTTGTTCAGCACCCAGTTCTCGGTCAGCCCGGTAAAGCCGCCAAAGCCGTAATCATCGGTCTCCCACCAGTTGTCGAGCTGCATCTCGCCCGCGTTCAAGGCTTTCAGATCCCAGCCCGCGGAAAAGATCTTGTCGCCACCGCCGGTCAGGATGGCACAGCGCAGCTCCTTGTCCTCGTGCAGCTCGCGAAACGCCTCCGCCAGCGCCTGGCTGGTGGCCACGTCGATCGCATTCACCTTGCCCCGCTCCAGCGTGACCTCGAGCACATGGCCGTCGCGCACGACCTTAACCCCGTCTGACATAACAATTTCTCCTTTATTGGAAGGCCGGCATGACCTCGTCGCAGAAAAGCTTCATCGAGCGTTTCTGCGCGTCAGGCTCCAGCCCCATCGAGGCGTAGTAGATGAAGGCGTCGACGCCCAAAGCCTCGTAGCGTTTCAGTTTTTCGATCACCGTATCGGGCGCGCCGAAGAGCAGGTTTTCCTCCAACATCGCCGGGTCGTACTGTTCGCGCCCCGCCAGTTCCTCCAGCGGGATCTGCTTGGGAAAGCCGTTCACCACGTCGCCCGCGTTGCGAAACAGGTTCTCGAACTGCCCCAGCACAAGCCGGATGGCATCGAGCGCCTTTTGCCGGTCGGCGTCGTTGTCGTAAACGGCGGCATGGCGCATCATCGCGAAATTGGGGCGGAAGCCGTTATCGGCCTTGGCGATGGCCTCGTCGAGATGCGTCTTGTAAAGCTCGGCCTCCGAGAACGGGCGGGTCAGCGGCCAGCTCATCACGTGGCATTTCTCGCGCAGCGCGTAATCATAGGTGATGGGCGAGCGGGCGGCGACCCAGACGGGCACATCGTCCTGCAAGGGCTTGGGGCAGGAGGTCGAGGCGGGAAACTGCCAGAACGCGCCGTCATGGGCATAGTCGCCCTGCCACAGCGCCCGGACAGCGGGCAGCATTTCCTGCATGTATTGCCACGCATCGGATTGCTTGAGGCCGGGGCGCATCCGGTCGAATTCCCGCTGATAGGCGCCCGAGCCGATACCGAATTCTAGCCGTCCATCGCTGATGAGGTCCAGAAACGCCGCCTCGCCGGCCAGCTTGACCGGGTGCCAATAGGCCGCCGTGGCCACGGCGGTGCCAAGGCGGATGCGGTCGGTATGCTCGGCCCACCAGGTAAGGATCTGGAAAGGGTTTGGCGCTATGGTCATTTCCAGCGCGTGGTGTTCGGCGGCCCAGACGATCTCGAACCCGCCTTGCTCGGCCATCTGGACCATCTCCAGCGTGTGGTCGCGCACCGCGCGCATGTCCGCGCTGTCGGTCATCCGCTCGAGGTTGATCGCCAGTTGAAATTTCATTGCCGTGCCTCCGCTCAGCGCATCACGAACGGGTTGGCCATCGGCGCGTCCGAGGTGTTCATCCATACGGTCTTGGGCCGTGTATAATCATACATCGCCTGAAACCCGCTTTCCCGGCCATAGCCCGATCCCTTGACCCCGCCGAACTCGGCTATGGGAGAGACGACGCGATAGGTGTTGACCCAGACGATGCCCGCGCGCACCGCGTCGGCCATGCGCAGCGAGCGGGCGCTGTTCTGGGTGAAGATCCCGGCGGCCAGCCCGTGCTCGGTGTCGTTGGCCAGCTCGACGACCTCGTCCTCGGTTCTGAAGGTCTGCACGCACAGGACCGGGCCGAACAGCTCGGTATCGACGATCCGCAGGCTCTGGCTCGGGCAGGAGACGATGGTGGGCTCGAAATAGAGCCCGTCGAATCCGTCCGGGCGTTTACCGCCTGTTAAGACTTGCGCGCCTTCCTCCACCGCAAAGGCCAGTTCGCGCTCGATGTGGTCCCGCTGGCCCACGGTGCAAAGCGGGCCCATCTGCGTCTCGTCGGCCAGCGGGTCGCCGATCCTGATCTCCTTGGCCTGCGCCACCATCCGGTCGAGAAACTCCTCGGCGATATCCTCGTGCAGGTAGAGGCGCGAGCCCGCCACACAGCTTTGCCCCGTCGCCCCGAATATGCCCGCAATCGAGGCATTGACCGCGCTTTCGATATTGGCGTCGTCGAAGACGATGAAGGGCGATTTGCCGCCCAGCTCGAGGCTCACCTCGGCGAAATTGTTCTTGGTGTTTTCAAGCACATGCCTTGCCGCCCCCGGCCCGCCGGTGAAGCTGACCCGCGCCACCAGCTTGTGCTCGGTCAGCGCCCGCCCGCACGGTTCCCCATGGCCAGTAACAATATTGACCACGCCGGGCGGAAAGCCCGCCTCCTCGATCAGGCGGCCAAATTCCAGCATCGCGGCGGAGGCATGTTCCGAGGCCTTGAGCACCACGGTATTCCCCGCCGCCAGCGCCGGCCCGATCTTCACGGCGGTCAGGAAAAGCTGCGAATTCCACGGCACCACGGCGGCCACCACGCCCAGCGGTTCGCGCTTGGTGAAAACGAACAGGTCCGGCTTGTCGATCGGCAGCGTCTCGCCGCTGATCTTGTCGGCGCAGCCGGCGAAAAAGTGGAAGAACTCGGCGATATAGGTCGCCTGCCACTTGGTTTCCTTGAGCATCTTGCCGGTGTCGATCGTCTCGATCCGGCCCAGCTCCTCCGAGCGGTCGGCCAGCAGATCGCCCAGCTTTCGCAGGCACTTACCCCGCTGCGTCGGCGTCATCTTCGACCACGGGCCTTTCAGGAATGCCACATGCGCGGCGCGCACGGCGCGGTCCACATCCGCCTCGGTGGCCTCGGGCACGCGCGACCACACCTCGCCCGTCGCCGGGTTGGTGCTGTCGAACATGCCCCCGTCGGAGGCGTCCACCCATTCCCCGTCGATGAGCATCTGGTAGCTGCGGATATCTGCCATGAGTCGTCCTCCGTTTTGGTGTTGATTCCCATTGTTGGGCGATGCACGACGACGATATGCGAATAATCGACACCGGGTGGCGAAAATTGCCAAGTAAGCCCGGCGGATCGCGGCATAGCCTGATCGAAACGGAGGGAGCCATGCAGAAATTGCCGGACGGGACAGCTTGGGACCGCTACGGGACACGGGGCGCGCCGATGGTCGTACTGATCCACGGATTCGGCCTCAATCGCGCGATGTGGCAATGGATGATCCCGGCGCTGGCGGACAGCTACGATATCGTGGCCCTCGACCTCTACGGCCACGGCGACAGCGCCCCGCCGCCCGAGGCACCCTCGCTCTCGCTCTTCTCGCGGCAGGTACGGGGCGTGCTGGACGCCTGCGAGGTGAACAGCGCCGCCATCATCGGCTTCTCGCTGGGCGGCATGATCGCCCGCCGCTTCGCGATGGATCACGCCGACCGCTGCCGCGCGCTGGTGATCCTGAACTCGCCGTACCTGCGCAGTCCCGAGGCGCAGGCCGCCATCGAGGCGCGCGTCATTCAGGCCGAGAGGGACGGGCCCGCGGCGACGGTCGATGCCGCGCTCGAACGGTGGTTCACCGACGGTTTCCGCGCGAAAACCCCCGAGATGATGGCGCTGGTGCGCGGCTGGGTCGTGGCGAATGACAAGGCCGTCTATCCCGCCATCTACAGCGTGCTGGCCCGTGGCGTGACCGAGATCACCGCGCCGGAGCCGCCCCTGCGCCTGCCCGCGCTGGTCCTCACCGCTGACGAGGATTTCGGCAACGGCCCCGAGATGACCCGCGCCATCGCCGCCGAGATCGAGGGCGCCGAGGCGCTCATCCTGCCCGGCCTGCGCCACATGGCGCTGGCCGAAGACCCCGACGCCGTCAACGCCCCCGTGCGGGCCTTTCTCGACCGCGTCCTGACCCCCGAAACGGAGCCCCTGAAATGATCCCGGAACTCAGAAAAGTCGTTACCTTCGACGAGGATATCCATACCGAGGGCGGCCGCCCTGCCGACCCGGTGCTGCGCCTGATCGGCGTGGCGGCGGTGGTCAGGAACCCGTGGGCGGGGCAGGGCTATGTCGAGGATCTGGGCCCGGAGATCCGCCGCGTGGCCCCGCCGCTGGGCAAGCTCTTGACCGACCGGCTGATCGCGCTGGCGGGATCGGGCGGCGCGATCGAGGCCTATGGCAAGGCCTGCATCGCCGGCACCGATTGCGAGTGGGAACATGCCTCGGCGCTGATTCACACGCTGCATTACGGCAATTTCTACCGCGAGGCGGTGGGCGCCAAGAGCTATCTCGGGTTCACCAACACCCGCGGCCCGGCGAATACGCAGATCCAGATCCCGCTGATGGACAAGCACGACACCGGGCGGCGCTCGCATTACCTGACGGTGCAGTTCTCGATCTATGACGCGCCGGCCGATGACGAGGTCGTCGTGGCGCTGGGGGCTGCGACCGGCGGGCGGCCGCATCACCGGATCGGTGACCGCTATTCCGACCTCGCCGAGCTGGGCCATGACGTCGACAACCCCACGGGCAGCTGAGCCGGGTGTTCTTGACGGTTACAATTCGAGCACAGTACCACTTCGGATGCGCAAGGGCACGTGGCCTGCGCGCATCTGAAAGGTTGGTCCCCGATGGCGCCCGTCAAGTCTCGCCCCGCCCCTGAAACCGGCTGCCCGGCCATGTCCGGCCCGGCCAGCGGGATGGTCTCGCCCACCGGCTGCCCGGTGTCGGAACGCGCCGCCGCCTTCACGCCCTTTGAAGGCGAGTTTCAGCTCGACCCGGCCGAGGCCCTGCGCTGGGCCCGGGCGCAGGAGCCTGTCTTCTACAGCCCTCAACTGGACTATTGGGTGGTGACGAAATATGAGGATGTGAAGGCCGTCTTCCGCGACAACATCCTGTTTTCGCCCGCCAACGCGCTGGAAAAGGTCACGCCGCTGACGCCCGAGGCGGCCAAGGTGCTGGAGCGTTACAACTACAAGCTCGAGCGCACCATGGTGAACGAGGACGAGCCGCAGCATATGGAGCGGCGGCGCCTTCTGATGGATGCCTTCATCCCCGAGGCGCTGGAAAAGCACGAACCGATGGTGCGGCGGCTGACGCGCGACTATGTCGACCGGCTCATCGACCGGGGCCATGCCGACCTCGTGACGGATATCTTCTACGAGATCCCGCTGATCGTGGCGCTGCATTTCCTCGGCGTGCCGGAGGAGGGGGTGGAGAAACTTCGCCGCTTCGCCGTGGCCCATACGCTCAACACGTGGGGGCGCCCGACGCCAGAGGAACAGCTTCAGATCGTCGAGAATGTGGGCCAGTTCTGGCAGACCGCGAACGAGATCCTCGACAAGATGATCGCCGACCCGACCGGCGAGGGCTGGATGTACGACACGGTGCGCGAACATATGAAGCACCCCGATATCGTCACCGAAAGCTACATGCGCTCGATGATGATGGCGATCCTCGCCGCGGCACATGAGACCACGTCGAACGCCACCGCGAACGCCTTCTGGATTCTGCTCAACAACCGCGCCGCATGGGAGGAAATTTGCGAGAACCCCGCGCTGATCCCCATCGCGGTCGAGGAATGCCTGCGCATGGGCGGCTCGATCGTGGCATGGCGGCGGGTGGCGACGGAGGAGGCGCAGGTGGGCGGCGTGACCGTCCCCGAGGGTGGCAAGCTTTTCATCGTGCAGGCCAGCGCCAATCAGGACCCGGCCCATTGGGAGAACCCCGACGAGGTCGATATCTACCGCGACAACGCCGCCGAGCATATGTCCTTCGGCTATGGCGCGCATCAGTGCATGGGCAAGAATATCGCGCGGATGGAGATGCGGGTGTTTCTCGAGGAATTTACCCGGCGGCTGCCGCATATGCGGCTGGCCGAGGGGCAAAGCTTCGAAAACCTGCCGAATATTTCCTTCCGGGGGCCGCGCCATATCCACGTGGAATGGGATGCTGCGGAAAACCCCGAGCGGCAAGACCCCTCGGTGCGCGAGGGTGGCGTGGTCTTTCCCATCGGCGCGCCGGTGCGTGACGATATCCTGCGGCGGGTGCGCGTGCAGGAGATCGTGGAAGAGGCCCAAGGCGTGAAGCGCTTCGTGCTGGCCGACCTTGCGGGGCGCGATCTGCCGCGCTGGTCGCCGGGGGCGCATATCGACGTGGTGGCGGGCGAGGTGCGGCGCAAATACTCGCTTTGCGGCCCGCCCGATACGCCCGGCACGCTGGAGATTTCGATCCTGCGCGAGGAGGACGGGCAGGGCGGCTCGAAACATCTGCATGATACTGTGAAACCGGGCGACACGCTTTCCATCGCGGGGCCGAAGAACCACTTTCGGCTGGATGAGACGGCCGAGCGCTACGTGCTCATCGCCGGCGGCATCGGCATTACCCCGATCCTCGCCATGGCCGACCGGCTGAAGGCGCGGGGCTTGCCTTACGTGCTGCATTACTGCGGCCGGTCGCGCGGGGCGATGGCGCTCATATCCCGCGTGCTGCGCGATCACGGCGCGGCGGCGGAGCTGCATATCGCCGACGAAGGCACCCGGCTCGACCTTGCCGGGGTGGCGGCGGATGTCAGGCCCGGTACGCAGGTCTATTGCTGCGGGCCGGAACGGATGCTGGATGCGTTGCAGGATATGGCCGAAGACTGGCCCGAGGGCACCTTGCGTTTCGAGTATTTCAGCACCGGCGCCTCTGGCCTCGATCCGGCGAAGGAACATGCCTTCACGGTCGAGCTGCGCGACTCCGACCTGACGGTCGAAGTGCCCGCCGACCGGACCCTTTACGAGGTTCTCAAGGCCACCGGCATCGACATCCCGATGGAATGCGGCGAAGGCCTCTGCGGCACCTGCGAGGCGCGGGTGCTGGAGGGCGAGGTCGACCACCGCGACAGGGTGCTGTCCAAGGCCGAGCGGGCGAGGGGCGAGCGGATCATGACCTGTTGTTCGCGGGCGAAGGGCGGGAAGCTGGTGCTCGGGCTTTAGGCCGCCATCAACGCGCGACGTTCAGGATCAGCTCGGCGGCTTGTCGGCGGCCGTCGGCGGCGATCATGTCGGCCGATATGTCGCCCAATCGCTTCCTCATCGGCCTGTCCGTGGTCAGCCCCGCCAGCGCGTCGATCATCTCCTGATCCCGCCACGCGTAACGGTCAAGATGGGTGCCAAGCCCGGTATCATGTAGCCGCCGCGCGTTGTCATGCCCGTCCCAGCAATAGGGCATGACAATCGACGGCTTGCCGAAATAGAGCGCCTCGTGCACCGAGTTGTTGCCGCCGTGGTGAATGACGAGGTCGGCCTTGTCGATCACGCTGGGCTGGGGATACCAGTAATCGAGATGCACGTTGTCGGGCACGTCGCGGAAGGAATCCTTGTAACCGCCCACGTTGATCAGGAAGCGGTAGGGTAACTCGGCGAAGAGGCGGATCATCCGTTCGAACAGCGCCACGTCCGCCGCACCGAGACTGCCGAAGGAGACATAGACGACCGGCGTGTTCGAGGCGGCCGGGATGTCGGGCATCTCGAACGGGTCTTCCTCGCGTACACAGCCTTCGAGATAGTGGAAGCGCGGGGGCGTCAGCGGATGGGCGCGCTCGAACCGCATCGGTTTGGCGTAAAGCAGAAGGTTCAGGTCGGGCGAAACCTCCATGAACTCGCCCGGCGGCAGGGCGGGCAGGTCACGGGCGCGGCGGAAGGCGTTGTACCGCTCATGCACCGGCCCCAGCGCGGCGTCATACAGCGCCCGGAAAGCCGGATACGCCCCGGTATCCTCGGCCCCCAGCCCCGACATGATCGGCGGCACCTGCGCATCCGGTATCTCCGTCTCGGCGCAGGACACCATCCGCACCCACGGCACGCCGGCCTGCATCAGCGCCGGAAAGCCGATCACGTTGTCGACCACGATGGCATCCGGGTCGATCCGGGCTAGCGCCGCCTGCAACGGCGCCTCGGCAATCTCGGCACTGTCCACGATCGCCTCCCAGCAATCGCGCACATAGGTGGGCAACTGGTCCTCGGGGCTCAGCCGGAAATGGGGCAGGTGGCGGGTGATGAAACCCGACCAGAACTTTTCCAGCTCCTCGTCCGACATGGCGGGTGCCATCGCCACCGGATGCTCGGCAAATCCGTAGTTTTCGAACACCCCGGCAAAGCCCGGATCGCAGAGAAAGACGGCCTCGTGCCCGCCTTCCCGCAGCGCTTGCGCAATGCCCACACAGTTGAGCGCCGCGCCGAACGAGGCTTCGGGAAAGAAGGCGATGGTCTTGCGCGTCACGGGCGGTTTGTCCTGTTCTGGGCGGGGTCGGTCACCGGCCCCATCTGTCAGACCCGCGAAGGCGAGGTCAATTGCATCTAGCGCCGGATCGGTCGGGCGATCGGCGGCACGCCCCGGTTCGACACGCGGGGCCGCTGGGTCTGGGCGGCGCGGATATGGGCCAGCATGAGGTCCGCCGCGCGGTCCATCTCGCCCGCTTCCACCGCGTCGAGAATGCCGAGATGTTCGTGGAACGCGTCGCGCATCCGCCGCCGGTTGGCACCGCCGTGATAGGTGGACAACCGCCGCAGCCGCGTCTGCTGGCGGATGGCGCGGGCGAGGAACCGGTTGGCGCAGCAGGCCGCCAGCGCGTCGTGGAAATCGGCGCCCGCGTCGATCCAGGCGCGCATTTCGGATTGCAGCACCTCGTCTGTAAGCAGCGCCTGATGCCGGCGGCGGATGTCGGAGAAGAGCGCGGTATCCGGCGCGAACCCCGGCTCGCGCAGCGCGGCGGGCTCGATCAGCTCGCGGAACCGGGCGCTTTCCTCCATCGCCGACAGCGAATCCGGCGCGGGCCCAAACCGCCAGTTCTGCCCGTGCCCGCGTTCGAGCAGCCCGTCCTCGGTCATCCGGGCCACCACGTGCATGACGGTGGTGCGCGCGGTGCCGTAACGCTGCATCAGGTCGTTGACCGATAACGTGTCGCCCAGCCGGTTGGCAAAACGGTCGCGCAGGATCGCCTGGAACAGTTGATCCTCTTCCGAGGGCGGCAGGCCGGGCGCATCGGCGCTGGCGGAATCGAGTGGACGGGCCAGCGAATAGCCCTGCCGGGGCGCGTAACTCAGACTCCCCGTCTCGGTAAGCAATCGTAAAGCTTTCCGGATGGGCGTGCGCGAGACGCCGAAACTGTCGGCGAGGCGCTGTTCGGCCACCTTGGTGCCCGGCTCGGCCCCCTCGACGCGCAGAAGCTCGACGATGCGCCGGGCCAACTCGGTATGGCTTTTGCGTCGCCGTTCCATCCTCAATCCGCCGAGATTTTCACCATGTTCCGCCCCGTAGCAGGCCCGTCACCGGCTTGCCGAGTCGATTTTCATTGACGTACTAATTTAGAAAAAAATACAATTTTGTCTATACCCGCGGATTCGGAGCAAAGATCCGGAGCGAAAAACAGGCGGGACAGGGCCGTTTCGCGCCATTGGCGCGGGGCGGGACCGGGACGAAAAGAAACGACCACAGGGAGAATTGGACCAATGAAAAAGACGGCAATCGCCAAGAAACTGCTGGCCGGCGCGCCCGCTGCGGTGCTGGCGCTGGGCCTTGGCCCGGCGGCGGCGCAATCGCTCGTGATTTCCAACTGGGACGGCTACATGCCCGCCGACATGGCGGAACAGTTCGAGGCCGAGACCGGCATCTCGATCGACGTGGCCAACCACGCCACCAACGAGGAAATCATGGGCAAGGTCACCGCCTCGGGCGGCAAGGGCTATGACGTGATCTTCGTCTCCTCGCCCTTTGCCGAGGCGCTGGACAAGCTGGGCATCGCGGCCAAGCTCGACCATTCGATGCTGCCCAACATGGAGAACCTCTACCCCGAGGCGCGGGAGCTTTCCTATGACGAGGGGCTGAACTTCTCGATGCCCTATGCGTGGGGCACGACGGGCCTATGCTACCGCTCCGACCTCGTGTCGGAAGAGCCCGATAGCTGGATGGACCTGCTCGACCCCTCCGACGATCTGGCGGGCAAGGTCACGATGCTGTCGACCGACCGCTGGATGATCGGCGCCGCGGCGCTGGCGAAGGGCTATTCGGTCAACGTCACGGAAGAGGACAAACTGGCCGAGGTGAAGGACTTGCTGGTCTCGGCCAAGGAAGACCTGCTGGCCTATGACGACACGACCTTCTATTCCAAGCTGGTCTCGGGCGAGGCGAGCCTCGTGCATGCATGGGACGGCTGGTGCAACTACGGCATCGCCGAGAATTCGGACATCAAGTACACCATCCCCGAAGAGGGCACCGACCTTTGGGTCGATACGATGGTGGTGATGGCCAGTTCCGAGAACAAGGAAGTGGCGCACGAGTTCATCAACTACATCCTTGGCGCCGATACCCATAAATGGGTGGTCGAGAACATCCTCTACAAGGTGCCGAACAAGGCCTCGATGGAGGCGCTGGATGCCTCGATGGTCGAGACCTATCCGAACCTCGGCACGGACCCGGCCGACATGCTCGAATATGAGATGCTGCGCGACGTGGGCAATGCCCAGAAGGATTACAGCCGCCTGAAAACCGAGGTTATGTCGGCCCAGTAAGCCGATGTAACGCAAGGCGGTCCGTGCATCTCCCAGAGGCCGTCTGCCGCGCCGTCCCGCCAGCCGGGGCGGCGTAACCGAAGCCGCCTGCCCGGAAAGGCCAAAGACACGTGTACCAGAGATTGCGAACCTTCCTGTTCGTGGGGCCGGGGCTGGCATGGCTGATGTTCTTCATGGTCGTGCCCTGCCTGCTGGTCTTTCTCTACTCGTTCTTCGAACGGGGCGTGTACGGCGGCATCGTCTATACTTTTACGTTCGAGAATTTCGACCGGGCCTTTGACCCGCTCTACCTTGCCATCCTGTTGAAATCGGCCAAGATCGCGGGGCTGGCGACGCTGATCGCGCTGCTGATCGCTTATCCGGCGGCCTACGCCATCGCCCGCGCCCCGGCGCAGCGTCAGCCGGTCTACCTGTTCCTCGTGATGCTGCCCTTCTGGAGCAACTATCTCATCCGCACCTATGCGTGGATCGTGATGCTGAACCGCGAGGGGCTGATCAATCGCGCGCTTCTCGATTTCGGGCTGGTGGGCGAGGCGCTGCCGCTTCTGTATAACGAGGCCTCGGTGGTGACGGGCCTTGTCTACAACTACGTGCCCTTCGTGATCCTTGCGATCTATTCCTCGATCAGCCGCCTGAACCCCGAGATTGCCGAGGCGTCCGAAGACCTCGGCGCGCCGTCCTACAAGACCTTCCTGCGGGTGATCCTGCCGCTGACCCTGCCGGGGATCGCGGCGGGTGCGGTCTTTGTCTTTGTGCTGTCCATCGGTAACTTCATCACGCCCGACCTGCTGGGCGGGGGGCGCGTGCAGATGGTGGGCAACCTGATCTATGACCAGTTCCTCGAAGCGCGCGACTGGCCCTTCGGCTCGGCCCTGTCGCTCATTTTGATCGGGGTGATGATGTGCCTTCTGTTCGCACAGGCCGTTGCCGTCAACCGCTCGGCGGAGGGGACGCGATGAGCGCCCGCATCCCCCGCCGCCGCGACCCGGCCAAGCTGCTCCTTGGTGGGCACCTGTGGCTGGTCTATACCTTCCTTTACGTGCCGATCCTCGTGCTGATGGCGCTGTCGTTCAACGATCTGGGCCTGCCGACGGCTTGGGGCGGGTTTTCCTTCAAGTGGTACGCCGCGCTGGCCGAGAATGACGCGGTGCTGAGGGCGGCGCTCAACACCGTGATCGTCGCGGTGATCTCGACCATTCTTGCCACGCTTCTGGGCACGCTGCTGGCCTTCGGGGTCGAGCGGCGGCAGCGGCGCAGCAATTCGATGGAAGCGCTCCTGTTCGCGCCGATGATCATCCCCGACATCGTGCTGGCGATTGCGCTGCTGTCGTTCTTTACAACGCTGAACTTCACGCTGGGCCTGCATTCCATCATCCTGAGCCATGTGGTCTTCAACATCGCTTTCGTCTGTGCCGTGGTGCGGACACGGCTGCGGAATTTCGACTTCTCGATCGTCGAGGCCAGCATCGACCTTGGCGCGGGCGAGGTGACCACCTTCCGCCGCGTGACCCTGCCGGCAATCTTTCCCGGCGTTCTGGCCGGCGGGCTGCTGGCCTTCACCCTGTCGGTGGATGAGTTCATCATCGCCTATTTCACCGCCGGGGCCGGGCAGGGCTCGACCACGCTGCCGATGCAGATCTATTCCATGATCCGCTTCGGCGTGACTCCCGAAATCAACGCGATGGCGACCATCGTGATGCTGGTCAGCTTCACGCTCGTCTTCATCTCGCAGCGCATCGACAGGAAAGCGATCAGTTAATGAGCACGGATGGCGCCAATATGCTGACCGAGGCCGGAGAAGAGGCCGCAACGGTGATCCGGCTGGAGAATATCACCAAGCGCTTTGGCGCGATCACGGCGGTGAACGATATCTCGCTGGACTTGAAGGAGAACGAGTTCTTCGCGCTGCTGGGCCCGTCAGGCTGTGGCAAGACCACGCTTCTGCGGATGATCGCGGGGTTCGAGTCGCTAAACGAGGGGCGCATCCTGCTCGATGGCAAGGATATCGCCCCGCTGCGCCCCAATCGGCGGCCGATCAACCTGATGTTCCAGTCTTTCGCGCTTTTCCCGCATATGAGCGTGCGGGCGAATGTCTCTTACGGGCTGGAGATGGAGGGCGTGCGCGGAAGCGAATTGAAATCGCGGGTCGACCGTATCCTCGAGACCACCCAGTTGACCGACTATGCCAAGCCCGACCAGCTTTCGGGCGGTCAGAGGCAGCGCGTGGCCTTGGCCCGCGCGCTGGTGAAGGAGCCGCGCGTTCTGTTGCTCGACGAGCCGCTGGCGGCGCTCGACAAGAAGCTGCGCGAGCATATGCAGCTTGAGTTGAAGCGGTTGCAGCACGAGGTGGGCATTACCTTCGTCGTCGTCACGCATGACCAGGAAGAGGCGCTGGTCATGGCCGACCGGATCGCCCTGATGCGCGACGGCGAGGTCAAGCAATGCGCCAGCCCCGCCGAGCTTTACGAGCATCCCAACAGCCGCTTCGTGGCGGATTTCATCGGGGTGATGAACTTTCTCGACGGCGAGGTCAGCGTCGAGGGCGTGTCCGTGCCGGGATTGGGCGTTCTGACGGGTCGGTCGAAGGGTGATACCCGCACGGGCGACCGTGCCTGCCTTGCCGTCCGCCCCGAACGCCTGACCGTGGCACCCGCGACGGCAGAGCGGCTGACCCATGACAATGTGCTCGACGGCACGCTGACCGACATCGCCTATCACGGGCAGGATATCGGCCTGCATATCGCGGTGGGCGATAGCGGCCAGGTGCTTGTCGCCCGCCTCTCGGCGGCGGCCGAGGGCGCGGCAGATTTCAGGGTGGGCGACAAGGTCCAGATCGGCTGGCAGGCGCAGAACGCGCTGATCCTGCCCGACGACACGACGACATAAAACCAACACGACAGAGGAGGTCATTCCATGACAGACCAGAAAACCATCGTCTTCTTCCCCGAGGCCGCCTTCGGCCCGGCGCTCAACTCGGTGGGCATCGCGCAGGCCTGCCGCGACATGGGCCATCGCTGTGTCTTCGTCACCGATCCGGGCTTTACCGGCGTCTTTGCCGATTACGGGTTCGAAGAGCATCATGTGAACATGTCCGAACCCATGCCGCCCGAGCAGATGGCGAAATACTGGACGGATTTCATCAACGGCCACATCCCCAACTTCAACCTCACCCCCTACGACCAGATCGACAACTACGTGAAGGAATGCTGGGAGGCGATCGTCGATACCTCGAAATGGGCCGAGAAGGAGCTTCCGGGCATCCTGAAAGAGATCAAGCCCGACCTGATCTGCATCGACAACGTGGTGCTTTATCCGGCCACCAAGCAATATGGCGTGCCGTGGGTGCGCATCATCTCCTGCTCGGAAAACGAGATTCCCGATCCGGCCATCCCGCCCCACCTGTCGGGCTGTGGCGAGAACGACACCGCCTGTCACGAGGCGTTCAACAAGAAGTTCAACGAGGTCATCAAGCCGGTGCATGACGACTTCAACGCCTTTCTCAAGACCTGCGGGGAAGACCCGTATCCGACCGGTGAGTTCTTCGAGGAAAGCCCCTACCTGAACCTGCTGCTCTATCCCGCGCCGGTGAAGTTCAACCGCGAGAAACCGCTCGACCCCGAGCGCTTCAAGTATCTCGAAGGCTGCGTGCGGACCGAGAAGCCCTATGAGGTGCCGGATTTCGGCGAGCACAATGACAAGCCGCTGCTCTATGTCTCCTTCGGCAGCCTTGGCGCGGGGGATACCGACCAGATCAAGAAGATCATCGATTTCCTCGGGAAACAGCCCTATCGCGCGCTGGTCAACGTGGGCGAGTACGAGGCCGAGTATGACAAGGCCACGATGCCGAAGAACGTGCATGTCGCAAGCTGGTATCCCCAGCCTTCGGTCATCCCGCTGGTCGATGCGGTGGTGCATCACGGGGGCAATAACAGCTTTACCGAGTGCCTGTATTTCGGCAAGCCCGCGATCATCATGCCCTATGTCTGGGACGGGCACGACAACGCGACGCGGGTGCAGGAAACCGGCCACGGCTTCAAGATGCACCGGATGAACTGGACCGAGGAAGAGTTCGCCGCGAATATCGAGAAGTGCCTCAATGACAGCGCGGTGAAAGCCCGCTGCGCCGAGACCAGCAAGCACATGCAGGGCAATGGCGGGCCGAAGGTGGCCGCGGGCTATCTCAATGATCTGCTGGAAAAGACCTACGGCTGACCAAGGCCGATCCGGGCGCGGTGGGCCGCGCCCGGTCTTCATCAAGGAGCGAAGAGTTTGACCACACCGACACTGCGCAACCCCGAAGAGATCACTGATACCGTCGACTGGGGCGAGATCCCCACGATGATCGAGGGGCATTCCCACACCTCGGGCGTGCTGTTGCACAAGGGCCCCGAGGGGCAGAGCGAATGCGGCATCTGGATCTGCACGCCGGGCTATTGGGACTGTCACGTGACGCGTGACGAGTTCTGTCACTTCCTGCAAGGCCGGGCGACCTATACCCGCGACGATGGCGAGGTGATCGAGATCACCCCCGGCACGGTGGCGTTTTTCGAGCAGGACTGGAAAGGCACCTGCCGCGTGCATGAAACCGTGCGCAAGGTTTACATGATCCGCTGACCCGACATTCCGAAAGGATGACGATGACCGATTTCGACCCCTTTGGGCGCCAGTTCTTTTATGGCAACGACTTTCATGCGGCGGGGCAGGGGGGCGGCACGCATGACGTGACCAACCCCGCCACGCTGGCCCGCGAAGGTGCCATCGCCATGGGCATGCCGGAGGAGGCCGAGGATATCCTGCGCCGGGCGCGCGAGGCGCAGAAGGCATGGGGTGCCTTGGATGAGCTGACACGGGCGGGATATCTGCACAAGGTCGCCGACAGTATCGCCGCCAACCATGAAGAGGCGGCGCGGCTGATGGTGCTGGAACAGGGCAAGCCCTATCCGGAAGCCACGGGCGAGATCGCCAATGTCGGCGGCTGCTTCCGCTATTTCGCCGAGATGGCGCGGGATTCCGGCGGGATGTTGCCCGGCACCACGCAAGCGGGCTCGTTCCAGTTCGCGCGGCATTTCCCTTATGGCGTCAGCGTTCATATCGTGCCTTACAACTTTCCCATCCTGCTGATGTGCTGGACGGTGGCGGCCTCGCTCGCCTCGGGCAATGCCTGCGTGGTCAAGCCATCGGAGCTGACCTCGCTGTCTACGTTGAAATTCATGGAGAATTTCCGTCATCTCCCTGCCGGCCTCGTCTCCTGCATCACTGGCGGGGGAGAGACGGCGCAGGCGCTGATCCGCTCGAAACAGAGCGATATCGTGGCGTTTACCGGCAGCGTGGCGACGGCGAAAAAGGTCAACGTGGCCTGCGCCGAACAGCTCAAGCCCTGCATCATCGAGGCGGGCGGCAATGACCCGATGATCGTCTCCTCTCATGCGCCGCTCAACGTGGCGGTGGCGGGGGCGACCACCGCGGCGTTTCACTTGTCGGGGCAGATCTGCACCTCGACCGAGCGTTTCTATGTGCATGACGCGGTGCATGACCGGTTCGTGGAAGGCCTTGCCGACATGGCGCGCAAGCTCCGGGTCGGCAACGGCATGGACGTCTCGGAAATCGGCCCGCTGGTGACCGAGGCCGCGCGCGACAAGGTCGTGCGGCTGGTGGATGGCGCGGTTTCTGACGGGGCCAAGCTGATCTGCGGCGGTCGGGTGCCGCCGGGGCGCAACACCGGTTGGTTCTACGAGCCGACGGTGCTGACAGACGTGACGCCCGAGATGGATATCATGCGCGAGGAGCTGTTCGGCCCGGTCGCGGCCATCTGCCGGGTGCAGAGCTTCGAAGAGGCGCTGGAGCGGGCCAATGACAGTGAATTCGGCCTTGGCGCAAGCCTGTTTACCACCAGCCTTGAGGAGGCGATGGAGGCCTATGAGCGGCTGGAGGCCGGGATGGTCTGGGTCAACAACCCGCTGATCGACAACGACGCGCTACCGTTCGGCGGGTGGAAGAATTCAGGCCTCGGGCGGGAGCTGTCGCGGCTGGGGCTGGATGCGTTCCGGCAAAGCAAGATGGGCGTGATCGACTGGAAGCCCAAGGTGCAGGACTGGTGGTATCCCTATCCCGACGAATGGTTCGGGAATACCGAAGGCTCGCGCTTCTGACGTTCAGCCGGCGTCCGGTGTCGCGCCTGCAAGGTCGAAATGCTTCGGGAAGAGGGCCGACAGGAAGCGGAAGATGATCCGGCAGGCCTCCTCCCGGTCGAAGGCGTCGGGGTGGATGAGGTAATCGGCCCACATGCCTTCGAGAAAGGCCAGCGTGCCATGGGCGGCATCGCGTGCCGTCTGTGCCGGGTCATCCACGCCGGAGGCCACCGCGATCGTCGTGAAGGCCTCGAACAGCAGGCCGCGCAGCCTGCTGTCGCGGGTGTCGCTGAAGGTCCGGATCGACTCGCGGTCGCGCGCCTCGCCGCGGAAGCCGTACCAGATACGGACGTTGTATTGGTTCAGGATCGTCTCGCTCAGGTCGGAGCGGATCACCGCCTCGATCCGTTCCTGCGGCCAGGCCGAGGGACGGACCTTTTCGAGCAGCGCGTAGAGGTTCTGATAGTAGAGGTCGCTCGCATGCTGAACGGCGGCATCCATCAGCCCGTCCTTGCCGTTGAAATGCAGATGGATCATGCCCCGCGACAGGCCGGCCTTGTCGATGATCGTGCTGACGGAGGTGCGCGCATAGCCGATCTCGGCCACGCAATCCAGCGTCGCCTCGATCAGCGCGCGCCTGTTCCTGTCGCGCAACTGCGCCCGCCGGTCGGGTGCGTCGTCGGGCTGGGTGTCCACGCTGTCGGGCAAAGCTGCTCCCCTTGAAGGTTCCGATGGTCGGCCTGACGCGCGGTGGGGTCAAGTCCGCTTCACCGTGTCTGTTGACAGGATCACATAATGAAAGCACTCTGAATGGACAATCGTCCATTTTAACTTTCGGCATCGGGAAGCGGATGTTCGGGCCAAGGTCAGGATCTTGCAAGAGTTGCGCGATGAGCGCCCGGCCCCTGCCGGGCAGGGGCGCCCGTTTCGCGCGCCGCCTTCGATGCGCGCATCTTGCGTGATCAAGGACGACGATCCTCACCAAAGGCAAGGAAACGTGGCGCAGATGACCAGCCGACCGACCCCCTACGATATCCTGTTCGAGCCGGTCCGCATCGGGCCGGTCACCGCGCGCAACCGATTCTACCAGGTGCCGCATTGCAACGGCATGGGCTATCAAAGGCCGCGGGCCGAGGCGGCGATGCGCGGCATGAAGGCCGAGGGCGGCTGGGCCGTGGTGTGCAATCAGGAAACGGAAATCCATCCGACCTCCGACCTGTCGCCCTTTGCCGAGGGGCGGCTCTGGGATGACCGCGACATTCCCGGCCTGCGGCTGATGACCGATGCCATCCACGCGCACGGCTCGCTGGCCGGGATCGAGCTGGCCCATAACGGCAGCCACGCGCCCAACCTGCTGACCCGCGCGCCGGCGCTGGCGCCGAGCGATGCGATCATCGACGCGGGCTTCGCCCCTCAGGCGCAGGCGATGGACAAGCAGGATATCCGCAAACTGCGCCGCTGGCACCGCGATGCGGCGCGCCGGTCGGTGGAAGCCGGGTTCGACATCATCTATGTTTATGCCGGTCACCACATGACCATCCCGCATCACTTCCTTCTGCCTCAGCATAATGACCGGATGGATGAGTATGGCGGCAGCCTCGAAAACCGCGTGCGGCTGACGCGGGAATTGCTCGAGGATACGCTTGAGGTGGCCGAGGGCAAATGCGGCGTGGCGTTCCGCTTCGCCATCGACGAGATGCAGGGCCCCGACGCGATGCAGGCCGAAGAGGAGGGGCGTGGGGTTGTCGAGTTGCTGGCCGAACTGCCGGACCTCTGGGATGTGAACGTCGCGGGCTGGCCCAATGACTCGCAGACCACGAGGTTTCAGCCGGAAGACGGGTATCAGACCAAATACCTCGAAGCGGTGAAGCAGATCACCTCCAAGCCCGTCGTGGGCGTTGGCCGGTTCACCTCGCCCGACATGATGGCGTCATTGGTGCGAAAGGGCGTGCTCGACATGATCGGCGCCGCCCGCCCGTCGATCTCGGACCCGTTCCTGCCGAAGAAGGTCGAGGAAGGCCGGATCGACGAAATCCGGGAGTGCATCGGCTGCAATATCTGCGTCTCGGCGGATTCGCAGGGCGTGCCGATCCGCTGCACCCAGAACCCGACGATGGGCGAGGAGTGGCGCCGGGGCTGGCATCCGGAGAAGATCGGCACGAAGGGTAAGGAAGAGGCGGCGCTGGTGGTCGGTTCCGGCCCCGCCGGGATGGAATGCGCCATGCAGCTTGCCCGGCGCGGCTATCAGGTGACGCTGGCCGAGGCCGGGAAGGAGCTTGGCGGCCGGGTGCGGCGCGAGGCCGGGCTGACCGGGCTGGCCGCGTGGGGGCGGGTGATGGATTACCGTCTGGGCGACCTGCAGCAGCGCGGCAATGTCGATATCTTCACCGACAGCCCGCTGGGCCGCGACGAGGTGCTCGAACTGGGCTTGCCGAACGTGTTCCTCGCCACCGGCGCGCGCTGGCGGCGCGACGGGCAGGGGCGGACGGCGCGGTTTGGCATACCCATTGAGGACGGCGCCATGGTGCTGACGCCGGATGACGTGATGGACGGTATCAGGCCCGGGCCGGGGCCGCTGGTGATCTATGACGACGACCACGGCTATCTTGCCGGGGTGCTGGCGACGCATCTTGCGGATCAGGGGCATGAGGTGACTTTCGTTACCACCGCCAACATGGTGTCGCCCTTCACCGAACTGACGCTGGAGCAGGGCAGGGTGCAGAAGAGCCTGCTGGAACGCGGCGTGACGCTCCTGACGGCGCAGGCTGTCAGCGGCATCGACAAGTCCGCCTGCCGGCTGGCCTGTATTTATACGGGGCGGGAGACGCAGATCGAGTGCGGCACGGCGCTGCTGGTCACCCGCCGGGATCGCGTGACCGGCCTCTACGACGAACTGCGCGGGCATCCGGACCTGTCCCATGTCGAGTTGGTCGGCGATGCCGCCGCGCCGGGATTGATCGCCGATGCCGTCTATTCCGGGCACCGAGCCGCCCGCAATTTCGAACGCCTGCCCGAGGAGGTCGAGCGGGAATACTACGTTCGTGAAATCACAGCTTTGGAAGGATGAGGTCAGCACCATGTTGCAGCATACCGACGAGATCGCCCGCCTGATCCAGTCTTACGAGGAAGGGTTCGCCCTGCCGCGAGACTTCTATACCTCGCGCGATATCTACGAGCGCGATATCGAAGCCTACTGGAACCGAAGCTGGCTGTGGGTCGGTCATGTCAGCCAGATCCCCGAGCCGGGCGATTATTTCCTGTTCGACTACGGGCCGGAATCGATCATCGTGGTCCGCGACCGTGACGGGGAGGTGCGCGCGCATCTCAATGTCTGCCGGCATCGCGGGTCGCGTGTCTGTGTCGAGCCGGAAGGCAAGGCGCGGCTGTTCGTCTGCCCCTACCACGCCTGGACGTTCGAACTGTCGGGCAAGCTGCGGTCAGGCCGGGCGATGGGGCAGGATTTCGATCCGTCGGACTACGGGCTCTTCCCGGCCCATGTCATCGTCTTTCAGGGCCTGATCCTTGTCTGCACGGCCGACGATCCGCCGCCGATTCAGGGCGGGCTCGACAGGCTGGCGCCTCTGACCGAGCCGTTCGGGCTGGAGAACCTGAAAATCGCGCACAAGACGGTCTATCCCGTTCCCGCCAACTGGAAGCTGGCGCTGGAAAATTACATGGAATGCTACCATTGCGCCCCCTCGCATCAGGAATACGCCAAGTCCCACACGCTCAAGGCGCCGCAGGATATGGAGAAGCTGGTCGAGCCCCTGATGAAACGATCCGAGGGGATCGGCTTGCCGACGGCAGAGCTGAACGAAACCGGGGAAAACGCGGCAGGGCTCGGGGCCGATGTCTATTACCGCCGCTATCCGCTCTACGAAGGCTACCAGACCGGCAGCCGCGACGGCACGCCGCTGGCGCCTTTGCTGGGAAGCCTGACCGGGTTCGACGGGGGGGCGACCGATGTGCAGCTCGGGCCGCTGAACAACCTGCTGATCTACGCCGATCACGTGGTTGGCTATCGCTTTGTGCCGCGCGGCCTTCAGGAAACGGATATCGAGGTCGTCTGGCTTGTGCGCGGCGATGCCGAAGAGCCAAAGGATTACGCCACACAGGACCTGACATGGTTGTGGCATGTCACCTCCCTCGATGACGAGCGCATCATCCGGCACAATCAGGAAGGTGTGAATTCCTACCATTTCCGTCCCGGCCCGCTGGCCGATATGGAATGGGGGATACGCGGCTTTTACCGGACCTATCTGGAGATGATCCGGGGATGAGAGCAGAGCACTGACGCCGCACAGGAAAAGGCCGGGTCCTCTCGGACCCGGCCCTGACGCTTCAGACGCGTACGGGAGGCTTAGTTCTCCCAGCTATCCATGCCTTCCAGCTCTTCGCTGGTGTAACCAACGCTGGCGCGCAGGCCACCGGTCATGGCGCTTTCATCCGAGCGACGCAGTTCGATGTCTTCGAACGGAAGTGCGACCGGCTTTTCGCCAATCCCGAGGAAGCCGCCCACGTCGACGATAACCTCGGTGATCTTGCCATCATCGCTCAGGACGAGATCGGAGATTTCGCCAAGGCGATCTTCTTCGGTACCGTAGACGGAAACGCCTTCGAGGTCTTCGGCCGTCAGTTGGCCGCGCTCGTCGGTGCTCAGTGCGGCGGTTTCACCGCCCATGTTTTGCGTGGCGTCGGCACCTTCGTTGTTCTCCGACATCTGTTGCGAGGTCAGGTCAGTGTCCTCAGACTCGGCCGCATCGGTTTCGGCCATCTGTTCGCTGTCCTGCTCTTCGGTCATGTCGGCGCTGTCGCTGTCGGCCATCTCGGTCTCGGCCTCGGCATTGTCGTTCGCCGCTTGCTCGCTCAGATTGGTGTCGCCTTCAGTGGTCGACTCGTCCATGTCTGCCGCGGCGGTGTCACGCTCGTCGTTGAAAAAGCTGCTGCCGGAATCGCGGACAGCGGCCTGGTCCATCTCTTCGCGATCTTCCAGCGCGGTCTTGTCACCGGTGAAAACCACGAAGTAGTCGCGCTCTTCGTCTGCTTCGGCGTCGCCGCTCGAGTCGCTGACGAATTTCAGCTCGTCCAGCGAGGCACTGACATGCTTCTCGTTGATGCCGAGGAAACCGCCTGCGTCCAGCGTGACGGACTCGATTTCGCCTTCGCCGGAGATGATCACGTCACCGATTTCGCCGACGCGCTCCCAATCGTCCGAGGGTTCGTTCGCCTCTTCGGCAATCTCGGCCTCTGCGCCTTCGCCAAGAATGTAGACGGACTTGCCGATCAGTTCGGAAGCGCGAACCTGCATTCCTTCCATGTCGGCGACCACGTCGTTGCCGGCGCCGCTGGAGGCTTCTTGCGACATGTCTGTCGATTCGGTCACCTGGGCGTCGGTGTCGGTGGATGTTTCCGTGTCTGCAAGAACAGGCGACGCGGCAAGGGCCGCGATCGCGGTGGTCATAAGAATGCGTTTCATTATGTTCGCTCCTTCCAGTTGTGTATGACTTGGCCGGAGTCGTCCCCGGCTTTGTATCCATCCAACCCCCCTCGGGCCGATTTAGTTTCCATCCGGGCGCAAAATTTCCTCGAAAAATTTACGGAACCTTTCGCTATGGCAAGGCGTTAGACAACAGATATGCGCGCGCAGATTCCACTCCCTCACCCGCATCCATGCGTTGCGCCAGCGGGTATTCTCAGGAGGAAAGATGTTAGAAATCGGCGGTCTGGGCGGGTTAATCCTGCTAATTCTGGATGTTTGGGCGATCGTGTCGATCGTCGGGTCGACGGCTACGACCGGCCGCAAGGTCCTGTGGGTTTTGCTGGTTCTGATCCTGCCGTTGCTCGGCTTCATCATCTGGCTCCTGTTCGGGCCGCGGTCGGCCAAAACCTGACGAAAAAGCGCAACCTGAAGCTGAGTTATCCGCCAATGCAAAAAATCTTCAACTCGGTGGAACCTTCCTTGAGATGAAGCGTTTTGAATTCAGTCATGGCGCAACCGCGCCCCTCTAACCAGGTCTCTCCCGTCCCCAAGCCGATAGACCTGGCCAACCCGTTGTCCCGCGGGTGACAGCCCCCGCCTGAAACATGGCGGGGGCGATTTTGGGTCAGGGGCATGGCTTGCGGCTCGACAATTGAGGCTCGCGCAGCGAAGATTGGCAGCGATATGGACGCATCAGGCGAGGTGAACGAAGCCGTGACTCAGGGGCGCGAAGGCGACGGGACGATCGGCGATCTCGAGGTGATGGTAACCGCCGCCGAGGCGTATCCGGCCTTTGAACGCGCCTTTCTGAGCGCCGAGCGCGAGATTTCCGGAAGTTTCCGGCTTTTCGACCTTACCACCAAGCTTCATTCCGAAGAGGCGCGCGAACTGGGTGATACCTGGTTCGACCTGATGATCGCGACCCTCAACCGTGGTGTTGCCATCCGCATCGTGGTGACCGATTTCGATCCGATCGCGGCCCCGGAACTGCATCAGCTTGCATGGCAGACCAAACGCCAGATGGTCGCGGTGCAGGAACTGGCGAACGACGACGCGAAGCTCGAGTTTACCATCGCGCTGCATGACGCCAAGGCCGGGCTGGTCCCGAAGATGGTCTTCTTTCCCTTCGTCCGGCAGAAGATGCGGGAATTGAACACCACCTGGATGGACATGAATGGCGACGAGCGTGCGCGGTTCCGCTCGGAAACGCCCCGGCTGCGGCGCATCTGCTATGAAGACGGCAATGGCAGCCTTTGCTTTCCGGTTCAGCTCGTCGATCTCTATCCCGCGACCCATCACCAGAAAATGGCGGTGTTCGATCGCCGCCTGCTCTATATCGGCGGGCTCGATCTGAACGACCGGCGATACGACAACAGGCGCCACCGCCGCGCGCCTGAGCGGACATGGCACGATGTACAGGTCATGGCGACAGGGTCGGTCGTCGAAGCGGCGCAGAAACATCTCGACACGTTTCTAGATACGGTCGCGGCGAAGGCGTCGCCACCGCCAGCGGCGCCCGGCTTTTTGCGCACGCTGTCCCGGCGCCGTCACCGCGCGTCGTTCCGCGTGTCGCCGAAGACCGTGCTGCGCGAAATCGAGCAGCGCCATCTGGAGGCGGTCCGCCAGTCGACCCAGTTCATCTATCTCGAAACGCAGTTCATACGGCATCAGAAGCTGGCGCGGGCGCTGGCACGGCAGGCGCGTAAATGTCCCGACCTCAAGCTGTTTCTGGTGCTGCCGGCCGCGCCCGAGGACGTGGCCTTCGACAGCAACAGGGGCCTCGACGCCCGGTTCGGAGAGGATCAGCAGATCAAATGCCTGACCCGGCTCAAACAGGCTTTCGGAGAGGACCGCCTCCTCGTCTCGGCGCCGGTTCAGCCGCGCCGCGAGGAAAGCGACGAGCGCGACGTGCTGGAAGATTCGCCCCTGATCTATGTTCATTCCAAGGTGTCGATCTTCGACAGCTTCGGCGCGATCGTATCGTCTGCCAACCTGAACGGGCGCAGCCTGCGATGGGATACCGAGAGCGGGCTGTGGTTCGATCGGCCGGATCATATCGAACTGGTGCGCAGGCGGGTGATGGGTAACTGGCTTCCCCCGACCGGGGCGGGCGACGAGTTTCTCGATCCCTCCACGGCCTTCGACCACTGGAAACGCCTTGTCGACGAGAACACCGAACTGCCGCCGGAAAAGCGGCGCGGGTTCCTCGTGCAGTACGATTCCGATGCGGCGCGCGATATCGCACTGCCGGTCCCCGGCATGCCCGAGGAGATCGTCTGAAAGATCAGGCGGCCGGGGGCGAAGGTTCGGACGTGGTCGGCGGCCGTTTGCGGGCGCGGCCCTCGCTGTCGAAGATGTCGAGCATCACCAGCACGATCACCAGCACCGGGATCGCCACGATCCCCCCGATGGGCCCCCAGATCCAAAGCCACACGACGAGAGAGACAAAGATCAGCAGCGGATTGACCGAGATGTGCTTGCCCACCATGGCAGGAGTCACGAACTGCGCCTCGATCATGTTGAGGCAGAGGAAGATGGCGGCCGGGGCAAAGACCATCAGCCCTTCGAAGGCAATCAGCCCGGCCAGAAGGAGCCCGCCGATCACCATGATCGGGCCGAGGTAAAGAATGAAGTTGAGCATCGCCGCCACAACGCCCCAGATCAGCGGCCCGGGCAGGCCGATGACCATCAACAGCGCGGCGAGGCTGGCGCCAAGCCCTGCGTTGATGATCGAGATGGTGAGGAAATAACGCGCCACCAGCCGCTCGGCGACGGTGAACCGTTTCTTGATGATGACCGTGTCACGCCGATCGCCGATCCAAGTCGAAATCCAAACGTAGATCCCCCTCCGCGTGAGCAGGAAGAAGAACAGCGTTCCGGCGAAGATCAGGACCTGAGCCAGAACCAGCGGTGCAAGCAGCAAGGTCGCGGTGGGGTCGGGCATCGGGCCCTGGCCATTTTCATCGCCATTCTGGTTGGCCTCGGTTCCGAGCGCCTGTCCCACCTCTTCGTTCATCGCGTCGAGGCCGCGGATCACGCCGCGGAACTGCTCGATGACCGAGCGGATTTCCCACTTGATGTCGGGCAGCTCGTCGACCACGCGCCAGACCAGCGGTTCGAGCAGAACGACCACCACCGCGACGGCCGAAATGCCAAGCGCCAGCACGATGGCCGATGCGACGCCTGACGGTATTTTCCAGCGTTCGAGAAAGTCGGTGACCGGAGCGAGAATGACCCCCGTGACAATGCCCAGCACCATAGGCGCGAGTATGTCGCCGGCGAGCTTGAGAACGCCGAAGCACAGGATCACAGCGATGACGATGACGGCGAGCCGAAGAACCGGATCAGCCGGGGATTTTAGACCAGCCATGAAGGATGCAACGCGGCTTTGACGGGAATGTTCCCGGCGGTGGAAATCACAGGAGAAAAACCTCGAGGTCCGGACAGAAAATTGTTCACGACGCGTCGAACGAGAAGCCCGCCGCCCCGCCATCTCCGGCCACGCGCTCGCGCGGCCACCAATCGGGACGATGCTCGCGGATATAGGCCAGCAGGTCTTCGCGAAGAAGCATTTGCGTCTCCCAGCCCGACGTTGGGTCGGGGGACATCACGTAGAAGCTCAACTCCTGGCCCTCCGATGTGTGACCCGAGACATAGGCGCAAAGCTTGTCGTGGTCGATCACGCCGTTCCTTGCCTTGGCGAACTCGATGAACTTCTCGCGCAGCTCGGCGATATCCGCCGAATGATCGAGGACCAGGCGGATCGTGCTGTAAATCCGCGCGTCCTTGACCGACCAGTTCTCGAACGGCTTCGATACGAAGTAACGGACCGGTACCACGATGCGCCTTTCGTCCCAGGTGCGCAGCCGGATGAACGTGTAGTAGATGCTTTCCACATAGGCCCAGTTGTCCTCGAACAGGATGCTGTCGCCGATGCGCACCGGCTTGGCCAGCGCGATCTGGAGCGAGGCGAGGATGTTGCCCAGAACGGCCTGCCCCGCGATCCCCAGCAGCACGGTCAGCACACCGGCCGAGGCCAGCAGCGTCATGCCGATCGACTCGAACAGGTTGAGCCGCAGCAGCACGTAAACGATGGCAAAGCCCACCATGAACAGCACGATGATCCGCCGCAGGGCGAAGATCGACGTATAGAGTTCCCGTTTTTCGAGGCTTCTGGTGTCGTCGATATCGCCCACCACCCGCAGGGTGACCCTGTCGAGAATCGCATCAACAACGCGCAGCGCGGCGATCCCGAAGCCCGAGACCATGATGATGATCAGGGCCGGGCGCACGACATTGGTCACCGGCCCGGAAAAGGACACCGCGAGGTTGAGGCAGAGTTGGGCGACAAAGGCCGTGACCATCAGCGCCAGCGGCATGGCGGCCCGGTCGACGGCTTGCCGCAGGAAGGCACGCGGGGCCTTGCGCGAGAGCATCATGACAAAGCGGTTCGTGCCCCAGAGCAGCAGGCCCAGCAGCCCGAGATAGAGGGGCAGGGCGATCCATTCCCACGCCCTGAGCGGGCCTGCGCGGGTCTTGAGGCTGTCGGGAAGGAATCGCTCGAAACGCCGCGGGCCGAATTCCGTGTAGAGGCCGGGGATGTCGTCAACGGTTTGCGGGGTGAAGAGCCAGACAGGATCTTCGTCCCCCGCCTTGTAGCGCGCGAGGCGCACCTCGTAGGCCCGGCCGTTGACCTCGACCATTTCGATGCGGATATTCCTTCGGGTTTCGCCGGCCCGCGGATGATTTCCCGCCTCGCTTTCGATCATGGCGTCCGGCCGCGCCGACAGGCCGCTCCAGTCGATCCAGATACGCCGTTCGATGACCGAGGCGAGCATCGCCGCCAGTCTCGGGCCTTCCTCTGCCTGTTGTCCCTCGGGAAGGTCCGACAGGTTCAGCGCATGTGCCGCCCAGTCGAACCGCTCGGCATCCGTGAGGTCGATGAAACTGCGCAACGCGGCGCGGGGTGTCGACCGGTCGAGCCGCTCCGGTGCGGATTCGAGACCCTGATTGAGCCCTTCCGCCTCGTACCACGGCTCACCGTCTTCCTGTGCGACGGCTGTGGCGCCAATCACGCAGACAAGGCAGACAAGGATCAAGCGGACAAACGGAATCATGAGCATACATCTTGTCACGGTTGACCGGTTCAGGCCAGCCGCCTCGGACAGCGGCATCGCCTGCGACCCGGGCCGCCGCAGCTTGTCATCAGGCATGGGAGGCGGATCATGGCAAATATATGAATCGGTGGATGTGATTCCGGGCGAACTGGCACTACGTAGATACACGGCCTGTTTGCAGGCCAGCGGAACACGGAGGTTCGAGTGGCAGAACGGCAAATCGCCGAAACGATGGGGGCAGGGGGCAACGAGCCCCGCGCGCCCGGCGCGGGCGACGAACTCCACCAGCTTGGTGCGGAACTGATCGCCTGTCCGACCTGTGATCTCGTCTATCGCGTGCCACAGGTCGCCTCGTATGAGCGTGCGGTCTGCGCCCGGTGCCATACGGTGCTGATCTCGCCGCGGCGCAAGGCGGGCAAGCAGTTGATCGCGCTGTCCCTGACGGTGCTTATCCTGATCGTCGCCGCCTGCACGTTCCCCTTCCTGTCGATCGGGGCCGCCGGTGTGCATCACGACGCCTCGATCCTTCAGACGGCGCTGACCTTTTCCGGCAACCTGACGCTCCTGTCGCTTGCTGTGCTCTTCTTCATCGTCGTCATTCCCGCCCTGCGGCTGAGCCTGCTGATCTATGTGCTGGCGCCGATTATCCGCGACAAGCCGCCCGCGCCGCTCGCGCGCCAAGCCTTCGCGGTCTCCGAAGCGCTGGTCCCGTGGTCGATGGCGGAGATCTTCGCGATCGGCTGTGCGGTGGCGCTCGTGAAGCTGAGTGACATGGCGGACGTGGTCTACGGGCCGGCCGCGTGGATGTTCGCCATTCTCGTTGTGCTTGTCGTGGCGACCGACCGGCTTATGTGCAGGTATTCGATATGGAAGTCACTGGAAACCTGAAGACCGCCCGCGAGATGGGCCTTGTCGCGTGCACCGAATGCATGCGCGTCTCGCCGCGTGGCACGGCAAGCTGCCCGCGATGCGGCCACACGCTCCGGTCGCGTGATCCCTATTCGCTTCAGAAGGTCTGGGCGTGGTGGCTGGTGGGGCTGGGCTGTTACATCCCGGCCAACCTCTACCCGATGCTCGAGACGAAGACGCTTGTCAGTTCGCAAAGCGACACGATCGTCGGCGGCGCCGTCGAACTGGCCCATGGCGGGAACTGGGGGGTGGCGACCATCATCCTGATTGCCAGCGTCCTGATCCCGGTGGCCAAATTCGTCGTGCTGGCCGGGCTTGCCATCGGCGTCTGGTATGGCCCGCGCGCCACGCAGGGGCGGCGCCACGTCCTGTACGAGATCGTGGAATACATCGGGCGGTGGTCGATGATCGACGTCTTCGTCGTCGCGATCCTGTCATCGCTCGTCCAGCTTCAGACGATTGCCACTATCACGCCGGGCCGCGCCAGCCTTTTCTTCGCCCTGTCCGTGATTTTTACGATGCTATCTGCGCAAAGTTTCGATAGCCGGTTGATATGGGATACAAACTCGGCCGGAATGGCCCCGGACCGGGCCGGGCGCATTCCCGGTCGAAGAAGGACACTCGCACGTGGCAACTGACGCCGAAACACCACCAGAGGCACCTGTCAAATCGGCACGCCGCGGATTGATGGAGCGGATTTCGATCATCTGGATCGTGCCGCTGGCCGCGCTTCTGGTCGTGCTGTTCATCGCGTGGCGCAGCTATGCCGACCGGGGACCGATCATTCAGATCAGTTTCGAGAATGCCGCGGGGGTAAAGGAAGGCTCGACCGAGCTGCGCTATCGTGACGTCGCCATCGGACTGGTCGAGGAGGTGGGCTTTACCCAAGGGCTCGACCGGGTGTTGGTATCGGTGCGCATAGACAATGACGTGGCGCCGTTCATCGATAACGAGGCGCGGTTCTGGGTCGTGCGCCCGCAGGTCACCACGCAGGGTGTGACCGGGCTGAACACCGTGCTGTCGGGCGTGTATATCGAGGGCCTCTGGGATGATCAGCCGGGGGGCTATGTGAACCGGTTCGAAGGGCTCGCCGACGCGCCGCTCGAACGGCAGGGGAATGAGGGGCTTCGCGTGACGCTCCGCGCCTCGGGCCGCGCCTCGCTGATCGAGAACACGCCCATTCTCTACCGCGGCGTGACCGTGGGGCGTATCGGCAAACCCTCGATCACGGAGGACGGCTCGTCGGCCCAGGCCGAGGCGATGATCTTTGCGCCGCATGACCGGCTTGTCAGCTCCGCCACCCGTTTCTGGGACACGTCGGGTTTTTCCTTTTCGCTCGGGCCGGGCGGGGCCGCGCTCGATTTCAGTTCCGTGGCGTCGCTGGTCGCGGGGGGCGTGACCTTCGAGACGATGGTATCGGGCGGAGAGCCGGCCGAACCGGGCAGCACCTTCACGGTCTACCCCGAGGAATCCTCTGCACGGACCAGCCTTTTCTCGGCCGACGAGGGGGAAGCGCTTTCCATGTCGGTCGTCTTCTCGGAGAATATCGGCGGGCTGACCGCCGACGCGCCGGTCGAAATGAACGGGCTGAAGATCGGCGAGGTCACCTCCCTGAACGGCATGATCGACGAGGAGGAGTTCGGCGATAACCGGGTTCGCCTTGTCGTGTCCCTGTCGATCAAGGCAGGCCGGCTGGGCTTGGACGAGGGGGCCGGCTCCGAAGAGGCGCTGGAATACTTCCGGGATCGTGTGGAGGACGGACTGCGGGCGCGGCTTGCCTCGGCCTCGATCCTGACCGGGGGGCTCAAGATCGAACTGGTGGATGTGCCGGAGGCCGAGCCGGCGACGCTGCAACAGGGCGAGCAGGACACATATTACTTCCCCACCGCGGAGAGCGACATAACCGACGTCTCCGCCACGGCGCAGGGCGTGTTCGAACGCATCAACGCCTTGCCGATCGAAGAGGTCATGGTCTCGGCCACCGATTTGTTCGAGGAAGCCCGCGCTCTGCTGGCCAGCGAGGACGTGCGCGGCGTGCCCGAGAATCTCAACAGCCTGCTGGGCGACGCCCGCAAGGTGGTCGGCTCCGACGAGGTTCAGGCGCTGCCGGGCCGGCTCGACGCGCTCATTGCCGAGTTGGACAAGACGGTCGCCCAGTTCAACGAGGCCGCGCTCATGACCAAGCTGGCGACGGCGGTAGACAATGCCTCGGACGCGGCAGAGGGGGTGTCCTCGGCCGTTGAAGGCGTGCCGGAACTGGTCGAGCGGTTGAACGCGGTGGCCGCCAAGGCCGAGTCGGTCGAGCTTCAGGAAATGGCCGAGGAACTGACCGGCCTCATTCAGACGACCGATGCGCTTCTGGGCAGTGATCAGGCCAAGGCCCTGCCGGGCAAGCTCAACGGTGCGCTGTCTGAGTTGAGCGCGATCCTGACCGAACTGCGCGAGGGTGGTGTGGTCGAGAACGCGTCCTCCGCCTTCGATTCCGCAAGCGAGGCCGCCGACACTGTGGCTCAGGCAGGGAAAGACCTGCCCGACCTCATCGCCGATGCGCGCCGCGTGCTGGCACAGGCCCGGACGACGCTGGATGGCTACCGGGCCGAAAACGGGCTTGGCCGCGACGCGCGCATCGCGCTGTCCGAAATCCAGAAGGCGGCCAAGGCGGTCGCCTCGCTGGCCCGCGCCATCGAGCGCAATCCAAATTCACTTCTGACAGGGCGGTGATCCTCATGCCGAAGCGTATTCTTTCCCTTCTCGTTCTTGCCCTTCCGGTCCTCGCCGCCTGCGGCGGGCCGCCGCCCCAACGGGTGGCCATCCCCAAGGCCGAGATGGCCGAGAAGATGGCGATATCCTACCGGACGGTCGAACTGCGGGAGGTGTCCCTGCCCAGCTACGCCGCCAACGAGGAGATCTATATTGCCGACGAGGCCGGGCTTCTGAACAGCCGAGAGGGTCTGCTTTGGGCCGATGATCCGAGCCGGGCCATCACGCTGGAAATTTCGCGCCAACTGGCTCAGGTGACCGGGGCGCAGGTGGCCTCCGAGCCGTGGCCCTTCGACGAACCGGCGCAGGCGCGGGTCGAGGTTCGGATCGAAGACATGCTCGCGCAGAGCGACGGTACATTCCGGCTTGCGGGGCAGTATTTCGTGTCGTCCGAAACCGGCCGCGACCGGGCGCGCCTGTTCGATCTGACGGTGCCGATCAGCGGAACGGACACGGTGGCCGGCATCGCACAGGCCCGCGGTCAGGCCGTGCGCAAGCTGGTGGTCGAGATCGCCCGGTCCGGCCTGCGCTGATCAGGGTACGGTCCCGGCTTACCCGACCTGCTGCCGGCCCCGGCGGAACAGCCGGGTGACGATCATGAAGAACAGCGGTACGAAGACCACCCCGAGGATGGTGGCCGAGAGCGTACCGCCCAGCACGCCCGAGCCGATGGCATTCCGCCCGCCCGAGCCCGCGCCGGAGGACAGCACCAGCGGCAGAACGCCCAGCGAGAAGGCCATCGAGGTCATGATGATCGGCCGGAACCGTTGCCGCGCAGCGGTGACCACGGCGTCGACAACACGCTCGCCGGCCTCGTAGCGTTCCCGCGCGAATTCGACGATCAGAATGGCGTTCTTGCCGGTCAAGCCGATCACCGTCAGCAGGCCGACCTGAAAGAAGACCCCGTTCTCGAACCCGCCGAGCCACGCACCCGTCAGGGCCCCCAGAATCCCGATCGGCATGGCCAACATCACCGCGAAGGGGATCGACCAGCTTTCGTAAAGTGCGGCAAGAGACAGGAACACCACGGCCAGCGACAGCGCATAAAGCAGCGGCGCCTGACTGCCCGATTGCCGCTCTTCCAGAGACAGGCCCGTCCACGCGGCATCATAGCCTGTGCCCAGTTCCGCCACGAGCCGCTCCATTTCGGCCATGGCTTCGCCGCTGGTCACGCCGGGGGCGGGCGAGCCTTGTATCTGGATCGAGGGGACGCCGTTGTAGCGGTAAAGTCCTTGCGCGCCGTATTCCCAGCCGCCTTCCGCGAAGTTGGAGAACGGAACCAGCCCGCCGCTCGCATTGCGCACCCGCCACTTGTCGATATCGGTGGGCGTCGCGCGGGCCTCGGCCTCGCCCTGAACATAGACGCGCTTGATCCGGCCCTGATCGACGAAATCGTTGACGTAGGTCCCCGCCCACGCGATCTGCAGAAGCTGGCCGACATCCGTGGGTGTCAGCCCCATCGCTCCGGCCTTGCGCCAGTCGATGTCGAGGTTGAACTGCGACGCATCCTCCAGCCCACTCGGGCGGGCGGAGGCGATCAGCGGGCTTTGCGCAGCGGCGCCGAGCAGTTGGTTGCGCGCGGCGACAAGATCGGCATGGCTCTGGCCCTCGCGGGCCTGAAGGTAGAAATCGAAGCCCGAGACGTTGCCCAACTCGATGACGGAGGGGGGCACAACCGGGAAAACCTGCGCATCGCGGATCTGGCTGAAGGCGCCGAAGGCGCGGCCTGCCAGCGCCTGCACGCTTTGCTGTGCCTCTTTCCGGTCGTCCCAGTCCTCAAGCTGCACGAAGGCGATGCCCATGTTCTGCCCGCTGCCGCCGAAGCTGAAGCCGACCACGCCGAACATGGATTTGACGACTCCTTCCTCCTGCGTGAGGTAGTAGTTCTCGACCTGTTCAAGGACGTCGAGCGTGCGTTCGGCCGAGGCGCCCGTGGGGGCCTGAATGAGGGTAAAGAGGATGCCCTGATCCTCTTCCGGAAGGAACCCTGTCGGAGTGCGCATGAACAGCAGCGCCATGGCCCCGGCCAGCGCCAGATAGACCAGCCCGACCCGGAACGGGCGCCGGACCGTCCAGCGCACCGTACCCGTGTAGCCATTGGTCAGCCCGGTGAAACCCCGGTTGAACAGCCCGAAGAAACCGCGCCTTTCGCCATGGCTCTTGGCCTTCAGCATCGAGGCGCACAGCGCCGGTGTGAGCGTCAGCGCGACGACCACCGAAAGCGCCATGGCCGAGACGATAGTGATGGCGAATTGCTGATAGATCACGCCGGTCGAGCCCGGAAAGAACGCCATCGGCACGAATACGGCCGAAAGCACCATCGCGATCCCGATCAGCGCGCCGGTGATCTGGCCCATGGATTTGTGGGTCGCCTCACGGGGAGAGAGGCCTTCCTCCTCCATGATGCGCTCGACGTTCTCGACCACCACGATGGCGTCGTCGACCAGAAGGCCGATGGCCAGCACCATGGCGAGCATGGTCAGCGTGTTGATCGTGAACCCGGCCGCCGCGAGCACGCCGAACGTGCCCAGAAGCACGACCGGCACGGCCAGCGTCGGGATCAGCGTGGCACGCAGGTTCTGGAGGAACAGCAGCATGACGAGGAAGACGAGGCCGATGGCCTCGAACAGGGTCTTCACCACTTCCTTGATCGAAATCTCGATGAAGGGCGTGGTGTCGTAGGGGATCACGTAATCGACGCCCTCGGGGAAGAAATTGGCGAACTCTTCCATCCGCGCCTTCACCGCTTCCGCCGTGTCGAGCGCGTTGGCGCCGGGGGCAAGGCTGATCGCCATGCCCGAGGCCGGGTTGGCGTTAAACCGGGCGATCGTGGCGTAATTCTCGGCGCCGATCTCGACGCGAGCCACATCGTCGAGCAGGACGAGCCCGCCATCGGTTTCCGCGCGCAGCACGATCTGGCGGAAATCTTCCGGCGTGCTGAGCAGGGATTGCGCCGTGATCGTGGCATTGAGTTGTTGCCCTTCGACTGTCGGCCGCGAGCCGAAGGCGCCGGCCGAGATCTGGGCGTTCTGGGCTGAAACGGCCGTTACGACGTCCGACGGGGTCAGTTCGAACGCCGCAAGCTTGGCCGGGTCGAGCCATATGCGCATGGCATATTGCCCGCCGAACACATTGACCGAGCCGACGCCCTGGATCCGGCTGAGCTCGTCGACGAGGTTGGTGACCATGTAATCGGCAAGGTCCACCTGTTCGAGGCTGCCATCGGTCGAGATGAGGCCGACCACCATCAGGAACCCGGCCGAGGATTTCTCGACCGTCAGCCCTTGGCGCTGCACCACCTCCGGCAGAAGCGGTGTGGCCCGGCTGAGCTTGTTTTGCACCTGCACCTGGGCGATATCGACGTCCGTGCCGGTTTCGAAGGTCAGCGTGATCTGGGCGCTGCCCGCGGATGTGGAATTGGACGAAAAGTACCGCAGCCCGTCGAGGCCGGTCATCTGCTGCTCGATCACCTGTGTCACCGTGTTGGCGACCGTGCTGGCGGAGGCGCCCGGATAGGTGCCGCTGATCGTGACCGACGGCGGCGCGATCTGCGGGTACTGGGCGATGGGCAGAAGCCGTATCGCGAGGATCCCGATCCCCATGATCAGGATCGAGATGACCCATGCAAAGACCGGGCGGTCGATGAAAAAGCGTGCCATGGCTAGTGCCCCCGTGTCCGCCCGTTAATCCGACTGCGCCCGGGCCGAATCCTCGGCGCGCTCTTCCGGCGTCACGGGGGCGCCGGGCGCGGCCTTCTGGAAGCCTTCCACCACGATCCTGTCGCCGGCCGACAGCCCGTCGCTCACAACCCAGTCGTCGCCGCGATCCTGCAGGATGGTCAGCGGGCGCTCCTCGATCATCCCTTCGCCATTGACGACCCATGCGTTGGGCCGGCCGCGCCGGTCGCGCACCACGCCCTCCTGCGGGACGAGGAACACGTTCTCGGCCATATCGACCGGCATCTCCACCTGAACATACATGCCCGGCAGCAACAGCAATTCGGGATTGTCGAAACGCAGGCGAAGGGTCACGACGCCGGTCTGCGGGTTGACGTTGGGCTCGGCCGCCTGAAGGCGCCCGGTATGGTCATACTCGGATCCGTCGGCAAGCGTCAGCCGCACGGTTCCGTCGGCATCGGCAAGCTCTCTCTCCGTCTCGCCGCGACGCCAGCGCAGCAGGTCCGCGGCCGATTGCGTCACGTCGACATAGACCGGGTCGATCCTGCGGATCACGGCCAGCGGCTCGGCCTGGCTGGCGGTGACGAGCGCCCCCTGGCTGGTTTGCGACAGGCCGATGCGGCCCGACAGGCGGGCGCGGATGGTGGTGTGCGACAGTTCGATCTCGGCCGAGTTCAGTTGCGCCTTGGCCAGTTCGAGCGCCGCCGCCGCCGCATCGCGCGTCGACAGCGCGTCATCCAGCGCCTGTTCGGAGGCCACATTCCGCGCCTGCAATTCCTGAAGCCGCTCCGCTTCGCGTTCGGCGGCGCCCAGCTGGGCCTCGGCCTGTGAAACACTGGCGCGGGCCTGCTGCACGCTGGCCTCGTAGCTGGCCGCGTCGATCCGGTAGAGCGGCGCATCGAGTTCGACCTGCGCCCCCTCCTCGAACAGCCGTTCCGTGATGATACCGTTGACCTGTGGCCGCACCTCGGCCTGCGCCGAGGCCGCCACGCGGCCGGGCAGGGTAGAGCTAAGCGTAACGGTCTCCGGCTCGACCGTCACGACGGTGACGGTTGCCGGGGGCCGCTCCTCTTGCGCCAGCGCCGGCGAAACCAGGCAGGAAAGCAATACGGCGAATGCAGCGGGGCACCGGAAGAGCAACGACATGGTGAACCTTTCTTTCCAGCGAAACGCACCGAATGACAGCGTGCGAGGCTTGGAGTACGCGAACTAAGATAGAAACGGGGGAAGCTTTGCAAGGGCCGATGGCGCTCGCCCTGTCAGGGAGTGTCAGGGGCGGCGGCCGGCTGAGCAAGAATCAGGCTTGGAGAGCATTGCCCGGACGCAACGGGCACTTTGGAAAAGGGCGCCGGTCATCGCGCCCTCAGCCTCGGTTTTCTTGAACTGGTCCACGATTTTTTCCGCGAGGACAAGGCCGGCGAACGCCCCGCCGTCGCATCGCCCCGGTGTGGGGGGCTACGCATAAAGACACATTGCTTTGTCTCTCAGCGCACAGGTCTATCGTCCGTCGCACATCACCACTTTCGTCTGCCACTCGCGGCACTTGGCGACAAGCCTCGGACTGAGCGCACGATCCGTGAAGAACGTGTCGATATCCTTGAGCGAGGCAATCAGGGCCGGGGCGTGGCGCTGGAACTTGGAATGATCCGCCACGAGAAAGGTCTTGCGGGCCTGCCGGATGATCGTCTGGCTGACCTTGACCTCCTGAAAATCGAAATCGAGCAGGTCGCCGTCGCCATCGAGGGCCGAACACCCGATCACGGCAAAATCGAACTTGAACTGCTCGATCGTGGCGGTGGTGAGGTTGCCCACCAATCCCCCGTCCGACCGGCGCAGAACGCCGCCGGCCACGATGATCTCGCAATCGGAATTGCCGGCTAGGATGTTGGCGACGTTCATGTTGTTGGTGATGGCCATCAGGTTGTGATGATGGCGCAGCTCCCGCGCCACCGCCTCGGTCGACGTGCCGATGTTGAGAAAGACGGAAACGTTGTCCGGGATCTCCTTTGCGCAAATCTGGGCGATCCGCTGCTTGGCGTCCTCGTTCAGCCCGCGCCGGTCTTCATAGCCGATATTGGACACGCCCGAGGGCAGGACGGCACCGCCGTGCACCCGCTCGAGCTTGCCCGCGTCGGCCAGCTCGGTCAGGTCGCGCCGGATGGTCTGGACGGTCACGCCGAAGCGCTCGGCCAGATCCTCGACCACGACCTTGCCCTCTCTCCGGGCGATCTCGAGAATGTCCGGATGCCGGAACGTCTGGGACATCGGTTGCTCCTCCTGTTCCGCGCCACCGAAAAGTGGTCTGCGCGTCTCCCTTGGAAAGAAGCCTAGCATCCGCAATTCCGAACATAAACGAAAATATAAATTGACATATCGCGCATCGTTATGGTTCGTTTGGGCCGAATTCGGGAGGAGGCCGGAGGTGGAATCAGCGCCGCATCATGCCGACGTGCGTGATCTTTTCGTCATCGGCGGGGGGATCAACGGATGCGGCATCGCGCGAGATGCGGCCGGCCGGGGGCTTACGGTCACGCTGGCCGAGATGAACGACCTTGCCTCGGCGACCTCCTCTGCCTCGACCAAGCTTTTCCACGGCGGCCTGCGTTATCTGGAGTTCTTCGAGTTCCGGCTGGTGCGCGAAGCGCTGGTGGAACGCGAAACCCTGCTGCGGGCGATGCCGCATATCAGCTGGCCGCTGCGGTTCGTGCTGCCATGGCACAAGGACATGCGGTTCGAAAGCGGCACGCCGACATCGAAGGTGCTGGAAACATTCATGCCGTGGATGAAGGGGCGCCGCCCGGCATGGCTTATCCGGCTCGGCCTCTTCCTCTATGACACGATGGGGGGTCGTAAGATCCTGCCCGGCACAACGCGGCTGAGCCTCGATGGCACGCCGGAGGGTGCGCCGCTCAAACAGAAATTCCGACGCGCCTACGAGTATTCCGATTGCTGGGTGGAGGATTCCCGCCTCGTCGTTCTCAACGCGCGCGATGCGGCGCAGAGGGGGGCGGAAATTCTCACCCGTACCAAGGTGGTCGAGGCCCGGCGCGAAGGCGAGCTTTGGGCGATCACGCTGGAAGACAGCGACAGCGGACGGCGGACAACCCGGCACGCCCGCGCGCTTGTGAATGCAGGCGGTCCGTGGGTCGGCAAGGTGATCGAGGAGGTGGCGTCGTTCAACAGCAGCGAGGGCGTGCGGCTGGTGCGCGGCAGCCATATCGTCACCCGCAAGCTTTATGACCACGACAAGTGCTATTTCTTTCAGGGCAAGGATGGGCGGATCATCTTCGCCATTCCTTACGAGACCGATTTCACCCTGATCGGCACCACCGATGCCGACCATGGCGACCCTTCGGAGCCACCGGTCTGCACGCCCGAAGAACAGGACTATCTCTGCGCCTTCGCCTCGGAGTATTTCGAACGCCCGGTGACCCGCGACGATATCGTCTGGACCTATTCAGGCGTTCGCCCGCTCCACGATGACGGAGCGAAATCGGCCACGGCCGCCACGCGTGACTACGTGCTCAAGGTCGACGACAACGGCGCCCCGCTGCTCAATGTCTTCGGCGGCAAGATCACCACCTATCGCCGCCTTGCCGAAAGCGCGATGGAGCAGCTTTCGCCCTTCTTCCCCGCCCTGATCGGCCCATGGACGGCAGGCGCCCCCTTACCCGGCGGTGACTTCGAGGTCGGCCAGGTGGAGCGGCTGGTGGTCGATCTGCGCGCGGCGTACCCTTTCCTGTCGGAATACTGGGCCCGGCGCCTGGTGCGCGGCTACGGTACCGAGGCGCGCGACATCCTTGGCGACGCCGGGGCGGCCAAGGATCTCGGCCGCGATTTCGGCGCGACGCTGACCGAGCGTGAACTGCGCTGGCTCATGGACAAGGAACATGCGCGCGAGGCCGACGACGTGATCTGGCGCCGGACCAAGCTGGGCCTGCGGATGACCGGCGAAGAGGTTGCCGAGCTCGACCGGTGGATGCGCGACGCACGCTCCGACAACAATGCGGCGAAAGCCGCGGAATGAAACGCAAGGACGCCCGATGACCCTGGTTCTGGAAAACGTGTCGAAGCAAGTCGAGGGGCAGGTGCATATCCACCCCACCGACCTGACGCTCGAGAAGGGGACGATGAACGTCCTGCTCGGCCCGACACTGGCGGGCAAGACATCGTTGATGCGGCTGATGGCCGGGCTCGACGCGCCGTGGACGGGCCGCATCCTGTGGGAGGGTGAAGATGTCACCGGCAAGCGCGTGCAGGATCGCGGCGTTGCCATGGTCTATCAGCAGTTCATCAACTACCCCTCGATGACGGTCTACGAGAACATCGCCTCGCCCATGCGGCTGAAGAAGATACCCGCCAGCGAGATCGACGCCGCGGTGCGCAAGACGGCCGACCTGATGAAGCTGGGTCCATTGCTCGACCGCAAGCCGCTCGAATTATCGGGCGGCCAGCAACAGCGCTGTGCCCTCGCGCGGGCGCTGGTCAAGAACGCGGGGCTGGTCCTGCTCGACGAGCCGCTGGCCAATCTCGACTACAAGCTGCGCGAGGAGTTGCGGCAGGAAATCCCGAAGATCTTCGAGGAATCGGGTTCGATCTTCGTCTATGCCACGACCGAACCCGAAGAGGCGCTGCTGCTTGGCGGCAATACCGCGACGCTCTGGGAAGGGCGCGTGACGCAGTTCGGGCCGACGCCGGAGGTCTATCGCCGGCCCGTGGATATGGAGACGGCGCGGGTTTTCTCCGATCCGCCGATGAACTTCCTGCAGATATCGAAGACCGGCGGGCGGATCATGTTCGGCGAGGGCCAGTCGGCCAGCGCGACGGGAAAATTGGCGCAACTTAACGATGGCCGCTATGTCGCCGGCTTCCGTCCCAACCATCTCGATATCGAGAAACACGCCGAAGACGCGCTGGAATTCTCGACCCGGCTGGCGGTGACCGAGATCACCGGTTCTGAAACCTTCATCCATCTCGACCACCACGGCGAGCGCTGGGTCGGGCTCATCCACGGGGTTCACGACATCACGCTGGGCGAGGGGATGAAAGTCTATCTCGAGCCGCGGCACGTTTACATTTTCAGCGAGGGCGGGGAACTCGTCGCCCCCGCCGCCTATGCGCAGGCCGCGTGAGGAGAGAGAGAAACATGGCCAAGATCACGCTCGACAACCTCGCCCATTCCTACCTGCCCAAGCCGGGCGGTCCGGATGACTATGCCCTCAAGGAGCTCAACCACGATTGGAACGATGGCGAGGCCTACGCGCTGCTCGGCGCGTCCGGCTGCGGCAAGTCCACCCTGCTCAACATCATCTCCGGCCTGCTGGAGCCGAGCCAGGGCCGCATCCTGTTCGACGACAAGGACGTGACCCAGGCTCCGACGGCCGAGCGCAACATCGCCCAGGTGTTCCAGTTTCCCGTTGTCTACGACACCATGACCGTGCGCGAGAACCTCGCTTTCCCGCTGAAAAACCGTGGCGCCGAAGCCGGTTACGTCGCGTCGCGGGTGCAGGAAATCGCCCGGATGATCGGCATGGAGGAGACGCTCGACCGCAAGGCGCAGGGGCTGACGGCGGATGCCAAGCAGAAGATCAGCCTTGGCCGCGGGATGGTGCGCGAGGACGTGAACGCGCTTCTCTTCGACGAGCCGCTCACCGTGATCGACCCGCATATGAAATGGGAATTGCGCACCCAGCTCAAGCAACTGCACCATCAGTTCGGCCACACCATGATCTACGTCACCCACGACCAGACCGAGGCGCTGACCTTCGCCGACAAGGTGGTGGTCATGCATGACGGCCGGGTGATCCAGATCGGCACGCCGCAGGAACTCTTCGAGACGCCCGAGCACACCTTCGTGGGCTATTTCATCGGCTCGCCGGGGATGAACGTGCTGCCTGCCAAGGTGGAGGGCAACCGGGCCTATATCAACGGCACCGAGATCGAGCTCGCCAGTGCCTATGGCACGCCCGCTGGCCAGGTGGCGCTTGGCGTGCGGCCCGAATATGTGCGCCTGTCCGACAGCGGGGGCCTGCCCGTCAAGATCCGCCGGGTCGAGGATGTGGGCCGGCACAAGATCGTGCGCGCCGAGTGTTTCGGCACGGAAATCAACGTCATCGCCGGTGAAAGCACCGAGATCGGGCCCGACCTGACCCGCATCGAGTTCGAGCCCAAGGGCGTCAACGTCTACGCCGATGACTGGCGTGTCGCGCCTCAGGGCAGCCAGGGAAGGGCCGCGTGATGCAGGAAAAGACCGTCAACCAGAAGGGATGGCTCTTCGTCCTGCCGGTGCTGGTGCTGGTGGCATTTTCGGCCGTGATCCCGCTGATGACCGTGGTGAATTACGCCGTGCAGGACACCTTTGCCGGCGAATTCTTCCCGCTCGACGACAAACTCATGTGGTTCCGCGAATTGCTGGAAAGCGACCGGATGTGGGCCGCCCTGCAGCGTCAGCTTGCCTTCTCGGCCATCATCCTTGCCATCGAGGTGCCGCTTGGCATCTTCGTGGCGCTCAACATGCCCAAGAAGGGGGTTTGGGTCTCGGTCTGTCTTGTGCTGATGTCCTTGCCGCTGCTCATCCCGTGGAACGTTGTCGGCACGATCTGGCAGATTTTCGGCCGGGTCGATATCGGGCTGCTGGGGTATACGCTCGATCAGCTCGGGATCGACTACAATTACACGCAGGATACGTTCGATGCATGGGCCACGGTCATCGTCATGGATGTCTGGCACTGGACCTCGCTGGTGGCGCTGCTGGCCTATGCCGGGCTGGTCTCGATCCCCGACGCCTATTACCAGGCCGCCAAGATCGATCAGGCGAGCCGGTGGAAGGTGTTCCGCTATATCGAGCTGCCGAAGATGCGCGGCGTGCTGACCATCGCGATCCTGCTGCGCTTCATGGACAGCTTCAAGATCTACACCGAGCCTTTCGTGGTCACCGGTGGTGGGCCCGGCAACGCCACGACGTTCCTGTCCATCGACCTCGTGAAAATGGCGCTTGGGCAATTCGACCTCGGCCCCGCGGCGGCCTTCTCGATCATGTATTTCCTCGTGATCCTGCTGATCAGCTGGGTGTTCTACACGGTCATGACCAATCTCGACAAGGAAGGGCGCTGAGCCATGGCCGACGCAACCGCAAACGCCCCACACGCCCCCGGCAAGGCCCGCGCCCGCAGCGGCGCCCGCGTGAACGGCTCGGCCGTGGTGATGGTGCTCTACCTGTTTTTCCTGCTGGTGCCGATCTACTGGCTGGTGAACATGAGCCTGAAGACCAATGCCGAGATCCTCGGCACCTTCTCGCTCTGGCCGCGCGATATCACGCTGCAGAATTACGTGACCATCCTGACGGATGCGTCGTGGTACATGGGCTACGTCAACTCGATGATCTACGTGGTGATGAACACGATGATCTCGGTCACCGTGGCGCTGCCTGCGGCCTATGCCTTTTCCCGCTATCAGTTCATCGGCGACAAGCACCTGTTCTTCTGGCTGCTGACCAACCGGATGGCCCCGCCCGCGGTCTTCGCGCTGCCGTTCTTTCAGCTCTATTCCAGCGTCGGCCTGTTCGACACGCATATCGCCGTGGCGCTGGCGCACTGCCTGTTCAACGTGCCTCTGGCGGTCTGGATTCTCGAAGGCTTCATGCGCGGCGTCCCTAAGGAGATCGACGAGACCGCCTATATCGACGGCTATTCCTTCCCCCGCTTCTTCGTGAAGATCTTCATGCCGCTCATCGCCTCGGGGATCGGCGTGGCCGCCTTCTTCTGCTTCATGTTCTCGTGGGTGGAGCTGCTGCTCTCGCGCACGCTGACCAGCGTCGCGGCCAAGCCCATCGCGGCCACCATGACCCGCACCGTGGGCGCCGCCGGGGTCGACTGGGGCGTGCTCGCCGCCGCCGGGGTGCTGACCATCCTGCCGGGGGCCTTGGTGATCTATTTCGTCCGCAACTACATCGCCAAGGGCTTTGCCCTCGGCCGGGTATAAGGGAGACCGATCATGAGCTGGATGGCATGGACATGGCCGACCGCAGCCTTCTTCGGGATCATCGGGCTGCTGCTGGTGATCTTCACGATCCTCGCGGCGCGCTACCCGGAAACCCCGCGCCGGGGGGTGCTTAGGATCGAGACGACACGGGGCGACCGGCTGTTCATCACGCTGCTCGGGTCGGCCTTCATCAATCTCGCGTGGCTGGGCCTCGTTGGGACCGGCCAGCCTTACGCGCTCATCATTTGTCTTGCCTTCGCCGCAGCGGTCTTTCGCTGGGTATAGGGCGGCATCACCCGCCATGCGTGTGACACGCGGGGCGGGCAACGACACGGACTTGGTTCAGAAAGGGAGGAAACCATGAACCTCAGATTAAAGACGACAACCGCCGTCGCGCTCGCGCTCGGCCTGACGAGCGGCCCGGCCTTGGCCGATATGGAGGCCGCGCGCGCCTTCCTCGACGCTGAAATCGGCGATATGTCGGCATTGACCCGCGAAGAGCAGGAAGCCGAGATGCAATGGTTCATCGATGCCGCGGAACAATTCCAGGGCATGGATATCAAGGTGGTTTCTGAAACCATCACCACGCATGAATACGAAAGCCAAGTGCTGGCCAAGGCATTCAGCGACATCACCGGGATCAACATCACTCACGACCTGATCGGCGAGGGGGACGTGGTCGAGAAGCTGCAGACGCAGATGCAATCCGGCCAGAATGTCTATGACGCCTATGTCAACGACAGTGACCTGATCGGCACGCATTGGCGGTACCAGCAGGTGCGCAACCTGACCGACTGGATGGAGAACGAAGGGTCGGAGGTGACGAACCCCGGTCTCGATCTCGACGACTTCATCGGAACGCAGTTCACCACCGCGCCCGACGGAAAGCTTTACCAGCTTCCCGATCAGCAATTCGCCAACCTCTACTGGTTCCGCTACGACTGGTTCACCGATCCCGATATCATGGCCGAGTTCGAAGAAGCCTATGGCTACGAACTTGGCGTGCCGGTCAATTGGTCCGCTTACGAAGACATCGCCGAGTTCTTCACGGGGCGCGAGATCGACGGCGTCGAGGTGTTCGGGTCGATGGACTACGGCAAGAAGGACCCGTCGCTTGGCTGGCGTTATACCGATGCGTGGATGTCCATGGCCGGGATGGGCGACACGGGCGAACCCAACGGCCTGCCGGTGGATGAATGGGGGATCCGGGTGAACGAGAACTCGCAACCCGTGGGCGCCTGCATGGCGCGCGGCGGTGCCGCGAACAGCCCGGCGGCTGTCTATGCCGTTGAAAAGGCGGTGGAATGGCTGAACAAGTATTCGCCGCCTTCGGCCATGGGCATGACCTTCTCCGAGGCCGGCCCGGTCCCCGGGCAGGGAAACATCGCCCAGCAGATGTTCATGTACACCACCTTCGTGGCGCCGCTTGTCGACAGCCCCGAAGTGATGAACGAGGACGGCACGCCCAAGTGGCGCCTCGCCCCGTCGCCGCATGGCGTCTACTGGGAAGAGGGCATGAAGGTCGGCTATCAGGACGTGGGATCGTGGACGCTGATGAAATCCACGCCCGAGGAGCGGGCCAAGGCGGCGTGGCTTTATGCCCAGTTCGTCACCTCCAAGACCGTGGACGTGAAGAAAAGCCATGTCGGCCTGACCTTCATCCGCGAATCGACCATCGAGCATGAAAGCTTCACCGAGCGGGCGCCGAATCTGGGCGGTCTGGTGGAATTCTATCGCTCTCCGGACCGCGTGCGCTGGTCGCCGACGGGGACCAACGTGCCTGACTATCCGAAGCTGGCACAGCTCTGGTGGCAGAATATCGGCGATGCCATGTCGGGTGCGAAATCCGCACAGGACGCTCTCGACAGTCTCTGCTCGGACATGGAGCGCGTGATGGAGCGCCTCGAACGTGCCGGCATCCAAGGCGATCTCGGCCCGGTGATGAACGAGGAAAAAGACGCCTCGGAGTGGCTTGAGGCGGAAGGCGCGCCCAAGCCGGCGCTGGACAACGAGGAAGAAGAGCCGCAGACCGTCTCTTACGACGAGCTGATCAAGTCCTGGCAGTAAGCCGGGCCCGTGCCGGGGCCTTCGGGCCCCGGCGTTTCGACGGCGGGCAGGGCGCCCGCCGATTTTTCATCTGGAGCTGACGGGGTCCGCCATGAGCCATATCCTTGCCATCGATCAGGGCACGACCTCCAGCCGCGCGATGCTTTTTGACCGCGAGATGCGCATCCGCGCGACCGCGCAGGAGGAATTCGAACAGCATTTTCCGGCCTCCGGCTGGGTCGAGCATGACCCCGCCGATCTGTGGGCCACGACCGCCGGCACCTGCCGCGAGGTGATCGAGCGCGCCGGTATCCGCACCGCCGATATTGCCGCCATCGGCATCACCAATCAGCGCGAAACGACACTGGTCTGGGACCGCGAGACGGGCGAGCCGGTGCACCGCGCCATCGTCTGGCAGGACCGCCGTACGTCCGACACCTGTGAGCGGCTGCGCGAAGCCGGCCACGAAGCCATGATCACCGAGCGGACGGGGCTTCTTCTCGATCCTTATTTTTCAGGCACGAAACTGGCCTGGATCCTTGATAACGTCGACGGCGCGCGGGCGCGGGCCGAGAAGGGCGAGCTGCTTTTCGGGACGGTCGATTGCTACCTGATCTGGAAGCTGACGGGCGGCGCAGTACATGCCACGGATGCCACCAACGCTGCGCGGACGCTGCTGTATGACATCCGCAAGGGCCGGTGGAGCAAGTCGATCTGCGATCTGCTCGACATCCCCACGGACATGCTGCCCGAGGTCAGGGATAGCGCCGATGACTTCGGCATGACCCGGGCCGATCTGTTCGGCCGGGAGATCCCGATCCTCGGCGTGGCGGGCGATCAGCAGGCGGCGACGGTGGGGCAGGCGTGCTTTTCTCCGGGGATGCTGAAATCGACCTACGGCACCGGGTGTTTCGCGTTGATGAACACCGGGGACGAGCCGGTGGTGTCGAAAAACCGGCTGCTGACGACCATTGCCTATCAACTGAACGGCAAGCCGACCTATGCGCTGGAAGGGTCGATATTTATCGCCGGTGCGGTGGTGCAATGGCTGCGTGACGGGTTGAAGATCATTCGCGAGGCGTCGGAGACGCAACCACTGGCCGAGCGGGCCGATGAGGGCCAGAATGTCGTTCTGGTTCCGGCCTTTACGGGGCTGGGTGCGCCCTACTGGAAGGCCGATTGCCGGGGGGCGATCTATGGGCTGTCCCGCAATTCGGGCCCGGCGGAGTTTGCCCGCGCGGCCTTGGAAAGCGTGGGATTTCAGACCCGTGACCTGCTGGAAGCGATGGCGGCGGACTGGACGGAGGACCGCGCCGGAGAGGTGCTGCGCGTCGATGGGGGGATGAGCGCCTCGGATTGGGCGATGCAGTTTCTGGCCGACATTCTGGATGCGCCGGTGGACCGGCCGAAGGTGCTGGAAACGACGGCGCTGGGGGCGGCGTGGCTGGCCGGGATGAAGGCGGGGATCTATCCCGATCAGGAAGGGTTTGCCCGGGAATGGGCGCTGGACCGGCGGTTCGAGCCGCAGATGGACGCCGACACACGAGACGCCAAGTACGAGAGCTGGAAGCGTGCCGTGGCGGCGACGATGACGGTCTGAGACCGGGCAAAAAGGGCCGAAATCGAATGTCGGTATTACGTCGGTATTACGTCGGTATCGCGTCGGTGCGCCCGGGTACCAACCCCTGAGGCCTATTCGGCCACTTCCCGGAGACCGGCGACGAGGTGGTGAAACTTCTCGCCCTGCACGGCCACGTGTTTGCGGATGGCGGCGGAGGCGCGCTCGGCATCGCCGTCGGTCAGGGCGTTCACGACCTCCTCATGTTCCTGCATCGACTGGCCCATGCGCCCGCGCACGCGAAGCTGGCTGCGGCGAAAGGGTTTCAGGCGGCGGTGCAGGCGGAGGCATTCCTGTTCGAGAAACCCGTTGCCGGATTGCCGGTAGAGGATGTGGTGGAAGGTTTCGTTCGCGTCGTAATAGGCGGCGGTATCCTTGGCCCCCACCGCCGCCTTGCACAGCTTGTTCGCGGCGCGCATCTCGTCGAGGGCCGCGTCGGTGATGCGCGAGGCCGCGAGGCGGGCGCAGGAGGCCTCGAGCTCGGCCATCACCTCGAACATCTCGATCAGTTCGACGGGCCCCGGCTGGCGCACGAAGACGCCGCGGCGGGGGAGCTGTTCTACGAGGCCGGACAGCGCCAGTTTCTGGCAGGCCTCGCGGATCGGCGTGCGGGAGACGCCGAAGCGGGCGGCAAGCTGCACCTCGTCGAGCCGTTCGCCATTGCCGATGGTGCCATCGAAGATCATCCCTTCGATTTCCTCGGCAATGATATCGGCGCGTTTTCGTTGCATGAGATGTTCTTAGCAGCGTTTTGAAAATCCAGAAAGAGGATTTTTGTATACAAGAATGTTGACTGAATATACACGGCAATGGCACAAACGCGATGATCCGGTCGAGAATCGGACGCGCAATGGGAGGAAATCATGAACAAGATTCTAGCAACGACGGTTGCCGCCGGGGCCTTGCTGGCCAGCGTGGCCGTGGCCGGCGCCGCCGAGCTTCGGCTGTCGCACCAGTGGTCGAACAAGGACGTGCGGCACAAGGTGGCGCAGATCGTCGCCGACGAGGTGGAAGCGGCGGATGTGGACCTCGAGATCAAGATCTTCGGGTCGAAATCGCTGTTCAAGCCGCGCGAGCAGTACAAGCCGCTGAGCCGCGGGCAGCTTGACATGTCGGTTCTGCCACTGAGCTATGCGGGCGGGCAGCAGCCGGCCTATAACCTGACGCTGATGCCGGGGCTGGTGAAGAACCACGACCACGCGGCAAGGCTGTCGGAGAGCGATTTCATGGCCGCGCTGGAAGAGAAGATGGCCGAGGATGACGTGATGGTTCTCGTGCATGGCTATCTGGCCGGCGGGTTCGTCGGCAAGGAGAAGTGCATCACCGCGCCGGAGGACGTGGACGGGTTGCAGATGCGGGCCGCGGGCAAAGCGTTCGAGCAGATGCTGGCCGGCGCCGGGGCGTCGATCGCCTCGATGGCCTCGTCGGAGATCTACAACGCGATGCAGACCGGCGTTCTGGATGCGGCAAATACCTCGTCGTCTTCCTTCGTCTCCTACCGGATTTACGAGCAGGCGGCGTGCTATACGCCCGCCGGCGACGTGGCGCTGTGGTTCATGTACCAGCCGCTTCTGATGAACAAGACCACCTTCGAGGGGCTGACCGAAGAGCAGCAGCAGGCGTTGCTGGATGCGTCGGAGAAGGCGGAGGCGTTCTATCTGGAAGAGGCCAAGAAGCAGGATGCGGCCTCGGTCGAGGTGTACAAGGAAGCCGGTGTCGAGATTGCCGAGATGAGCCAGGAGGAATTCGAGGCGTGGCGCGAGCTGGCCAAGGAGACCTCGTACAAGGCGTTCGTCGAGGAAGTGTCGGACGGGCAGGAGCTGCTCGACATGGCGCTGGCCGTCGAGTGATGTGACGGGCGGGGCGGCTTGCGGGCCGCCCCTTTGCCCCCAAGGCTGATTTCACACGCAATGACAGGAGCAGGTCATGTCGGGCCCGAGTTCGGCTGCGCCCGCGCGCGCCGGTAACAACCCCTTCCTTCGTGCCGTGGCCGCTATTTCGACGCTGGCCGGGTGGTGCGCGGCGGCGATGATCGTGGCGGCGGTGGGGATAACCTGCCAGATGATCTTCATCCGCGCCGTGCTCAATGGTTCGACCATCTGGCAGACCGAGGCGGTGATCTACCTGATGGTGGCCGCGACGTTGATCGGGCTGCCCTATGTGCAGCGGCTACGCGGGCATGTGAACGTGGATCTCGTGCCGATTTCCCTGCCGAAGAAGGCGCGGTTCGCACTGTGCATGCTGACGTTGGGGGTGTCGATCGTCATTGTCGCGGTGATGCTGTGGTATGGCTACGATTACTGGCATTTCGCCTATGAGCGGAACTGGAAGTCGGACACGGTATGGGGTGTGCGGCTGTGGATACCGTATGTGTCCATTCCCATCGGCTTTGCCTTGCTGCTGTTGCAGCTGATTGCCGACCTCGTCGCCGTGCTTCTGGGCATAGATAAACCTTTCGGGCTGGAGGATCACTGATGGATCCGCTGCTTCTTGGCGCGCTGGTCGCCATGGCCACAATTCTTGTCCTGTTTTCCGGCGTGTCGGTGGCCATCGGCCTTCTGATCGTGTCGGCGGGGTTCCTGATCGTCTTCGACGGGCTGCGCTCGCTTGAGCTGATGCCGGAGATATTGTTCGGGAAACTCAATAACTTCGCTTTGCTGTCGATCCCGATGTTTATCATCATGGGCTCTTCCATCGCCTCGACGAGGGCGGGGGCGGATCTATACGAGGCGCTTGAGCGCTGGCTGACGCGGGTGCCGGGCGGGCTGGTGGTGTCGAACCTTGGCGCCTGTGCGCTGTTCGCGGCGATGTCGGGCTCTTCGCCCGCGACCTGTGCGGCGATCGGCAAGATGGGCATCCCGGAGATGCGCAAACGGGGCTACCCGGATGGCGTCGCCGCGGGCTCGATTGCCGCGGGCGGTACGCTGGGTATTCTCATTCCGCCCTCGGTGACGATGATCGTCTACGGCATCGCGACCGAGACCTCGATCGGGCGGCTGTTTCTGGCAGGGGTGTTTCCCGGCCTGCTGCTGGTGGGCCTGTTCATGGCGTGGTCGCTCTACTCGACATGGCGATCGGGGCAGGCGGGCGTGCTGGGCGCCGGCAACTATTCGTGGCGGGAGAAGTTCGAGATCCTGCCGCGCGTTCTGCCCTTCCTGCTGATCATTATCGGCGTGCTTTACGCCATGTATGGCGGCATCGCCACGCCGTCAGAGACGGCGGCGGTGGGCGCGCTTCTGTGCCTTGTGATCGCGATGGTGATCTATCGGCTGTGGGATCCGCGCGCGCTTTGGGTGGTGCTGCGCGACTCGACGCGCGAGAGCGTGATGATCCTGTTCATCATCGCCGCCGCGGGGGTGTTCAGCTATATGCTGTCGTCGCTCTTCATCACCCAGTCGATTGCCGAATGGATCGGCACGCTGGACGTGAACCGCTGGATTCTGATGGGGGCGATCAACATCTTCCTGCTGATCGCCGGGTTCTTCCTGCCGCCGGTGGCGGTGATCCTGATGGCGGCGCCGATCCTGCTGCCGATCATCGAGACGGCGGGGTTCGACCCGATCTGGTTTGCCGTGGTGCTGACGATCAATATGGAGATCGGGTTGATTTCGCCGCCCGTGGGCCTGAACCTCTATGTGATCAACGGGATCGCGCCGGATATTTCGCTGCGGACGATCCTGACCGGCTCGCTGCCCTTCGTGGCGTGCATGGTGATCGCGATCATATTGCTTTGCCTCTTTCCGGGTCTGGCCACGTGGCTTCCGGATGCTGTCATGGGAGCCGGATTTTGACCTTGCTTGCCGATCTGCTGTCGACCGTCTTTGAAAGGCGGTTCCGGAACGCGCCCGCGGGCGACGACACACGCTCGATCGAGGAGATGTCGGATGCGCTGGTGGGCGCGACGGGGGAGATTTCCGGGCTGACGCTGGCGCGGAACATCCTCGAACGCTATCGCCAGTCAGAGGACGACGCGCGGCTGGCCTTCTTCAAGTACCTTGCGACGGGGATGAACATCGACCCCGCCAAGGTGCGCAAGGCGCTGGCGGCCTACGAGGCGGGGGCGAGCAAGGAGAGCTACCGCGCGTTTCTGGAGGCCGCGGAGCCGCCGCGACAGGAGCTGATCCGCCGGCTGAACCAGGTGCCGGGGGCGACGGGGCAGTTGGTGTCGATGCGCACCGACCTGATCCGGATGGGGCAGGACGACCCGGAGCTGCGGGCGCTGGACCTTGATTTCCGGCACCTGTTCTCAAGCTGGTTCAACCGGGGGTTCCTTGTGCTGCGGCCGATCAACTGGGAGAGCCCGGCGCATATCCTCGAGAAGATCATCGCCTACGAGGCGGTGCATGCGATTGATAGCTGGGAGGACCTGCGGCGGCGGCTGGAGCCGAGCGACCGGCGCTGTTTCGCGTTCTTTCACCCGGCGATGCCGGACGAGCCGCTGATCTTCGTCGAGGTGGCGCTGACCAAGGGGGTGGCAAGCTCGGTGCAGGACCTGCTGGCCGGGGATCGCGAGGAGCTGGGCTCGGACGAGGCGGACACGGCTGTGTTCTATTCGATCTCGAACTGCCAGTCGGGGCTGGCCAGCATTTCCTTCGGCAATTCGCTGATCAAGCAGGTGGCGGCGGATCTGTCGGCGGAACTGCCGGGGCTGAAGACCTTCGTGACGCTGTCGCCCATTCCGGGGCTGGTGCAATGGTTGGGCGCCAATGACATGCAGCCGCCGCTGGAGGATGACGAGGCGCTCAGGCAGCTTGCGGCGTCGTACCTGCTGGGGGCGAAGCGGGGCGACGGGCTGCCGCTCGATCCAGTGGCGCGGTTTCACCTTGGCAACGGGGCGGAGGTGCATGCCATCCATGCCGGGGCCGATACCTCGGAGAAGGGGTTGCGGCAATCTGCCGGGGCGATGGTGAATTACCTTTACGACCTCGACAAAGTCACCCAGAACCACGAACGGTTCGCCGCCTCGCATGATATCGCGGCCTCGTCGGAGGTGAGCGGTCTTGCGGCGGCGGCCCAGAAATCCGCCGCATAAGGAAGAGTGTGATGGCCAACCCTTTGTATGATGCGCTTTTCGGGAAATATGCCGGGCAGGAGACGCCGTTTCTGTACCTTGATGACGGTACGGTGATAAGCCATGCCGGGTTTCTGAAGATGGCGGCGCGGGTTGCCGGGGTGATCACCGGGGCCGGGCTGGCGCCCGGTGACAGGCTGGCCGCGCAGGTGGAGAAATCGGCGGAGGCACTGGCGCTTTACGCGGCCTGTGTGCAGGCGGGGGTGATCTTTCTGCCGCTGAACACGGCCTATACGGCGGATGAGCTGACCTATTTCATCGACAATAGCGGGGCGGCGATGATCGTCTGCGATCCGGGGAAGCTGGAGACGCTGGGGCCGATTGCCGAGCGGCTGGGCTGTCGGGTGGAGACGCTGGCGGGCGATGGCGCGGGGAGCCTGATGGAGAAGGCCGGGGATATGCCCGGTGAGTTTCAGACGGTGGACCGGGAGGGGGATGACCTTGCGGCGTTTCTCTATACCTCCGGTACGACGGGGCGGTCGAAGGGCGCGATGCTGACGCAGGACAACCTGTTGTCCAATGCGAAGACGCTGACGGAATGCTGGCGGTTTTCCGAGGGTGACGTGCTGCTTCATGCGCTGCCGATCTTTCACACGCACGGGCTTTTCGTGGCGACGAATATCGTGCTGCTGTCGGGCGGGGCGATGATCTTTTTGCCGAAGCTCGATATCGACCGGATGATCGCGTGGCTGCCGAAGGCCACGTCGATGATGGGGGTGCCGACGTTTTACACGCGGCTGCTGGATGATGAGCGGTTCACCAAGGAATTGACGGCGCATATGCGGCTTTTGGTGTCGGGGAGTGCGCCCTTGCTGGCCGAGACGCATGAGCGGTTCGAGAAGCGCACCGGGCACCGGATCCTTGAACGCTATGGCATGACCGAGACCAACATGAACACCTCGAACCCCTATGACGGCGAGCGGCGGGCGGGGACCGTGGGCTTTCCGCTGCCGGGGGTGGAGTTGAAGGTGTGCGACCCCGAGAGCGGCGAAGAGGTGCCGCAGGGCGAGGTCGGCATGGTCGAGGTGCGCGGGCCCAACGTCTTCAAGGGCTATTGGCAGATGCCGGAGAAGACGGCCGCCGAGCTGCGCGAGGACGGGTTTTTCATCACCGGCGATCTGGGGAAGATCGACGCGGATGGCTATGTGCATATCGTCGGGCGGGACAAGGACCTGATCATCTCGGGCGGGTACAATATTTACCCCAAGGAGATCGAGCTGTTGCTGGATGAGCAGGCGGGCGTGCTGGAAAGCGCGGTGATCGGCGTGCCGCATCCGGATTTCGGCGAGACGGTGGTGGGCGTGCTGGTGGCGGAGGCGGGGGAGAGCCCCGATCTGGAGGCCATCGAGGCGGCCGCGCGGCAATCGCTGGCGCGGTTCAAGCATCCCAAGAAGCTGGTGGTGGTGGAGAGCCTGCCGCGCAACACGATGGGCAAGGTGCAGAAGAACGTGCTTCGGGAGGAGTACAAGGGCCTCTTCGCCTGAGGCCGGGTGCGGTTGCCCCGGGCGGGCGGATCGGCGTATCGTCCGGGCGCGGGGGCGTCGGAGGGGCTGCGTTGACCAAGGATATTCCGAATTTCCCGCGGGCCCAGTTCGACCTTGTCACGTTGCGGATCTTCCTGACGGTGATCGACACGGGCAGTATCCGCTCGGCCTCGGAAAGCCTGAACCTGTCGCCCTCGGCGATCAGCCGGCGGCTGGCGGAGCTGGAGGAGAATTTCGGGCAGCCGTTCTTTGCAAGGCATTCGCGCGGCGTGGAAGTTTCCGATGCGGGGCATGTGATGGCCGCGAAGGCGCGGGAGATCTTCGCTGCGATCGACGGCGCGCATTCGGAGCTCAGGCGGCTGAGCAGCGGGGAGGCGGGTAGCCTGTTGCTGAGCGCGAACGGCTCGGCCTTCGTGAACGGGCTGGCCGAGGACATGAAGCATTTCTCGGATGCGTACCCGTATATCGGGATCGAGCTCTTCGAGCAGATCAGTCCGAATATCGTGGCCTCGGTGATGAGTGGCCGGACCGAGCTGGGGCTGATTTCCAAGACCTTCCGCTTGCCGCCTGAGATCGTCTGTACGCGCTATTGCACCGACCGGCTTGTGCTGGCGGTGCCCGAGGGGCATGATCTGGCCGCGCTGCCGGCGGTGCGGTTGTCGGACATGTCGTCTTATCCCAGCATCGGGGTGATCGAGGGCAGTTCGATGACCCGGCTGATCCGGCGGGTTTCCGTTCTGGGCAACAGCGAGGTCAGGTATCGCTACATGGCGAACACCAACGAGGTGGCGCGGACGCTGGTGGCGCATGGGCACGGCATTGCCATCCTGCCGGAACAGTTCGTGCGGCCGCATGAGCGGATGATGCCGATCAAGGCGGTTCCGATTCACGAAAGCTGGGCCGAGCGGGAGATCAGCCTTGTGCAACACGGCGAGGCCACGCTGTCGAAGACGGCGGCGATTTTTCGGGATTTCCTGCTGGAGCGTGGGCGAGAAAGGGAGATGACGGCGTGAGCGTCGGCGTTGCGCATGGCGAGACACAGGGGTCCGGATTCAGCACTTGCTGCCGGAAAAGCTGGCTCGTACGCTGCCGCGCAGGCATGTGGCGGCCCGCGGGCCGCGCAGCCGACGGGAGGAGACAGGCAGGCGTTTTCGAAGGAGCCAGCGGCGGGAGGCCGGTGCGCGTGAAAACCCGACCCCAGTTCTTTCTCCGCTGAGATACCGGACCATGCCGCCTGACCGGGCGGGTGGCCGGTGGCATGGAATGGGAGGAATCAGATGGCATTATCGCAACTCGTGCGCAGGGCAACGCTTGCGGCGGCGGTCACGGTCGGGCTGGGCACGCTGCCCGCGGCGGCCGAGACGATCGAAATTCACAACACGATGAGCACCGGCGGCTCGGAGGAAGCCGCCCTGCAGAAGTTTCAGGAGCTGATCGGCGAGAAGCTGGGCGACGACTTCGAGGTGAACATCTACCTCAACAGCCAGCTTGGCAGCGAGGCCGAGGTGCTGGAACTGCTCAATATCGGTCAGACGCAGATGGCGCTGACCGGCGGGGCGTTCATGGGGCAGTATGCGCCCGAGTATAACGCCGTTTCGGTGCCTTTCGTGCTGCCCAACTGGGGCGCGGTCGAGCATTACATCATGGAGACGGAGTCGGGCCAGAAGATGCAGGAGATCGCCCGCGAGAAGGGCAACCTCGTCTATCTCGGGCCGCAGAAGCGGGCCTTCCGCCACATGACGGCGAACAAGCCGATCAAGACGCCGGAGGACCTTGAGGGTCTGCCGATGCGGATGCCGAAGATCCCGGTCTGGATCGATGTGTGGGAAGAGCTGGGCATTCAGGCGGTGGTGATCCCGTCATCGGATATCTACCTCGCCATGCGCACGGGACAGGTCGAGGCGCACGAGAACAGCCTTGCCTCGCCCTATACCCGCCAGATGTGGGAGGTGCAGGATTACATCATCGAGACATCGCACCTGTCCTTCCCGTGGCACTGGGTGGCCTCGGCGCAGTGGTGGGACGGCCTGACCGAGGAGCAGCGCACGGCGATTTCGGAAGCGGCCGAAGAGGCGCGCCAGCACGGCACGCAGGTCGAGAACGAGAAGGATGAGTTCTATCGCGAGGCGCTGATCGAGAAGGGCATGGAGTTCATCGAGGTCGATCAGGCGCCGTTCCGCGAGAAGGCCGCGCCGGCCATCGAACGGGCGATGTCGGGTATGGCCGACACCGTACAGCCCGATATCGAGGCCAGCATCGAGGCCGCCTCGGAATGAGTGACGCCGGCGGGCGCCAGCGCCCGTCCCTCGTGACGCGGGGGGCGGGCATACTTGAGAGCGTCGCCATGGTGCTCATGGTGGCGCTGGTGCTGTCGATCTTCTACTCGGTCGTGGCGCGGGAGGTGTTCAAGCTTTCGGTGCCGTGGGCCGAGGAGGTGGCGGCGGGGCTTCTGGCATGGAGTGTCATGCTGGGGGCCGCCGCCGCATGGGGCCAGCGGCGCCATATCGTGATCGACGTGCTTTTGCGGCGGATCGCGCTGGGGGCAAGGGTGTGGATCTCGGTGCTGATCGAGTGCGGCGCGCTGCTCTTGTTCTTCGTGATCGCCAAGGGCAGCTACCTGATGATGTACGCCAGCGCCAATAATACCACGACGGCGCTCGGCATCTCTTTCACATGGCTTTACCTGGCGCTGCTGATCGGAACGGTGGCGATGATCCTGTTCAGCCTGGCCTACCTTGTCAGTCTGATCCGCAACGGAAAGGCCGTGATCGGCCAAACGGAAACGAAGAGCGAATGGACTACCTCCTGATATTCTTGGGTGTGATGATCTTCCTGTTCGCCATGGGCGTTCCGGTTGCGATCTCCATCGGGCTGACCTGTCTTGTGGTGCTGGTCGTGCAGGGCGGGATCGAGAAGATTCCCGAAGAGCTGTTCGCGATGCAGATGCTGAGCGGGATGAACAATTTCCCGATCATCGCGGTGCCGTTCTTCATTCTGGCCGCGTCGCTGATGAATACCGGGTCGAGCAATGCGCGGCTGTTTGATTTCGCGACCGCGCTGGTGGGGCCGATCCGGGGCGGGCTGGGCCATGTGAACGTGCTGGCCAGCGTGATCTTTGCCGGCATGTCGGCCACGGCGGTGGCGGATGTGGCCGGGATCGGGCAGCTGGAACTGAAGGCGATGAAGGAGCGGGGCTATCCGCAGCGGTTCTCGGTGGGGATCACCGGGGCCGCGTCGATCATCAGCCCGGTCATCCCGCCCTCGGTGGCGCTGGTGGTCTATGGCTGGCTGTCGGGCACGTCGATCGCGGCGCTGTTCATGGCGGGGGTGATCCCCGGCATCATCCTTGCGGTGGGCATGTCGTTGACGGTGCTGCTGACCTCCTTCTTCCTTGACCTGCCGGGGACGCGCCGGGTTCCGGGGGCGGAGTTGTTCCGGCTGTTTCTGCAGGCGATCCCGCCGCTGATGACGCCGTTCATCATCATCGGGGGCATCTGGAGCGGGATCTTCACGCCGACAGAGGCGGGGGCTGTGGCGTGCATGTATGCCTTCCTGCTGGGGGCGGTGGTCTATCGCGACGTGACGCTTTCGGAGTTCGTCGAGGCGCTCCGGCGGACGGTGCGGTTCACCTCGGTCATCCTGTTCATCATCGCGATTGCCACCTTCTACGGCTGGCTCTTGGTGCGGGTGCGCATCCCGCAGGAGCTGGCGATGGCGCTGCTGGACCTGAACCTTGGCGAGACGCAGGCGATCCTGCTGATCCTCCTGTTCTTCCTCGTGATCGGGTGCTTCATGAGCGTGGTGGAGGCGGTGCTGATCTTCACGCCGATCTTCATGCTGACGGTGCAGTCTCTGGGGATCGACCCGGTGTGGTTCGGGGTGCTGATGGTGATGACGCTTTCGGTGGGGGTGATCACGCCGCCTTTCGGCAACGTGCTGTTCGTATTGACGGAATTGACCGGGATGCCGTTCGAAAAGGTGGTGGTGGCGATCCTGCCGTTTCTCGTGCCGATCCTGCTGACGCTGCTGCTGCTGGTGTTCTTTCCGTCGCTGGTGACGTTCCTGCCGGACGTGATGCACTAGGGGCGTGTTGCGCGATGGGGAACGCGACGGGCGGGAATCGGCACTTCGGGGCGGTGGCGCGGGTTTGTAACCTGTGGCGGCGACGACGCGGAAATTCCCGGGCCGGGACTATCTTTTCTGAAGGGGGAAATGACCATGGATATCACGATCACCGAGGTCGCCCCGCGCGACGGGCTGCAGAATGAAAGCCACCCGGTCAGCACCGAGCAGAAGATCGAACTGATCGGGCGGATCGCGAAGGCGGGGATGACACGGTTCGAGGTCACATCTTTCGTCTCGCCCCGCGCGGTGCCGGCGATGGCGGATGCCGAGGAGGTTGTGAAAGGGCTGGCGGATCGCGACAGCCTGATCGTCGAGGCGCTGGTGCCGAACCTGCGCGGGGCCGAGCGGGCGGCGGCGCTGGGGCTGGATGAATGGGTGTGCTTCGCCTCGGCCAGCGAGAGCCATTCGCAGGCCAATTCCAACAGCTCGACCGAGGAGGCGCTGGCGCGGTTGCAGCCGGTGATCGATTTGGCCCGGCAGGAGGGCGTGGTGCCGGCGGGGGCGATTGCCACCAGCTTTGGCTGTCCCTTCGAGGGCGATGTGCCGGTGGCGCGCGTGGTCGAGGTGGCGCGGCGCATGGCGGATATGGGGGTGGAGACGATCAAGCTGGGCGACACGATCGGGACGGCGTGGCCCGCCCGGGTGCGCGAGCTGGTGAGGGCGATGCGCGCGGCGCTGCCGGAGACGGAGCTGGTGCTGCATTTCCATAATACGCGGGACATGTCGCTGGCGAATGTGCTGACCGGGATGGCCGAGGGCGTGACGCGGTATGAGAGCGCGCTGGCGGGGGTTGGCGGATGTCCCTTCGCGCCGGGGGCGACGGGGAATGTGGCGACCGAAGATCTGGTGCATTTCCTGCATCTGGAGGGGCACCGCACCGGGCTGGACCTGACCCGGCTGATCGAAGCGGGGCACTGGTTCGAGACGGTGCTGGAGCGCAAGCTGCCGGCGCATCTGCTGCGGGCGAAGCCTGTGGGCGAGACGACCGATCTGGCCGGGACACGGCGCGCGGCGGGCTAAGGGAGCAGACAAGCATGAGCCTGCATGGCATCAAGGTGATCGACCTGACCCGGATCATTTCCGGCCCGTTCTGCACGCAGTTGCTGGCGGATTTCGGGGCGGATGTGATCAAGATCGAAACGCCCACGGGCGATCCCTTGCGATTGCAGGGGAAGGGGCATGACGGGCTGAGCTGGTATTTCGCAAGCTACAACCGCAACAAGCGGTCGGTGGCGCTGGACTTGCGGAGCGAGGAGGGCCTGGAGGTTCTGCGCGAAATGATCCGGGATGCGGATGTGCTGGTGGAGAATTACCGGGCCGGGGTGCTGGCCAAGATGGGGCTGAGCGATGCGGTTCTGGAGGAGCTGAACTCCAAGCTGGTGGTTTGCCATATCAGCGGGTTCGGGGCGGACGGGCCTTATGCGCAGCGCCCGTCCTTCGATTTCATCGCGCAGGCGATGAGCGGGTTCATGGCCGTGAACGGCAATCGCGACGACGACCCGCAGCGCAGCGGGGTGCCGATATCGGACCTCGTGGCGGGGCTTTACGCGGCGCTGGGGGTGTCGGCGACGCTGGCGGGGCCGCGGGAAGAGCGGCGGTTCCGGAGCGTGGATGTGGGGCTGACCGACAGCCTGATCAGCCTGCTGAGCTACATGGCGAGCGATACGCTGGCCACGGGCCGCCCGCCGGAGCGGAGCGGCAATGATCATCCGCTGGTGGCGCCCTATGGCCTCTTTCAGACGGCGGATACGCCGATTGCCATCGCGCCCAGCAACGACATGATTTTCGCGCGTCTCCTCAAGGTGTTGGGGCGGGAGGAGCTGCTGACCGATCCGCGGTTCGACACCAATGACAAGCGGATGGCGGACCGGAATGCGATACGGGGGGAGATCGAGCCGATCTTCCTGACGGATAGCTGTGAGAGCTGGATCGAGCGGCTGAACGAAGGCGGGGTGCCTGCCGGGCCGGTGATGTCGGTGCCCGACGTGTTCGAGGACCCGCAGGTGCAGCATCGCGAGATGGTGGTGGACGTGCCCCATGGGGAGCATGGCACCGTGCGGATGCTGGGATTTCCGGTGAAGGTCAGCCCCGAGGGCTGCGAGATGCGGCATCCGGCGCCGGAGCTGGGCGAGCATGGCAATGCCGTGCTGCGGGCGCTGGGCTATTCGGCCGAGCGGATCGCCGAGTTGCGGGCGAGCGGCGTGCTGGCCGGCGGGGGCGAGACGGCCAGCGGGGCGTGAGGCCCGTCAGCCAAGGTGTGAGACCGGCGGGGTCGGTGGTGACCGATCCCGTCGGTATCAGGGGGGCGTATGCCTCAGGCCGCGTGGGCCGGTTTGCCATAGGCCGGGGCCGGGCGGCGGAAGACCGCGCGGAACAGGTCGCGGATATAAGCGGCACGGTATTCGCGGGCGGCTTCGAGCAGGTCGTGGGTGTCTTTGTCGTACATTTGGGTGCCTCTTGGGGGTATTGCGTCTTGCTTGAGGGATATAGAAATTCTGCACCGCAGCATAAACCCGCAATCCGGCAATGCCGCATTGCAGAGATTGCAATTCACCCTTTTTTTAAGAATGGTTAATGAATCGCTTTTTCGAGGGCGGTTGCGAGCTTGTCGGTGATTTCGTCAAGCTGGGCGTCGGAGATGATGAAGGGCGGGGCCAGCATCACGTGGTCGCCATGTTTGCCGTCGATCGTGCCGGACATGGGGTAGCAGACCAGCCCTTCTTCGAAGGCGGCTTTCTTGATCTTGGCGGAGATGCCGAGGGAAGGGTCGAAGGGCTCTTTCGTGTCGCGGTCGGCCACGATCTCGATGCCGTGGAACAGGCCGCGGCCGCGCAGATCGCCGATATGGGGGTGCTGGCCGAAGCGGTCGGCGAGGCGGTGGGCGAGTTTCTCGCCCTGGGCCTGTACGCGGGGCAGGAGGCCACGGTCGAGAATGGCGGAGACCACGGCGAGGCCGGCGACGCAGGCGGTGGGGTGGCCGTTATAGGTGTGGCCGTGCTGGAAGAAGCCGGTGCCCTCTTCGATGGTCTTGTAGATGCGGGCCGAGCAGAGCATGGCGCCGATAGGCTGATACCCCGCGCCGAGGCCCTTGGCGATGCAGGTGATATCGGGGGCGATGCCATCCTGTTCGCAGGCGAAGAGCGTGCCGGTGCGGCCCATGCCGCACATGACCTCGTCGAGAATGAGCAGGATGTCGTACTGGTCGCAGATCTCGCGGATGCGTTTGAAATAGCCCGGCGCGGGGGTCAGCGTGCCGGCGGTGGCGCCGACGACCGGCTCGGCCATGAAGGCCATGACGTTTTCCGGACCGACGCGGAGGAGTTCGTCTTCGAGCGCTTGGGCGGCGCGGAGGCCGTAATCTTCGAGGCTCTCGCCGTCGTGGCGGAGGCGGTATTCGTAGCAGGGGTCGATATGGGTGACGTCGAGCAGGAGGGGGCCGAACTGGGCCCGCCGCCATTCGTTGCCGCCGGCTGAAAGCGCGCCGATGGTGTTGCCGTGATAGCTTTGCTTGCGGGAGATCAGGCGGCTGCGCTGTGGTTCGCCCTTTTCGACCCAGTATTGGCGGGCGAGCTTGATCGCGGCCTCGGTCGCCTCGGACCCGCCGGTGACATAATAGACGCGGTCGAGGTCACCCGGCGCGTTGGCGATGAGGAGGTCGGCCAGTTGCTCGGCCGGTTCTGAGGTGAAGAAACCGGTATGGGCGAAGGCGATCTGGTCGAGCTGGGCTTTGACCGCGGCGACGATCTCGGGGTCGTTATGGCCGAGGCAGGAGACCGCCGCGCCGCCCGAAGCGTCAAGATATCGTTTACCGGCGGCGTCGATCAGGTAGCAGCCTTCGCCGCCCGTGGCGACCGGGGGGTTGAGACGGGTGTGGCGCGGGAAGACGTGAGACATCGGTGGCTCCTGCAGGGGGCGGTTCGCCGGGGCAGTATTGCGCGGGGCGCGGGAGAGTCCAAGGGCCGGTTGAGCGCGGGAGCGTCGCTGCATACCGTTGCAGAATTTCCTTATGCACCGAACGGTGTGGTCAAATTGGCCGGCTGAACGTATCGATCAAGCCCCTTTCAATACAAAGCTTCCCTTGTGAGAATCCGCCGTTCGAGGGTAAACTCGACCTGACGAGACAGGGAGGGTTTCGGAAATTATGCAGGATTTCGGGGAGGCTTTCGCGCTGGCCTTTGGCCTTGTGCTCTCGCCCACCGGCGATCTGCTGGAGATCGTCGGGCTGTCGCTGCGCGTCAGCCTGACGGCGACGGCGGTGGCCTGCCTGCTGGGCCTTCCCTTGGGCGCGCTGCTGGCGGTGACGCGGTTCCGGGGACGGGGTGCGGTGCTGGTGGCGATCAACGCGCTGATGGGGCTGCCGCCGGTGGTGGTGGGGCTGCTGGTCTATCTCAACCTGTCGCGGGCGGGGCCGCTGGGGTTTCTCGGCCTGCTTTACACGCCCACCGCGATGATCATCGCGCAGACGATCCTGATCACGCCCATCGTGGCGGCGCTGGCGCGGCAGATTTTGGAAGACCTCAATTCCGAGTATGCCGAACAGTTTCGCTCGCTTTGCCTGAGCCGGTGGCAGAGCGTGCAGGCGCTGTTGTGGGATGGGCGTTATGCGCTGCTGACGGTGGGGCTGGCCGGCTTTGGGCGGGCCGTGGCCGAGGTGGGCGCGGTGATGATCGTGGGCGGCAATATCGATCACCTGACGCGGGTGATGACCACGGCGATTGCGCTGGAGACTTCGAAGGGGGAACTGGCGCTGGCGCTGGCGCTGGGGATCATCCTGATGGCGATTGCGCTGGGGGTGAATGCGCTGGTGCAGTCGCTGCGGATGTCGGCGGAGAGGCGGAATGTTTATGCGTGATCTGGCGTTTCCCGATGTGGTGCCCTGTACGGAGACGGACCTGATGCCGCTTTGCATTGAGGGCGTGCGGTTGAGCCTTGATGGCAAGCCGGTGCTGGATGGTGTCGACCTGCGGCTGGAGGGGTCGGGATGCACGGTGATCATGGGGCCGAACGGGGCGGGGAAAAGCCAGCTTCTGAAGCTTGTTCACGGGCTGAAGGCGCCGGATGCGGGGCGGATTGCGTGGAATGGCAGGGCGGCTGCGGCGGTGACGGCACGGCAGGCGCTGGTGTTTCAGAAGCCTGTGCTGTTGCGACGGTCGGTGGCGGCGAATGTGGATTTCGTGCTGAAGGCGCGGGGGCGGGACCGGGGGTTGCGGGATGGTCTGCTGGAGCATGTGGGGCTGTTGGAAAAGGCAGGGCAGCCGGCAAGGCAATTGTCGGGGGGCGAGGCGCAGCGGCTGATGCTGGGCCGGGCGCTGGCCACCGAGCCTGAGGTTTTGCTGCTGGACGAGCCGACCGCGAGCCTTGATCCGGCCTCGGTTCTGGCGATCGAGCGGATCATCCTGCGGGCGCGGGAGCGCGGTGTGAAGGTGATCCTCGTGACCCATGACACGGGGCAGGCAAGGCGGATGGCCGACGAGGTGGTGTTCCTGCATCGCGGGCGCATCCTTGAGCATGTCCCGGCAGAGCAGTTCTTCCCGGAGCCGGAAACACAGGCGGCGCGGGATTACCTGAACGGCAGGATTGTCGTTTAACATCGACCGAAGGAGTTTTCATGAAAATCAGAACGCTGATGGCCGCCGCCCTTGTGGCGCTGGCCCCTGCTGCCGCTGTCGCCGATGAGGCGATCATCGTGCAATCGACCACATCGACGGCCAATTCGGGGCTCTATGATTACCTGTTGCCGATCTTCTCCGACAAGACCGGGATCACGGTCAATGTCGTGGCCGTGGGCACCGGGCAGGCGATCAAGAATGCGGCCAATTGCGATGGCGATGTGCTGCTGGTGCATGCCAAGCCGGCGGAGGAGAAATTCGTGGCGGAGGGCGGCGGGACGGCGCGGACCGACTTGATGTATAACGACTTTGTCATTGTGGGCCCGGCGGAAGACCCGGCGGATTTGGCCGGCATGAGCGATGTCGAGGCGGCGCTGGGCCAGATTGCCGGGAGCGAGGCGCTGTTTGCCTCAAGGGGCGACGATTCCGGGACGCATAAGAAGGAACGGGCGCTTTGGGAGGCCGCGGGTGTGGACCCCGCCGAGGGCTCGGGCGCATGGTATCGCGAGACCGGCTCGGGCATGGGCGCGACGCTCAATGCCGGGATCGGCATGGGCGCCTATGTGATGACCGACCGGGCGACGTGGATCAGCTTTGCCAACAAGCAGGATTACGGGATCGTGGTGGAAGGCGATGACGATCTCTTCAACCAATACGGGGTTATTCCGATCAACCCGGAGGCCTGCCCTTCGGTAAATGTCGAGGCGGCTCAGACCTTTGCGGATTGGCTGGTCTCGGCTGAGGGGCAGGAGGCGATCGGCGCCTACGAGGTGGATGGGCAGCAACTGTTCTTCCCCAACGCGCCCGAACAGGGTAGCTAACACGGGCCGGGGCGGGTGTTTGGTTGGCCTCGGGTAAGCTGAGGCGGCGAGATGAGCGACCCGGAATTCCTGACTGTGCCCGAGCTGGCCGCGCTGTTGCGGATCAAGGAGCGCAAGGTCTATGACCTTGCGGCTTCGGGCGAGGTGCCCTGTACGCGGGCGACGGGGAAGCTGTTGTTTCCCGAGCGCGGGATCAGGGCGTGGCTTGACGATCATTCGGACGGGGGGCTGGCGAAACCGCCGCGCCCCGCCGTGCTTTTGGGCAGTCACGATCCGTTGCTGGACTGGGCGGTGCGGGAATCGCGCTGTGGGCTGGCGAGTTATTTCGACGGGTCGAGCGATGGTATGACGCGGTTTCTGGCGCGCGAGGGCGTGGCGGCGGGGCTGCATCTGCTGGATGCCGAGGGGCGGGAGTGGAATATCCCGACAGTGGCGCGGAATTGCGGCGGGCGGAACGCGGTTCTGGTGAGATTTGCCAAGCGGGCCAGGGGGTTGGTGCTGGGGCGCGAGGTGACGGGCGTGGCGGATATGGCCGATCTGAAGGGCCGCCGGGTGGTGCCGCGGCAGCCGGATTCGGGGAGTGACGTGCTGTTTTCGCAATTGGCGGCGAAGGCGGGGCTGAGGTCGGAGGATATGGACCTGGCGGAAGTGGCGCGGACCGAGACCGAGGCGGTGCAGGCGGTGGCACGGGGCGATGCGGAGGCGACGCTGGGGCTGGAGACGCTGGCCAAGGATTTCGGGCTGCCTTTCGTGCCGCTGATCGAGGAGCGGTTCGATTTGCTGGTGCATCGGCGGGCGTGGTTTGACACGCCGTTGCAGCGGTTGATGACCTTCTGTCAGTCGGAGGCGATGGCGGCGCGGGCCGAGCATATGGGGGGGTATGACCTGACCGGGCTGGGCACGGTGCGCTGGAACGCGTGATTCGAAGGTTAACGGCCATGATTTGCTGGGATTGGGCTGTCGGTATCACGTCGGTATTCTGTCGGTATCGCGTCGGTGTTTGGGGCTGTGGGGCCAGGGATTAATGTGACGCGCGGTGCGCAACGGGCGAGATGTTGTGTGGGGCGCAACGGGGAGGAGCCGCGCATCGGCGGGCCGCGGTGCGGCGAACCGACGGTTGTGATGGGCAGTTTATGCCTGCCAAGTACATCCACCATTCGAGCGTGGTGCTTGCATCAGCCAAATCGCCGTGCCGGGGGGCGGCCCGGCGATGCGCGGCGGCCTTCGGCCTCGATTCCGCGCAGGGACTTTGCCTCACCCCTCCCAGACGGCCACTTTCCGGTCGATCGTCTTGCGGGAGACGCCCAGCCGTCTCGCGGCCTCGGCGCGGTTGCCGCCGCAGAGGTCTAGGATGCGCAGGATGTGGCGCTGCACCACGTCGTCGAGGTTTTCCATGGCGCGCGCGCCGGTGACGCGGCTGTCGCCCTCGAATTCGGGGGGGAATTCGCCGAGGATGACGGAGCGTTCGATCAGGTTCTTGAGTTCGCGCACGTTGCCGGGCCAGTCGTAGCGGCGCATCTTCAGCAGCGTTTCGGCGGAAAGCTCCAATGCTGGCAGGCCGAGGGAGGTGGAGAATTGCTCGATGAAGAGCGCGGCGAGTTCGGTGATGTCCTCTGACCGGTCCTTGAGGGGCGGCATGTGGATGCGGACGACGTTCATGCGGTGATAGAGGTCGGCGCGGAAACGGCCCTGTTCCACCGCCTCTTCGAGATTGGCGTTGGTGGCGAAAAGGAGGCGCAGGTTGAGGGGAAATTCCCGCTCGGCGCCGATGGGGCGCACGCGCTGATCGTCGAGCGCGCGCAGGAGCGCGGCCTGTGCCTGTTCGGGCATCTGGGCGATCTCGTCGAGGAAGAGCGTGCCGCCATCGGCGAGCAGGAAGAGGCCCGGTTTGAGGTCGTCGCCGGGGCCGTTGATGCCGAAAAGCTCTTCGGCGATGTGGTCGGGGGCGATGGCGGCGCAGTTGATGGTGACGAAGGGGCGCGCGGCGCGGTCGGAGAGTTGGTGGAGGTGGCGGGCGGCGAGTTCCTTGCCGGTGCCGCTGGCGCCGGTGAAGAGGACGGGGGTGGGGAGGGGGGCCAGTTTCTTCAGCATCGCGCGCACCTCGGACATGACGTCGGAAGTGCCGAGCAGGCGGCCGGATTGCGGATCGCTGTTGAGTTCGTGCCGCAGGAGCGTGTTGTCGCGGCGCAGGTATTTGCGGTCGAGGGTGCGGGCGACGGCGCTGACGATCTGGTTGGCGCGGAAGGGTTTGAGGACGAAATCGCTGACGCCCGCGCGGAGCGCGGCGATGGCGGTTTCGAGATCGGCATAGGCGGTGATCAGGATCGTGTCGGCGAGAAAGCCGAGGCGGCGCTGTTCCAGCACCCATTCCAGCCCCGTCTTGTTGGGCATGACGTTGTCGAGGATCACGAGGTCGAAATGGTGCTCGTCGAGCTTGGCGGAGGCCTCGTCGGCGGAGGCGGCCATCTCGATCCGCTTGACGCGGGGTTCGAGCGTTTTCAGGAGGAAGTTGCGCATGCCCGGTTCGTCGTCGATCACGAGGATCGAGGCGCCGGCGAGGTCGCTGCCGTAATCCTCGGGGGTTATGCGGTGGCGCGCCTCAGTCAAGGCGGACACTGTCGCCCGAGCTGCGCTGCCAGACGGTGTAGCCGCTTTCGTTGAGGGCGAAATGCGCGCCCACGCCGATGACGGCAATCGCCGCGAAACCAATGAACATCGCTTTCATTCCTCTGCGCCCTCCTTGCTGGCGGTCTTGAGCCACGCGATCAGGTCGGCGCGGTCGTTCTGGCCGGAAATCACCTGCATCGGCATTTTCGAGCCGGGAATATAGTGATCGGGGCCCTGATCGAACAGCGCGTCGATGGTGGTCTCGTTCCAGATGATATCAGAACCCGACAGGGTTTCGGAATAGGGATAGCCCGGCACGGTGCCGGCGGGGCGGCCGAAGACATTGTGAAGCGTCGGCCCGGCCTTGCGCGAGGGTCCGGGGGTGGTGGCGTGGCAGATCGAGCATTTGCGCATGAACTGGCGTTCGCCGTTGGGCATGGTGTCGGCGTCGCGCAGGAAGGTCCGGTCGCCGGTGATGCCGGGGTCGAACTCGTCGAGCAGGGCGGTGGGCCAGCCATAGGCCACATCGTCAAGCCCGCCGGCCCAGATGGTGGTGCCGTCAGGCGAGAAGGCCAGCGCCCAGACGGGGCCTTGGCGGGTGGCGCGGAAATCGCGGGCGATGCGCCACTGGGCGGTGTCGACGACCATGATGTAGCCGTGGCCGTCGCCGACGGCGAGCTGGTGGGTGGCGTCGTGGTAGGCCATCGACAGGATCGGCCGGCGGTCGAGGGTGAAATCGGCGATCTCGGCGCCTTGGGCGTCGAGGATGCGGGTGCCGCCATCGACCGCGCCGTAGGCGACCCAGTCTGGGGTGGCGATGATCTCGTTCACGCCGAAGCCGTGGCGGGCGACCTGGATCGGGGGCGTGTCGGTTTCGAGGTCGTAGCGCAGGAGGAGGCCGTCGGTGGTGCCGGCATAGAGGGTGGTGGGGGGGTCGAAGGCCACGGCGTTGACACCGGCGGGGGCGTCGAGGGTGCGGGCGTCGCCACCGTTCAGGGGCCAGAGGCCGATGGTGCCGTCCCACGAGGCGGAGGCGACGGTGGCGCCGGCGATGTCGAGGCCGGTGACCTTGCCCTTGTGGGTGCCGAGGATGCGGGGCTCATCGCCCCAGAGGCGGACGGTGAAATCATCGCCGCCGGAGACGAGGGTGCCCTCGCCGAAGGCCACCGCGTTCACCGCCGCGTCGTGGCCTTCGAGCCATTGGGGCTCGCGCCCCGTCCAGAGGCCCACGGAATTGTCGAAGCTGGCGCTGGCGACCTGACCGGAGGGCGCGGTGGCGAGCCCCATGACGGGGCCGCCATGGCCCTTGAGCGTGGTGAAGTCCTGGGCCGCCGCGGGCGAGAGGCTCGCCAGCAGGGCCGCCACGGCAAGGGCGCGCATCACTCGGCCGGGGCTGCGGCTTGTTTCGAGGAGGTTTCGTTCTTTTCCTTCAACTCCTCGTACCAGATCGAGTGGTGCTGTTCGGCCCAGTTCTCGTCAACCTGACCGGAGCCCATGGCGTCATACGCGCCTTCCATGCCGAGGGAGCCGATGTAGATATGGGCGAGGATGATGGCCATCAGCACGAAGGAGACGATCGCGTGCCAGGCTTGGGCGAGTTGCATCTCTTCCTGCGGGGCGAGCGCGGTGGGCAGGGGGTCGTATCCGAAGAGGCCGGGCAGGCCGAGATCGTTGATGATGGAGAAGGTCTTGGCGAAGAGCTGCAGCTCGAAGGGGAAGAGCAGCGAGAGGCCGGAGACGGCGATGGAGGAGCCGAGGATGATGACCGACCAGAAGATGATCTTTTGGCCTGCGTTGAACTTCTTCGCGGGCGGGTGGGATTTGCCGATGATGCCGCCGGCCTGACGGAACCATGTCAGGTCGCTCCGGCTGGGCAGGTTGTGCCAGACCCAGAGGACGAAGACGAGGACGAGGCCCAGCATAAAGGCCCATGCCACGTTGTTGTGGATGAGCTTGGAATAGGTGAGGAGCGAGGCGTTGAATTCCTTGCCGAGATAGGGCGCGATGAACTTGCGGCCCATGAGGGTGAAGAGGCCGGTGAAGGCGAGCAATAGGAAAGAGCCGGCAAGCAGCCAGTGGGAGAAGCGTTCGAAGGCGGCGAAGCGGGTGACGGTCTGGCCGGTCTTGCCGCCCTCGATGCGGATGCGGCCGCGCAGGAGGAAGAAGACGGCGAGGAAGGCCAGCGTGCCCAGCAGGAGCCAGCCGCCGTATGTGAGCAGCGGGCCCTCGCGAAAGGTCCACCAGCGCATGCCGCCATCCTGCACCAGCACCTTGGCCACGTCGCCACCGGCCGAGACCTTCACGTCGGTCTCGTTGTAGCGCAGGGCGCGCCAGAGGTCGGGGTCGGAGGCGCCGCCGAGCGTGCCGAGCTGTTCGGCCATGGCCGCCGCGCTGTTCGGGTCGCCGGTATTGTCGGAGCGGTAGCTGTCGTCGACCTCCTCGCCGCGCTGGCGGGCGAGGATGTCTTCCAGCGTGGTGGCGCCGCCCGTGGCGGAGCGGTCTGGCTGGGCTGTTTCGGCGTCCTGCGCCGTGGCGGCGGGCGCCAGCGGCAGGGCCAGCATGAGGATCAGCAGGGCGTGGACAAGGTAGCGCATCCGTCTCTCCAAACTCGTGAGGTACGTCGTGGGGTTTGTGGCCCGGTGGGGGGCGCATCACCGATCCGCCGGGGCGGCGGATGGGTCATGCGTCCGGGGGACAGGGGGGAAGGGTCGCCCGGCCCGCGGTCAAGCGGGCCGGGCGGGTGATCGGTCAGCCGCCTTTCTGGTCGTAGGCGGTGCCCCAGCCCCAGGCGCCGGTGCCGAAGCCGCGCGCCACGACGCGCTCGCGGTAGATCGCCGAGACGACATCGCCGTCACCGGCCAAGAGCGCCTTGGTCGAGCACATCTCGGCGCAGATGGGCAGCTTGCCCTCGGCGATCCGGTTGCGGCCGTATTTGGAGAACTCCGCGTTGGAGTTGTTGTCCTCCGGACCGCCGGCGCAGAAGGTGCATTTGTCCATCTTGCCACGGGACCCGAAATTGCCCGCCTGCGGGTATTGCGGCGCGCCGAAGGGGCACGCGTAGAAGCAATAGCCGCAGCCGATGCAGAGGTCCTTGGAGTGGAGCACCACGCCTTCCTCGTTCTGGTAGAAGCAATCCACCGGGCAGACGGCCATGCAGGGCGCGTCTGAACAGTGCATGCAGGCCACCGAGATCGAGCGTTCACCCGGTTTGCCGTCCTGGATCGTGACCACCCTGCGGCGGTTGATCCCCCACGGCACCTCGTGCTCGTTCTTGCAGGCCGTGACGCAGGCGTTGCATTCGATGCAGCGCTCGGCGTCGCAGAGAAATTTCGCTCTAGCCATTCTCTTTTCTCCTTACGCAGGCATGATCTTGCAGAGAGTCGCCTTGGTCTCCTGCATTTGGGTGACACTGTCATACCCGTAGGTCTGGGCAGTGTTGGTGGATTCGCCGAGCACGTAGGGGTCGGCGCCGTCGGGATATTTGGACCGAAGGTCGTCGCCCTGGAAGTGGCCGCCGAAGTGGAAGGGCATGAAGGCCACGCCTTCGCCCACCCGTTCGGTGACCATCGCCATGACCCGGACCTTGCCGCCCTCGGGCCCTTCGACCCAGACCTGTGCGCCGTCCCGCACGCCGAGATTGTTGGCGTCGCGCGGGTGGATTTCGACGAACATGTCCTGTTGCAGTTCGGCAAGCCACGGGTTGGAGCGCGTCTCGTCGCCCCCGCCCTCGTATTCGACCAGCCGGCCCGAGGTCAGGATGATGGGATAATCCTTGGAAAAGTCCTGCTTCTGGATCGAGGCGTACATCGTCGGCAGACGATAGAACTTGCGATCCTCGTAGGTCGGATAATCCTCCACCAGATCCCGGCGGTTGGTGTAGAGCGGCTCGCGGTGGATGGGCACCGGATCGGGGAACGTCCAGACCACGGTACGGGCCTTGGCGTTGCCGAAGGGGGCACAGCCATGCTCGATGGCGACCCGCTGGATACCGCCGGAAAGGTCGGTCTTCCAGTTGAGCGAGGCGGTCTTGTCGTTGAAATCGGAGGGGAAGGGCGACATCGCCTGTTCTCCGACCTCCTCGTCCGCGCCCTGCGTGCCGTCGCCCGAGGTGAGCCCCTGCGCCGAGTCGGTATCGCCGTCGTCGCTTTCGCCGACGGAGCTGTCGAGGTCGAGCCCGACGATGCCCGCCATGGTGCGGCGTTCCTCGTCGGTGAGGTCACCGTCCCATCCGAGGTCAACCAGCATCTGCATGGTGAACTCGGGGTAGCCGTCCTGAATTTCCGAGCCGGGCGTGAAGACCCCCTCGGCCAGCAGGTTGTCGCCCTCGTGTTCCACGCCGAAGCGGGCGCGGAAGGTGAGGCCGCCTTCGGCCACCGGTTTCGACATGTCGTAGAGGTTCGGCGTGCCGGGATGGTTCATCTCGGGCGTGCCCCAGGACGGCCATGGCAGACCGTAGAAGTCGCCGTCGGCCGGACCGCCGATCGCCTTGAGCGTGGTCCTGTCGAAGGTGTGCTGGTTCTCCATGTGCTTTTTCAGCCGTTCCGGGCTCTGGCCGGTATAGCCGATCGTCCACATGCCGCGGTTGATCTCGCGGAGCGTGTCCTCGACATTGGGCGTCACGCCGTCATCCTCGATCGCGATGTTGCGGAACATGCGGTCATGGAAGCCGAACTTCTTGGCGAAAAGGCCGATGATCTCCTGATCGGGTTTCGATTCGAAGAGCGGATCGACCACCTTCTGGCGCCACTGGAGCGAGCGGTTCGACGCGGTGACCGAGCCGTAGGTCTCGAATTGCGTGGCCGCCGGCAGCAGGTAGACGCCGTCGGTGCGGTCGTGCAGCACGGCAGAGACGGTGGGATACGGGTCGATCACGACCAGCATGTCCAGCATCTCCATCGCCTTCTTCATCTCGACCATCCGGGTCTGGGAGTTGGGGGCGTGGCCCCAGAGCACCATGGCCCGCACGTTGTTGGGCTGATCCATGTTGTCGGCGTCTTCAAGAATACCGTCGATCCAGCGCGACACGGGGATGCCCGTCTCGTTCATCAGGTTCTTGTCCTTGCCGTCGGAGCCCTTCACGGTCGCGAACTGGCCGCTGAGCCAGTCGAAGTCTTCCTCCCACACGCGGGACCAGTGCTGCCACGCGCCCTTGGAGAGGCCGTAATAGCCCGGCAGGGTGTGCGAGAGCACGCCGAGGTCGGTGGCGCCCTGCACGTTGTCGTGGCCGCGGAAGATGTTGGTGCCGCCGCCCGAGACGCCCATGTTCCCCAGCGCGAGCTGAAGGATGCAGTAGGCACGGGTGTTGTTGTTGCCGTTGGTGTGCTGTGTGCCACCCATGCACCAGATCACGGTGCCGGGGCGGTTGTTGGCCATGGTCCGGGCGACGCGCTTGAGCTGTTCGCCCGGCGTGCCGGTGACGCGCTCGACCTCTTCGGGGGTCCACTTGGCGACTTCCTCGCGGATCTGGTCCATGCCCCAGACACGGGTGCGGATGAACTCCTTGTCCTCCCAGCCGTTCTCGAAGATGTGGTAGAGGATGCCCCAGATCAGCGCCACGTCGGTGCCGGGCCGAAAGCGGACATATTCATCGGCATGGGCCGCGGTGCGCGTGAAGCGCGGGTCGCAGACGATGAGCGGCGCGTTGTTCTGTTCCTTGGCCCGCAGGACATGGAGCAGCGAGACGGGGTGCGCCTCGGCCGGGTTGCCGCCGATGATGAAGATGGCCTTGGAATTGTGGATGTCGTTGTAGGAGTTGGTCATGGCGCCGTAGCCCCATGTGTTGGCAACCCCCGCCACCGTGGTGGAGTGACAGATCCGGGCCTGGTGGTCGACGTTGTTGGTGCCCCAGTAGCCCGCGAACTTGCGGAAGAGATAGGCCTGTTCGTTGCTGTGCTTGGCGGAGCCCAGCCAGTAGACGCTGTCGGGGCCGCTTTCCTCGCGGATGGACATCATGCCGTCGCCGATCTCGTTGATCGCCTGTTCCCACGAAATGCGCTTCCACTCGCCGCCCTCTTTCTTCATCGGGTATTTGAGGCGGCGTTCGCCATGGGCGTGTTCACGCACCGAGGCGCCCTTGGCGCAGTGGGCGCCGAGGTTGAACGGGCTGTCCCAGCCGGGTTCTTGGCCCGTCCAGACGCCATCCTGCACTTCGGCGATGACGGTGCAGCCCACGGAACAGTGGGTGCAGACGGATTTCCTGAGGTCGACCGCGCCAGCCGCGGTGGAGGCGGCGTTGGCTTTCTGGACGGTTCCCCCGGTTGCGGCGACGGCGGCGAGGCCGCCGATGGCCAGACCCGAGCCGCGCAGGAAGGCGCGGCGGTCAACCGAGGTTTGCGCCACCTCGGACAGGATCGAAGTCCGCTGGGGGCGTCGCGCAACCCCGTTGGTCTTTTTCCTAAGCATGTTTCTCTCTCCCTTGCTCGCCCGGGCATCCCCGCCCCGGCTTGCTTGGCACTTACGATGACTTCGGGCAGTCGGGCGTCACGCAACCAGTCGCCTTCGGTCGGTTAAGCAGGTCCGCGGAATGCGGGCCGGCGGTTGGCTTCAGAATTTCGCCGAGGCGAAATAGGCGCGGGTATGCGCGGTGTCCTGCATCTTGTCGGATGACAGGTCAGGCTCGGCCGCTTCCGCGTCCGATGTGCCGGTGGCAACAGCGACCGCCGCGATGGGCGCCGTGGTGCCGGCCAGCTTGAGGAAATCGCGGCGGGATGCGCCGTCTTCCTTCTTCATGAGAGCCTCCTCTCTCTGGGTTGGCGGGCGGTTTTGGCCGCCCCGTTATGCCCGTGCCGTGGCCCGGACGGTGAAAATCTCAGGTGCCGCTCATCCGGAAGCCCTCGGTCTCGATCTCCATGAAGAGGCGGCCGACGGTGCCGACGGGGGCGTAAAAGACGGAGTTCTTGGCCGCCTCGAGGTCGGTGAAGAAATGCCCGGCCCATGGCGCGATCTGGCGGTTGAAGAAATCGCGCTGGGCGGAGAGGGGCGCGGGGGTGCCGAAGCGGCCCACGATCAGCGCGCCCATCATTTCCATCAGGCTGGCGATGTTGTCCTCGGGTTCGAACACGGTATCGGCGCGGGCGAGGCCGAGGCGGGACATGTCCTGCCGCAGGATGGCCAGCGGTTTCTCGTTGAGAAAACCGGTGAGGTAATAGGAGGCGTAGGGCAGAAGCTCGCCCCGGCCGAGGCCGATGAAGAGCTTGTTGAACTCGCTTTCGACGGATTTCGGCTTGGTCACCTTGGCCATGCGCGCCAGCGTGGTGATCGCCTGACCCAGCGGGCCCTCGTCTCCCGAGAGGCCGGCGGTCTGGGCCAGCAGCATCTCGTCGGGCGGGGCGGAGAGGAGGACGCCGAGATAGTTGTAGAGGTCGGCGCGCAGGCGGTCCTCTTCGGCGATGTGGGGGGTGGCGGGGTTTGCGGTCATGCGGTCTGGTCCTCGGTCTCGAACCGGAAGCGCATCCGCCGGGTGTTGGCGGGGGCGGGGGCCGGTTCGGTGTCGTCGGTGTCGGTGAAGGTGTAGCTGTAGGGGGTGTCGGGTTCCGGCTCCGCCTCGGCGGCCTCGTCCGTTTCCGCCTCGGCCTCGGCCAGCAGCGGCTCTTCTTCCGGTTCGGGGTCAGGCTCGGCGAACTTGTCGAACATGCCTTTGCCGACCTGATAGACGGTTTGCATGTTCTCGATGACGCGGGTGGCGTCGGTGTAATCCTCGCCGTAATCGACCAGCCCGTCGAGATTGGCCAGCACCGGGTTCAGCCGCCAGAGGCGGCGCAGGGCGCGGGCCTTGAGGCGCTGGGGCAGGGCGGTTTTCAGGAATTCCTGCACCTCCTCGGCGGTGGTGAGGGTTTCGGGCTCGGGCATTCCGGCCTCGGCGAGAAGCTCGGCATCGGGGCGCTCGGCGAGGGCCTGTTCATGGGCCTGCCGCTCGGCCTCTACGCGGGCAGCGGCCTCGGCCTGTTGCTCGGCGGCGACGGCGGCCTTGCGGCGGGACCAGAATCCGGTGTTGGCGGTCATTGCACGCGCCTCCGCTTGAGGGCGGGGGAGGCGTAGACATCGCCGGGCTTGCCGATACGCGGGTCGCCGATGCCGTCCTGCACCTCGTCGATGCGCTTGCGGTCGCGCTTGCGCTTGATGAAGACCTCGTCCTGATGGAATTCCTCGACGAAGTCGCGGACCCAGGCGACAAGTCCGTGGGGCATGGGGATCTTGCCCACCAATTCCTCGCCGCTGTCGGTGTAATCCTGCGCCTGATAGGGGGAGGCGGTGATCAGCAGGACCTCGTAGGGCACCGGGCCGGGCGTGTCGGTTTCGCGCATCACGACATAGACGCTGGGGATCTCGGCGCTGATGCCGTGGAGGTAGGCCTCGGCCTCGGCGCCGTGGAGTTCGAGGGTCGGGGTGGCGGCGTGGTATTCCACCGCCTCGCCCTCGCGCCGCAGCTCGCGCCAGTCGGCGGGGCCGGCGCCGGGCAGGACGGCGGCGGCGGTCCAGTGCCACTTGGCCCAACGGGTGACACCGGGCGTGCGGCGCATGACCACCCCCATCGGCATCGATCGATAGGCGTTCGGATTGTAGATCACGTTATCCTCCCTGCCATCAGGATGGCCGAGGGGGGCTTGGGGGCGAAAGGGTTTTTGCGCCGGATGGCCCGCAAATCGACCGATCATGTCATTTTGACCGGGATGCAGGGGGCGGCTGTGGTCATCTCGTCTTTTTGTCCAAATTGAGTTTTTTGGTCGGGAATCGGGATTCGGGGATGCCGGGTGTGTCGTAGTGCGAATCACCCTGCCGGGCGGGCGGGGTGTGGCGAATCGCGCGGTCCGAAACCGGTTGTGAGCGTGGTCGAATCATGTGTAGCTAGCCGGTGCGAACACGTTTCGGCGGCTGCGGGAGGTGCCGGTGAACGCAGGGAGGGAACCATGGCCAAGTCATTGATAACATGCGATTGCGAGGGGAGTCAGAGCATCGATTCCGAGGCGCTGTCGCGGGTGACGGGGCTGGAGGTTCAGACCCCCTGCTCGGCGCTTTGTACCCGGCAGCTCGACCGCGCGGCCGACGCCATGGCGCAGGGCGAGACGATTTTCTGCTGCACGCAGGAGGCGCGGGTCTTCGAGGCGCTGGCCGAGGAGGTGGGGGTGGAGGCGCCCCCGGTTCTGGACCTGCGCGACCGGGCCAGTTGGAGCGATGACTCCGCCTCGAATGTGCCCAAAATGTCCGCCCTGATCGCCGAGGCGCAATTGCCGGCGGCGGGCGAGAAGACGATGGACGTGATCTCGGAAGGCTTGTGCCTGATCGTGGGGGCGCCGGAGGTGGCGCTGCCGGCGGCGGAGCAGTTGCAGGCGCATCTGGGGGTGACGGTGTTGCTGCCCGAGGGGGCGGAGGTGCCCGATACGCGGGCCTATGACGTGGTGACCGGGCGGCTGCGGCAAGCGAAGGGCGCCTTGGGGCAGTTCGAGGTGGTGATCGACGCGCTGCGGATGGTGGAGCCGGGCGGGCGTGGGGGTTTCGGGCTGAGCGCGCCGAAGGATGGCGGGCGGTCGGACTGCGATATCCTGCTCGATCTGCGGGGGGAACTGCCGCTCTTCCCGGCGCATGAGAAGCGCGAGGGGTATCTGCGGGCCGATCCGGGGCATGCGCCGTCGGTGTCGGCGGCGGTGATGGCGGCCTCGCACATGGTGGGCACGTTCGAGAAGGTGCTGCATGTGAAGATGGAGCCGCTGCTTTGCGCCCATTCGCGGGCCGAGCAGACAGGGTGCACGCGGTGTCTGGACCTGTGCCCGACCGGGGCGATCCTGCCCGCGGGCGAGCATGTGACGGTTGACCCGATGGTCTGTGCCGGCTGCGGGGCCTGTTCGGCGGTGTGCCCGTCGGGGGCGATCTCCTATGACGCGCCGCCGGTGGATCTGGTGATGCGGCGGGTGCAGGTGCTGGCGAAGGCGTTTTTGGAAGCCGGAGGTGAGGCGCCGCGGCTTCTGGTGCATGACGAGCATGGGGGCGAGATGATCCGGCTTTGTGCCCGGCATGGGCGCGGGTTGCCGGCGGATGTGGTGCCGATGGAATTGCCCAAGGTGGGGGCGTTCGGGCATGCCGAGATGGTGGCGGCGCTGGCGGCGGGGTTCGCGTCGGTGCGGCTGTTGGTGGCGCCGGGGGCGGATATGGAGGCCATCGGTGCGCAGGTGGAATTGGCGCAGGCGATTGGTGGTGCGCGGGCGGTCGAAGTGATCGATACGCCGGACCCGGATGTGCTGGCGGATCAGCTATATGGCGAGGCGGTGCCGGGGGCGGTGGCAACGCCGGTGCGGCCCATGGGCACGCGGCGGCAGATCACGCGGCAGGCGGCACGGGCGCTGCACCCGGAGACCGAGATGCTGGCCCTGCCCGAGGGCGCGCCTTATGGGGCCGTGGTGGTGGATGATGACAGTTGTACGCTGTGCCTGTCTTGCGTGTCGCTCTGCCCGTCGGGGGCGCTGGGGGATAATCCGGACCGGCCGGAATTGCGGTTTCAGGAGGATGCGTGTTTGCAATGCGGGCTGTGCGCGAATGTCTGCCCGGAGGATGCGATTACCTATGAGCCGCGGCTGGATTTGACCGATGCGGCGCTGGGACAGCGGGTGCTGAAGGAGGAGGAGCCGTTTGCGTGCATCGAATGCGGGGCGCTGTTCGGCGTCAAGAGCACGGTGGAGCGGATCACGGCGAAGCTGGAGGGCCATTCCATGTTCGGCGGTGACAAGCTGCGGATGATCCAGATGTGCGACGATTGCCGGGTGAACGCGCAGTTCCATTCCGACGACAACCCCTTTGCCGTGGGCGAGCGGCCCAAGGTGCGCACGACCGAGGATTACCTGTCAAAGCGGCGGGATCACTGATGCTGGAGCGGGGCGCCGAGGTCGGCCGCCTTCATCGCGGCCACGTAGGCCAGCACGGCGTCGACCTCGTCGAGGGTCATCTCGATGGGCACGATCGGGCTTGGGGTCAGGTCGCTGAAGGGGAGCGTGACATCGGCGATCTGGGTGAAGCTGGGATGCGGGTTGAGCACGTAGAAGGCGGCGAAGCGCTGTTCCCAGTCGGGCAGGCTGCGCAGGACGGCGAAGCTGGGGGTGGAGCCGATGCCGGCCATGCGGGTGCTGTCGTCGACGGCGTGGCAGCGGGTGCATTTGGCCTTGGAGACGCGCAGGCCAAGCTCGGGGTCGCCGGAGAGGTCGACGGCGGCGGTTTCGCGTTCGGGGGCCTTGGCCTCGGAGAAGAGCGGCGTGCCGTCGGGGGCGTAGGCGAGGATGGTGTTGCGGCCGATCTCGCCCGTGAGCCAGTCGGCGAGGGTGGCGGTGCCGGGGTGATCGGGGTCGCGGATTTCCATCGCCCATGTTTGCGAGGGGCCGGTGAAAAGCGGGCGGCCTTCGGTGCCGAGGGCGATATGGGCCTCGGCGGGGGTGTCGATCAGCTCTACCCGGACCCGGTGCTTGAGGGTGAAGCGGGGCAGGATGTAATCGAAGAGGCCGGTCTCGATCAGGGCGGCGGGCGCATGGAGGCGGACCGGCCCTTCCTCCGCCGCTGCCTTGAAGGGCGCAAGCGAAAGAGCCAGTATCAGCAGAAGCCATCGCATGACCACAAGCTTACGGGCCGGGGTGTGCGGGCGTCAATGTTCAATGGAGAGAGACGATGAGCGACGATTTCAACATGTCGATGCGCAAGTTCCTGAAGCAGGTCGGCGTGACCTCGCAGCAGGCGATCGAGGAGGCGATGCGGGAGGCCGATACCGCCGGCAAGACCTATGCGATCAAGGCGGTGGTGACGATCGAGGAGCTTGACCTGCACCACGAGGTGACCGGCGAAATCAAGGGTCAGGAGTAACCCATTGGCATCACGGGACGAGGTTCTTGAGCTTCTGAAGGGCGTCGAGGCGCCACGCGGCGGCGATATCGTGTCGGCGGGCGTGGTGCGCGCGCTGACGGTGGGGGATGAGGGCGCGGTGCGCTTCGTGATGGAGGTGCCGCCGAAGGAGGCCGAGGCGTGGGAGGCCGTGCGCCAGAAGGCCGAAGCGGCGCTGAAGGGCGCGGGCGTGGCCGAAGTGTCGATCGCGCTGACCGGCCATGTGGACAAGGCGCCGCCGGAATTGAAACCCTCGAAGCCCGCGCAGACCGGGCCGGAGCGGATACCGGGGGTCGAACACATCATTGCCATCGCCTCGGGCAAGGGCGGGGTCGGTAAATCAACGGTCTCGGCCAATATCGCCTGTGCGCTGGCGCAGCAGGGCAAGCGGGTTGGCTTGCTCGATGCCGATGTCTACGGGCCGTCGCAGCCGCGGATGATGGGGGTGTCTGGGCGCCCCGCGTCGCCTGACGGCAAGACCATCTTGCCGCTGAGGAATCACGGCGTCACGCTGATGTCGATTGGCCTGATGACCAACGAGGATCAGGCGGTGGTGTGGCGTGGCCCGATGCTGATGGGTGCGTTGCAGCAGATGATGACACAGGTGCAGTGGGGGGCGCTCGACGTGCTGATCGTCGATCTGCCGCCGGGCACGGGCGATGTGCAGATGACCCTGTCGCAGAAGGCGGTGGTCGATGGCGCGGTGATTGTGTCGACCCCGCAGGACGTGGCGTTGCTGGACGCGCGCAAGGGGATCGACATGTTCAAGCAGTTGAAGGTGCCGATCTTGGGCATGGTCGAGAATATGTCGACGCATATCTGTTCGGAATGCGGGCATGAGGAGCATGTGTTCGGCCATGGCGGCGTGGCGAAGGAAGCCGCAGGGCTGGGCGTGCCGCTTCTGGCGGAGGTGCCGCTTGACCTGCAGATCAGGCTGGCCTCGGATGGGGGGGCGCCGATTGTCGTAACGCAGCCGGACAGCGCGCAGGCGCAGGCCTTTCATGCCGTGGCCACAGCCTTGGTCAAGGCCGGGGTGGCATGAGCACCGGGCTCGATACGCTGGTCTTTCCGCCCGCGATGGCGGGGGAGGCGGTGTCGGGCGATACGGCGGAGGCGGCGGTTCTGCGGGCCATTCAGGGCGTCGATGCGGGCTTGGTGGTGTACCGGGTGGCCGCCGACCGGGTGGGCGCCGCGCTGATCTTTGCGCCGGAGGTGCCTTTGGCACAGGCGATGGTGATGCTGCCGCTGTGCCAGGTGGGGTTTCAGAACGCGCTGGGCGCGCTGGCGCCGCCGGAGGTGGCGGTGCATCTGGAATGGACCGGGGGCGTGCGGGTGAACGGTGCGGTCTGCGGGCGGTTCCGGGCGTTTGCCTCGGGCGATGACGTGGACGCGGTGCCCGACTGGCTGGTGGTGGGGTGGGAGATGCCCCTGTTGCCAGCGGGCGAGGAGACCGGGCTGACGCCGGACGAGACGGCGCTTTACGTCGAGGGGTGTGCCGATGTGGATGCCGGGCAGTTGGTGGAGGCGTGGGCAAGGCACACGCTCAACTGGATTGCCCGGTGGGAGAGCGATGGCGCCGGTCCGCTGCATGGCGAGTGGCGGGGGCTGGCCCATGGTGTGGGCGAGGATGTGAGTGTTGACGGGGTCAGCGGCACGTTTCTTGGCCTTGATGAAAGCTTTGGCATGCTGGTGCGGCATGGCGAGGAGACCGCGCTGATCCCGCTGACGCGAAATCTGGAGGAGAGACCATGAAGCTGGCCCGTGCGATCCATTTCGACGAGAGCGACATGAACGTTTTTGCCAAGCCCGCGCGCACCGGGGAATGGTGCGTGCCGGGGGGCTTCGAGTTTTCCGACTGGGGCGAGGGTGACCTTGTGGGTAAGGCGCGGCAGGCCTTTGCGAATGGCTGGCTGGGGCTGGAGACGTTCGGGCGGGTGACCTTCGTGGCGGTGACGCAGGTGGAGGCGTCGGAGGTCGAGGTGCTGGAACGGATGCTGGCGGAGCATTTCGTGGTCTATTACGGCGCGCCCTCGGCGGAGGCGGCGCTGCCGGTGGCGCGGGAGGAGATCGGGCATATGGCGGAGCTGTGCGACGAGCATGATCCCAACACGCTCCTGACCGTGGCGCGGGAGCTGACCGAGGCCGGGGTGCGCGAAGTGTTCCGGGTGATCGAGCCGCAGGATGCCGGGCTGGAGCAATTCGCGATCCACGGATCGCTGGACGAGTGAGGGCGCTGGGCGTCTTTCGCTCGATCAGGGTACGGCTGCTTTTTCTTGCGCTGGCGCCTTTGGTGGTGCTGATGCCGATGCTGTTGCTGCTGGGGATGACCCGGTGGACGGCGGATTACGACAAGGTGTTGATTGCGAACGTGGAATCCGATTTACGGATTGCCGAGCAGTACCTTGCGCGGATCATGGAGACGACCGGCGAGGAGTTGACCGGCGTTGCGGAATCGGTGCGGTTTGCCGAGGTTCTGGCGGCGGAGGCGGCGGCGCAGGCGCGGTTTCTCGAGGAGACGCAGGCGCGGCTGGGGCTGGATTTTCTTTACATTCTGCCGGAGGGGCAGGCGGGGCCCACGGCCGAGCGCTGGCCGGTGGTGGAGGCGGCGCTGGGCGGGCGGCCTGCGACCGAGATCGACATTTTCCGCTCGGCCGAGCTGGCGGCGTTCGACGAGGATCTGGCGGATCAGGCGCGGGTCGACCTGATCCCGACACGGGCCGCCGTGCCGACCGACCGGGTGGTCGAGGAGCGGGGCATGGTGGTGCATTCCGCCGCGCCGATCCGCCGGAACGGGTTCGAGGGGGTGCTGGTGGGCGGTATCCTTCTGAACCGAAATTTGCAGTTCATCGATACGATCAACGCGCTGGTGTATCTCAACGCCGTGACGGGGGGCGAGCGGCAGGGGACGGCGACGCTGTTTCTGGACGATGTGCGGGTGTCGACCAATGTGCGGCTGTTCGAGGATGTGCGGGCGCTGGGCACAAGGGTGTCGGCGGTGGTGCGGGAGGCGGTGCTGGACGAGGGGCGGACATGGCTGAACCGGGCCTTCGTGGTGAATGACTGGTATATTTCCGGCTACCTGCCGCTGCGCGACAGTTTCGGCGAGGCGGTGGGGATGCTCTATGTGGGTTTCCTCGAGGCGCCGTTCACGGCGGCGAAGCGGCAGGCGGTGCTGGTGATGTTCGCCGCGTTCAGCGGGGTTCTGCTGTTGTCGGTGCCGCTGTTTCTGTGGATGGCGAAGGGGATTTTCGCGCCGCTGGAGAAGATGAACCAGACGATGCGGCGGGTGGGCGAGGGAGATCTGAACGCGCGCAATGGCGAGACCCGGTCGACCGACGAGATCGGGCAGGTCGCGGGGCATCTGGACGATCTGCTGGACGAGTTGCAGGACCGGGATGCGAAGCTGCGGGCTTGGGCCGACGAGCTGGAGCAGCGGGTGGAGGAGCGGACGGCCGAGCTGCGCGATGCCAATGCCAAGCTGGAGGATACGTGGCAGCAATTGGTGATGAGCGAGAAGCTGGCCTCGATCGGCGAGATCACGGCGGGGGTGGCGCATGAGATCAACAACCCGGTGGCGGTGATCCAGGGCAATCTGGACGTCATGCGCGAGAGCCTTGGCGACGGGGCGGACGGGGTGGCGGTGGAGCTGGACCTGATCGACCGGCAGGTGGCAAGAATCAACGCGATTGTCGGCAAGCTGTTGCAGTTCGCCCGCCCGCACGAGTTTTCCGGGGCGGAGGAGGCGGTGGATTTGCGGCCGCTGGTGCGCGATTGCCTCGTGCTGGTGGAGCATGTGCTGTCGAAGGCGGAGATCGAGGTGGAAACCGATCTGGCCGAGGTGCCGAGGGTGCGGATCGAGGCCGGGGAGATGCAGCAGGTGGTGGTGAACCTGCTGGTGAACGCGGCGCAGGCGATGAAGGCGGCCGGGATGATCCGGCTGGCGCTGCGGGCGGAGACGCGCGAGGGGGTGAGGGGGGCGCTGCTGTCGGTCAGGGATACCGGGCCGGGGGTGCCGGATACGCTGATCGACAAGATGTTCGACCCGTTCTTCACCACCAAGCGGGCCGAGGGCACGGGGCTTGGCCTGTCGATTTCGCAGACGCTGATCCAGCGGGCCGGGGGACGGATCACCTATCGCAACCTGCCCGAGAAAGGCGCGGAATTCTGTGTCTGGCTGCCTGCGGTGGAGGCGGGGCAGGGGTAGCGGACAGGGCGCCGTTGCTCCGCCCGACTCGCCGCGGTTGTGCGCAATTCTGTTGATTTGGCGCGTGAGGTGATTAAAAGTTGAACACTATCAACAAGCTGCTAACGTGGCAGTGATCTTGAGGCAGTCGCCAGGAAAGACCGAGCGGCGAACTGACATGCAACCAGGGAGACAGCATGAATATTTTCATCAAATCGGCCACGGCCGCGATTCTCGCAATGACCGCTTCCGCCGCCACGGCGCAGGAGCGGTTCATCACCATCGGCACGGGCGGGCAGACCGGCGTCTACTACGTCGTCGGCCAGTCGATCTGCCGTCTGGTGAACCGGGGCACGTCGGAGCACAACCTGAAATGCACCGCGCCGTCGACCGGCGGCTCGATTGCCAATATCAACGCCATCTCGGCCGGGGACATGGACATGGGCGTGGCCCAGTCGGACTGGCAGTACCACGCCTATAACGGCAGCTCGGAATTCGAGGGCAAGCAGGTCGAAAAGCTGCGCGCCGTCTTCTCGGTGCATGGCGAGCCCTTCACCGTGGTGGCACGCGCCGATTCCGGTGCGGAAAGCTTTGACGACCTGTTCGGCAAGCGCGTCAACGTGGGCAACCCCGGTTCGGGGCAGCGCGCGACGATGGACGTGGTGCTGAACGCGATGGGCAAGTCGACGGAGGATTTCGTTCTGGCGTCCGAGCTGAAACCGGCGGAGCAGTCGGCGGCGCTGGGCGACAACAAGGTTGATGCCATCGTCTATACCGTGGGCCACCCCAACGGCTCGATCCAGGAGGCGACCTCGACCGTCGAGGCGAAGATCCTGCCGGTGACCGGCGAGGCGATCGACACGCTGGTCGACGAGAACCCCTATTACGCCAAGGCGACCATTCCGGGCGGCATGTATGCCGGTACCGATGAGGATGTGGAGACCTTCGGCGTAAAGGCGACCTTCGTGACCTCGGCGGACGTGCCGGAAGACGTGGTCTATACGGTGGTGCAGGCGGTGTTCGAGAATTTCGACCGCTTCAAGGGTCTGCACCCGGCCTTCGGCACGCTGAAGGAAGAGGACATGATCTCGGCCGGCCTGTCGGCGCCGCTGCACCCCGGTGCGGAGAAATACTATCGCGAGCGTGGCTGGATCGAGTGATCCGGCTTTCGTGACCAAGCCTTGCGGCCCCGCCTTCGGGCGGGGCCGCCCATAACAAGCGATATGCCGGCCATGACCGGGATGCGGGACAACCGACGGGGGACATGTGATGACCGATGATGACAAGCAGTTCGAGGCGTCTGCCGTCGAACAGGCGGCTTCGGGCAAGGGCGGGCTGAGCCAGAACGAGCTGGACGAGCTTGTCGCCTCTGCCGATACGGGCGGGCGCAGCGCGGGGCCCTTCATCACGCGGCTGATCATGGTGGTCGCCATCGTCTGGTCGCTGTTCCAGCTCTGGATCGCGAGCCCCTTGCCTTTCATGTTTGGCTGGGGCGTGTTCAACGATACCGAGGCGCGGTCGTTCCATTTGGCCTTTGCACTGTTCCTTGCGTTTCTCGCCTATCCGGCGGCGCGCAGCCCGTTCCAGCTTGTGCTGGCGGTGGGTGTGCCGGCGCTGCTGACCTTCCTTTTCATCTATGGCGCCAAGGAGGGCACGCCGATCTGGTGGATACCGGTTGTCGGTGTTGCCGTGATCGCCGCGGTGCTGCTGGGCTCGCCCAAGAACCGGGTGCCGCCGTGGGAATGGGGGCTGGCCATCGCGGGCGCCGTGGCCTCGCTTTACATCTATTTCGCCTATCAGGGGATCGCGCAGAGGGTCGGCGCGCCGATCTTGCAGGATTTCGTGATCGCGGTGATCGGGATCATGGTGCTGCTGGAGGCGACGCGGCGGGCGCTGGGCCCGGCGCTGATGATCGTGGCGTCGTGCTTCCTGATCTACACGTTCCTCGGGCCGCATATGCCCTCGATCATCGCGCACAAGGGCAACAACCTGTCGGAAGTGGTGAACCACCAGTGGATCACCACGGAGGGGATTTTCGGGATCGCGCTGGGGGTGTCGACCTCCTTCGTGTTCCTGTTCGTGCTGTTCGGCTCGCTGCTCGACAAGGCGGGGGCCGGGAATTACTTCATTCAGGTGGCGTTCAGCCTGATGGGCCACATGCGGGGCGGGCCGGCCAAGGCGGCGGTGGTGTCCTCGGCGATGACGGGGCTGATCTCGGGCTCGTCGATTGCCAACGTGGTGACCACGGGGACGTTCACCATTCCGCTGATGAAGCGGGTCGGGTTCAATTCGGAGAAGGCGGGCGCGGTCGAGGTGGCCAGTTCGGTCAACGGCCAGATCATGCCGCCTGTGATGGGTGCCGCGGCCTTCCTGATGGTGGAATACGTGGGCATCCCGTATTTCGACGTGGTGAAACACGCCTTTTTGCCAGCGGTGATTTCCTACATCGCGCTGGTCTATATCGTCCATCTGGAGGCGATGAAGGCCAATATGCAAGGCCTGCCGCGGGCCTATGAGCCCAAGCCGCTGGTGGCGTGGCTGATCTCGCTGGCGTTTACCATCGCGGCGATCTGTGCGCTGTCCTTCGCGGTCTATTACGGCATGGGATGGATCCGGCCGGCCTTTGGCGCCTCGGCGGGCTACGTGGTCTTCGCGCTGCTGGTGGCGGTCTATGTGGGGCTGCTTTACATCTCGTGCCGGGAAGAACGGCTGAAAATGGAGGACCCGAACGCGCCGGTGACCAAGCTGCCGGTGCCGGGGCCGACCGTGCGGAGCGGGCTGCATTTCCTGCTGCCGGTGGTGGTTCTGGTCTGGTCGCTGATGATCGACCGGCTGTCGCCGGGGCTGTCGGCCTTCTGGGCGGCGGCGTTCATGGTGTTCATCCTGATCACGCAGCGCCCGATCGAGGCGATGTTCCGCGGCGAGGGCGATTTCGGCGGGGCGGTGAAGCGCGGCTTCCGCGAGTTGCTGGAAGGGCTGGAAGCGGGCGCGCGGAACATGATCGGCATCGGCATCGCCACGGCGACGGCGGGCATCATCGTGGGCGCGGTCAGCCAGACGGGCGTGGGCTCGGCGCTGGCGGACGTGGTCGAGGTGCTGTCGGGCGGGAACATCATGGCGATCCTCGTGCTGACGGCGATCCTGTCGCTGATCCTTGGCATGGGGCTTCCGACGACGGCGAACTATATCGTGGTCTCGGCGCTGCTGGCGCCGGTGATCGTGACGCTGGGGCAGCAGAACGGGCTGATCGTGCCGCTGATCGCGGTGCACCTGTTCGTGTTCTATTTCGGGATCATGGCGGATGTGACGCCGCCGGTGGGGCTTGCGTCCTTCGCGGCGGCGGCGGTGTCGGGCGGTGACCCGATCCGCACCGGGGTGGTGGCGTTCTTCTACAGCCTGCGGACCGCGGCGCTTCCGTTCCTGTTCATCTTCAACACCGAGCTTCTGCTGATCGACGTGAATTGGGCGCAGGGGGTCTTTGTCTTCGTGGTCTCGACCATCGCCATGCTGCTTTTCGCGGCGGCGACGCAGGGGTGGTTCCTCGCCCGGAACCGGATCTACGAGACGGTTCTGCTGCTGCTGATCGCCTTCACCCTGTTCCGGCCCGGCTTCTGGATGGACATGGTGGTGCCGCCCTTCGAGGATGTGCCGCCGGCGCAGATCGAGCAGGCCTTTGCCGAGGCGCAGGTGGGGCAGGATATCCGGATGACGGTCAGCGGCATGAATGCCGTGGGCGACCCGGTGACGTTCACGGCGCTGGTGCCGGTGATGGCGGGCGAGACCGGGGCGGACAGGGTGCTGGCAGCCGGGATCGAGTGGATCGAGAATGACGGCAAGGTGATCATCGACAATGTCACCTTTGACAGCGCGGCGCAGAAGGCGGGGCTCGACTGGGATCAGGAGATCCTCGAGGTGAAGGCGCCGGCGCCGCAGCCCTCGAAATACTGGATGTTCATCCCGGCGCTGGCGGTGCTGGCGCTGGTGGTGGTCCTGCAACGCCGACGGAAGCCTGTGCCACAGGCGCAACCGGCCTGAGGGGAGGATTGAGAGATGTTCGATAATGTCCTGCTGCCCATCGACCTGACCCACCCGGAATCGTGGGAGACCGCCCTGCCGCTTGCCGTGAAGATGTGCGGCGAGGGCGGGACGCTGCATGTGCTGGCGATCGTGCATGACGTGGGCTCGGCCATGGTGGCGGGCTACCTGCCGAAGGATTACGAGACCAAGGCGCTTCAGGGGGCGAAGGCCGAACTGGATGCCTTTGTCGAGAAGGAGGTGCCCGAGGGCACCAGGGCGAGGGCGCATGTGGGGCACGGGCATGTGCCCGAGCATATCCTGTCGGCTGCGAAGGACGTGGCGGCGGACGTGATCGTGATCGCCGCGAACCCGCCGAGCGAGCTGCGCACCTTCCTCGTCGGCTCTCACGTGGGCAAGGTGGTGCGGCACGCCGACCGGCCGGTGCTGGTGGCGCGCTGAGGGCTTTTCAGATGTGACGGTGGATGCGGCGGAGGTCGGTCGTGCCGGCCTCGCCCATGACCTTGTCGCGCAGGCGGCGCATGCTTTCGAGCCACTTGTCGTGATCGGCGGATTTGAATTGCAGGTATTGCGCCACCTCGGGGTGGGGCAGGATGAGGAAGCGTTCCTCGGTCACCCCCTGCAGGACGGTTTCGGCCACCGCGGCGGGGGTCAGCAGGCCCGGGGCCGCGTCCGGGGTGGCGTAGCCCAAGAGCGGCGTGGCCACGTATTGCGGACAGATGACCGAGACCTTGATGCCGTCGCGCCCGTGGGTGATGGAGAGGGATTCGGCAAAGCTGACCGCCGCGTGCTTGGTGGCGGAATAGGCGGCGTCGCCGATCTGGTTCAGGAGGCCCGCGGCGGAGGCCATTTGCAGCAGGTAACCTTGGCCCCGGTCTATCATGCCGGGCAGGACGGCGCGGGCGGCATAGACATGGGCCATGACATGCACCTCCCATGCGCGGGCCCAGTCGGCGTTGCTGGCCGAGGCGGCGTGGGAGGGTTCGCCCATGGCGAGGCCGGCATTGGAGCAGTAGAGGTCGATGGGGCCGAATTCGGCCTCGGTGCGTGCGACGAGGGCTTTGATATCGGCCTCTTGCGTGACGTCGCAGGCGAGGGCCAGCCCGCCTATGGGGGCGGCGGTGGCTTCTGCGGCGGCGGCGTCGAGATCGGCCACCGCGACGCGGGCGCCCTCGGCGGCGAAGCGGGTGGCGAGGGCGGCGCCGATGCCGCTGGCGGCTCCGGTGACGATGACGGTTTTGTCGTTGAGATTCATGGCGGCCTCCGGTCCGGTTCGGCAAAGCGTAACCGGGCAGCGGCCGCGCGGAAAGCGGGTCAGCTTTCGGCGGCGCGAAGTTCCTCTTCCAGCGCCTGCGCGCTGGAGGCGCGGGAGCGGGTGGTGCTGCTGACCAGCGCGTATGCGGCGGGCGTGAGGAACAGGGTGAAGACCGCCGCCATGCCAAGCCCGCCGACGATGACCCAGCCGATGGAGGCGCGCGCCTCGGCCCCCGGGCCGGTGCCGAGGATGAGCGGCAGGCCGGACATGACGGTGCAAATGAGCGTCATGGCGATGGGGCGCAGGCGGGCCAGTGCCGCCTCGTAAGCGGCATCGGGGACCGAGCGGCCCTGATCGCGAAGCTGGTTGGCGAACTCGACCAGAAGGATGCCGTTCTTGGCCATAACGCCGATCAGCATCAGCACGCCGATCTGGCTGTAGATGTTGATGGTCGTGCCGGTGAGCAGCATGGCGTAGATCGCGGCGCAGACGCCGAAGGGGACGGTTGTCATGACGACAAGGGCGCTGGTGAGGCTCTCGAACTGGGCCAAGAGGACGAGGAAGACCACGAGGAGCGCGATGACGTAGGTGGCGGTCATGGCGGTGGAGGTTTCGTCGAGCGAGGCGGCCTCGCCGAGGAAGATCAGGCCGATGCCGTCGGGGAGGCGTTCCTGTGACAGGGCACGGACATCGTCGATCACCTCGCGCAGGGTGACGTCGGGGGCGACGGAGGCGTCGATCTCGATGGCGCGGCGCTGGGCGTGGCGGTCGAGCTCGGCGGCGACGCCTTCCTCGTTGAGGCTCACGATCTGGTTGAGGGGGACGAGATCGCCGGTATCGGCGCGGACATAGAGGTTCATCAGGTCGGCCGGGTCGCGCACCGCGCCGGCCGCCGATTGCAGGAGGATCGGCACGGCCTCGTCATCTATGGTGAGCTCGGAAATCTCGTCTTCGTCGATCAGGGCGCGCAGCGTGCCGGAGAGGGTGGAGATCGGCACGCGCAGGTCGGAGGCGCGCTCGCGGTCGACGCTGATGGAAAGCTGGGGCTGGGTGGCCTGATACTGAACCCGGATGCCGGAGAGGCCGGTGACCTCTGCGAGGTCGCGGGCGAAGGTGTCGGCGGCGGCGGCGATGTCGGGGTAGTTGGGGCCGGTCAAAGCGATGCTGAGCCCGCCGCCCGAGCCGCCGCGCAGGCCGAGGCTGTTGCCGCTGCGCAGGCGGGGATCGGCGCCCGGCAGGGTGTCGAGCCGGTCGCGGATCTGGTCCTCGATCTCGGCCTGGCTGATCTCGCGCTCGGACCACGGGATCAGGCGGACGCCGATGCTGCCGCGGTTGAGATCGTAGCGACCGGTTATCGAATAGAGCCCCTCGGCCACGCCGTTATCCACGAAAGGCCGCAGCATCTCTTCCACTTTTACGACCTGACGGTCGGTATAGTCGAGCCCGGCCCCGTCGGGCCCCTGAAGCCAGACCGAGACCATGCCGCGGTCTTCGGGCGGGACCAGTTCCTCGCCCAGATCGCCGTAGACGAACGCGGCGCCCGCCGCGAGGACACCGGCGAAGACGATGGTGACGAGGGGCGCGCGGATCATCGGGCCGATCATCGCGCCGTAGAGGGACATCAGCCGCCGGCCAAGCCCGGTGAAGAGCCCGCCGGAGCGCCCGAGGCTGTCGGAGAGGGAGGCCAGCATCGGGCACATGGTGAGCGCCACGAAGGTGGAGATGATGACGGTGATGGCCAGCGCGAAGCCGAATTCGGTGAAGAGGCGACCGGCGTCGCTGGGCAGGAAGGAGATCGGCACGAAGACGGCGACCAGCGTGAGGGTAGTGGCGATGACGGCGAAGAACACCTGCCCGGCGCCGCGCACGGCGGCGGCCCTTGGCCCCATGCCCTCTTGCCGTCGGCGCTGGATGTTCTCGGTCACCACGATGGCGTCGTCGACCACGAGGCCGGTGGCGAGGACGAGCGCTAGGAGGGTGATGAGGTTGATGGAGAAGCCCATCAGCCAGATGCCCGCGACCGAGCCCACCAGCGCGATGGGGATGGCGACGGCGGGGATGAGCGTGGCGGTGAATCGGCCGAAGAAGATCCAGATCACCGCGATGACGATGCAGAAGGCGGCGGCCAGCGTCTTGAGCACCTCGGCGATGGCACCGCGGATGAAGACCGCGTCGTCGCTGGTGACTTGAAAGCCGAGATCGGGGAAGCGGGTTTCGAGCCGGTCGATGGCGCGGTTGACCTCGTCGGAGATGCGCACGGTGTTGGATTGCGCCTGCCGGACGATGCCGAGGAAGACGACGAGCCGCCCGTTCAGGCGGGCGACGCTGGAGGGGGTGGCGAGGCCGAAATAGACGTCGGCCACGTCGCCGAGGCGGACGCCGTCGCGCAGCATCAGGTCCTCGATACGACTGGGGTCGGCGACGGTGGCGTCGGCGCGCACCAGCACCTCGAGCGGGCCGGAGGCGAAGCTGCCCACGGGCACGTCGAACTGGGCCGAGTCGAGCGTGTCGGCCACCTCGCCGATGGACAGGCCGAAGGCGGCGAGGCGGTCGGGTTTCACCTCGACGCGCAGCACCTTCTGGCGGTCGCCGAAGAGCACCACCTCGGCCACGCCGTCGACGGCGGTGAACTCGGTGGCGATGGCGTCTTCGACAAGCTGGGTCAGCTCGTCGATGGAGCGTTCGTTGCTCCAGACGGTGACGTCGAGCACCGGGTCGGCGTCTTCCTCGGACTTGACGACGAACAGGTCCTCGACCCCGTCGGGGAGGCGGTTTTCCACGCGGCTGACCGCTTCGCGCACGTCGTTGGAGGCGTTGGCGAGGTCGCGGGAGGGGCTGAATTCCACCCGCATGCGGAAATTGCCCTCTTCCGAGGAGGTGCGGACGGATTCGACGCCCGCCACGCGGGCGACCGCGCCTTCGACCAGCGAGGCGACTTCCGCGTCCATCGTGGTGGGCGAGGCGCCGGGGTAGTTGGCGCGGACCGAGACGATGGGGCGGTCGACATCCGGCAATTCGCGCACCTCGATGCCCCAGAGCGCGCCGATGCCGGCGATCATGATCAGCAGGCTTGCCACCGCCGCGAGGTAGGGGCGGCGGACGCTGATGTCCGACAGGCCGCGGCCGGACGCGCTCATGAGCTGCCATCCGTGGCGGTGTTGAGCACGTTGACGGCGCCGCCCTCGCGCAGACGCTGGAGGCCCTCGACGACGATATCGTCGCCTTCGGCGATGGGCCCGTCGACGATGACCAGCCCTTCGCGGCGGCGGACGAGGCGGACGGTGACCTGTTCGGCGGTGCCGTCGGTGACGCGCCAGAGGTTGAGCTCGCCGCGGGAGAATTGCAGGGCGAGTTCGGGCACGGCCGGGTAGGTCTTGCCGGGCAGGTCGGTGCGGAGGCTGAAGGAGGCGCCGGGGCGGAGGATATCGGCGGCGTTGTCGATGGCGGCGCGGATGCGGGCGGTGCGGGTGGTGGCGTCGACCCGGCTGTCGATGGCGGTGATTTCGCCGTCGAAGGAGCGGCCCTCGACCGCCGGGGTGGAGGCGGTGACGGGCTGGCCGATCTCGATGCGGCCGAGCAGCGCCTCGGGGAGGTCGAATTCGACAAGGATGCGGCTGCGGTCGTCGAAGCTGGAGACGGCCTCGTCCGCCGCGATCCGGTCGCCGGCCTCGATCGAGGCGAGGCCGGTGACGCCGTCGAAGGGGGCGCGGAGGGTGCGGCGGGCGAGGTCGGCGCGGGCCTGATCCACCTCGATCTTGGCGACCTTGAAATCGGTTTGGGCCTGTTCGAACCGGGCGGTGGCGGCGGCGCCGGTGTCCTGCAGCGCCTGATAGCGGTCGCGCTCGGAGGTGGCGCGCTCGAGCCGCGCCTCGGCCAGCGCGACGGCGAGGCGCTCGTCGGTGGCGTCGAGCTGCATCAGCGTGTCGCCGGCGGAGAACCGGGCGCCGGGGGCGATCTTCAGCGCCGTGACCTCGCCCGAGGAGGGGGCGCGGAGGGTGACGGAGCGCAGGGCGAAACCGGTGCCGATGGCCGAAAAGGCGAGGTCATCCTGCACGGTGCGGACATCGGCGACGATGACGGGGGTGCCGGGGCCCTGTGCTTCGGCCTCGGCCTGCCGCTCCTGCCCGGTGCCGGTCGCAGACGCCCAGTGCTCACGCAGCTCGGCGCGGTTCTGCCATGCCAGCACCGCGCCGCCGATGAGCACGGCGGAGACGAGGGCTTGTTTCCAGAAGGCGGTTTTCTTCAACGGCTGTTCCCTGCGGTTCGGGTTTGGGCTGGACCTAGCCCGAAATGCCGGTCCGTCACGTCCTTGACCGACCCGGCGGGCCCAGCATAGCACGAACCCGGCGCGGGGCCGAGCCGCCCTTGGGCAACATGGCGCAAATGCCCGTTATTCCGGCAGTGTCGGCCGATGGGGCGCCCGCCCCTTGGCGATGGCTGGCGGGGGGATTAAAGCGGGTCATGTGCCAATCGCCGCCCACCGGAGCCTGATGTCCCCGAACCCGACCATCGACCGTGTTACTGCCGTTGTGCTGGTCGTGCTGGCCGCGCTGTTCGCGGCGCGGGAATGGGGCGCGGGCGTGCCGGGCGGGATCGTCGAGGGCGCGACGCTTCTCGTCCTGCTGCTGCTGGGGGCGAACGTGCGCCTGACGCGGAAAGCGTTCGTGCTGGTGGGCCTTGCGCTGACGCTGTGGCTGGCGCTTTCGGGGGAGGACTGGCTGGGACAGGCGCGGCGGGGGCTGGAAAAGGCGGCCTTCGTGGCGGCGTTCTTCGTGGCGCTGTCGACCTTGCGGAACGTGGCCGAGACCTCGCCCGCGCTGCGGCGGGCGGGGGCGTTCCTGGCCGCGCAGCCGCCGGGGCGGCGCTACGGGGCGCTGACCGGGGGTGGGCATTTGTTCGCGCTCTTGATCAGTTACGGGTCGATCTCGCTTCTGGGCAGTCTTGCCTCGAACGCCGCGCGGTCGGAAAGCGACCCGGTGATCCGGGGCCACCGGACGCGGCGGATGCTGCTGGCGATTCAGCGGGGGTTCATCGCGTCGCTGGCGTGGTCGCCGCTTGCGTTTTCGCTGGCGATCACCACGGTGCTGATCCCGGGCGCGAGCTGGGCCGGGGCGGCGGTGCCGGGGGTCGTATCGGCCGTGATCATCACGATGACCGGCTGGGCGATGGACACGATTTTCAAGCCGCGGCTGGGCCGGCCGCCGCCGAAGCGGGAGGTGGAGGGGACGTGGAGCCTGATGCTGCCGCTGATGGTCCTGTTGGTTTTGCTGGCCGGGGCGGTGTCGGGGGCGCATTTCCTGACCGGTATCCGGGTCGTGGGCGTGGTGATGGTGGTGGTGCCGGTGATTGCCTTGGTCTGGGCGGTGATCCAGCGGATCGGGCTGGGCCGGGAGGGCACGCTGCGCGGACGGGCACGGGGGTATATCACCGGCGAGTTGCCGGGATACCGGGGCGAGATCGTGCTGCTGATGATGGCAGGCTATATTGGCACGGTGGGCGCGCCGGTGTTGCAGCCGGTGCTGTTGTCGCTGGGGTTCGCGCCCGAGGCGTTGCCGACATGGGCGGTGCTGGTGATCCTTGTCTGGATCGTGCCGGCGCTGGGGCAGGTGGGCATGAACCCGATTTTGGCCGTGACGCTGATCTCGCCGCTCTTTCCCAGCCCCGAGGCGCTGGGCGTTCCGCCCGCCGCGATGGTGGCGGCGATCACCGCGGGCTGGGCGATGAGCGGGGCGACCTCGCCCTTTACCGCGACGACGCTGCTGATCGGGTCGTTCGGCCGGGTCAGCGCCACCCATGTGGGGCTGCGCTGGAACGGGGTGTATTTCCTCGTGGCGACGTCGATTTTGACCGGGTGGGTGCTGCTCTTCGGGCTGGTGCTGAGCTGAGCGTCAGGCCGAGACCATCGCACGGTCCATGATGGTTTTCGCGGTGGCCCGCGTCACCGGTTGCGCAAGGGTGCCGAAATGCGAGCCCCATGCGCCGGGGCTTCCGGGGGTGCGGGTGGCGAGGAAGGTGTCGGTGACCTCCGGCGTGCTGGCGCGGAGGAGTTCGGCGCCCTGCAGCAGGCGGGCCACGGCCTCGGTCATCGGGCGGGCGTAGAATTCCTCTTCGCGGGCCGCGTCGATGAGGGTTTCGGTGTGGCGGATCATGGCGTCGAAACGGTCGTCGCTGCCCTTGAGCGGGGCCACCTCGTCGCGCAGGGCGTCGATGGTACGCGGGTCTTTCAGCATGGCCCGGCGCACATCCATGCACATCATGTTGGCCGTGCCTTCCCAGATCGAGTTGAGTGGCGCCTCGCGGTAAAGGCGCGCCATGGGGTTTTCCTCGATAAAGCCGTTGCCGCCGTGGCATTGCAGCGCCTCGTTGGCGATGGCGGGCACGCGGGAGCAGTTGAAATACTTGGCCGCGGGGGTGGCGAGCCGGGCGAGGAGGCGGTCGTGGTCGTCGTCCTTCAGCCGGTCGGTGGCCTTGGCGACGCGCAGCGCCATGAGGGTGCAGGCCTCGACCTCGACCGCCATGTCGGCCAGCACGCTGGTCATCATCGGGCGGTCGGCGATGGAGGTGCCGAAGGCGGTGCGGGTCGAGGTGTGGGTCATCGCCAGCGTGAGCATCTGGCGCATCAGCCCGGCGGAGCCTATGGCGAAGTCGAGCCGCGTGAGGTGGGAATGCGACAGGATCTCGCGGATGCCCTTGCCCTCCTCGCCCACGCGGATGGCGAGCGTGCCGTTATATTCCACTTCCGATGAGGCGTTGGAGCGGTTGCCGGCCTTGTCCTTGAGCCGCTGGATGTGGAAGCGGTTGAAGCTGCCATCGGGCAGGGTGCGGGGCAGGAAGAAGCAGGTGACGCCGCCATCCACCTTGGCCAGCGTGAAGAACCCGTCGGATTGTGGGACGGAGCAGAACCATTTGTGGCCGGTGAGTTCGTACCAGTGGGCGGGTTTGCCGTGGTAATCCTCGGTATGGAGGAAACGGGCCGTAGTCTGGGTCTCGCGCAGGTCGGAACCGCCCTGTTTCTCGGTCATGCCATAGCCAATCACGACGGAGGGTTTTTCCCCCACTTCGCGGCGGCTGAATTCATATTCGGTGCCTTTCACCTTTTCCGCCCAGATGCCGAGGGCCGGCTCCGCCTCGAAGCCTGCATAGGCGGCATAGGCCATGCCGGTGGGGCAGCCTGTGCCCTGTTCGACCTGATTCCAGACATAGGAGAGGACGGCGCGGGCATAGTGGCCGTTCTTCTGGTTGGTGCGCCACGTGAGGTTGGGCACCTCGTGCTTCCAGGCGAGCGCCATCAGGTCGTGCCAGCTTTGGTGGAACTCGACCCAGTCGATGCGGTTGCCGAAGCGGTCATGGGTTTTCAGCTCGGGCGCGTGGCGGTTGGCGAGGTGGGCCAGTTCCTGCACATGCTCGTCGCCCGCCATGGCGCCGAGGGCTGTGCATTTGTCGGCGGCCCATGGCGCCTCTCGCGCGATGGCGTCGCGCAGGACGGCATCGCCGGTGAAGGCGTTGAAGCCGGTGGCGGGGCGGGCCTGATTGCGGACCTCGTGGGTGGCGAACGTGTCGGGCATGGGGATTACTCCGCGGCTTCGGTGGTGGAGATCTTCTCTGGCGGCTGGCAGCCGGTGGCGCAGCAGCGGCCCGGCTGGCGGGAGACCTTGCGTCCCTCCGCCAGAACGCCGCGATCCATCAGGTCGGTGACCAGTTCCTGCCGCTCGGCCACGGGGTAGTTGCGCCAGATCTCGCGCTTCATCGCCTCGGGCGAGCCGCCGCCATGCAGCGAGATGACGGAGTACCAGCTGCCTTGGTTGGAGACGGTGAGGTCTTCGATCATGCGGGAGATTTCCATGCGCCGCTCGGCGGGGATGTCGGGGCGCCCGCCGAGCACGGCGGTCAGGTCGGCGCGGGTTTCGGGGTTGTGATCCTCATCCGGGCCGGGAAGGGCGACGATCAGGCCGCCGGAGACGTAGTGGGCCACGCGGTGCATGTCGTAGATCTTGGTGGCGAGCAGCAGCTTGCCGATGTTGGAGAAGACGGCGTCGGGCATGACCGAGCCGGCGGGGTCGGCCTCGCAATAGACCGAGGCCGCGACGCCGCAGGCATAGAAGCTTTCGGTTATGGTGATCAGGTCGACCATGGCATCGCGGATATGGGCGTGTCGGTCGACATCGAGCCCGTTGGCATCGACCATCATGGCGCCCGCGCCGATCAGCAGATCGCCGAACCCCGCCCGCGCGCCGATGCAGGAATGGCGGTGATGGGTGGCGTAGGAGGTGGTGAGAAAGCCGCCCTCAGTCGTCTCGCCCGCAAGGAAGACGCGATCATGGGGCACGAAGACATCGTCGAAGATCACCACGCCGGTCGACTGGCCGTAGCGGGCCGAGAACTTCGCCGCCGCCTCGCCGGGGCGGCCGGCGGGTTTGGCGACGATGGTCACCCCCTCGGCATCGACGGGCACGGCGCAGCAGACGGCGAAATCGGCGTCGTCGGGCGTGTGGGTGCGGCAGGGCATGACGAGGAATTCGTGCATGTAGGGCGCGCCGGTGACGATGGCCTTGGTGCCGCGGATGACGATGCCATCGGGGCGGCGTTCCTTGATGTGGACATAAACATCCGGGTTGGCCTGTTGGCCGGGGCGTTTGGAGCGGTCGCCCTTGGCGTCGGTCATGGCAACGCCGAGGGTGAGGTCGCGGTCCTGCACCTCGTGCAGGTAGGCCATGAAGCGCTGGAAATAGTCGGTGCCGTGGGTGGCGTCGGTGCGGTGGGTGGCCTGATAGATGCCGTTGATGGCGTCGTGGCTGAGATAACGCTGGGCGCAGCCGGAGACCTTGCAGACAAGGCGCACGGCTTCGAGCTTTTGCAGGAGGTCGTCGCTACTCTCGTTGATATGGAGCATACGGTTGACCGTCTTGCCGCTGGTGGATTGCGTGGCGGTCAGGAGGCGTTCGGATTCGGGGCGGTGGGCGAAATCGTAGGTGACGCCGACGCCGTTGATGCCGGGGGCGAGGCGGGGTTCGTCGGCGACGCTGTCGATGCGGTCGCCGTCGATGAAGACGCGGGGGTTATAGCTGCGGAGCGAGTCGCGGTAGGCTTCGGCGGTCATCAGCATGTGGTGGTCCTCCCATGGGTTGCGAGGAAAATTAAACACTGTTAGATTTTGCGTCAAGTGTTCGAATTGGAGGGCGCCCGGGTGGAAGATCGCAAGGCCGCGAGGCAGAGACGGCTGGCGGAAAGCAAGCGGCAGATCATTCTGGATGCGGCGCGCGAGGCCTTTGCCGAGGATGGGCTGGAGCGGGCGAGCCTGCGGGCGATTGCCACGAAGGCGGGGTATACGCCGGCGGCGCTTTATTTCCATTTTCCGTCGAAGGAGGCGATCTACGCGGAGTTGCTGCGCAGTTCGCTTCTGTCGTTGGGCGAGAGCGTGGCTGCGGCGGTCGAGGGGGCCGACACGGCAGAGGCGCGGTTTCACGCCGCCGGGATGGGGTTTTTCGGGTATTACGCGAAGCATCCGAGCGAGCTGGACCTCGGGTTCTACCTGTTTCGCGGCGGCATGAAGCCCGCCGGGCTGGACCGGGAGACGGACGGAGAGTTGAACGTGGCGCTGGAGGCGGCCTTGAGGCCGCTGGCCAAGGCGGCGCGGGATATGGGTGCGGGCGAGGAGGCGGCGGAGTTGTCGATGGTGAACATCTTCGCCCATGCGACGGGGCTGCTTTTGTTGCTGCATACCGGGCGGATCAGGATGTTCGGCGCCTCGGCGGAGGCGCTGATGGGGCAATATGTCGAGCAGCAGGTGGCGGTGCTGAAGGCGTGATGATGATCGTCCGCTAGGAGTCCATTGCGGAGATATCCGTGAAGCGCCTGCGCGGAACAAAGGGCTTTAGCCCGCCGCGCATCGCCGGGCCGTCCCCCGGCACGGCGATTTGGCAGGTGAAGTGCCACGCTCTCAGGTCGGATGTGCTTTGCAGGGATAAAGTGGCAGCTACCACCGTCGGTTCGCCGCACCACGGCCCGTCGATGCGCGGCTCCGCAACGGCGGGGCGGGCCTCAGCCCGCCTTTTCGCCGACCTGCCAGTCTGTGCCGGGCACGGCGGCGAGCAGGCTGCGGGTATACTCCTTCTGCGGGCGCAGGAAGACCTCGGCCACCGGGCCGATCTCGACCAGCTGGCCCTTCTGCATCACCGCCACACGGTCGCAAAGCTGGGCCGCGACGCGCATGTCGTGGGTGATGAACATGAGCGACAGGTGCAGGCGGGTCTGCAGGTCGCGCAGAAGCTCCAGCACCTGTGCCTGAATCGAGACGTCGAGGGCCGAGACCGCCTCGTCGGCGATGATCAGGTCGGGGTCCATCGCCAAAGCGCGGGCGATGCCGATGCGCTGGCGCTGGCCGCCGGAAAACTCGTGCGGGTAGCGGTCGGCGGCGCCGGCGTCGAGCTCGACGATCTCCAGCAGTTCGCGGGCGCGGGCATGGGCCTTTTCCTTGGCCACCCCCTGCACGATCGGCCCTTCGGAAAGCGCGTGCAGGATCTTCTTGCGCGGGTTGAGCGAAGCGTAAGGGTCCTGAAAGATCATCTGCACCCGGCGCCGGGCGGAGCGGAGTTCCTCGGTCGTGAGCGAATTCATATCCTTGCCGTCGAGGATGATCTCGCCGCTATCGGCCTCGACCAGCCGGACGATGGCGCGGCCGACGGTGGATTTGCCCGAGCCGGATTCGCCGACGATGCCCAGCACCTCGCCCTTGGCGATGGTGAAGGAGATGTTGTCGATCGCCGTCACGCTGCGCTTGGGTTTGAAGAGGCCGCCCGAGGTGACGAAGGTTTTGCACAGGTTGCGCACCTCGAGCACCGGCTGTTCGGTGATGGGCGTGGGGTCGGGCACGTAATCTGAAGGGATCGCCTCGAGCAGGGCCTTGGTATAGGCGTGCTGCGGGTTTTCGAGCACCTTTTTCGCCGGGCCCTGTTCGACGATCTCGCCATAGCGCATGACGATCACCCGGTCGGCGATTTCCGCCACCACGCCGAAATCGTGGGTGATGAACATCACCGACATGCCGTGTTTCGACTGGATCGATTTGATGAGGTCGAGGATCTGCGCCTGTGTTGTGACGTCGAGCGCGGTGGTCGGCTCGTCGGCAATCAGGATCGCGGGGTCGAGGGCGAGGGCCATGGCGATCATCGCACGCTGCCGCTGGCCGCCCGAAAGCTGGAACGGGTAGGCGCGGATGATCTTTTCGGGGTCGGGGAGGCCGACCTCTCGGATCAGGCCAAGCGCCTTGTCGCGGCGTTCGGAGGTGGTGTGCAGGTTATGGGCCTCGAACACCTCGGCGATCTGGTCGCCGATCCGCATCAGCGGGTTGAGGGCTGTCATCGGCTCCTGAAAGATCATGCCAATGCGGGCGCCGCGCAGTTTGCGGCGCTCGTTGTCGGGCAGGGCGAGCAGGTCGCGCCCCTCGAATTCGGCGGAGCCGCGGGCGACATCGACCTGATCGGGCAGCAGGCCCATCAGCGCGTTGGCGGTCATCGACTTGCCCGAGCCGGATTCGCCCACCACGCAGAGGATTTCGCCGGAGTTCAGGTCGAAGTCGATATTCTGAACGGCAAACTCGCGGTCGGCGCCCGGGGGCAGCGAAATGGCGAGGTCACGGATGGCGAGGACAGGGGTGGTCATGTCTTAGCGCCCCTTTCTTGCCAGCCGGGGGTTCAGGGCGTCGTTGAGCCCCTCGCCGATCAGGTTGAGCGACAGCACCGTCAGCAGGATGGCCACGCCGGGAATGAAGCTGAGCCACCACGCGGTGCGGATCACGGTGCGGGCCGCGCCGATCATGTAGCCCCAGCTCATGATGTTGGGATCACCGAGGCCAAGGAAGGAGAGTGAGCTTTCCAGCAGGATCGCGGTGGCGACCATGAGCGAGGCCATGACGATGATCGGCGACATGGCGTTGGGCAGGACATGGCCGAAGAGGATGCGCAGGTTCGACAGGCCCGCCAGCCGCGCCGCATCGACGAATTCGCGTTTTCGCAAGCTCAGCACCTCGGCCCTCACTAGGCGGGCGACGGGGGGCCAGCTGACGATGGCAATGGCGAGCGTGATGGTCGGCAAAGTCGGTTCCATGATCGCCACCAGCACGATGGCCAGCGCGAAGTTGGGGATGGTCTGGAAAAACTCGGTAAAGCGCATGGCGCCGTCATCGACGAGCCCGCCGTAGAAGCCCGCGAAGGCGCCCAGCGGTACGCCGATCAAGAGCGCCACGAGGGTCGAGACCAGCCCCACGATGAGCGAGACGCGCGCGCCATGCACCAGCCCCGCCGCCACATCGCGGCCCAGCGTATCGGTGCCCAGCGGCAGCCCCTCGGTGGAGAAGGGCGGCAGGAAGGGGCGTTGCACCATCTTCCACGGGCTTTCCGGGTAGATGAGCGGTGCGAAGACCGCGAGCAGGATCACCACGATCAGGATGATCATCCCAAAGAGCGCGCCGCGGTTGCGGGAGAAACGTTTGAGGAAGTCGATCATGGCTGGCTCCTCATATCCGCGGGTCGATCAGCCGATAGACGATATCGGTGATGATGTTGAAGGCGATCACCATGGCCGCCGAGACGAGGAACACGCCCAGCAGGGTGTTGTAATCCCGCGCCGTGAGGCTTTCGAACATGAGCCGTCCGATGCCGGGCCATGCGAAGACCGTTTCGGTCAGCACGGCGCCGCCGACAAGCTGGCCCGCCTGAAGGCCAGCGAGCGTGACCACCGGCAAAAGCGCGTTGCGCAGGATGTGGCGGCGGCGGATCGTGCCTTCGCCAAGGCCCTTGGCGCGGGCGGTCTTGACGAAATCCATCTGGCTGACTTCCAGCACGGAAGAGCGGGTCATGCGCAGGTAGACGGCCATGAAGAAGAGGCCCAGCGTCAAAGCGGGCAGGAAGAGATGCTTGAGCCGGTCGAGCACGAGGTCGAGGCCGGTATAGCCGGCGCCCACGGTCTCGTAGCCGAAGGCCGGGAACCAGCCCAGCTTGACCGAGAACAGCACCACCGCCATCAGCGCCACCCAGAAGAGCGGCGTGGCGTAGAAGAGCAGCGCCATCGAGGTGATCGCGCTGTCGCCCATCTTGCCCTGCCGCGCGGCGGCGGCGAGGCCGAAGGCGATGCCCAAAAGCAGCGACATGCAGAAGGCGGTGAGGGTGAGCAGCAGCGTCGCGGGCAGGCGGTCGAGTATCAGCTCGAGGACCGGCATCTGCTGGCGGTAGGAATAGCCCAAGTCGAGCTGGAGGACGCCCGAGACGTAATTCCAGAACTGGACGTAGAGCGGTTGATCGAGCCCGAACTGTTCGCGAAGCTGCTGGATGAACTGTTCGTCGGCGGCGCCCGCTTCGCCCGCCATGACCATGGCCGGGTCGCCGGGGGCGGCGTGGATCAGGAAGAAATTCAGGATGACGATCAGCAGGAGCGTGATCGCCGCCTTGGCAAGGCGCCCGAGGATGGCGGCGGCAAGTGTCATGAGATCAGGCTACCCGGTTCTGAGGTGGTGGCCGGAAGCGGCCGGCCCGGAAGATTGGGCCGGCCGCGATCCTGTCAGGCTTATTGCTCGATCCACACGTCGCGCGTGCCGTCATTGACGCCGATCGCGGTGGTCACGAGGTTCTTGACGTTGCAGCGGTAGATCGTCGGGAACTCGATCTCGAGCAGCCATGCCACGGGCACGTCATCGACGAGCGTTTTCTGGATCTCGGTGTAGATCTCCTGACGCTCTTCGGCGCTGGCGGCCACGGCCGCCTCTTCGAACATGGCGTCGATCTCCGGGTTCTCGTAGCCCGCCACGTTGTTCCAAGGGCTGCCCTTGGCGATGTTCGAGGACAGGTAGCTGCGGGCCACGCCGAGGGCCGGGTCACCGTACTGGTAGAGGTAGGTGAAGGCGATGTCGAAGTCCCACTCGGCCTGTTTCTGGTTCCAGCCGGCCACATCCGTTGCGACCATCTCGACATTGATGCCCACCTCTTCGAGGTTTTGCTTCATCGCCTCGGCCCAGCGTTGCCATGTCTCGCCATAGGGCAGGGGCAGGATGCGGACGGTTTCGCCGTCATAGCCCATTTCCTCGAGCAACTCTTTCGCCTTGTCGGGGTTGTGGTCATACATGATCGTGTCGTCGGTGTAGAAGTTGGTCTTGGACGACACGGGGCTGGTGGCGACGGTGCCGAAGCCGTTCCAGATCACGTCTTTCACGAATTCGCGGTCCATCGCGTACATCACGGCCTTGCGGAAGAGCTTGTCCGAGGTCGGACCCTCGCGGTTGTTCATCCACGCCATGGCGTGCGGCGCGAAGTACTCCCAGCCCTTGCCGGTCGAGCAGACGTCCTCCATCTCGGTCAGGCGCTTGACGTCCCAGTTCTCGATCGAGCCGCCGGGCAGAACATCGACCTCGCCGTTCTCGAAGGCCACGGCGCGCGAGGCGGCATCGGGGATCACGCGGTAATAGACTTCATCCAGATAGGGTTTGTCTTCGAGATAGTAATCCTCGTTCTTGACGAGATGGATGTAGCTGCCCTTTTCCCATTCCTCGAACTTGAACGGGCCGGTGCCGATGGGCGTGTTGTTGGCCGGGTTGTTGGCGAAATCGGTGCCTTCGTAGATATGCTTGGGCACGATCGGCATGGTGCCGACCTCGAAGATGCCCATGAAGGGCCCGAACGGGTTCTTCAGCTTGAAGACGACGGTGGTGTCGTCGGGGGCCGTGACCGACTCGACATGTTCGAGGCTGACGCGCAGGCGGGGATGGGTTTCGCGCAGAAACGTATCGACGGAAAACACCACGTCCTCGGCGGTGAACGGCTCGCCGTCATGCCATGTCACGCCGTCATGCAGCGTGAAGGTGTAGGTCAGCCCGTCATCCGAGGCTTCCCACGACTTGGCCAGCGAGGGCTGCGGTTCGAGGTCGGTGTCATAGCGCAGCAGGCTTTCGTAGATATCGCCCGCGACAAGCTGGGTCGGGCCGTTCTGCACGAGGCCCAGCATCAGGCTGGGCGGCTCGGGCTGAACGACGATGTCGAGACGTCCGCCCGCCTGCTGCGCGGCGGCCGGCATGGCCAGGCCGAGGCTCAGGACCGAGGCTGTGAGTAATTTCTTCATCTGTGGCTCCCTGGTTGGTTTCGCGGGTGCCGGTCTGTCCGGCCAGTGCCCTGCGCCGATGTCGTGCGCGGGCCCCGCTTCGTTCGTCCTTGCGCGCCCTGCCGGTTGGCCCGGTCTGCGGCGCAGGTTGTCACGTGGCCGCGCGGGGTTTCGCCGCCGGCCATCACGGGGCCATGTTCAGCGGCTGGCCTGTTCCGAGTCAAGCCGAATTGTCGACAACCGACAATTCGGCCGCTAATTTGAGGCCATGACCTCGAAACCCGAACCCCTTTTTCAGCCGCTTGCACGCGATGCGCTGTCACAGCGGATCGCGAAAATGCTGACCGATGCGATCGTGTCGGGCAAGCTCAAACCCGGCGACAGGGTGGCGGAATCGGTGATTGCAAGGGAATTCGGGGTCAGCCGCGCCCCGGTGCGGGAAGCGGCGCGCCTGCTGGAAAGCGCGGGGCTGCTGGTGTCGCATGCGAACCGGGGCTTCTTTGTCCGGACGATCGACGCAGAGGATCTCGATTCGCTTTACGAACTGCGCCTGTGCATCGAGCGCGAGGCCGCCGCGCGCGTGGTGCGCGAGGGGAAGGTCGCGGGGATCATTGACCGGCTGAGGGCGCAGATCGAGGACATGGTGGGCATGTCCGAGGAGAACCAGCTTATCCTGCAGATCGGCGTGGACCTTCAGTTTCACCGGCTGATCGTCGAGAGCAGCGGCAACAGGCGGTTCCTTGCGGCCTTCGACAAGCTGGCCTCGGAGATACAGGCCTGTACCGCGATGATCGAGACGGTGTTCGACGAGCCGGGGCTGGTGGCGCGGAACCATTACCTGATCATCGACGCGCTTCTGTCGGGGGATCAGGAGGAGGCGCGGGCGGCGCTCGATTACCATATCGGCGTGGCGCGGGAGACCGTGGTGGGCCGCTTCCGCAAGCTGGAGGCAGAGGAGGCCGCGAAGCGCTGACGCGGCGCGGATGACCGGGGGTCGGCCTCGGGCGGCTGCCGTCGCGTCAGTTGCGGGAAATACTTAGGCGGGTGATTTGCCGCTATAGGTTGATTTAACTGCCACAAAATACAACCTGAAATTGCATCCCGGGTGAGCTGCCCATCAATTGGGCAGATGGATTTTTGGGCAAGAAGAATGGTTTGTGCGTCAAAGTACAAAACTTCATGAAAAAGTCGCATACAAACCTTGAATAGTCGTTACTTGCCAGTGATAACTCTAGGCACATCGAGTCGGGAACCGAAATGCTTCGACAAGGAAAGCATCCCGACCCTCGGCGGCGAGGCGGATCACGCTGGCCGCGCGGGCTGACAAGCCGTGCATCCGACCAGAGGTGCGGGGCGAAAACAACGACACCATTGGCGACGCTTTCGTTTTCCGCAACGCGGATTGCGGGGGGCTGACCAGCGCCCGGAAGGGTTGTCGCCAGTCAGATAGCGGAGAGAAACCACATGACCAGCGACCTCGCCGAAAATGCCGAACTGACCATGACCCAGCAGGCCTACAGCAAGGACCCGCTGGCGGATCGTGAGACGGGGCATTACCGGAAGGAATACGTCACGCCGTTCGTCGACAAGTGGGACGAATTGATCGACTGGGACGGCCGCGCGCAGAGTGAGGGCCAGTTCTTCATCGACATCCTCAAGGCGCGCGGCAAGGAGCGGGTGCTCGACGTGGCCTGCGGCACCGGGTTCCACTCGGTGCGGCTGACCGAGGCCGGGTTCGACGTGACCGCCTCGGACGGCAATGCCGCGATGGTCGCCAAGGCGTTCGAGAACGGCCAGAGCCGGGGGCTTATCCTGAAGACCTCGCAGGCCGACTGGCGCTGGCTCAACCGCGACATTCACGGCAAGTATGACGCGATCATCTGCCTCGGCAATTCCTTCACCCACCTGCACGAGGAACAGGACCGCCGCCGCGCGCTGGCCGAGTTCTATGCCGCGCTCAAGCATGACGGCGTGCTGATCCTCGACCAGCGGAATTACGACCACATGCTCGACCACGGGTTTTCGAGCAAGCACAAGTATTACTACTGCGGCGACGACGTGACCGCCGAGCCCGAGCATATCGACGAGGGGCTCTGCCGGATGCGCTATGACTTCCCCGACGGGGCGTCCTATACGCTGAACCTCTGCCCGATCCGCAAGGATTACATGCGCCGCCTGTTCCGCGAGGCCGGGTTCGAGCGGGTGCGCACCTATGGCGACTTTCAGGAGACCTATGCCGAGGAGGAGCCCGACTTCTTCATCCACGTCGCCGAGAAATCGGCCGAGCACGTGGCCCGCTGGGGCGGCAACGGGGCCGATGGTCAGGCCGATATCCGCGATATCACCGAGACCTATTACGACAGCGACGATGCCGACACGTTCTATTCCACCATCTGGGGTGGCGAGGACCTGCATATCGGGCGCTACGAGACCACCAAGAACATCCGCGAGGCGAGCGACCTGTCGATCGACGCGATGATCGAGGCGCTGCCGGAGTTGAAAGCCGGGTCGCGGGTTCTGGACCTTGGCGCCGGCTATGGCGGTGCGATGCGGCAACTGGTGAAGAAGACCGGCTGCGAGGCCGTCTGTCTGAACATTTCCGAGACCCAGAACGAGTACAACCTCGGCAAGGTCCGGGCCGCGCGGCTGGCCGGCAAGATCGGCATCCGCCACGGCGTGTTCGAGGATGTGCCGGAGGCGGACGACAGCGTCGACGTGGTCTGGAGCCAGGATGCGTTCCTGCATTCCGACCAGCGCGACCAGATCCTCGCCGAGGCGTTCCGCGTGCTGAAACCGGGGGGGCACCTGATCTTTACCGACCCGATGCAGGCCGATGACGTGCCCGAGGGCGTGTTGCAGCCCGTCTACGACCGGCTGCAGCTCAACAGCCTCGGCTCGCCGTCCTTCTATCGCCAGACGGCCGAGGGGCTGGGCTTCGAGACGGTCAGGCAGGAAGACGCCGTGGCCGACCTGCGGACGCATTACGACCGGGTCCGCGAGGAGCTTCTGGCCCATTACGAGCAACTGCGCGAGAAAGGCTGTTCGGCCGAGTATCTCGACAAGATGGCCGTGGGCCTGCAGAACTGGGTCAAGGCCGCGGACGAGGGGCACCTCGCATGGGGCATCCAGCAATTCCGCAAGCCGGTGCGGCACTGACCAGACGCGGCGGGGGTGTATTGCCACCCCCGCCGCGCCCGCCTTCTTTCCTTCCCGACCCGAGATGGAGACCCGTACATGACAGGTATGCCCGACGATCTGTCGATTTCCTTCGAACTTTTCCCGCCCAAGACCGAGGCTGGCGTGACCCGCCTGCGGGACACGGTCATGCAGCTCAGCGCGGCCGAGCCCAAGTATTTCTCGGTCACCTATGGCGCCGGAGGCACGACCCGTGACCGCACCGCGCGGATGGTCGAGATGGTGGCCAACCGCACCGGCCTTCCGGTGGCGCATCACTTCACCTGCGTCGGCGCCAGCCGGGCCGAGATCGACCGGCAGGCCGAGGCGTTCTGGGAGAACGGTATCCGCAAGATCGTCGCCCTGCGCGGCGACCTGCCGGAGGGCGAGACGGTGCCCGAGGACGGTTATCATGATGCCGCCGAGCTGGTCGGTGCGCTGCGCCGGGTGGGGGATTTCGACATCTCCGTCGCCGCCTATCCGGAGGTGCACCCGGAGGCGAAGGATGCGAAGGCCGATCTCGACCACCTCAAGCGCAAGATCGACAATGGCGCGGCGCGGGCGATCACGCAATATGCCTTCGACACCGACACCGTGCTGCGCTTCATCGACCGGGCCCGCGCGGCGGGCATCGAGGCGCCGATCGTGCCGGGGATCATGCCGGTCTCGAACTTCGCCGGGCTGAAACGGTTCTCGGAGGGCTGCGGCGCCTCTGTCCCCGACTGGCTGTGCCAGATGTTCGACGGGCTGGACGACGCGCCCGATACCCGCGCCATGGTGGCCACCGGCGTGGCCGCCGAGCAGTGCCGCCGCCTGATCGACGAGGGCGTGAGGGAGTTCCATTTCTACACGCTCAACCAGCCCAAGGTAACTTTGGCAGTTTGCCGGACATTGGGGCTGACACCGGATATACTGGCGGAAAATGCCGCCTGAAGGACTGAAAGACGCATGACCAAGACCAATGACATAAGAGCCGCCATCGAGGACCGCATCCTTGTACTGGACGGGGCGATGGGCACGATGATCCAGCAGGGAAAGCCCGACGAGGCGACCTATCGCGGCGAGCGGTTCAAGGATCATCCCAGCGACGTGGGCGGCAATAACGAGCTGCTGTCGCTGACGCAGCCGGACATGATCCGCAAGATCCACGAGGATTTCCTTGAGGCCGGCGCCGATATCCTCGGCACCAACACCTTCGGCGCCAACGCGATCAGCCAGGCGGATTACGACATGACCGACCTCGTGGTCGAGATGAACGTCGAGTCGGTGAAGCTGGCGCGCGAGGCGGCGGATGCGGTCGCCACGCCCGAGAAACCCCGCTGGGTGGCGGGTGCCATCGGGCCGACCAACCAGACCGCCAGCATTTCGCCGGACGTGAACGACCCGGGCTTCCGGGGGGTGACGTTCGACGATCTGGCAAACGCCTATGGCGAGGCCGCCCGCGCGCTGATCGAGGCGGGGGCAGACCTGCTGCTGATCGAGACGATCTTCGACACGCTCAACGCCAAGGCCGCGCTTTTCGCCATCGACAGCCTGTCGGACGAGGGGCTGACCGTTCCGCCGCTGATGATTTCCGGCACGATTACCGACCGGTCGGGCCGCACCCTGACCGGCCAGACGCCCGAGGCGTTCTGGGTCTCGATGAGCCATGCGCGGCCGTTTTCCATCGGTCTCAACTGTGCGCTTGGCGCGGGCGAGATGCGCCAGCACGTGCGCACGCTGTCGGAGGTGGCCGATACGCGCATCAGCGCCTATCCCAACGCGGGCCTGCCCAACGAGATGGGCGGCTATGACGAAACGCCCGAGGAGACCGCCGAGCATCTGGAGGAGTGGGCGCGGTCCGGCCTCGTCAACATCGTCGGCGGCTGCTGTGGCACCACGCCCGACCATATCCGCGCCATCGCGCAGGCGGTCGAGGGCAAGACGCCCCGGAAAATCCCCCAAAAGGTGCGCCGGATGCGCCTGAGCGGGTTGGAGATGTTCGAAGCCCAAGGCACGGACGCGAAGGAGGGCGCAGCATGAGCACGGGTGTTTCCAGCTTCATCAATATCGGCGAGCGGACCAATGTGACGGGCTCCGCCAAGTTCAAGAACCTGATCATGGACGGCGATTATGCCACCGCGCTCGACGTGGCGCGCCAGCAGGTCGAGAACGGCGCCCAGATCATCGACGTGAACATGGACGAGGGGCTACTCGACTCGGAAGAGGCGATGAAGACCTTCCTCAACCTCATCGCGTCGGAACCCGACATCTCCCGCGTGCCGGTGATGATCGACAGTTCCAAGTTCGAGGTGATCGAGGCCGGACTGAAATGCGTGCAGGGGCGGGCCGTGGTCAACTCCATCTCGCTCAAGGAGGGCGAGGAAGCGTTTCTCGAACAGGCCCGCACCGTGCGCCGCTATGGCGCCGCCGTGGTGGTGATGGCCTTCGACGAGAACGGACAGGCCGAGACCGCGCAGCACAAGTTCGAGATCTGCAAACGCTCGCATGACCTGCTGGTCGAGAAGGCCGGGTTCGAGCCGTGGGACATCATCTTCGACCCCAACATCTTTGCCGTGGCGACGGGGATCGAGGAACACAACGACTACGCCAACGCCTTTTTCGAGGCGACCCGCATGATCAAGGAGGCGATGCCGCATTGTCACGTCTCTGGCGGGCTTTCGAACGTGTCGTTCAGCTTCCGCGGCAACAATGCCGTGCGCGAGGCGATGCATTCGGCCTTCCTCTACCATGCGATCCCGCTGGGCATGAACATGGCGATCGTCAATGCCGGGCAGATCACGGTTTACGACGATATCCCCGACGAACTGCGCGAGCGGGTCGAGGATGTGCTGCTCAACCGCCGCGACGACGCGACCGAGCGGCTTCTCGAGATTGCCGACAAGTACAAGGGCTCTGGCGAGGCGTCGAAGAAGGAAGACCCGAAATGGCGCGAACAGCCCGTCGAGAAGCGGCTGGAACACGCGCTGGTGCATGGCATCACCGATTACGTGGTGGACGACACCGAGGAATGCCGCCAGCGGGCGGAAAAGCCGCTCGACGTGATCGAGGGGCCGCTGATGGACGGGATGAACGTGGTGGGCGACCTCTTTGGCGCGGGCAAGATGTTCCTGCCGCAGGTGGTAAAATCGGCGCGCGTGATGAAGGCCGCGGTGGCGCACCTTCTGCCCTACATGGAAGAGGAAAAGCGCAAGTCCGGCGATACCTCGGCCAAGGGCAAGGTCATCATGGCCACGGTGAAGGGCGACGTGCACGATATCGGCAAGAACATCGTGGGCGTCGTGTTGCAGTGCAACAATTACGACGTGGTCGACCTTGGCGTGATGGTGCCCACCGAGGATATCCTCGACGCCGCGAAGAAGGAGAAGGCCGATATCATCGGGCTTTCCGGGCTGATCACGCCCTCGCTCGACCGGATGGTCGACGTGGCCGCCGAGATGAAGCGGCAGGGGATGGACCTGCCGCTGCTGATCGGGGGGGCGACGACGTCGAAGAAGCATACCGCGCTGAAGATAGCGCCGGAATACGAGCATGGGGTGATCCATGTGGATGACGCGTCGAAGGCCGTGGGCGTGGTCTCGCGCCTGCTGTCCAAGACGGCGCGGCCCGAGTACCTGAAAGGGATCGAGGAAGATCAGGTCAAGATGCGCGACGGCATGAAAGGGCAGGGCGACCGCCCGACCGCCCCGCTGGCCGAGGCGCGGAAAGAGAAGTTTGACGGCGGGTGGGAGAGCTACACGCCCCCCGCGCCACAGACGCCGGGCCTGACGGTGATCGACGACATGGGCATCGCCAAGCTGCGGGAGTTCATCGACTGGACGCCCTTCTTCAACACGTGGGAGATGAAGGGCAAGTTCCCGAAGATCTTCGAGGATCCCGACAAGGGGCCGGCGGCGCGCGAATTGTATGACAACGCGCAGAAGATGCTCGACCGGATCGAGGCGGAAGACTGGTTCAACCCGCGCGGTGTGGTCGGCCTCTGGCCCGCCAATGCGCAGGGCGACGATATCGTCGTCTGGACGGATGAAAGCCGCAAGGCCGTGAGCGCCCGGATGCCGCAGCTGCGCCAGCAGCGCAGCAAGTCGAACGGTCGCCCGCAGATGTGCCTTGCCGATTTCGTGGCGCCCACGGGCACCGAGGACTGGGTCGGCGGCTTCACCGTTACCGCGGGGCCGGAGGTGCATGACATTGCCGACAGGCTCAAGGCCGAGGGCAACGATTACGATTCCATCATGGTGCAGGCGCTGGGCGACCGGATCGCCGAGGCCTTTGCCGAGGCGCTGCACGCCCGCGTGCGCCGCAGCCTGTGGGGCTATGCCTCGGACGAGGGGCTGGAGAACGAGGCGCTGATCCGCGAGCAGTATCGCGGCATCCGCCCCGCGCCCGGCTATCCGGCCTGCCCGGACCACACCGAGAAGCGCACGCTGTTCGACCTGCTGAACGCGCCCGAACATACCGGCGTCACGCTGACCGAAAGCTGCGCGATGTGGCCGGCCGCGGCCGTGTCCGGCCTCTATTTCGCCCATCCCGACGCGGCCTATTTCGGCATCGGCCGCATCGGCCCCGATCAGGTGGCCGATTATGCCGAGCGCAAGGGCATGGAGATTGCCGAGGTGGAGGCATGGCTGCAACCCAGCCTGTCCTACACGCCCGACAAGTCATCGGCCGATCGAAAGATCGCCTGACCCAAGCAAAAATACGGTTTTTGCCAAAAGCGACCCAACCCCACGACAGTGGAGAAAGGAACGATTATGAGCGACAAGTCATGGCTGTTCACCAGTGAATCGGTGTCCGAAGGGCACCCCGACAAGGTCTGCGACCGGATCTCGGACGCGGTGCTGGATGCCTATCTCTCCGCCGATCCGCAATCGCGCGTGGCCTGTGAAACGCTGGCCACGACCGACCACGTCACCATCGCCGGCGAGGTGCGCGGCCCGGAAAGCGTGCTGAAGGAGGTCGAGCAGATCGCCCGCGACGCGATCCGCGATATCGGCTACGAGCAGCACGGGTTTTCGTGGAAGGACGCCGAGATCGTCTGTCGTCTGCACGCGCAATCGGCCGATATCGCCATGGGCGTCGACGAGGGCGACAAGGGCGAGGAAGGTGCCGGCGATCAGGGCATCATGTTCGGCTATGCCTGCAACGAGACCGAAGAGCTCATGCCGGCGCCCATCCAGTTCGCCCACAAGATCCTGCGCACCATGGCCGAGGACCGGAAATCCGGCAAGCAGCCGAATTTCGGCCCCGACGCGAAGAGCCAGGTGACGCTGAAGTACCAGAACGGCAAGCCGGTGGGGATCGACACGATCGTCGTGTCCACCCAGCATGCGGAAGGGCTGAGCCAGGATGACGTGCGCAAGCTGGTGGAACCTTATATCACCGACTGCTTCAAGGCAGAGGGCTGGAACCTGCCGTCGCAGGACAAGATCATCGTCAACCCGACCGGCAACTTCGTGATCGGCGGGCCGGATGGCGACGCGGGCCTGACGGGCCGCAAGATCATCGTCGACACCTATGGTGGTGCGGCCCCCCATGGCGGCGGGGCGTTCTCGGGCAAGGACCCGACGAAGGTGGACCGCTCGGCCGCCTATATCTCGCGCTACATGGCCAAGAACGTCGTGGCCGCCGGGCTGGCCGATAAGTGCCAGATCCAGCTGGCCTATGCGATCGGCGTGCCCGAGCCGGTGGCGCTTTATGTCGACACGCTGGGCACCGGCCGGGTGGACGAGACCAAGCTGGCCGCCATGCTGCGGGAGATGGTGCGCCTGACGCCGCGCGGCATTCGCGATCATCTCGACCTGCTCAAGCCGATCTATGCCCGCACCGCGGCCTATGGCCATTTCGGGCGCGTGCCGGCCGAGGATGGCGGGTTCAGCTGGGAACGCACCGACCTTGCCGAGGAACTGGCGCGCACCTTCGGCGCCTCTGCCGCGGCCGAGTGACGGAAACGGAACAGAAAGAAAGGATACGGGACATGAACAAGCCGGAAAGCTTTGCACCCGAAGACAGCGCGATCCGCGATATCAGCCTTGCCGGCTTTGGCCGGCGGGAGCTGGACATCGCCGAGACGGAGATGCCGGGGCTGATGGCCCTGCGCGAGGAATATGGCGAGGCGAAGCCCTTGAAAGGCGCGCGGATTGCCGGGTCTTTGCATATGACGATCCAGACGGCCTGTCTGATCGAGACGCTGGTGGCGCTAGGCGCGGATGTGCGCTGGGCGAGCTGCAACATTTTCTCGACGCAGGACCACGCGGCGGCGGTGATTGCCGAGGGTGGCACGCCGGTGTTCGCTGTGAAAGGCGAGACGCTCGAGGAATATTGGGAGTATTGCGACCAGATCTTCCAGTTCGAGGAAGGTGGCGCGAACATGATCCTCGACGATGGGGGCGATGCGACGCTGTATGTTCTCATCGGCGCCCGCGTTGAAGAGGGCGAGACCGACCTGATCGAGAACCCCGAGAGCGAGGAAGAGCAATACCTCTTCGCGCAGATCAAGAAGCGGATGAAGGAAAGCCCCGGCTGGTTCGTCAAGCAGCGGGACATGATCAAGGGCGTTTCCGAGGAGACGACCACGGGTGTGCATCGTCTCTACAAGATGATGGAGAAGGGGCACCTGCCGTTTCCGGCGATCAACGTGAACGACAGCGTGACCAAGTCGAAGTTCGACAACAAGTACGGCTGTAAAGAGAGCCTTGTGGATGGCATCCGCCGGGCGACGGACACGATGATGGCCGGCAAGGTCGCGGTCGTGTGCGGCTATGGCGACGTAGGCAAAGGCTCGGCTGCGTCGCTGTCGGGCGCCGGGGCGCGGGTGAAGGTCACGGAAGTCGACCCGATCTGTGCGCTGCAGGCGGCGATGGACGGCTACGAGGTTGTGACGCTGGAAGACGTGGTCGACAGCGCCGACATCTTCATCACCACGACCGGCAACAAGGACGTGATCCGCATCGAGCACATGCGCGCGATGAAGGACATGGCGATCGTCGGCAATATCGGCCATTTCGACAACGAGATTCAGGTGGCGAGCCTGAAGAACCACAAGTGGACCAATATCAAGGACCAGGTGGACATGATCGAGATGCCCTCGGGCGCGCGGATCATTCTGCTGTCGGAAGGTCGTCTGCTGAACCTTGGTAATGCCACCGGGCACCCGAGCTTCGTGATGTCGGCCAGCTTCACCAACCAGGTTCTGGCGCAGATCGAGCTTTGGACGAAGGGCGAGCAGTATGACAACCAGGTCTACATCCTGCCCAAGCATCTGGACGAAAAGGTCGCGCGCCTGCATCTGGAGCGGATCGGCGTCAGGCTGAGCGAGCTTCGGGAAGATCAGGCCGATTATATCGGCGTGCCGAAGGACGGCCCCTACAAGCCCGAACACTACAGGTATTAAGGGGTGGCGGACATGAGCAAGGAGACGCCCCATATCGTGGGCCTCGGCAATGCGATTGTCGACGTGGTCGCGGCGGTGGAGACCGCCGTGATCGACCGCCACGGCCTGACCCCCGGCGGCATGCACCTTGTCGATGCCGGCGCCGCGCAGGCGCTGTTCGACGAGGTCGGCCCCGGCGTGCGCCAGTCCGGCGGGTCGGTGGCCAATTCCATCGCCCACCTGTCGGAAACCGGGGTCACGGGCACCTACCTCGGCAAGGTCGCGGATGACGACCTTGGCCGGACCTTCCGCGAGGAGATGTCGGGCCTGAGCATCGCCGCCCCGGTGACCCCGTCGGCGGATCTCGACACCGGCACCGGGCGCTGCGTCGTGCTGGTGACGCCGGATGGCGAGCGGACGATGAGCACCTATCTGGGCGCCGCCGTGACCATGGCGCCCTCGGATCTGGCCGAGGCGATGCCCGATGGCTTGGATATCCTGTTCATCGAGGGCTACCTGTGGGACGCCCCGCAGGGCGCCGCGGTGATCGAGGATGCCGCGCAGAAGGCCAAGGCGGCGGGGGCGCGGATCGCGCTGACACCCTCGGACGCGGGCTGTGTCGAGCGGAACCGCGATGTGATGTGGAACTTCATCACCCGCCATGTCGATATCCTCGTCGGCAATCTGGCCGAGGTCGGACAACTGGCCGGGACCGAGAATCCGGAGGCGGCGATGGGCTGGGCGATCGGCAACGTGCCGGTGGCGGCGGTGACGCTGCATGACGAAGGCTCGCTGGTGGCCGACGCGACCGGTGTCTACCGCGTCCCGGCCGCGCCCGTGGCGAAGGTCGTCGACACGACCGGCGCGGGCGATGCCTATGCCAGCGGTTTCCTCGGCGCGCTGGCGCGGGGCGAAACCGTGGAGGAAGCCGGCAAGCGCGGCGCCGAGATGGCCGCGCGCGTGCTGACCCATTACGGCGCCCGCAACGGGGCGGCGGCGCAGGCGATTTCGCTGCCCGCGGCGTGAAACATGGCAGGCCCCGCCACGGTGCGGGGCCTGACCCTAGCGCGAAATTTCCTCGACAAGCCGGGCCATCATCCGGTCGCAGGCGTCAAGCTGGCCGGTGGTGACGTATTCGTCGGCCTTGTGGCCCTGTCCGGCCATGTCGCCCGGCCCGCAGACGATGGTGGGGATGCCCAGACGGTCGAACACGCCGGCCTCGGTGCCGAAGGCGACCTTGGTGAGGTCCGACTGGGCGCAGGTGCGGGCGAGGTGTGTGACCTCTGCGTCTTCGGCCACGTCTAGGCCGGGATAGGCGGTGGTCTGGTCGAGGGTGATGCGGGCGTCGGGAAAGGTGCTTTGGTAGCGGCCCGCAACCCGGTCGGTGGCCTGTGCGATCCGTTGCGAAATCTCCGCTGCCGGGTCGGCCGCAAGATACCGCAGCTCGAAGTGCATTTCGGCCCGGTCCGGCACCATGTTGACCGCCAAGCCGCCCGATAGCTGGCCCACATGCACCGTGCTGTAGGGAATGTCATAGCCCGCGTCGCGCGCGCCGTTCTCCTTCAGCCAAGCCTGAAGCGCGCGCAGTTCTGCCATGAAATCCCCCGCCAGATGCAGCGCGTTCACGAAGCCCGGCGCCAGCGCGGAATGACCGGCCTGTCCGTGGCACACCGCCCGCCACGCCGCCTTGCCCTTGTGGCCGATGGCGACCTGCATCTGCGTCGGTTCGCCCACGATACAGGCACGGGGCTGACCGAGGAGGGGGGCGAGGGCGGCTTCCATCTGCTGTATCCCGACGCAGCCGATCTCCTCGTCATGGGAGAAGACCAGCTTGAGCGGTTCGCGCAGGTCTTGCCCGGCGGCCAGTTCCGCGGCGCTGAGCATGCAGGCAAGGTAGCCCTTCATGTCGGTCGTGCCGCGGCCATAGAGGCGATCCCCCTCGGGTGTCAGGCGGAAGGGGTCGCGCGTCCACTCCTGCCCCTCGACCGGCACCACGTCGGTGTGGCCCGAGAGGAGGATACCGCCATCCCCCGGCCCGGTTTCGGCATAGAGCCCGGCTTTCCGGCCGCTTGCGTCGGGAAGTCGGGTGGTGCGCAGGCCGAGGGTTTGCAGGACGCCTTCGATATAGTCGATGATGGCGAGATTGCTGCGATGGCTGACCGTGTCGAAGCCCACCAGCCTTTCGAGGTGTTCCAGCGTGCGTGTCATGGCCCCCCGCTCAAACCTTCATCCCCGGCAGGTGATCGGGCGTCACCCGCGCCTTGCAATGCTCGACGAAGGCGCGCACCACGCTGGCGCTGCCGGCGCCCTCGGCCATCAGCAGGCCCAGCCGCATCGGCCTGACATTGCCCTCGAGGGGGATGAATTTCAGCGGCTTGCCGTCTGGCGAGGCATCGCTCAGGAACCGCACATTGGCCAGCGAATAGCCGAACCCGTTCGCCACCAGCCCGCGCATCACCGCCATGTCGCGCGTGCGTTCGGCGATCACCGGCTTGGCGCCGATCCGGGTGAAGAAAGACAGGAAATACTCCGCGCTGAACGGCAGGTCGAGAAGGACCATGGGCAGGCCGAGCAGGTCTTCGACCGCGATGGTCTCGCGCGCCGCCAGTTCGTGATCCTCGGCGACAATGGCATAGGGCGGCAGTTCGATCAGCGGCTCGAAGGACAAATCGGCGGGCAGGTCGAGGTCGTAGGTCAGCGCCACGTCGATCTCGGCCCGGCGCAGGAAGCTGAAGATATCGGCTTGGTTCAACTCGTGCTGGTCCACGCGCACCTCGGGGAAGGCATCCTGAAAGCTGCGGCGGACGGGCGGCAGGACGACCTGCGCGAAGGTCAGCAGGCAGCCCACGGCCAAGGGTCCGCGCACGGAGCCGGAAATGTCGCCGGAGAGATCCATCAGCGCGTCGGCCTCGCGCAACACGGCGCGGGCCTGTTCCAGCATCCGCCGCCCGCCCGAGGTCAGCGACAGGCCCTGCGCGTGCTGGCGCACGAAGAGGGGCAGGCCGAAGACGCCTTCGAGATGGCTGATCGCGGCGGAGATCGAGGGGGAGGAGACGTTCACCTTCTCCGACGCCGCGGCGATGCTGCCGGTCTCGCCGACCGCCACGAAATATTCCAGTTGCCTGAGCGTGTATCCCAGCATGCGCGCGCCTCCGGCGGCCGGGGGCGTCCCGGTCGCTCGGGCGGGAGTATAACGGCGGTGCGCATACATGGAAGGGATCGGGGCAGGGTTCAGTCGTCGCCTGGCACGCCGTAGGAAGGCGCCTCGCGCGGGTCGAGGGCGCGCTGGACATAGGCGTCGAGCTGGGGCTTGTACACATCCCAAGCGGTGGCGACGGCCTCGATCGGGCAGTCCTCGGTCCAGTCGCAGCGCAGGTCGGCCACGGGCCACGGAACGCGGTCGACCAGCATCAGGCCGGCGGAATGCACCGGCCCGGCCTCGCCCCCCGCCGCCAGCCCCGCGCGCATGGCGGCGATCAGGCGGTCACCGAGATGGCCGGTGGCGGTCTCGAAGCCTGCAACGATGGCCGAGGGCACGCCGTCATTGGCCAGCAGGTTGCCGCCCGAGGCGACGTCGCGGCCTTGGGCTTGCGTCCAGATGCCAAGGGAATTCGGGCCGGAATGGATAGCGGTTTCGCCCTGCGCATCGACGGCCAGAACCTGCCGGTACTCGATGAACTGCCCGCGCTTCTGCACCTCCGCAATGGCCTCCGCCGCGCTCATCCCCTCTTCCATCAGGTCGAGCGCCAGCGGGCCCAGCGTCGGGTCGGTCACGTTCTGCGAGGCGACGGCGCCAACGCCCGCCCGCGCATAGGAACAGCGCGCCGCGACGGCGGGGGAGGAGGAGGAGATCGCCACGCCGAACATGCCCGTCTCGGCGCAGCGGGCCACGAGGGAGAATGTCATATGTCTTCCTCCGGGATCACCGCGGTGCCGTCGATCTCCACCAGCCATTCCGGCCGCGCCAGCGCCTGCACCACCAGCCCGGTCGAAACCGGGTGCACGCCGCGGATATACTCACCCATCGTCCGGTACACCGCCTCGCGGTGGCGCACGTCGGTGATGTAGACCACCACCTTCACCAGATGCTCCATCCGCCCGCCGGCCTCTTCGATGAGCTGCTTGATGTTCTGCATGACCTTGTGGGTCTGCTCCACCGGATCGTGGCTGTCGATATTCGCCGCATCGTCGAGGTTCTGCGGGCATTGCCCGCGCAGCCAGACGATCCGCCCGCCTTCGGTCACCACGGCCTGACAGAGGTCGTTGTCGAGCTTCTGTTCGGGGTAGGTGTCCTTGGTGTTGAACTTGCGGATGCGGGTATGGGCCATGGGGGTCTCCGTTGCGCGTGGGGCCGGGGGTATCCTGTCACGAACCGGCCCCCCGGCGAAAGCACGCTATGCCTCATCGGGGCTTAGGCACAAGCTAACCGGCGGGCTTAGGTATATCCCAAGCAAGGCTTAGAGAGATCATGGTTTTTGCGTAGTCGCCGCGCGCCTAAGCTTCGAGGAAAGAGCCAACCGCAAGAGGACGCAACAATGACCCCCGAGAAAACCAATACGCTCGTCGTCGGCGGCGGGCAGGCCGGGATCGCTATGAGCGAGCACCTGACCAAGAACGGCATCGCCCATATCGTGCTGGAACGCCACCGGATCGCCGAGCGCTGGCGCACGGAGCGGTGGGATTCGCTGGTGGCGAACGGTCCGGCGTGGCACGACCGGTTTCCGGGCATGGAATATCCGCGGTCCGGGCCGGATGCCTTTCCGGGCAAGGAGGAGGTGGCGGATTACTTCGTGGCCTATGCCGAGATGATCGGCGCGCCGGTGCGCTGCGGGGTCGAGGTGACGCAGGTCAGGCGCAATGACGGGCGGCCCGGCTTTCGCGCGGAAACCTCCGAAGGTGTGATCGAGGCGCAGAACGTGGTGGCGGCGACCGGGCCGTTTCAGTGCCCCGTCATTCCGCAGATCGTGCCGGAGAAGGCCGGGGTGGTGCAGATGCATTCCACCGCCTACCGCAATCCCGATCAACTGCCCCAAGGCGCGGTGCTGGTGGTGGGCGCCGGGTCGTCCGGTTCCCAGATCGCCGATGAACTGCTGAGCGCGGGCCGCAAGACCTATCTCTCCGTCGGCCCCCATGACCGCCCGCCGCGCAGCTATCGGGGGCGCGATTTCACCTGGTGGCTGGGGGTGCTGGGCAAGTGGGACGCGGCGACGCCGGGGCCCGACAGCGAGCATGTCACCATTGCCGTGAGCGGCGCCAATGGCGGCAAGACGGTGGATTTCCGCAGGCTGGCGGGGCGCGGCATGATGCTGGTGGGGCGGACGGAGGCCTGCGAGGGCGGCAAGCTGCGTTTCGCGGCGGACCTTGCGGCCAATATCGGCCATGGCGACGGCAACTACCTGTCGGTGCTGGACGAGGCCGACGCCTTCATCGAACGCAACGGGCTCGACCTGCCCGAAGAACCGTCAGCGCGCGAGATTGGCCCCGACCCGGATTGCGTGGCCGACCCGATCCGCGAGCTTGACCTTGCCGAGGCCGGGATCGGCACGATCATCTGGGCGACCGGCTTCACCCTCGATTACGGCTGGCTGGATGTCGACGCCTTCGACGCAAGCGGCAAGCCCGCGCACCAGCGGGGCGTCTCGGCCGAGCCGGGCGTCTATTTCGTGGGCCTGCCGTGGCTGTCGCGGCGGGGATCGTCTTTCATCTGGGGTGTGTGGCACGATGCGAAATTCATCGCCGATCACATCGCCACGCGGCAGACCTATCTCGACTACCGGCCCGCGGCGGTGAAGGAACCTGCCGGCGCCTGATGGCAGGCGCCGGCAGGGCAAGGTCTACATGAGCACGCTTGGCAGCCAGAGCGATATCGCCGGGATGGCCGCGATCATCCCCAGAACCACCACCTCGGCGATCAGGAACAGGCCGATCCCCACGAAGATCGATTCAAGCCGCACCTTGTCGCCGAGGATCGACTTGATCACGAAGACGTTCAGCCCGATCGGTGGCGTCACCAGCCCGATCTCCAGCAGCTTGATGACCAGCACGCCGAACCAGATCAGCGACAGGTCATAGCCGCTGACGATCGGGATGGTCAGCGGCAGGGTCAGCAGGATGATCCCGATCGGGTCGAGGAACATGCCGAGCACGAGGTAGAACAGCACGATCAGCAGCAGCACCGCCACCATCGACACCTCCGACGCGGCGATCCAGTCGCCGATGGCGCCGGAAAGGCCGGTGAGCGCGATGAAGCTGACATAGATCTTGCCGGCCACGGCGATGGCGAAGATCATCGAGGACTGGAACACGCTTTCCCGCAGCGCCGAGACGATGCGCTTGAAATCCAGCCGGCCGAGGACAAGGCCCAGCACCAGCGCCGAGATGGCGCCGACGCCCGCCGCTTCGGACGGGGTGAAGAACCCGGCATAGATGCCGCCGATCACCACCACGAACAGCGCCACGATCGACCAGCAATTCGCAAGGCTCTGCCAGCGGTCGCGGGCGGTGACGGTCTCCTCCGGGCGGGGCGCGGCGGAGGGTTTGAGCTTGGCCCACAGGAAGATCACCAGCAGATAGGCCAACAGCGACAGGAGGCCGGGCACGATGGCCGCCATGAACAGCCGGGCGATGGATTGCTCGGCGAAGACACCGTAGAGGATGAACAGGATCGAGGGCGGGATGAGCGAGCCCAGCGTGCCGCCGATGGCGACGGAGCCGGTGGCGAGCGGCTTGGAATAGCCGAATTTCAGCATCTCGGGGATCGCGATCCGCCCCATCGCCGCCGCGCAGGCGACCGAGGAGCCGGTGATCGCCGAGAAGCCGCCGCAGCCCACGACCGAGGCCATCGCCACGCCGCCCGGCAGTTTCGCCAGCCACAGCCGCGCTGCGCGGTAGACATCCGTGGTGAAGCCGGCCTCGTAGGCGAGGTGCCCCATCAGCACGAAGAGCGGCACGGTGGCGAGGCTGTAGCTTTTCAGGAAATCATAGGGCCCGTTGGCGATCAGCGACAGGGTGGGGCGCCATGCGTATTCCGGCATGAACTCGGCACCGGGGCGCCACGAAAAGATGATGAACACGCCGACCGACGCGGAAATGCCGAGCGCCGCCGCGATGGGCACGCGGATGGCCAGAAGCAGGATGGTGATGCCAAGCGCGACAAGGCCGACCATAAGCGGATCCATGGCTCAGACCTCCTCGTTCGGGGTTTCGGTGGTGGGGTCGTCGTCTCGGCCTGTGATGACGGTGTGCACCCCGTCGATCATGCTCAGGACAAGGCGCGCGACGAAAAGCAGGATGGCCGCGCCGAAGACCAGCTTCATCGGCCATGTCGGAATTTGCAGGACCCCGTCGTAATAGGCGCCCTTGGCAATCTCGTTGGGCATCCGCCCCGCCACCATCACGCCGATCCCGCCGAAGAACACCGCCATCGCCAGCGCCCCGAAGGTCCGCAGCGCACCCAGCACGCGGGTGCCGAGCCAGTCCGTGGTCACGGTCACGGTGATATGCCCGCGCATCCGCTCGACATAGGCCAGCGGCAGCACGATCACCGCCACGTTCAGCAGGCCCACCATCAGCAGGTCGTCGGGAATGGGCCGGAGGAACAGGAGTTTGCCGAGGATCGAGGCGACGATGATCAGGCCCATCGTCAGAAGGACGATCCCCGCGAGGATCATGGCGAGGGTCTCGAGCAGCGACTGGGCCTTGCGGACGTGCGTGCCTACGGAAGTCATGGGGGCGACACCTTAAAGCTGTGCGGAGAGGGAAGGGGTTTCAAAAACGCCGGGCACCCGCAATATCGAGTGCCCGGCGCCATGTGCCGTTAGAGATCGCGGATCAGTCCCAGGGGTAGCCGTTCTCTTCGACGTCCTTGCGGTACTTCTCGGCGAGCGACAGCCAGTCCTGCGAGATCGCCTCGCCGTCGAGGCCCTTGGCGTTGGCCTTTTCGACCCAGTTGACGTTGTCCTTCAGGGCTTCCTCGATCAGCGCCTGGCGCATTTCCTCGGGCGCGTCGATCATCTCGACCTTCTTGCCGTCGATGCCCTCGGCCAGCTTGGCCTTGGTCTCGACGCGCGAGTTGGCCATGATTTCCGCCATGTTCAGCGTGAAGTCGCGGCCCAGCTCCTCGATGATTTCCTGATGCTCGGGCGACAGGCTCTCGAAGGTTTGCTTGTTCATGATGATCCCGAAGCCCAGCGTCTGGCCCAGCCCGGTTTCGGTCATGTAATCGGCGACCTCGTACTGCTTGTAGCCGTTGACCACGTAGTAATAGGTGGTCGAGCCGTCGACCGAGCCGTTCGACAGCGCCTCGTAGACCTTGGGCTGGGACATCGAGACGGTGGCCGCGCCATAGGCTTCCAGCGCGGGCACGTGGGCGCCGGTGGTGCGGATGGTCAGGCCTTCGAGATCCTCGAGGCTGCGCACGGGCGTGTCACGGGTCAGAAGCTGGGTCGGCCCGGTGGTGTAGTTGCCGAAATACTTGACGTTGAAGGCGTCGGCTTCCTTCAGGGCCTCCGGATGGGTCGTCATCAGCTCGTAGGCCGCCATCATGCCGGCATATTCGTCGGCGATCTCGCCGGTGTCGACCACCTCGTAGACCACCAGCTCGCCCGGCGCGTAGACCGGCACGATCGAGGCCATGTCGGCCACACCGTCGGACACGGCCTGCGCCGCGCCCGCTGCGCCCACAAGGGCGCCGCCCCAGATGATGTCGAGGCCAAGCTCGCCGTCGGTGCGCTTGCGCAGCTCCTCGTCGAGCCAGACGAGCCCGCCGGCCCGCGCGCCCGCATTCGGGCCGAACTCGGCAAAGCGCAGCTCGCGCGTCTGCGCCTCGGCGGCGGTGGTCAGGGCCGCGGAGACGAGCCCTGCCGATACGAGTGCAGGGGCGACAAGCCCCCTGAAGAGATGTTTCATGGTATTCCTCCCTGTTCAGGCCGATGCCGGCCAGTCGTGCCGAATATCGCACGAGAGGATTGCGTTGTGTCAACAGCCAATTTATATTTCACTAGATGAAAAGGGGAGTAAAATGGCAGATAACGCGGTAAAGTTGCGGGGCACACAGGGCGCGACCCTTCCGCGGGTGAGATCCATATCCCGCGCGGTGGCGATCCTGAGGGCTTTCTCGACGGCGAATCCCCATAGGGCGCTGAACGAAATCGTGAAGGAAACCGGGCTGGACGCGGGCACGACCCGGCGCATCCTCGTAACGCTCAGGGACGAGGGGCTGGTTTTTCAGGATCCGTCATCGGGCCTCTACAGCGCCTCTGCCGGATTGCTCGAACTGGCGCGGGCGGTGCCCGAATCACTGACCCTCATCAGCCTTGTCGACGACAGGTTGCGGCAACTCGCCAAGGACACGCAGACCACGATCTACCTGTCCACGGTCGATCGCGATGTCGCGCGCTGTCAGGCCTGTCACAACGGCGGGCAGGCGATCGAGGTGCGCTGGTGGGCCGTCGGAGAGATCCGCACCTTCGACCGTGGCACGGGGCCGCGCGTGCTTCTGGCCTACCTGCCCGAATCGGAGCGGGAGCGCATTCTCTCGGGCCCGCTGAAACTCGACCCCGGAGAGGAAAAGGCCCTGCGCGCGGAGATCGCGCGCGCCCGGAAGAAAGGCTTCATCGTCAAGCATGACGAGATCGTGGAAGGCATCTCCGCGCTGGCCGTGCCATTGCTGGATGACCATGGCCGGCTGCTCGGCGCCATCTCTTCCGGCGGGCTGACGCCCAACTACGTGGGCGCAGCCCAAGTGGACCATCTCGAGAAAATGCAGACGGCCGTCGCGGATATGCGCAACGCGGTCCGGGGGCTGGCTGTCTAGCGTTTCACCAGATGAAATATGCGTTGTTGGTTGACTTAAGGCCCGAGAAGGCTCACCATCGCGCAAACCCAATCCGAAGGGAGGTCGGAGCATGGGCTTCACCATAGCCGAAAAGATTCTCGCCCGCGTGTCGGGCAAAACCGAAGCGCGGGCCGGCGACGAGCTGCTCGCCAAGCCGGATTTCGTCATCGCCTACGATTTTCCGGGCTACACCGACGTGATCTTCCGCCAGATGGAGGAGGAGTTCGGCATCGAGAAGGTCGCCGAACCCGACCGCTACGCGCTGTTCATCGACCACATGGTCCCCACCGCCACCGCGGCCGAGGAAGACCTGCACGAGGGCACGCGAAGCTGGGGCAAGAAGAACAACGTGCCGGTCTACGAGCGCAAGGGCATCGGCCATCAGGTCGCGGCCGAGCTGGGCTATGCCACGCCGGGCGCCTTCGTGGTGCATTTCGACGGCCATATCTCGCAGCTCGGCACGTTCGGGACGCTGGCCATCGGCGTGCGCCGCCACCTGCTCGAGGCTTTCGTCAAGGAGCGGATCAAGTTTCAGGTGCCCGAAACGGTGCGCATCGACATCAGCGGCGAGTTGCAGATGGGCGTGACCTCGCGCGATGTGTTCCACCATATCGTGCGCGAGCTGGGCCCGCGCGCCTGTCGCGGCATGGTCATGGAAATCGGCGGCCCGGCGATCGAGGCGATGTCGCTGGAAGCGCGGCAGACGATCAACTGCCTGGCCATGTTCACCGGCGCCATCACTGCGATCAACAACCCCGATGAAAAGGCGCTGGCCTATATGCGCGAGCGCCAGAAACTGGATATCGAGCCGCTCTTCTCGGACCCCGACGCAACCTACCACGCGCGCCACGAGATCGACATCACCAACCTCGAACCCGTCGCCGTGATCCCGCCCAGCCCCGCCAACACCCGCGACCTGAGCGAGGTGGCAGGCACCGAGGTGCAGGTGGGCTATCTGGGCTCCTGCGCGTCGGGCCGTGTCGAAGACCTCGCACTGGCCGCCGACGTGCTGGAAGGCCGCCGGATCAAGGACGGCTTCCAGCTTTACGTGATCCCCACCAGTCAGGAGATCATGGAAGAGGCCGCCTCCAAGGGCATCCTCAACCGCCTGATCAACGCGGGCGCCTTCATCAGCTCGTCTTCCTGCGACTATTGCTTTGGCCGGATGGGCGCGATGCGCGAGGGGCAGAAGGCCGTCTCGACCGGCACGCTCAACGTACGGGGCCGTATGGGCTCGCCCGACAGCGATATCTACATCGTCAACGCCGCCGCCGTCGCCGCTTCGGCCATCGAGGGCAAGATCGCCGATCCGCGCCCCTACCTTGCCGCGGCCAAGGAAAAGGTGCCGTCATGACATTGCCGAACCTGAAAGGCCGCGTGGCCTGGATCTTCGAGGACGAGGATTTCGACGTCGACCAGATCGTCGGCGTGAAGAACATCAAGATCAAGGACCCCGACGAGCTGGCCAAGCTGTGCATGGCCGCCGAAGAGCCCGATTTCGCCGAAAAGGTGAAGCCCGGCGACCTGCTCGTGGGCAACCATAATTTCGGCTATGGCCACCCGCATTACCCGCCGATGATCGGCATGCGCAAGCTGGGCATCGGCGGCGTGATCGGCGAAAGCTTCTCGCCCGGCTACTGGCGCGGCGAGATCGCGATGGGCTTTCCGCAGGTGATCTGCCCCGGCATCATCGGCGCGGTCAGCCGCTGGGACGAGATCGAAGTGGATTGGCAGGCCGGCGTTCTGCGCAACCTGACAGCCGGAACCGAACTGCCCATAGACCCGCTCAGCGACAGTGACCGCGAAATGCTCGAGGCCGGCGGGATTGTCGGATACCTGCATGCACGCGAAGGCGAGGAGGCCTGACCCAATGATCGACACCGATACCAAACGTGATTTCGCGGCCAAGGCCCGCGCGGGCGAAACGCAATTCGTCGCCGGCTGTTTCGACGCCATGTCCGCCATGCTGGCCGAAAAGGCGGGCGCGCCCGCTGTCATGACCTCGGGCTTCGCGCTTTCGGCCACCAATTTCGGCTTTCCGGATGTCGAGCTTTACACCATGACCGAAAACCTCGGCGTGGTGCGCAACGTGGCCAACGCCGTCAACATCCCGGTCATTGCCGATGCCGACACCGGCTATGGCAACGCCATCAACGTCATGCGCACGGTGCGCGAATTCGAACACGCGGGCGTCGCCGCCATGATCTTCGAGGATCAGCTCGCCCCCAAACGCTGCCCCGCCGTGGCCAATCAGGTCGAAATGCTCCCCGCGCATGAACAGGCGGGCAAGATCCGCGCCGCCATCGCAGCCCGCACGAACCCCGACACCCTGATCATCGCCCGCACCGATGCGCCCACCGTCTCGGGCGCCATCGAACGCGCGAAGCTTTATGTCGAGGCGGGCGCCGACCTCGTGCAGCCGATCAGCAAGACCTTCACCGAGCTCGACAGCCTGAAACAACTGCGCGAGGCCGCGGGTGTGCCGCTCTCGCTGCAGATCCTCGGCTGGCTGGAGAAGGACCTCACCGCCGACCAGATCCGCGAGATCGCGGGGCTGGCCACCTATCCGCTGGTGGGCCTGATGTCCGCCGCGCAGGCGATGCAGGACAATTACGCCAAGCTGATGGCCGACCTGAACACCGGCGACCTGCCGCATCCGGTCATGAGCATGGGCGATTTCAAGGACTTCATCGGGTTCGAGGAAATCGAGAACCAGCAGGAGAAATTCCTGCTGATGGATATCCGGGCTGCGAACGCCGCCGAGTGAATTAAGGAAAGACCAAGATGGCAGAGGATTTTACCCGTATCGCCGCCGAACGCCCCCCGCATGCGCTCGGCGCCACGCCGGGCCGCGAACGGATCGCCGCGCGCCCCAAGGCCGTGCCCAGCTTCGACCGCCCGCCGCTGATCGAGACGCGCCCGCCGCGCTGTCCGCCCTTCGTCGAGGTCACAGACCCCGATCAATTGCTGCCCTATCTCGAACATGTGGCGCAGCGCCCGTACAACCACGGCCTCAACGCCTGCTGGGATCTGAAGCCGGGCGAGCGGGTTCTGCTGCGGGTCGACAACTGGCATTCCGACCTCGTGATCCGGGCCTGCCAGAAGATCCTCGAGAAATACGGCGTCAAATACGAGATCAAGAAGATCGACCGTGGCCCCGTGCCCCAGTGGATCGGCACGGACGAGGTGGATTACTACCTGTTCCGCACCCGCGAACTGGCCGAATGGATGGACTGGTGGGAAGAGGCCGAGAAGGAACAGGCCTATGACAAGATCCTGATGGGCTATGGCGGCCCCGTGCTGGCCGAGCGTCACATCAAGATTCAGCGGATGCCGTTCATCACGCCGGAAATCCTTGCTTCGCCTGCCCATACCATGCCGATCGAGGTTCTGAACGCCATCGACCGCTGGACATGGGACCGCGTGCGCACCTGCAAGCGCGCCCGCATCGTCGACCCCGAAGGCACCGATATCGAGTTCACCAACCATGCCGGCTACTGGGACAGCAAGCGCGAGTTCTACGACCCCGAACTGACCGCCCGGACATGGACCACGAACGAGCATTTCGGCAAGCAATACCTGCCGGGCCACGTCACCGGCCGCCCGTGGATGTTCCTGCCCGGCAAGGAAGACGGCAACGGCGTCATCGCCGGCACCACCAACCATATCGCGCCCTGCGACTGGACCCAGCTGATCGTCGAGAACTCGAAGATCACCCAGATCAACGAGGGCGGCGAGTTCGGCGACCGCCTGCGCGAGTTGAAAGAGCAGACAGACCACCTCGAATACCCGGAATTCCCGGGCAAGGGCCTGCTTTACTGGTGGGAGGCGTCGATCGGCACCAACCCGCATGTGCATCGCCCGCGCAAGGATTTCCCCTCGGGCTTCGTCAACTGCCTTTACGAGCGGGTGCGCTCGGGCGTCATCCACATGGGCTTCGGCACGATCATCTCGTCGATGGCGGAGCGGCGCGCGGCACGCGCCGGGCACCCGGTGGGCCATTGGCACCTGCACCTCTATTTCCCGACCTACACGATGGAGCGGGAAGGCGACAACGAGACGCTGATCGAAAACGGCCGCCTCGGCGCGCTGGACGACCCGGAAATCCGCAAGCTCTGCGCCAAGTACGGCGATGTCGACCTGTGGCTCGACGAAAGCTGGAACCCGGCGGTGCCGGGGCTCAACATGCAAGGCGATTACTGGGATCACTACGGCCGCGACCCGCTGCACTGGGTGAAGACCGAGCTCGAAGTCTGCCGCAATTACCACCCGCTGTTCATGAAGATGACCGGGGCGGACGACAAGTATTGCCACGGCGCGGGCGCCGAGTGGTGGAAGGGCGGCTGCTGCAACCACTCGGGCGTCACCGGCGGCGGGCTGCCCGGCAATTGCTGCGGCGGCCACGGCTGAGGGTTGAAAGCGCCCTGTCCCGAGAGGGGCAGGGCGCGCCTCAGAAATATTCCGGGTATTTCTCTGTGATCTTGGGCACCTGCGCCAGCGTGCCCGACAAATGCTCGCGCACCACTGCTTCGGCCTCCGCCACATCGCCGGTCTCGATGGCCTTCAGAATCCGCTCGTGGCAGGACAGGATCGAGGTGGATTTCCCCGGATCGGGCAGGTTCAGCTTGCGCAGCCGGTCGATATGGCCCGACCGCGCGGTTACGATCCGCCACAGGTTGGCCACCCCGGCGGCCTCGTAAAGGGCGCCGTGATACTCCCGGTCCAGCCGCCCGAATTCGTCCAGATCGCCCGAGTCCAGCGCCGCCCTCTGCAACGACAGGCAGGTCCGCGCCCGGCCGATCCGGTCGCTTGCCTCCTCCTGCGCCAGACGCCGCGTGATCTCCAACTCGATCGACAGCCGCAGGAACTGCGTCTCCTGCGCATGGGCCACGTCGATCTTCGACACCAGCGTCTTGGATTGCGGATAGATGATCAGCAGCCCTTCCTCTTCCAGCCGCATCATCGCGTCGCGCACCGGCGTCTGGCTGACCCCGTAATAGGCGGCGATCTCGGCCCGCGACAGGAAGGCGCCCGGTGCGAATTCCAGTGCCACGATTCGCTCGCGCAGCGCGTCATGAATCTGCGCACTGGCCGAGCCGCGCTTGATCGGCCGGCCGGGCGGGGCAGGGGCGGCGGCATTTTTCACAGGCATGTCAGGCGTTTCGGTCATCGGGCTCCGTTGAACTTCTGTTTCGTCTCGGTGGCAACATAGGCTCCTCTTGCCAACAATACACTAATATATTAGTACATCAATTAGCCGCGGGGGGAGGCCCCCGGTGATTACAGGGAGGACCACAATGACCTTTTCCAGAACCGCCATGCTGGCCGCGTCGGTGTCGATGCTGACCGGGCTGGCCCATGCCGAGACCCTCAACATCCAGACCTCGTTCAACGCGGGTGACTTTTCGACCAAGTACATCACCGACGAATGGCTGCCGAAGATCGAGGAAATGACCGAAGGCCGCGTCTCCATCGTGCTCACGCCCAACGGCTCGGTCGTGCCCGCCCGCGACACGCCCGAGGCGGTGGCCGCCGGCGCGCTCGACGGCGATTTCACCTCCGTCAACTACTTCTCCGGTCAGGAGCCCGCCTTTGCCCTGCTGGGCGACCTGATCTCGGGCTATGACACGCCCCAGCAGATGATCGGCTTCTGCGAGGAAGGCCCGGGCGAGGAGATGATGCAGAAAGCCGCCGACGCCATCACCGGCGGCGAGGTCAAGGTCGTGGCCTGCGGGCCCTATTCGCGCGAGGCGCTTGTCGCCCGCGAACCGATCCGCACCTTCGAAGACCTCGAAGGCAAGAAGATCCGCTCGCCCGAGGGCCTTGCCGCCGCCGTCTTTCAGGCCGCCGGCGCCTCGCCCGTCGCCATTCCCTTCTCGGAAGTGTTCGGCGCGCTGGAGAAAGGCATCGTCGATGCCGCCGACGCCTCGGCCTATGTCAACAACGACGCGACCGGCCTGCATGACGTGGCGCCGTACCCGCTCTATCCCGGCATCCACTCCATGCCCGCCATGCAGTTCACCGTGAACCGCGAAGTCTGGGACGGGCTGGAAGAGCAGGACCGGGAAGCGCTGCGCACATGGTGGTACGAGGCGATGTACGCCATGGCCGACGAGGTCACCAAGCTCGACAAGGAACTGGCCGAGCGCGATGACGCCTCCGACGATATCGACGTGATCGACTGGGCGCAGGAAGACCGCGACCAGCTTCGCGAAGTCGCCCGCAAGGAATGGGAAGCCTATGCCGAGAAATCCGATCTCGCGCAGGAAGCGCTCGACGCGCATATTTCCTACATGACCGAGATCGGTCTCTTCAAAGAGTAACCTCCGCTCTTGCCGGGGCGGCGTCGCGCACGCCGCCCCACCGTTTTCCAAGGCCAACGGGAGAGACCCCATGAAACGCCTGCTCGCGGGCTATGCCGAGGTGATGGACCGGTTCAGCGTCTTCATCGGCCATGCCTGTTCCACCCTCTTCTTCACCTGCATCGCGGTCTCGGCGCTGGAGGTCGTGCTGCGCTACGGGTTCGACAGCCCGACCGTCTGGTCGACCGAACTGGCGATGACGCTCTGCGCCACCGTCTGGGTGCTGTCGGTGGGCTATGTCACCCAGCGCAACCGCCACATCTCGATCACCATGATGGAGCTTCTGGTCAGCCCGCGCGTCTGGCAATATTTCCGCCTCGTGCAGCTCTGCATCGCCTTCGGCGCGATCCTCGTGCTGGCGATGGCGCTCTGGGGGCCGGCGGTCAAGGTGCTGGGCCGGACCGAACATTCCGGCACCGCCTTCAACTCGCCCCAGCCCACCTACCTCAAGGTGCTGATCGTCGTGGGCTGCGGCCTCTACCTCGCACAATTGCTGGCCAACATCATCCGTTGGTTCCAGAACTCAGAAAAGGACGTGACCGGTGGGCATTGAACTGATCACACTCCTGATCGTCGTGGCGCTTCTCGGCCTGATGGCCGTGGGCGTGCCGCTGGGCATCACCACGCTGACCGTCTCGCTGGTCACGGCGATCCTTTATTTCGGCGAACGCGCCGGGTTCTTCATCGTCGCCGCCAATGTCAGCGAAGTGCTGCACAAATACGAGCTGATCGCGGTGCCCTTCTTCGTCTTCATGGCCAACGTGCTGGAACGATCCGGCATCGCCAAATCGCTCTTCGACTCGATGGCCATCGCCGGCGGCCGCTTCCGCGGCTCGGTGGGGGTGCAGACCTGTGTCGTGGCCGTGCTGCTGGCCGCCATGTCGGGCATCATGGGCGGCGAGATCGTCATGCTGGGCCTGATCGCCCTGCCACAGATGCTGCGGCTGGGCTATGACAAGAAGCTCTCCATCGGCATCATCTGTGCCGCAGGCGCGCTTGCCACGCTCATTCCGCCATCGGTCGTGCTGATCGTCTACGGGCTGGCGGCTCAGGTCTCGATCACCAAGCTTTTCGCGGCCTCCGCCATCCCCGGCATCATGCTGGCCTCGCTCTACATCACCTATATCCTCGTGCGGGTGCGGCTCCGGCCAGAGATGGCGCCGATCTACGACATCCCGGAAACCGGCCTGCCGTTCTTCCAGCGCCTGAAGTTCCTCAAGGGCATCATCCTGCCCGCGCTGCTGATCTTCACGGTGCTCGGCGTGATCTATTCCGGCATCGCCACGGTGACCGAGGCCGCCGCCATCGGCGCGGTGGGCGCGCTGGTCGTGGCCGCCGCCCGGAAAGAGCTCAACTGGACCATGGCGCGCGACGCCATGCGCCAGACGGTGCTGACCGTGGGCTCGATCATCTGGCTGGTGCTGGGCGCGGTCTCGCTGATCGGGATCTACAACCGCATCGGCGGGGGCGACTTCCTGCGCGGCGTGCTGACCGGGCTCGACATGGCCCCGATCATGATCGTGCTGGTGATGATGCTGATCGTGATGGTGCTGGGCACTTTCCTCGAATGGATCGCGATCATCTTCATCACCGTGCCGATCTTCGCGCCGGTGGTGGTCGAGCTTGGCTTCGACCCGGTCTGGTTCGGCGTGCTCTTCGCCATGAACATCCAGATCTACTACCTGTCGCCGCCCTTCGGGCCAGCCTGCTTCTTCCTGAAATCCGTCGCGCCAAAGGGCGTCGAGCTTCAGGACATATTCGTTGCCGTGCTGCCCTTCATCGCGCTGCAGGCCATCGGCCTTGCCCTCGTGCTCTTCATCCCGGAGATCGCGATGTGGCTGCCCAACATGCTTGATTGAGGAGGAGCCTCCCCATGTCCAACCATGAAGACCCCGACCTGACCCGCCAGGACGAAGAGATCGACACGGCCCGTTTCACGGCCGAGGAGTTCGGCGACTCCCACCATTTCGGCAACTGGCCCGACCTTGTCGGGCTGGCCGTCGCCGCCGCCGTGATCTGGTACAGCTTCAGCTTCACAGGGTGACCCGATGACCAAGAAAGACCCCACGACCCTGCGCTCGGCCCGCTGGTTCGCGCCTGACGATTTGCGCAGCTTCGGGCACCGCTCACGGATGATGCAGCTGGGCTATGACGAGGAGGATTTCCGCGACCGCCCGGTGATCGGCGTGCTGAACACGTGGTCCGAGCTCAACACCTGCCACTCCCATTTCCGCGAGCGGGTGAAGGACGTGAAGCGTGGCATCACACAGGCGGGCGGCTTCGGCGTCGAAATGCCCTCGCTCTCGGTTGATGAAAGCTTCACCAAGCCCAGCTCGATGCTCTATCGCAACATGCTGGCGATGGAGACGGAAGAGATGATCCGCTCGCATCCGCTTGACGGGGTGGTGCTGATGGGCGGCTGCGACAAGACCACGCCGGGGCTGGTGATGGGGGCGATCTCGGCCGGCGTGCCGATGATCTACCTGCCCGCCGGCCCGATGCTGCGCGGCAATTACGCGGGCAAGGTTCTGGGCTCCGGCTCGGATGCGTGGAAATACTGGGACGAACGCCGCGCCGGCAACATCTCGGATGAGGAATGGCGCGGCGTGCAGGGCGGCATCGCCCGCTCGGCGGGCACCTGCATGACCATGGGCACCGCCTCGACCATGACCGCCATCGCCGACGCCATGGGCCTCACGCTGCCCGGCGCCTCCTCGATCCCGGCGGTCGACAGCGGGCACCAGCGCATGTCGGCCGCCTGCGGGCGGCGCATCGTAGACATGGTGTGGGAAGACCTCACCCCCGACCGCATCATCACCGACGCGGCCTGCCGCAACGCCGCCATCGTCGCCATGGCCACCGGCTGCTCGACCAACGCGGTCGTCCACCTCATCGCCATGGCGCGGCGCGCCGGTGTGAACATGCAACTTGAGGACCTCGACGCGCTCGGCCGCACCACCCCGCTCATCGCCAATGTCCGCCCCTCGGGCAAGGACTACCTGATGGAGGATTTCTACTATGCCGGCGGCCTGCGCGCGCTGATGAAACAGATCGAGGAGATGCTCGATACCTCCACCCTGACCGTCACCGGCAAGACCATGGGCGAGAACCTCGAAGGTGCCGAAGTCTACAATGACGACGTGATCCGGCCGCTGTCGAACCCGGTCTACCACGAGGGCTCTCTCGCCGTGCTGAAGGGCAATCTCTGCCCCTCCGGCGCGGTGATCAAACCGGCGGCCTGCGATCCGAAATTCTACAATCACGAAGGCCCGGCGCTGGTCTTCGACAGCTACCCCGAGATGAAGAAGGCGGTCGATGACGAGACCCTCGACATCACCCCCGATCACGTCATGGTCCTGCGCAATGCCGGTCCACAGGGCGGGCCGGGCTTTCCCGAATGGGGGATGCTGCCGATCCCCAAGGCGCTGATCAAGCAGGGCCACCGCGACATGCTGCGCATCTCCGACGCGCGCATGTCCGGCACCTCCTATGGCGCCTGTGTCCTGCATGTCTCGCCCGAGGCCCACGTGGGCGGGCCGTTGGCGCTCCTGAAAACCGGCGACACCGTGCGCCTCGACCTCGCCGGGCGGCGGCTTGACATGCTGGTCGATGACAACGAGCTTGAGGCCCGGCGCAAGGCCCTCACGCCCCCCGACCCCCGGTTCGAACGCGGCTATGGCTGGATGTTCCTGCAACACGTGACGCAGGCCGATCAGGGCTGTGACTTCGACTTCCTGCAATCCGATTTCGGCCGCACCGCCGGCGAACCCGACATCTTCTGAAGGACTAAGACCATGACCGAACACACGCTGTCCGACGACACCCGCGCCAAGCTGAAACAGGTCTCGACCGCCTCGATCGCCACCGCGCTCTACAAACGCGGCCTGCGCAGCCAGTTCATTCAGGGCGTCAAACCCGTCGCCCCCAAGGAGGAAAACATGGTCGGCCCCGCCTTCACCCTGCGCTATATCCCCGCGCGGGAAGACCGCAACCCGATCACCGTCTTCCGCAATGCCGACCACCCCCAGCGCGTGGCGGTCGAAACCTGCCCCGAGGGCCACGTGCTGGTGATGGACGCCCGCAAGGACGCCCGCGCCGCCACCGCCGGCTCGATCCTCGTCACCCGGCTGGCCAAGCGCGGCGCGGCGGGCATCGTCTCCGACGGCGGCTTCCGCGACGCCCACGGCATCGGCCAGCTTGCCATGCCCGCCTATGCCGCCTGCGCCTCCGCCCCCACCAACCTGACCCTGCACGAGGCGCTCGACATCAACGTGCCCATCGCCTGCGGCGATGCGCCGGTCTTCCCCGGCGACGTGCTGGTGGGCGACCGTGACGGCGTCATGGTCATCCCCGCCCATCTCGCCGAGGAGATCGCCGAGGAGTGCACCACCATGGAAACCTTCGAGGATTTCGTGCTGGAAGAGGTCGAGGGCGGCGCACCCATCATCGGCCTCTACCCTTGCACCAAGGACGAGAACCAGAAAAAATTCGAGGCGTGGCGCGACAAGAACGGCCGCTGAGGCCCGCGCCCTGCCGCCCATCCAACCCAACCCCAGAAGGACACCGCATGACATTCAAACCGCATGGCAAACACCTGATCGCCGGCGAATGGATCGCCACCGACGACACCTTCACCTCCGAACCCGCCAGCGGCGAGGCGCACAGCTTCTCGGTGGGCAACCCTGACCTTGTCGATCAGGCCGCCAAGGCCGCCGAGGAGGCGTTCACCACCTACGGCTATACCAGCCGCGAAGACCGCGCCGCCTTCCTCGACACCATCGCCGACGAGATCGAGGCGCGTGGGGATGAGATCACCGAGATCGGCACCTCCGAGTCGGGCCTGCCTGACGCGCGCCTGCAGGGCGAGCGCGGCCGCACCACCGGCCAGCTTCGCCTCTTCGCCGAACATATCCGCAAGGGCGACTACCTCGACCGCCGCCATGACGAGGCGCTGCCAGACCGCGCCCCCGCACCGCGCCCCGACCTGCGGATGATGCAGCGCCCGATCGGCCCGGTCGCCGTCTTCGGCGCCTCGAACTTCCCGCTGGCCTTCTCCACCGCCGGGGGCGACACCGCCGCCGCGCTGGCCGCAGGCTGTCCGGTCGTGGTCAAGGGCCACGGCGCCCACCCCGGCACGGGCGAGATCGTGGCCGAGGCCATCCACGCCGCCATCGGCAAATGCAACATGCCCAAGGGCACGTTCAGCCTTGTTCAGGGCGGCAACCGGCAGGTCGGCCAGACCCTCGTGCAGCACCCGCTGATCAAGGCGGTGGGCTTCACCGGCTCGCTCGCCGGCGGCCGCGCGCTCTTCGACCTCTGCGCCCAACGCCCCGAGCCGATCCCCTTCTTCGGCGAGCTGGGCTCGGTCAACCCGATGTTCCTCCTGCCCGAGGCCGTGGCCGCCCGCGGGGCGTCGATCGGTGAGGGCTGGGCCGGGTCGCTCACCATGGGCGCGGGCCAGTTCTGCACCAATCCCGGCATCGCCATCGTGCTTGACGGCCCCGAGGCCGACGCCTTTACCGACGCCGCCAAGGAGGCGCTGGCCGGCACCGGCGCGCAGGTCATGCTGACCGAGGGCATCGCCAAGGCCTATCGCGACGGGCGCGACCGCGTGGCAGGCTCCAACGGCGTGCAGGAGGTGCTCACCTCCACCTGCGACCAGCGCAACGCGACGCCCTATCTCTACGAAACCGACGGCACGACGTGGCTCGCAAACGAGGAACTGGGCGAGGAGGTCTTCGGCCCGCTCGGCCTGATCGTGCGCGTCGCCGACATGGAGCAGATGAAACAGGTCGCCCAAAGCCTGCGCGGCCAGCTTACCTGCACGCTGCACATGGATGACGGCGACGCCGGCGCGGCGCGCGAGCTGCTGCCCATCCTCGAACGCAAGGCCGGGCGGTTGCTCGCCAACGGCTTCCCCACCGGCGTCGAGGTTTCCGACAGCATGGTGCATGGCGGCCCTTACCCGGCCTCCACCAATTTCGGCGCCACCTCCGTCGGCACCCTCTCGATCCGCCGCTTCCTGCGGCCGGTCTGCTACCAGAACCTTCCCGAGTCGGTGCTTCCCGCCGACCTCGCATAAGGCAAGACCAAACCGGGCAGCAAAGACGCCGGGGGCCTCGGGCTCCCGGCTTTTTCATGCCCACGTCCGGCGCCCCCGCGCCCTGTTGACAGGCGTTTCCGTAAATACTAAGTATACTCATGAATATCCGGTAAGCACCGCCAAGCCACGAATTCGGCGGTCAGGGGAGGGGACAATGGCATTCACATCCGATGTCGTGAAGGGCGAGATCGCCCATGACGGGCGCACCATCCGCACCTACGATTCCGCGCCCCACAAGCGCGGCGAAGACACCATCGTGCTGCTCCACGGCACCAGCGGTTCGGCCCAGAGCACCTATTGGGCGCTCTTCCCGATGCTGGCCGATGGCCGCCGCGTCGTGGCCTTCGACTTCGTCGACACCGAGGGCGCCACGACAGAGAGCTACGCCGCCCAAGCCCGCGCCGTCATCGCCGCCCTCTGCGACGGTCCGGTCCACCTCACCGGCTGCTCCTTCGGCGCCGTCATCGCCGCCCATCTGGCCGGCACCACGCCCGAGATCGTCAAATCCCTCACCCTCATCGCCGGCTGGATCAAGACCGACATCCACCAGCAACTCCGCTACGACGTCTGGTTCAAGCTGCACGAGGAGAAAAGCGCCGCCATGCCCGGCTTCATGGTGATGACCGCCTTCAGCCACGCCTTCCTCACCATGCGCCTGCCCGGCGAGGTCGACGCGCTGGTCGAGAAAATCGGCGACGGCTCCGACCGCTATGCCAAGATGGTCTTCAACCGAACCGTCGACATCACCGACGCGGTCGCCAAGATCACCACCCCCACCCTCGTCATCGGCTGCACGCAGGATCAGATGGTGCCCATCTATCATTCCAAGCTGCTCTTCGGCGCCATCGAGAACGCCCGCTTCGCCGAAATCCCCTCCGGCCATGCCGTCGCCCATGAACGCCCCTCGCACCTGCTGATGCTGATCCGCGACTTCATCGACGCGCCCGAGCGCGACGCGCCCGGCACCGTTCACGCCCCCATCCATGCCTGACCCGACATTCGGAGCCACCATGAACATCCAGACCACGCCCAAATCGCAAATCGACGCCGAGGTGCTGATCGTTGGCACCGGCTTTTCCGGCCTCGGCCTCGCCGTCATCCTCGAACGCGAGGGCACGCGCGACTACCTGATGCTTGAACGCGGCCACGACGTGGGCGGCACATGGCGCGACAACCACTATCCCGGCGCGGGCTGCGATGTCTTCTCGCACCTCTATTCCTACTCCTTCCGCCCCAACCCGTACTGGAGCAGCACCTACTCCAAACAGCCCGAAATCCTGAAATACCTGCAGGAGACGGCGGAAGACGAGGGCATCTACCCCAAGGTGCGTTTCAACACCACCGTCACCCGCGCCGAGTGGATCGAGGCCGAAGACCTCTGGCAGGTCGAGACCACCACCGGCACCTACCGCGCCCGCGCACTCGTGTCGGCCACCGGCCACCTCTCCGACCTTTCACTGCCCGATATCGAGGGGCTCGACAGCTTCACCGGCAAGATGATGCACTCCTCGCAATGGGATCACGATTACGACTATTCGGGCAAGCGCGTGGGCATCATCGGCACCGGCGCCTCCTCGATCCAGATCACGCCGGAGATCGCCCCCGACGTTTCCCACCTCACCGTCTTCCAGCGCACGGCGCCCTATATCGTGCCCCGCCGCGACGCGCCCTATTCCGAGGCGCAGAAGGGCATGTTCGAACGCTTCCCCGAAATGCTTCAGGATTTCCGCAAGGAGCTTTTCTGGGGCAATGAAAGCCGCTTCCCCCAGCGTCTGCAAATCCCCGCCTTCCTCGCCCAGATCGAGGAGATGTCGCGCGGCCATCTCGAGGCACAGGTCACCGACCCCGCGTTGCGTGACAAGCTGACCCCGCCCTATTCCGTGGGCTGCAAGCGCATCCTGATCTCGAACGACTACTACCCCGCCCTCCAGCGTGAGAATGTCACGCTGGAAACCACCGGCATCGCTCGCATCGACGAAACCGGCGTCACCCTCACCGACGGCAGCCATGTCGAGCTCGACATGCTGATCCTCGCCACCGGCTTCGAGGCGACCGAGCTGCCCATCGCCGAGGTGATCCACGGCAAAGTGGGCCGCCTCTCGGACCAGTGGGAAGATGGCGGTCAGGCCTATGCCTGCACCTCCGTTCACGGCTACCCGAATTTCTTCATGATGCTCGGGCCCAACACCGGGCTTGGCGCCGGCTCGATGATCTACATGGTCGAAACCCAGATCGAATATATCCGCGGCGCGCTTCAGTACCTCGCCGAAAGCGGCAAGGTCATCGAACCCGACGCCGAGGCGCAGGAGGCCTACGTGAAATCCATCCACGACCGGGCCGAACGCACGGTCTGGATCGCGGGCGGCTGCCAAAGCTGGTACCTGCACCCCCGCAGCGGCAAGCTCACCGCCATCTGGCCCGATTACATGTCGCAATTCCGCAAGGAAAACGGCACCTTCGCCACCGAGGGCTACATGGTGCGCGACGCCACCGTGTCGGCCTGACGGGTAATCAACCGGGGAAAACGGACCATGTTCACCTTCCATCAAGGCGTCACCGTCATCACCGGCGGCGGCTCGGGCATCGGGCAGGCCACGGCCATCGCGTTGGCCGCGCAGGGCGTGCCCGTCGCCGTGGCCGATATCGACCAGACGCGCACCGACGACACCGTCGCGCAGATCACCGGGGCAGGGGGCAGGCCCTCGCCGTCACTCTCGACGTCACCGACGAGGCCGCCGTCGACGCCGCCTTCACGGAAGCCGAACACTGGGCCGGCCCGATCACCGGCCTCGTCAACAGCGCCGGCATCCTTCACGTCGCGCCCATGGCCGAGCTTTCGGGCGATACCTTCTCCAAGGTGCTCGACGTCAACGTGCGCGGCAGCTTCCTCTGCGGCCGCCGCGCCGCATTGGCCATGAGCGCCCAAAGCTATGGCCGCATCGTCAGCCTCTCGTCGGTCTCGGGCTACCGCGCGGGCATCGGCCGGGCCGCCTATGGCACCTCGAAATCCGCCATCATCGGCCTCACCCGCCAATTCGCCCTCGAATTCGGCCGCGCGGGCGTCACCGCCAATGCCGTGGCACCCGGCCCCACCGTCACCGCCATGACCGAAGAGTTTTACACCGAGGCCACCCGCGCCGCCGTCCTGCCGATGATCCCCAACGGCACGCTCGGCAGCGTCGACGACATGACCCCGGCGATCCTCTTCCTGCTCTCGGAAGAGGCGCGCTATATCAACGGCATCACCCTGCCGGTCGATGGCGGCTACCTCGCCTCGGGCATGCTCCAGACCGGCGATCTGGGCGGGGCGGACGGTTGACAGGCCGCTGCCCGACTGCTCTCGTCACGCGGCACCGATCACCACCCAAGGGCCGCATATGACCATCCGCAAACTGCCCGATCAGCCCGGTTTCATGATCCGGCGGCTGCAACAGGTGGCTATTTCCCTTTTCCATGAAACGTTGGAAACGGCGGAAATCACGCCGGTGCAATACACCATCCTGCAAATCCTGTCGCAGAACCGGCAACTCGATCAGACCGCCATCGCCGCGCTCGCCTATCTCGACGCCTCCACCACTGGCGACGTGCTGCGGCGGCTGGAGAAACGCGATCTCGTCTGCCGCACGGTCAAGGAAACCGACCGCCGCTCGCGGGTCGTGGACATCACCGAAGACGGCACAGACCTGCTGACCCGCCTCCGCGGCCGCATCACCGAAAGCCAGCACTACCTGCTTTCGCCCCTCACGGCGCAGGAGCAGACCGATTTCCTCGATTACGTGACCCGCATCCTCGCCTTCCACGAACCGCAGGGCGAGGCGGATTACCCCACCAGCCCGTGGCAGCGCGGCGCCTGAGGGCTCACGCCTTCGCCTCGCCCGTCTCGGGCAGGCGCAGCGGCCACCGGGATCGAGCTTTGCGTATCGACGCCCCAGCGGGTCAGCACGGCATCGTGAAGCTGGATCACCCGCTGCGGCGACTGCTCCGCCGGCGTGATCATCAGCGCCCCGCGCGACGGCAGCGAGCCCAAGCGCAGCAGCGCGGGCGCCAGCATCATCGGCACCCCGACGGGTAGCAGCCACAGGAACAACTCCGGCGTCAGCCGCCACGCCGCCAGCAGCCCCACCGCGCCGGTGACCACGATCCACCATGACGCGGCAATCGCCTCGGGCCAGTGCAGCACGCCATCGCCCCGGTTGTTCGTGGGCCAGCCCCCGTCGCGCCGCATCAGCACCTCCAGCACCGACCGGATCGTGAACATCATCAGCACCGGCGCCGTCAGCGACGACAGCACCAATTCCCACAACGTCGACAGCACCACCCGCACCGATCCGCCGAACCGTTTCGCCTTGCCCGAAAGGCACGCGCGCACCATGATCAGCAGCTTGGGCAGGAACAGCAGCCCGAAGATCCCGATGGCCAGCCCGATCGCCATCGACGCGGCCGATTGCGGAAACTGCGGAAAAGGCCAGCCGGGAACGGGGAAGTAATCCGGCGGCGTGACCAGCAGCGGCGCCGCGATCGAGGCGGCGATGAACCCCATCCAGAACAGCGGCGCGACAAACGCCATCACGCCTTGCACGAACACGAAACGCGACCACGGCTTCAGCCCCGGCGCCCCGATGATCCGCAGATGCTGCAGGTTCCCCTGACACCAGCGCCGGTCGCGCTTGGCGTGGTCCACGATATTCTCCGGCCCTTCCTCGAACGAGCCTTCCAGATCGTCATCCAGCCGCACGGTCCACCCGTTCCGCGCCAGAAGCGCCGCCTCGACATAGTCATGGCTCATCACATGCCCGCCGAACGGCGGCGCGCCCTTCAATTCGGGCAGCCCGCAGGACTGGGCGAAGGCGCGCACGTTGACGATGGCGTTATGCCCCCAGAACGGCCCCGTCCGCCCCTGCACCATGGCAAGGCCGCGCGCGAAGACAGGCGAAAAGAAGCTGGCCGAGAACTGCATCGCCCGCCCGAAATGCGACTCCGCCTTGATGATCTTGGGCAGCGTCTGCAACAGGCCCAGCCCCGGCTCGGCCTCCATCCGGCGGATCATCTTCAGGATGGTCTCCCCCTCCATCAACGAATCCGCGTCGAGGATCACGGCATAATCATAGGCCGCGCCCGAATTGGTGATGAAATCCGCGATATTGCCGGCCTTCTTGCCGGTGTTCTTCTCCCGCCGCCGGTAAAAGAAGCGGCCCACCCCGTCGCATTCCGCAACCATCCGGCGGAACACGGCCCGCTCCTGCGCCGCAATCGCCTCGTCACGCGTGTCCGACAGGATGGCGAAGTGAATTTCGGCCGGGTCGCCGATCTCCCTCAACGAGGCCTCCATCGCCGCCATCCGCGAAAGGCTGTCCTGCGGGTTCTCGTTATAGACCGGCATCAGGATACAGGTCCGCCCCCGGATCGGCGCGTCGTCCACGCCCTCGGGCGGCCGCGCGCGCGAGGTCATGCCGACAAAGGCCAGCATCGCCCCCCATGCCAGCCACATGGTCGAGATCAGGATCAGCACCGCCCGGAACACGTCGATCCATGTCAGGCCGGTGGCCTCGCCGAATTCAAGGAAAAGGATGAACGCCCCGATCCCGCACAGCAGGCTCGCGACGATCATCACCGATCGCACCGCGTAGAGCAGCGACAAAGACCCGCGCGACGATCCCATGCGAAAGATCAGGCGCCCACGTCCATCGACGCCCGCGCCTGTCCGCCGGGCCTCAGCCGCCGCAGCAGCCTGTGAAGCAGGCCGGTCTCGGCCTCGATCGTCTGCAAGGGCATCGGCATCGGCGCCGCGGGCAGCGCGCAAGCCTCGTCAGAGACGCCGCGCCCGGCATGGGGCACGGCAAACTCACCGCCGCTCGCGCCCACGCGCAAAATCGCTTCATCCGTCACTACTGTTCCGTAAGCCATTGAAAGAGCCATGTTTCCGTGAGTTTCTGACCAAAACCTTCTACGTGCGCCGAAAGTTCGATCACCTCGCCTTCGCCGATGACATCCAGCACCAGGCGCCAAGAATTGTTACCGGGGATACGATGTAAAACCTGCGAAGTAATACGTGCGCCGACCGCCGCCGCGACGACCGTCAGATCTTCAACCGCTTCCGGCGGCAAATGTTCCAGCGGCCCCCCGAAAAAATCGACCACGAACTTCCGCGACCCGTCCTCGTTCTCAACGCCCGAGACGCCGCCGACCCCGGCGCGCGATGCCTTGACATAGGCCAGGTCGCCGTTCTCCTCGGGCGGCAGGTCGCCCCAGTGCAGCCGGTAGCGCAGGGTCATCTCCTCGCCCGCCTTCGCCGGCTGCGCCGGCACCCAGAAGGCGACGATATTGTCGTTGATCTCAAGATCCGACGGGATCTCCACCAGCCGGACAGAGCCGGGCCCCCAGTCGCCGATGGGCTCCACCATGCAGGACGGGCGCCGCTCATAGACCGCCGCGGCATCCTGATAATGGTCGAAGTCGCGGTTCCGCTGGCACAGGCCGAAACTGCGCGGCGTATCCTCCTTGAAGAAGCTCGACGCCAGCCGCGGCGGGTTCGACAGCGGCCGCCAGACCCGGTGCCCGTCCTGCCGCACGATCTCCAGCCCGTCGCTGTCATGCACGGCGGGGCGGAAATCGTCGAACTTCGCCCGGTTGCGGTCGCCATAAAGGAACATCGAGGTCAGCGGCGCCACCCCCAACTGGGCGATGTCCTTGCGAAAGAACAGCCGCGCCGTCACCTCCATCACCGTGTTGCGCCCCGGCTCGATGACGAACTCGTACGCCCCGGTCAGCGACGGGCTTTCCAGCGCCGCCCACACGGTGATCACGTCCGAGCCGGGCTGCGGCCGGGTGATCCAGAACCGGGTGAAGCGCGGAAACTCCTCCTTCACGTCCGACCCGGTATTCACCGACAGCCCGCGCGCCGACAGGCCATAGGTCGACCCCCGGCCAAGCGACCGGAAATAGGATGCTCCCTGAAAAGCCACCAGCTCGTCCATGATGTCGGGCCGGTTGATCGGGTTGTGCAGCCGGAACCCGGCCACCCCCGGAAGCGGGGCACGTTCCGGCACCTTTTCGCGCGCCGTGCGCTCGTAGATGAAATCGTCGGTGTCGAATTTCATCGGCCGGATGCGGCCGTCGGCCACCTCGAAAAGATGCACCGGCCGGTTGAACAGCCAGCCCATGTGAAAGGCCTGCAACTCGAAGCGCGTGTGCTCGATCGCCCCGAACCGCGCCCGTTCCGGCACGAACCGGATCAGACGGTAATCGTCATAGTTCAGGGTGTTGAGAAAGCTGTCCTCGACCGCGTTCGGGTTGTCCGGCCGCTGGGCGCCGGCGCGCATTTCCTCGACCAGCCGTTCGAAGCTGAAGGCGTCGGCATCGTCCTGCGGGGCCTCCGTGCCCTCGCCGGCATTCGCCTCCTGCGAGAGCGCGCCACCGGCCTTCAGCAGCATCAGCGCCGAGGAGGAAAGCAGCACGCCGCGCCGGGTAAGTTGGAAAGATTTCGTCGTCATGCGGGACCGCATCCAATTCTGATTCGAGCTCTCGCGCAGCAGCCACGCGGGCTTTCGACTTTTGTTCGATTTACACATTTCGCGGGGCTAAAAAACTGGTAACTCACGACTTTCCCCGCAAACGGGGCGAATTGAGCGGAACGTAGCCGAAGCGGGCGTATACCTGCCAACGCATGAGGCACATATCGGCATGTCGCCGCCGGAATGGGTGATTTTCGTACAAAATCCGGACAGGCCCCGGATCGGCCGGCGCCGGGTTTCAGCTGCGAAACGGTCCGTCTCGCGCTGCGGCATCCCTCCGCCGCGCGCCCCTTCGCTGCCCTTGTGGTTGCAGCCGCCGCTGGCGGCGCGGCTAGCCCGCCTCGCTCACCCGGTACTCCGCCCGGTCCAGCCAGTCGGGGCAGATTTCCACCCCCCAGCCCGGCGCGTCCGTCACCGTGACATGCCCGTCCGACACCTCGTAAGGGTCATTCCGGAACAGCCCCTCCTGCCACGGATAGTAATCCTCGCCCTCGATCGAGAACTCCAGGTACTTGCCCGCACACGGAATCGCCCGCAGCAGGTGCATCGTGAACAGCGTGACCAGCGACAGGTTGGCCGCGTGCGGCGTCACCGGCATTCCCGCCGCCTCGGCCATCCTTGCCACCCGCAGCGTCCGGGCAATGCCGCCCAGATACAGCACGTCCGGCTGCAGCACGTCGACGATGCGCCCGTCGACCATCCCCTTCCAGTTGGCCATCATGCAATCCTGCTCGCCGCCGCAGACATCGATCTCCAGCGCCTCGGTCACCTCGCGGGTCTGCTCGAACTCCCAATAGGGGCAGGGCTCTTCGTAATGCGAAATCCCGTGATCCTGAAGCATACGCCCTACCTCGATCGCCTTGGCGGGCGAATAACAGGAATTGGCATCGACCAGCAGCGCCGCCTCGTCCCCCAGCGCGCGGCGGATGGTCGGCACGATCTCCTCGGTGCGGCCCTCCCACTCGTCGGTATCGCGGCCCACCTCGGCGCCGATGCGGAACTTGAACGCATCGAACCCGTGCGCATCGCGCAGCCGCTGAAACCGCGCCGCCTCGTCCTTCGGCGTGATGTCCCGCTTCATCGACGACGCATAGGCCCGCACCGTCCCCGGGCTGCCGCCGATCAGCTCGCAGACCGGCTTGCCCTCGCGCTTGCCCCGCATGTCCCAGATCGCGGTATCCACCCCGCCCATCGCCCGGCGCAGGTAGGAGCCGGGAAACTTGTGCTCACGATCCCGCACGATATCGAGCATCGCGTCGATATCCCCGCACTCCATCCCCAGCGCATGGGGCGCCACCTGCCGGTGCAGCACCTGCGCGGTGATGTCCGCGCAATAGGGCGCGACCTGCCCCCAGCCCTCGGCCCCGTCCTCGGCGGTGGCCCTGACGAAACAGACGAAGCTGTCGGTGAAAGTCTCGAGTTTTTGCAGTTTCATCTGGGTCAACCGGCCTTGGCAATGTCGTGTCGGATTGCAGGCTGGAAAAAAATTGGCCTTTCCGGTATATCCATTTCGGCAAGTTGGCCAGACCAATTGGTCCGGAGGGGTCATGAAACACGCTGCCGGGGCGCTGCTGTCGTCCATCCAGATTGACCGCAATTCGCGCAAATCCGTCAGCGTGCAGCTCTACATGGCGCTCCGCGACATCCTCCTCTCCGGCGGCCTGCCGCCCGGCGAACGCCTGCCCGCCACCCGCACGCTCGCCCGCGAACTGGCCGTCTCCCGCACCACCGTGATCGACGCAATCGACCGGCTGGTCTCGGAAGGGATGCTCGTCTCCCGCGTCGGCGCCGGCACCTTCGTCAGCGAAACGCTGGAGAACCAGCGCCCGCCCACAGCGCCCCCCGACGCGCCCCATACCGGCCCGAACCCGCGCCTTTCCTACGCCATCAGCCATGCCGAAAAGGATTACGCCACCCGCACATGGCTCCCGCACGAACCCCGCGCCTTCGTCACCGCCCTGCCGGCGCTCGATGCCTTCCCCATCGCCCACTGGTCGCGCCTGTCGGCCCGTCACCTGCGCGGCGCCCGCAGCGACGTGATGGGCTATGGCCAGCCCAAGGGGCTCGAGGCGCTGCGCCGCGCCATCGCCACCCATCTCAGCGCGCTCAAGGGCATCCGCTGCCACCACGAACAGATCTTCATCACCTCCGGCGCCCAACACGCCTTTTCCCTGATCGGTCGCCTGCTCCTGAACCCCGGCGACCGCGTCTGGATGGAAAACCCCGGCGCCTCCGGCGCCCGCAACGCGCTTTTGTCGGAAGGGGCCGAACTGGTGCCCGTCGATGTCGATGAAGAGGGGATGGTGGTGGCCGACGGCCTCGCCAAGGCCCCGCATTTCCGCCTCGCCTTCGTCACCCCCTCGCATCAGCAGCCCTTGGGCCACGTCATGTCGCTGCCCCGCCGGTTCGAGCTTCTGCAAGCGGCGGAGGAGGCACAGGCGCTGATCATCGAAGACGACTATGACGGCGAATTCTACTATGGCAGTGCCGCCCAGCCCGCCCTGCGCGGCACCGACAATGCTGGCCGCGTGCTCTATGTCGGCACCTTTTCCAAGTCGCTCTTTCCCGCCCTCCGGCTGGGCTTCGTGCTGGTGCCCGAACGCATGACCGACGTGTTCGACCGCATGTTCCAATACTGGGCCAGCGGCCCGCCCACCGCCACGCAGGCCATCGTCGCCGATTTCATGGACGAGGGGCATTTCGCCACCCATATCCGCCTGATGCGCCGCCTCTACAAGGCCCGCTACAACGCGCTGATGGAGGCCGCCCGATCCCTCCCCGATTGCGTCTCGCTTCAGGATACCGCCAGCGGCTTCCACACCCCCGCCTTCATCTCCGGTGCGGTCGACGAACAGGCGCTCGTCGCGCAGGCCGCCGAAAAAGGCGTCACCCTCGCGCCGCTCTCGCGATACTGCCTTGACCCGATCGGCAAATCCGGGCTCGTATTCGGCTTCGGAAGCGTCGCCCCGGAAGACATCCACCGCGGGATCGAGGCGATCCGCGATTTGCCGGCCTGGCGCGGTAAATTGGTCTGACCAAAATATCAAATTGGATATGAGGTCCGGGCCAATCCTGCCCTAGCGTTTTGCTGATAACCCGCGCAAGGCGGCGCTCGCGGCGTCCCTTGCGCGTCTGGAGGATACCGATGGCAACATCGACATCGACGGCCCCGCGCCACCAAGTCTACTGGCTCGACGATGTCGGCCCGGCGCCGGACTATTCCGGCGATCTGCCGGCCTCGACCGACGTGCTCGTCGTGGGCTCCGGCTATACCGGCCTCAACGCCGCCATCCAGACGGCGCGCGGCGGCCGCTCCACCCTCGTGCTCGACGCGGGCGACCCCGGCTACGGCTGTTCCACCCGCAATGGCGGCCAGATCAGCACCAGCATCAAGCCCACGCTGGACAAGCTCGCCGCCAAGCATGGCAAGCAGAGGGCCCGCGCCATCCGGGGCGAAGGCGCCTCGGCCCTCTCGTGGATCGAGGACTTCCTCACCGCCGAGGGCATCGACTGCGATTTCCGCAAGGTCGGCCGCTTCCACGCCGCCCATTCCCCCGACGCCTACGAAACCCTCGCCCGCGACGCCGAAAAGCTGCGCGCGCAGGAGGGCATCGAGTGCTTCACCGTCCCCCGCGCCGAGCAGAAAAAGGAACTGGGCACCGACACCTATTACGGCGGCCTCGTCTATCCCAACCACTGCTCGCTGCATCCCGCGAAATACCATCGCGGTCTGCTAAACCTCGCCACCGACGCCGGCGCGCAGGTGCGCGGCCATTGCCGCGTCACCGGGATCGAGCGGCACGTCAACGGCTTCCGCGTCACCACAGAAAAAGGCACGGTCGAGGCGCGCGACGTCATCGTCGCCACCAACGGCTACACCACCGGCCTCACCCCGTGGCAGCAGCGCCGCGTCATCCCCATCGGCAGCTACATCATCGCGACCGAGGAACTGCCCGAAACCCTCGTGAACGAGCTTTTCCCCACCGACCGCGTCGCCAGCGACACGTTCAAGGTGCTCTACTACTACCGCGCCTCCCCCGACCGGAAGCGCATCCTCTTCGGCGGCCGCGTCTCGGCGGCGGAAACCGATCCGAACATCTCCGGCCCGCGCCTGTTCGAGAGCATGTGCCGCATCTTCCCGCAATTGCGGGACCGCCAGATCACCCATTCATGGATGGGCACCGTCGCCTATACCTTTGACGAGCTCGCACATACCGGCACCCATGACGGCATCCATTACGCTATGGGCTATTGCGGCTCGGGCGTCTCGATGGCCAGCTACCTCGGCATGCGCACCGGGCAAAAGGTGCTGGGCCTCGCCGAGGGCGCCACCGCCTTCGACGACCTGCCCGTGCCGACGCGCCCCCTTTACACCGGCAAGCCATGGTTCCTGCCCGCCGCCGTCGCTTGGTACCGCTGGCAGGACACCCGCCAATACCGGAGGGCCGCCCAAGCCTGACAGCCAACGCCTGACGCCAGATTTTCGCCGGTGCGCGCCGAGCCTGCGAAAGACAACAACAACCGGCAACCGCCGCCACGGCGGCATATCCAACTCTGACAGGAGGACACCAACCATGAAACGTTCACTCGCCACACCCCTTGCGGTGGCATTGCTGGCCTCGACCAGCGCCTTCGCCCAGGACAAGGAAATCACCGTCGCCTCGTGGGGCGGCTCCTATCAGGATGCGCAAAGCAAGGCGCTGTTCGAGCCCGCCTCCGAGGCGATGGGCATCTCCGTGAAACAGGAAACCTATGGCGGCATGGCCGATGTGCGCCTTCAGGTCTCGACCGGGCAGGTCACCTATGACCTCGTCGCCAGCGGCTCCGGCTCCGCCGCCCGCGCGGGCGCCGAGGGGCTGCTCGAACCGCTCGACTACGACGTGATCGACGTGTCGAACTTCTACGACACGCTCTATTCCGACTACTGCGTCGGCGGCGACGTGTTCTCGGTCGTGGCGGCATGGAACACCGACACCTATGGCGAGGACGGCCCCCAGAACTGGGCGGATTTCTTCGATACCGAGAAATTCCCCGGCACCCGCGCATATCGCAACACCGTCTCCGGCGCGCTGGAACCCGCGCTGATGGCCGATGGCGTCGCCCCCGAGGATGTCTACGAAACGCTCTCCTCCGAGGAAGGCATCGAACGCGCGCTCAACAAGATCCGCGAATTGCGCCCCAACATCGCCGTCTACTGGTCCTCGGGCGCCCAGCACGCCCAACTCATGAAGGATGGCGAGGTCGACATGACCACCGGCTGGAACGGCCGCTTCGACAACGCGGCCAAGGATGGCGGCAAGGTCGATTACACCTTCAATCAGGCGCTGCTCGACTACGACTGCTTCGCCATCCCGAAGGGCGCGCCGAACAAGGATCTGGCGATGGAATTCCTCGCCGAGATCTCGAAGGCCGAATATCAGGACGACCTGCCGAAATACATCACCTACGGCCCGACCAACAAGGCGGCCTATGACACCGGCGAGATTTCCGAGGAAGTCGCCGCGGGCCTGCCGTCCTCGCCCGAGAACGCGGCCAAGCAACTGCCGATCTCGCTCGAATGGTATGCCGAGTGGGAACAGATCGCGGCCGAGATGTATCAGGAAATGCTGACCGAATAGGTCGGGCCTCAACCACGACAAGGGCGGGCGTCATCCATGGCGCCCGCCCGTGCCAGACACCACACGCCGGGGGACCACACCTTGACCACCCAAGCCACCGAAGCCCTGCCGATCTCGATCAGCAACATCACCAAGACCTACGGGCCGGTCAACGCGCTCGACGATGTCTCTCTCGAGGTCAAAAGCGGCGAATTCCTCACCCTTCTGGGGCCCTCCGGCTCGGGCAAGACGACGCTCCTGATGGTGCTTGCGGGCTTCACCCGGCCCGATTGCGGCAGCCTGAAATTCGGCGATGACGAGGTGATCCGCAAACCGCCCCACCTGCGCGACGTGGGCATGACCTTCCAAAGCTACGCGCTTTTCCCGCACATGACCGTGGCGGGCAATGTGGGCTATCCCCTGCGCCTGCGCAAAGTGCCCAAATCCGAGATTGCCGAGCGTGTCGAAGGCGCGCTCGAAACCGTCCAGCTTGGCGGCTATGGCGACCGCCGCATCGACCAGCTTTCGGGCGGCCAGAAACAGCGCGTCGCCGTCGCCCGCGCCATCGTGTTCGAACCGCGCATCCTGCTGATGGACGAACCGCTTTCCGCCCTCGACAAGAAGCTGCGCGACCAGATGCAGATCGAACTGCGCCACCTGCATGAACAGCTTGGCATGACCACCGTCTACGTCACCCATGACCAGCGCGAGGCGCTGACCATGTCCGACCGCATCGCCGTGGTGAACCACGGCCGCATCATGCAGCTTTCCACCCCGCGCGACCTCTACGAACGGCCCGCCAACCGCTTCGTTGCCGACTTCATCGGCGAATCCACCTTCCTTGCGGTCAACCGCGCGGGCACAGACGTGCGCTATGGCGAGACGCCCCTGCGCTACAGCGGCGATGTGCCCGACACGCCCGACCTGCAACTGATGATCCGCCCCGAGCGTGTCCTCCTTTCCGACACCGGCCCGGTCGAGGGCGCCAACAACTTCCCCGCCACCGCCAGCGACGTGGTCTACCAAGGCGACAGCTTCCTCCTCCACGCCCGCCTTCAGGACGGCCAACAGATCGTCATGCGCGGCGCCGTGCGCGGCGACCGGGCCACCTCCCTTCCCGAGCCGGGTGATCAGGTCACCCTCACCATGGCGCCCGAGGACACGGTGCTCATCGACGGGCGCGAGGTCTGATCATGGCAACAACCGCCCTCCGCCCCAACGAGGCCGGCCTGCGCACCGACGGCCGGCTCGAACGGCTCCGCCTCTTCGGGCTCAGCTCACCCGCGATGCTGCTCATTCTGATCATCCTCGTCATCCCCGTGGGCTGGCTCTTCTACGTCTCCTTCATCGGCGCGAACGGGGAATTCTCGCTCGAAAACTACGAGCGGATGATCAAGCGCAAATCCTACATGCGCATCTTCATCACCACCTTTCAGGTCAGCGTGCTGACCACGGGCCTGTGCATCCTGATCGGCTATCCGCTGGCCTATTTCATGTCGCAACTGCCCAACCGGCTGGCCAATATCTGCCTGATCACCGTGCTTCTGCCATTCTGGACCTCGCTTCTGGTGCGCACCTATGCATGGCTCGTGCTCTTGCAGAAACAGGGGCTGGTGAACCAATGGGCCATGAACCTCGGCCTCTGGGATGAACCGCTCAAGATCGTCCATAATATGACCGGCACCCTGATCGGCATGGTCCATATCATGCTGCCTTTCCTGATCCTGCCGGTCTATGGCGCGATGAAGGCCATCGACCGCGATTACCTCAAGGCCGCCTCCAACCTCGGCGCCAACCCCCGCACGGCCTTCTGGACGGTGTTCTTCCCGCTCACCACGCCGGGCCTCTTCGCCGGTGCGCTGATGGTCTTCATCCTCTGCCTCGGCTTCTTCGTGACGCCTGCGGTGCTGGGCGGCGGCAAGGTCATCATGGTCTCGATGAAGATCGTCTCCAATATCGAGCTTTTCGTGAACTGGGGCGCGGCCAGCGCCATGGGCGTGGTCCTGCTGATCATGACGCTGGTGATCCTCTGGATCGCCTCCCGCTTCCTCCGCCTCGACCAGATCACGTCAGGAGGGCACTGAAATGGCCAGCTGGCTCAAATCCCCCGCCTCGGAAACGCAGGTCACCCATGGCCAGCGCCTCTGGCTCTATGTCTTCGCGGTCATCACCATGATCCTTCTGGTGCTGCCCACGCTGATCGTGATCCCGATGTCCTTCTCCGACAGCCAGTATCTCGAATTCCCGCCCGACACATGGTCGACCCGCTGGTACGACAATTTCTTCGGCTCCGAGGAATGGATGCAGGCCGCGCGCACCTCGCTTCAGACGGCGGTCCTCACCATGCTGGTCGCCACCCCCGTGGGCATCGCCGCGGCCTACGGGCTGCACACCTCCAACGTGCCCTTCGTGCGCATGGCCTTCGTGATGATGCTCACGCCCATGATGGTGCCCCTCGTGCTGGTCGCCATCGGCGCCTTCTACGCCTATGTGCAACTCAACATCCTCTACACCGTCACCGGCCTTGTGCTGGCCCATACCGTGCTGGCCCTGCCGCTGGTGGTCATCGTTTCCGGCTCCGCGCTCAAGGGCTACGACATGAGCCAGGAACAGGCCGCCCGCAGCCTCGGCGCCCCGCGCTGGATCGCGTTCTTCACCGTCACCCTGCCGCAGATCCGCTTCGCCGTGGTGACAAGCGCGCTGCTGGCCTTCCTCACCTCCTTTGACGAGGTGGTGGTGGCCATGTTCATCTCCGGCGGCGACAACCCGACGCTCACCCGCAACATGTTCAACGCGCTCCGCGACCAGATCGACCCCACCATCGCGGCCATCTCGACCCTGATGATCTTCGTCACCACCGTGATGATGATCCTCGCCCAGATCTTCGGACAGCAGAACAAGCCCTGATCCACCACCGAACCATCAGCGGGGCAGGGGGCTTCGGCCTCCCGCCCCGTCCCTCATTCAACCCCGGAGCCACCATGATCGACCTCAAGACCTTCGAAGACCTCGCCAAGCAGCCGCTCAGTGATTTCGCCGCCAAGCCCACCACCCTGACCGAAGGGCAACAGGAAGCCTCCAGCCTGCTCTGGACCTCCGCCGACGGGCGCACCAAGATCGGCGTCTGGGAATGTACACCCGGCCATTTCACCGCCGACCGCACGGCGGCGGGCGAATATTGCCACATCATCTCGGGCCGGGCCACGGTCTCGGGCCCGGACGGGCAGGGCGAGAGCCGCGATATCGGCCCCGGCGACCTGCTTATCCTGCCGCAGGGCTGGACGGGCGAATGGGTCATCCACGAACATATGCGCAAGCTCTTCGTCATCAGCGCCTCGCCGGATAGCTGAAGGGGCCTCCCCGATGTCCGAATACGACTTCATCGTCGTGGGCGCCGGTTCGGCGGGCTGCGTGCTGGCCAACCGCCTCAGCGAAAGCGGCAAGTACAGCGTCCTGCTGCTCGAAGCGGGCGGCAGCGACCTCAATTTCTGGATCTGGATGCCGATCGGCTACGGCAAGACCTTCTACCGCAAATCCGTCAACTGGATGTACCAGACCGAACCCGACCCCGGCACCGACAACCGCGTCTCCTACTGGCCGCGCGGCAAGGTGATGGGCGGCTCAAGCTCGATCAACGCCATGGTCTATGTCCGTGGCCAGCCAGAGGATTTCGACGACTGGCGCGCCTTGGGCAACCCCGGCTGGGGCTGGGACGACGTGCTGCCCTATTTCCGCAAGTCTGAGACCAACGACCGTGGCGCCGATGACTGGCGCGGCGGCGACGGGCCTTTGCATGTCTGCACGATGGACCGCGACCTCCACCCGCTCTGCGCCGATTTCATCAAGGCGGGGGAGGAGCTGCAATTCCCCCATAACCGCGATTTCAACGGGGCGCGGCAAGAGGGCGTCGGCACCTACCAGAACACCGCCCGTGACGGGATGCGCATGTCCGCCGCCCGCGCCTATATCCGCCCGGCGCGCAACCGCGGCAACCTGCGCGTCGAAACCAACGCCCACGCCACCAAACTCCTCTTCGACGGAACCCGCGCCACCGGCATCGCCTACCGCCAGCGCGGCACGCAGCATCAGGCCCGCGCCCGCCGCGAAGTCATCGTCTCCGCCGGCGCCGTCAACTCGCCGCAACTGCTCCAGCTTTCCGGCATCGGCCCCGGCGCCGACCTGCAATCCCACGGCATCGAAATGGTCCGCAACAGCCCCGGCGTCGGCCAGCACCTGCAAGACCACCTCGCCATCGACTACCTCTTCCGCTCCCGCGTCCCCACGCTCAACCAGCAGCTTGGCCCTTGGTATGGCAAGCTCTGGCACGGCGCCCGCTACATTCTCACCCGTCGCGGCCCGCTCTCGCTCGGCGTCAATCAGGCGGGCGGCTTCGTGCGCACCCGGCCGGGGCTGTCAAAACCCAACATGCAGCTTTTCTTCTCGCCGGTCAGCTACACCAAGGCCACGCCGGGCAAGCGCGCCCTGATGAACCCCGATTCCTTCCCCGGCTTCCTCCTCGGCGCCCAGCCCACGCGCCCCACCAGCCGCGGCCACATCGCCCTACGCTCGCCCGACCCGTTCGCCGCGCCGCGCATCTTCCCCAACTACCTCGCCACCGAAGACGACATGCAGGACATGCTCGACGGCTCCAAACTCATGCGCCGCTTCGCCGAAACCCCGGCCTTTACCCGGCTGATCGACAGCGAAATCGCCCCCGGCCCGCAAGTCCAGACCGACGAGGAGTTCATCGCCGATATCCGCGCCCGCGCCGGCACCGTCTTTCACCCGGTCAGCACCTGCCGCATGGGCCCCGATCCCGCCACCGACGTGGTCGACGCCCGCCTTCGCGTCCACGGCATAGAGGGCCTCCGCGTTGCCGACGCCTCGGTCTTCCCCACGCTCACCTCCGGCAACACCAACGCGCCGGTGATCATGCTGGGAGAAAAAGCCGCCGATCTGGTGCTGGCCGATCAGGCGTGAGGGCAGGGCGCACCCGCGCGGAACAAAGGGCTTCAGCCCGCCGCGCATCGACGGGCCGTCCCCCGGCACGGCGATTTGGCAATTGAAGCGCCACGCTCGAATGACGGATGTACTCGGCAGCCATAAAGCGGCAGCTACCCCCGTCGGCTCGCCGCACCACGGCCCGCCGATGCGCGGCTCCTCACCGTCAGGAGACACCGCGCGCTCTCAAACACTCCACCGCTTTGCCTAATCAGAAACCTACTGCGGCACCGAGATCGTCATGCCCGCCTGTTCCGCAACCTTCAGAACCACGCCCAGATCCGGCTCCGACGGCGTTGGCAATGTCGTCTGGTCGTCCGGAAGCGGCCTGCCAATGCCGGTAAAGAAGGCTTTGTGCATATGTCCGGGGGCGTTCAGGATGAGAAGCCGCGCCGGGCCATCGCCAATGGCCTGAAACGCATGGGTCTCGCCGTCGGGCACCGCTACGAAATCGCCCGGTCCCGCGACCCTGTCCGTTCCGCCGATATTGAAGGCAACCTGCCCGTCAAGGATGAAGAAGCCCTCCGTCTCATCGGCATGATGGTTGGGCGGCGCACCGGCCCCCACGGGCACGAGGCACTCGACGAGACAATACTTCCCGCCGGTTTCTTCCGGAAAGGCATGGAATTTCAGCAGAATATTCAAGACATCATAGGTGCGCGGTTGCGGTGCCATATCGACAATCCTTGTTTGCAGCAATATCGGATTTATGATACACATGTCTCAAAATAAGACAATAGTCTCATAAGCTGCAGCTGACGGACTCCGCAATGCCCAACACCAAAGGCCGATCCGCGCAACGCGCCCGCACGCGACAGGCCATTCTGGACGGGGCGCGCAAACTGCTATCGGAAGGCAAACCCGTAACCGTCGCCGCCGCCGCGGCTGAAACCGGCATTTCCAAGGCCACCAGCTACCGTTATTTTTCCGACGCCGACCTCCTCGTGGCAGAAGCTGTTCTGGATATCGCGGTGAAGCCTTACGACGCGGTTATCAGCGGCGCTCCGGACCTGCGCGGCAAGCTAAAGGCGATCTGCCTGTACTTCCTCGATCTCGCGCTGGAGAACGAACCCGAATTCCGGCAGTTCCTCGCGGCGTCAATGCGCGCATGGTCCGCTGAAAGCAAAGTGGCCGTGCGGGGCGGTCGCCGTGTCAGCATGTTCCACCGCGCGCTCTCGGAACATGACACCGGGATGAGTGAAGACCAGACGGAAACGCTTGTCTGCGCCCTGTCGGCGTCGACCGGAATGGAAGCCTTGATCGCGTTGATCGATGTCGCCGGCGCCTCCCCGGACCAGGCCCGGGAGGTGGTGGGCTTCATGGTCGATGCCATGCTCGACCGAACGCTCTGACATCCTGCCTCGACGGTCGGGCGGGCCTGCCGCCGGGTGTTGCGCCGCCCCCCACATCTCGCGTGTTGCGCGCGGGGCGATACATCAACCCCCGCCTTCACAGACCTCGAAACCGACGCGATACCGACGAAATACCGACGTGATACCGACGTCCAAAACCCAGCAAAACAACGCCGTTAACCAACGAATCGCCGCCTCTCAATACCGCGTCCGGAACAGCCCCCGTTTCTCGTAGACCTCCGCCGCCTCCTCCACGAGCGCGGCCAGCTCCTCCGCCCCGTACGTCTCCCGAAGCCCCTGAGCCGCCTGCAAAAGCGCCTCTTTCGACGCCGCCCGCCCGGGCCTCAGCAACTCGTAAACCTCCATCACCTCCGCCTGCGGCACCTTCGTCATCTCCGCCGCCCGCTCGAAATTCCGCCCCAGCGCCGCGCGCCCGGCCGCCTTCGATATCTCCGCCTGCTGCCTCAGCGCCTCCGCCGTGATCCGCAGGTCTTCCATCTGCAACTCACCGCTCAGAACCGCCTCGATCGTCAGCGCGTCCAGCGGCTTGCCTCGATGCCCCGTCACCCGCTCGGGGCAGGTTTCCGCCAGCGGATAATCCTGCACGCCCAGTGGTTTATCCCCCATCGGACCCCTCCGTGAAACTGATCCCGATCTCCTCGGGCGTGGCATTGTTCTCGCACATCTTCGTCTCGATCGCATAGGTCAGCGCCACCCGCGCATGAAACCTCGCCCCCAGCGCCTCACCCTGCGTGGGCACCACCACCGGCGCCGGCAACTCACCCCGCGCATAGCCCGCCGCGTTCTCTCCCAGCGCCCGGTAATGCGCCAGCGTCGTGACCGGCGCGTTCGAGAAAAGCTCGAGGTTGTTATGCGGCAGCCGGTCCTTGTGATGGATCACCGCCGTGCCTTTCGACTGGATCCCGATCCCGATCCCCGACCCCGACAACCTCGCCGCGCTCAGGCCCAGGAAGGACGTATCCGCCGTATGCCACATCCGCAAAACCCGCATCCGCCCGCCGCCCGCCTCGATCCCGTCCCGCAAGGCCCGCAGCACTGCACTCAGTGGATGCCCCGCCAGCGTTCGGAAAATCTTCGTGCCAAAACCGGGGCTTACGCCCACAACCACCTCGCCCGCATCCTCGCCGCGCACAGCCGGGCCCATCGTGCGATACTCCACCGCCCGCGCCTCGCCCGCCTCGCTCGCCGCCTCCCGCCGCAGCACCTCCTCGCGGTCCAGCACGTTGCGGATCGCCGCCAGCTCCGCCCGTCGCGCATCGCTCACGCGATAGCCGGTGCCGGGGCCGGTATAGTCGTTCGGGTCGTTGACCGCGCTGATCACATGCCCGTCGCGGATGATCGCCGAGGTCTGCAGATAATCCCCCGACACCCGCAGTTTCACGAGGAAAAGCAGGTTCTCCGCCTCCGCCCGGAACCCGCCATTGTAAAGCGAGCGGATCACGTCGATCACCGTAATCCCCTGGCTGCTGATCTTGTCGCTGATTACCGCCACGTCGCGCGGCGCAAAACTTTCCGTGTCATTCGACCCCGACGCCACCGCGACCGAGCGTTTCATCACCTCCGTCGGCTCCGCCAGCCCCAGATCCTTCAGCACATGGCTCAGCGCATCCACCGCCCGGCGCCGCAAATCCAGCGCCCCGGCATCCTCGATCGGGGTCAGGCCCCCATCGGCCTCGAAATCCCGTTGCAGAACAAGGAATTCCTCCAACTCCTCGCCATTGAAGGACGACGGGTTGAACGAATTGTCATATTTCAGGATGCTCCCGAACCCCGAACAGATCAGGTCGGACCCACCGATCAGGAACGGCAGCACCTTCGCCGCCACCCGCATCTCGGATTCCGAATGCCGCGCATCGTTGCCCGAGGCGCATTCAAGGTCCAGCCACACCGCCAGCAGGTTCTCCGCCCAGATCTCCCGCACCCCGCCCGGTATCGACGATGCCAGCGGCGCCCCGTCGATCCCGCCATTCTGCGTCCCTTGCGAGCCCATCCCGCGCTGCAAACACAGGCACCGCGCCTCCAGATAGAGAAGCGATTTCGCCTCGTGATACCCCATCAGCAATTCCGACGCCGCCCCCGAGGTACAGCGCATCTTGATGCCCCGCGACGCATAGGCAGCCGCCAGCCACGCCTTCGACCAAGGCGTATCGTCCCCGTCGACAAAGGCGCTCTCCGTGCCATAGACCGACACCGTCTCGGCATAGGAAGTGAACCCCGCCATGCCGATCTCCAGCTCTTCGGCCTCCTCGCTCGAACACTGGAACAGCGTCCCGGCCCGCCCCACGACAGAGCCCACACAACAGGCCAGCGCGTTCGACCACGAGTTGCGCGCCACCCGCATCGTCGTCTCGATCTCGTCGAACCCCAGCGCCACGGCAATCGCCGCATCCGCCGCAAGCTGCAGCGGATCGTCCTTGGCATTGGTCACATGCGCCTGATTTCCCGGCGTTTTCCGCGCCCGCATCTTGGAATAGGCAAAGGCGATTTCCATCGCATTCAACTGCGCCACCGCCTCGGCCAGCTTCGCCGGCGTCAGCCCGCGCGCCAGCCGCACCAGCTCCTCGCGCGGCACGTTCATGTCCACCAGCATCCGCGCCAACTGCTCCGACGGGATGGCCATTGCCTCTTCCGCCACGTCCTTGTCGAGGTGATGGGCGGCGATGAAGGCGTCGATCATGTCGAACTCCGCCGCCGGGATGCCATCCATCGCGGCCACCCGGCCGGCCTTCACCGTCAGGCCCGGCTTCGGATCGGCGGCCCCAGCAAAGGCCGAGAACCCGTTCTCCGGGTCCTCCACCGCGAACTGGTCAAGCCGCAGCGGCCGCGCATCCCAGTCGTCGAACCGCTTCCAGCGGTTGGCATCATAGCTGTTGCTCATGGCGCGCGGCACCTCCCTGTGCCTTAAGAAATCGTTCAGCCGGCGATTATATCCGCCTCGGACTGCCGGATCGCTTCCCAAAGCGGCGGCGGCGGCCGCTCGTCGGTGATCAGCGTCACGTTCGGCCCCCAGTCGATGATCCGCTGCAGCGACCGGAACCCGAATTTCGACGCATCGGCGAGGATCAGCGCCTCGTCCGCCGCTTCGATCATCGCAGAGTAGACCTGACCGGCATGCAGCAACGCCTCGCTCATCCCCTCTTCATCGACGCCCGAGGCGCCGGTGATGGCGATCGGCGTGCGGAACTGCTTGATGCACTTGATCGTCTCGGACCCGTAGACCAGCCCTTCGCGCGGCTCCACGATGCCGGGCAGGGACATCACCTGTATCAGCGGGTTGACCGAAAGCTCCGTCGCGATGCTGAAGGCCGGGGTCAGCACGGTCAGCTGCCGGTCGATCCCCCGCAGCGCCCGCGCGAAATGCAGCGTGGTGGCGCCGCCGCTGATGAACAGGCTGCCGGCATCGCCGATCCGCTCCAGCGCGCGCTGGGCAATCTGCTCGCGCGCCTTGGTGTGAAGCTGCAACCGCTCGGCCAGCGCCGGCTCGAACGCCTTGGTCCTGACCGCGCCGCCATAGGTGCGCTTGATCCGCCCGGTCTCGTCCAGCTCGGTCAGGTCGCGGCGCACCGTCTCGCTCGACACGCCAAGCTCGTCGGCCATCTCCGCCACCCGGATCGAGGGGTTCACCTCGAGGATGCTGAGAATCTGGTCATGTCTTTGTGTTTTCTTAGACATTTCGCGGTCGGCGCCCTGCTGATTATGCGCAATATACGGGAGTTGCCGCAAAAATCTAAGGTAAAATGCCCGAAGTCGGTCAAAAAATGTTGTGGCGCGTTAATTTCCTGCTAATCTCCGGGTGATCTGCAAAGGGGAATCGCGTGTTCAACTACGGTTACTTTTCCTTCGACTCGAAGGACGACCTCCTCAAAAAGGCCGCGGAGTACTGGAACCCCGGCAAGGTCAGCTTCTGGACAGAGGCCGGCACGCCGATGGTCATCGACCGGCGCGAGGGCTATTTCCTCTACGACATGTCCGGCAAGCGCTTGATCGACCTCCACCTCAACGGCGGCACCTACAATTTCGGCCACCGCCACCCCGAACTGGTCGAGGTGCTGAAATCCGGGCTCGATTATTTCGACATGGGCAACCACTGGTTCCCCTCCGTCGCCCGCGCGGCCTTCGCCGAGAAACTGGTAAACACCGCCCCCCACATGAAATACGCGATCTTCGGGTCGGGCGGCGCCGAGGCGGTGGAAATCGCCTTGAAAACAGCGCGTTACGCCACCAAGCGGCGCAAGATCGTCTCGATCATCAAGGGCTATCACGGACATTCCGGCCTGTCGGTCGCCACCGGCGACGAACGCTTCTCCAAGATCTTCCTGTCCGACAAGCCCGACGAGTTCATTCAGGTCCCGTTCAACGATGTCGATGCGCTTGAACAGGTGCTCAAGAACCGCGACGTGGCCGGTTTTATCGTCGAGACCATCCCCGCCACCTACGGCTTTCCCATGCCCGATGACGGCTACCTCAAGGCCTGTCAGGACCTCTGCCGCAAATACGGCACCAAGTTCATCGCCGACGAGGTTCAGACCGGCCTGATGCGGACCGGCGTCATGTGGGGCTGGCAGGGCTACGGCGTCACCCCCGACATGTTCGTCTGCGGCAAGGGGCTGGGCGGCGGCATCTACCCGATCAGCGCGTGCCTGACGACCGAGGAATGCGGCCAGTGGCTGGTCGAGGATGGCGCGGCCCATATCTCCACCTCCGGCGGCGCCGAGCTTGGCTGCCTCGTCGGCCATCACGTGATGGAAATGCTGCAACGCCCCGAGGTCGTCTCGAACGTCCATTTCGTCTCCGAGTTCTTCGCGCAAGCCATGGCCGAGATGATGGAGCGGCACAGCGACATCTTCGTCGGCGTCCGCCAGCGCGGCGTGGTGCTGGGGCTTGAATTCGACCACCCCGAGGGCGCCGTCGCCGTCTCCCGCGCGCTCTATGAAAACGGCGTCTGGGCGATCTTCTCCTCGCTCGACAAGCGGGTGCTGCAATTCAAGCCCGGCGTCGTGCTCGACGTCGACACTTGCCAGGAAATCATGGACCGCTTCGACGCCGCCATGCCCCGCGCCCGGCAACTTCTCAAGACCATGAGGCGCGCGGCATGAGTGAACACGCGACTTTCGACGCCCCCCGCCTGTCGGTTCCCGACCGTGCGCTTTCCCGCGCCCGCATGAAAGTGGGCCGCGCCGCATGGGCCGCCCGCTATTACAAGGATTTCAGCCGCGAGGCGGTGCTGGCCATCGCCGAGGCCGTCGCCCGCGCAGGCCACGACAAGGCCGCCCAATTCGCGGACGAGGCGGTCTCGGAAACCGGCTTCGGCGTGGTCGAACACAAGACCATCAAGAACAAGCTCTGCACCCACGAGCTGCTCGACTTCTACCGCGATCTCGACCTCGTCACCCCCCGCGTGGACGAGGCCGCCAAGATCATCGAACTGCCCAAATCGGCGGGCGTGGTCTTTGCATTGGCCCCGGCCACCAACCCGGTCGCAACCGTGTATTACAAGGCGATGCTGGCCATCCTCAGCCGCAACGCCATCGTCCTCAGCCCGCACCCGGCGGCCAAGAAAGTCTCCGCCGCCGCCGCCCAGCATCTGGCGCAGGCCGCCGAGGCCGCAGGCGCCCCCGCGGGCCTCATCCAATGCGTCGAGGACCCCTCGATCCCGCTGGTGCAGGACATCATGAGTTCCGACCGGATCAACGTCATCCTCGCCACCGGCGGCACCGCGATGGTGCGCGCGGCCTATTCCTCGGGCAACCCGGCGATGGGCGTGGGGCCGGGCAACGCGGTCGCCTATATCGACCCCTCCGCCAAGGTCGACGCCGCCGCCCGCTGCCTTGTTGAAAGCAAGGCGTTCGACAATTCCGTGCTCTGCACCAATGAAAGCGTGGCGCTCACGCTCGAGTCCAGCCGTGGCAACATGGAACGCGCCCTGCGCTCTGCCGGGGCGCATGTCTGCAACGAGGCCGACACCGACCGCCTGCGCGATTATCTCTTTACCGACAAGGGCTTCAACATCGAGGCCGTCGGCAAAAGCGCCACCTGGATCGCCGAGCGTGCGGGCCTGCGGGTCAACCCCTCCACCAAGGTTCTGATCCCTGTCGTCGCCACCCCGGGGCAGGATGACCTGCTCTTCCGCGAAAAGCTCTGCCCGGTGCTGACCCTAACGGCGGCCACCGATTTCCAGCAGGCGCTGACCTTCGCCAAGCACACCGCGCGGCGCGGGGCAGGGCACTCCGCCGCCTTCCACGGCGAGGATGGCGAGCGCCTCGTGGCCTTCTCCCAAGGCGTGCCGGTCTACCGCGTCGTGGTCAACGCCCCCTGTTCGCAGGGAGCTGCGGGCTTCGCCACCCACCTGCCGCCCTCCTTCACCATCGGCACCGGGTTCGCCGGGCGCTCCTCCATCGGCGAAAACCTCGGGCCGCAGCATCTCGTGCAATGGACCCGCATCGCCTATGCCAAGGACCTGCCCGCCAACCTTGCCGGGATCGACCTTTCCGCCGTCTCCTCGGGCCGCGCGGCGCCGAAACCCGCCGCACCGCCGCCTGAACCCACACAATCCTCCGGCGATGTCAGCCGCGACGAACTCCGCCGCCTGATCCTCGAAGAACTCCGCAGCCTGAAGGGGGGCGAGGCATGACCGAACTCCGCGCCTCGATCTTCATCGACCAGCTTCAGCCGCAGACGCTGGCCTATATCTCCACATGGATGCGCGGCACCCTGCCGCGCCTGCGCATGGCCGCCCAGATCGTGGAAATCGCGCCCGGCCTCGATGTCGAGGCGCTGACCGACACCGTCCTCAAAAGCGCCGATGTCCATGCGGGCCTTCTGGTGGTGGAACGCCAGTTCGGCACGCTGCAATTCCACTCCCGCTCCACGGCGGAAGTCCATTCCGGCGCCGCCGCCATTCTCGAGGCGCTGGGCAAGACCGCCAATGACGTGGCCCCGCCCAAGATCCTCGCCTCCAAGCTCGTCACCAATGTCGATGACCAGCATGCGTTCCTGATGAACCGCAACAAGCTGGGCTCGATGGTGCTGGGCGGCGACAGCATCTACCTGCTCGAATGCCAGTCGGCGGCCTATGCCATCCTCGCCTGCAACGAGGCCGAGAAAGAGGCGGACGTCAAGCTGATCGACATGCGGATGATCGGCGCCAACGGGCGGCTCTACCTGGCCGGAACCGAGGCCGATGTGCGCAACGCCAGAAACGCGGCCGAAGGCGCGTTACGTGATGCAGGAGCGTCGTGATGTCAGCCCTCCGGGACGAAATTCGCGCCATCCTGCGCGAGGAAATCGCTGCGCTGCGCTCCGAGGCGGGCCACGCCGCGCCGTCCTCGGAACAGGTGCGCATCACCTCGGGCGCCGACCTCACGCGCTTTGCCCAAGACCTGCTGCACCGCGCCTCCGAGCCGGGCTTTGCCGAGCGTGTGGCCCGCGGCGATCTGGTCTTCGAACTCACTACACCCGCCCCGACGCCCTCGGCCCCCTCCATGCCGATGGTCACCGGCCCCGCCCGCAAGGCCCCGGAACGGCTGGAAAAATCGCTGATCACCGAACGCGACATCAACGCGCTCGCCCCCTCCGCCCGCAGCCTGCGCATCGGGCCCAAAAGCCGGCTCACGCCGCTGGCGCGGGACGAGGCACGCCGCCGTGGCATACGGATCGAAAGGGATAAGACATGATACAAGGCCGTGTCACAGGAAAGGTCTGGTCGACCCGCCGCGTGCCCTCGCTGCCGCGCGGTGCGCTGCTCGAGGTTCAGACCGAGGGCGGCGGCAAGCTGATCGCCTTCGACCCGCTGGGCTGCGACACGGGCGAGACCGTGCTCGTCACCCAAGGCTCGGTCGCCGCCGGCTACTTTCAGGGGCAAACCGTGCCCGTGGACGCGCTGATCATCGGCTCCATCGACGAAACCAAATAACAGTCAACCATGAAGGAACACACCCATGGCTAATCTTGCAATCGGAATGATCGAAACCAAAGGCTACGTGCCCGCGCTTTCCGCGGCCGACGCCATGGTCAAGGCGGCGAACGTGGAAATCGTGGCCCGCAACGAGGTGGGCGGCGGGCTCGTCTCGGTCGTCGTCAAGGGCGACGTCGGCGCCGTCAAGGCCGCCACCGAAGCGGGCGCCGAAGCCGCCAGCCAGGTTGGCGAAGTGACCGCGGTGCATGTCATCCCGCGCCCGCATGCCGATCTCGGCAAGCATTTCTCGGCCGCGGCCGTCTCGAAGTAACCACGCACCACCGCAGGGGGCCGGACCGGATCATGACAGAGCTTCGCGTATATCTTCCGATCGAAGATCTGCAGCCGCAATTCGCGGCCTATCTCTCCTCCCCCCTGCGGGCGCGGGCCTACCCGCCCTTCCGCGGGCAGAACTCGCTGATCATCGAGGTTGCCCCGGCGCTCAGCATCCACCGCATCGCCGACCTTGCCCTCAAGGTGGCTCCGGACATGGAGCCGGGCATCCTGTTCACCGAGCGCCAGTTCGGCCTGCTGGAACTCCATGCCGACGAGATGAAAGACCTCGACGCCGCCGGCAAGGCGATCCTGAAGGGCATCGGCGCCAAGGCCACCGATCAGCTTGCGCCCAAGGTCCTCTACCACGATATCATCGAGGATCTCTCCGACCAGCACGCCATCATTCTCAACCGCTCGCGCGACGGCTCGATCCTCGTGCCGGGCGTGGCGCTGCTGATTTACGAGATGACACCGGCGCTGTTCGCCTGCGTCGCCGCCAACGAGGCCGAGAAGGCCGCGCCCAATGCGGTGATCAACGATGTTCAAATGATGGGCGCCACGGGGCGAATTTTCATGTCCGGCACCCTCGAAGACATGCAAACTGCTAGAGATAAGATCACTCAGACGCTAGAAAAAATAAAAGGCCGCTCCGCCTGAACGGGGCGCAAAAACCAAACCAACCAACCGGAGGTAACTAAAATGACCAACAGATTTTCCAGAAGACAATTCGTCGGCCGTTCCGCCGCGCTTGCAGGTCTCGCCGCCGCGGGGCCGCTGAGCCCCGCCTTCGCGGCCCGCAGCGACCGGATGAACATCCTGTGCTGGGAAGGCTACAACTCGGACGAGGTGCTCGGCCCGTTCCGCGAGGCGCATCCCGATGCCACCATTCGCGCCGAAAGCGGCACCTCCGACCCGGACATGATCAACAAGCTCCGCGCCGGGGAAACCTCGGTCTGGGACCTGATCAACGTCAACCAGCCTTGGGCGCGCGACCGGCTTTACCCCGAGGGGCTGATCAAGCCGCTCGATAAGGACCGCTTCCTGCCGTATTTCGACAAGATGCTGCCCTCCTTCAAGAACCCGCCTTACGAGCTGTCCTTCGCCGAAGATGGCGAGCTGATCGGCATGCCCCAGCGCTACGGCCCGTTCAGCTTCGTGGTGAACACCGACGTCATCAGCCGGGAAACCGCCGAGGATCAGGGCTGGAACCTGTTCCTCGACCCGGAAATGCAGGGCCGCTACGGCGTTCTGACCTACGATAACTGGAACGTCATGCACATGTGCCTGACCGCCGGGCTGAACCCGTTCGAGCCGATCGAGGGCGAGGATGTCGAGAAGTTCCGCGAAACCGCCAAGACGATCTTCGGCGGCGCCAAGCTGATGACCGACGATCTGGTGGCGATGAACACCGCGCTCATCAACGGCGAGATCGACGCCTACTTCACCGGCGGCACCTACACCGCATCGCCCGCGCGCTATGACGGGGCCACCAACGTGCGGGCCATCACGCCCCGCTCGGGCCCGGTCGACGGCAAGGGCGGCGTGGTCTGGATCGAGCTGACCTCGGTGGTCAACAACCCCGATCCCAGCGACCTCGCGCAGGACTTCCTCGAATTCGTGCAGCAGCCGGAAATCTCCAAGGCCGTGGCCTTTACCGAGGGCACCTACAACCCGGTCAGCCAGATGGGCGACGAGGCGGTGATGGCGCTGTTCGACGAGGAGGAGCTGGACGCGATCCAGATGGACACCCTCGCCGAGGAGATGGAGCGCTCGCTCGACTATCAGGTGGTCGCCTCCTACGACACGCTGATCGACATCTACACCCAGGAACGTCGGTCGTAATCCGGCCGGTCCCGGCGCCCATGGCGCCGGGGCCATCCGCCAGAATTTCCAGTTTCCAAGGGTCAAGCATGGATTCCTCGCCATTCCTGCGCCTGCGCGGCGTCGTGAAATCATTCGGAACGTTTACCGCACTCGACAATATCGACCTCGATATCAACGAGGGCGAATTCTTCACGATCGTCGGCCCCTCGGGCAGCGGCAAGTCGACCCTCATCCGCTTGCTGGTGGGCATGGATGACCTGACCTCGGGCGAAATCCGCCTGCGGGACAAGCGCATCGACGACACGCCCGCCAACCTGCGGCCCACCTGCATGGTGTTCCAGTCGCTGGCACTCTTCCCCCACATGACCGTGGGCCAGAATATCGAGTTTCCGCTCAAGCTCCGCAAGGAAGCGCCCGAGAGCCGCAAGGCCAAGGCGCTCGAACTGCTCGACCTGCTGCGCCTGCCGCAAAGCTATTACGACAAGCGCATCTCGCAATGCTCCGGCGGCGAGAAGCAGCGCGTGGCGCTGGCCCGCGCGCTGGCCTTCGACCCCGAGATCCTGTTCTTCGACGAACCCCTCTCGGCGCTCGACTACCGCCTGCGCAAGACGCTCGAGAAAGAGCTCAAAGACCTCCACGCCCGCACCGGCAAGACCTTCGTCTACATCACCCACTCGCTGGAAGAGGCGATGGTCATGTCCGACCGCATCGCCATCATGAAGCAGGGCAAGATCGAACAGATTTCCGAGGCCGACGAGATCTACGGCGCCCCGGTCAGCCGCTTCGTGGCCGAGTTCATGGGCGAGGTGAACCTCTTCCCCGTAAGCACCGGCACCGACGGCACCGTCTCCAGCGATGTGCTCACCGTCCGGCCCGGCGCGACGCTGGCCAAGGCGCAATCCGGCGCCGCCGGCCTGCTGATGGTGCGCCCCGAATACGTCCGTTTCGCCGATGACGGCGACAGCCACGACTTCACCCTCACCGGCACGCTGCACGGCGAATACGCGCTGGGCTCCCGCATCCAGTACGAGATCGAGACCTCCGCCGGCATGGTCACCGTCGAAAAGCTGCGCGAGGACCGCCGCGCCATTGCCGAGGGCGAACAACTCACCGTCGGCTTCAACACCCCCAACACCCATTTCATCGACGAGGCCGCATGAAGACCCTCGATCGCAGACTGGGGCTGCTCTCGGCCCTCCCGGTGACCCTGCTGATGGTGCTGGCCTTCCTCGCACCGCTGGTGGTGGTGGCGCTCTTCTCGATCATGCCGCCCAAGGTCTTCTCGCTGGCCAACACGCCCGATTTCACGGCCTACGCGGTGTTCTTCGAACAGGGCTATTACAAGTCGCTCCTCTGGTCGCTGGGCATGGCGCTGGCCTCCACCGTGATCCTGCTGATCGTCTGCTGGCCGCTCGCCTATGCCATGGCCAAGATCTTCAAGCGTTTCACGCTCGTCCTGACCATTGCCATCGTCATGAGCCTGTTCGTCTCGGAAAACATCCGCCTCTTCGGCTGGGTGCTGACCCTCATGAAAGGCGGCCTGATCGAGGGGCATTTCCGTGCGCTGACGGGCATCGGCTTCGACAGCCCGCTCTACGGCGTGCCGATCATCGTCTTCGGGCTGGTCTACGTCTACCTGCCCTTCATGCTCTTCCCGCTGGCACAGGGCATTTCCATGGTCCCCGACGACACGCGCCAAGCCGCCTATGACCTCGGCGCCACCCGCTGGCAGGTGCTCTGGCAGATCGAGATCCCGCTCGCCGCACCCGGTATCGTCGTGGGCTCGCTGCTCAGCTTCGTGCTGGCGGCCGGCGCGCTGGCGGAATCCAAGATCCTCGGCGGGCAGGCGGTCATCGCCATCGCCGACGACATCGAAACCGCCTTCACCTTCGGCCAGAACTGGCCGCTCGGCTCGGCGCTCTCGATGATCCTGATCGTCATCATCGGCACGCTGGCGCTGTTCGGCGTCTCCAAGGTCGACCTCGATGCCATCATGGGAAGGAAACGCTGATGAATCCCAGCCGCCTGACCCGGAACGTCCTGTTCATCTACGGCCTGCTGATGATCGCCTTCCTCTACCTGCCGCTCGTGTCGGTGGGCTTCGCCTCGGTCTCGCGGGCGCGCTACCTCACCTTCCCGATCAAGCGCTACTCGACGAAATGGTACGGCGAGGCGCTGGAAAGCAGCACGGTCAGCGAACTGCTGATAACCTCGCTTTCCGTGGCGGTGCTGGTCACGGTCATCGCGCTGGTCTTTGCCTTCTTCGGCGCTCTGGCCTTCGCCCGCTATCAATGGCGCTTTCGCACCACCTTCCAGAAGCTCATCCTGCTGCCCATCTTCTTCCCCCAGACCGTTCTGGGGCTGGCGCTGTTGATGTGGTTCAACTCGCTGGGCATCATCCCGACATGGAAAACCGCCGTCGTCGCCCACCTCGTCTGGATCACGCCCATCGCCACGCTGATCGTCGCCATCCGCGCCTACAGCTTCGACCCCGCGCTTGAGGAGGCCGCCCGCGACATGGGCGCCGGCACCTTCACCGTCCTGCGCGAGATCACCCTGCCGCTCCTGATGCCCGGCATCGTCTCGGCGGGGCTTTTCGCCTTCCTGCTCAGCTGGGGCAACTTCCCGCTTTCGCTCTTCACCACGGGGGCCGACTCGACCCTGCCGGAATGGCTCTATGCCAAGATGGTCTCGGGCTACTCGCCCTTGGTGCCCACGCTTGGCATCATGTCGGTCGTCGGCTCCTTCCTGCTGATCCTCTTCGCCTTCGCGGTGGTCTGGCTGATGCGGGCGAACAAAGAGGCCAGAACGGCCCAGGACTAAAAAACCAAAGAACACACCAACACGGAGGAAAAACCATGCTTACGTCACTCAAGGGCAAAAGCGTCATCGTCACCGGCGGCTCCAAGGGCATCGGCCGCGGCATCGCCACGGTCTTCGCCCGCCAAGGCGCCAAGGTCACCCTCGCCGCCCGCAACGAGGCCGACCTGAAGAAAGCCGCCAGCGAGATCGAGGGCGAGGTCCGCACCGAGGTCTGCGACGTCTCCGACTGGAATTCGGTCAAGACAATGATCGACAGCACCGCCGAGGCCCAAGGCGGCCTGCACGTGCTCTGCGCCAATGCCGGCGCCTTCCCGCAGACCAAGATGGTCGACATGGACCCCTCCGAATGGGATCAGGTGATGGCCACCAACCTGCGCTCCTCCTTCCTCTGCGTGAAGGCCGCGATCCCGCATTTCGAGAAGGCCGGCAAGGGCCGCGTCGTCCTCACCTCCTCGATCACCGGCCCGCATACGGGCTTCCCCGGCTGGTCGCATTACGGCGCCTCGAAATCCGGTCAGCTGGGCTTCATCAAGACCGCCGCGATGGAACTGTCGCGCTACAACACCACGATCAACGCCGTCATGCCCGGCAACATCTACACCGAAGGGCTTCAGGATCTGGGGGAAGACTACCTTGCCACCATGGCCGCCTCGATCCCGCTCAAGCGTCTGGGCGACGTGGAAGATATCGGCAACGCCGCCCTGTTCTTCGCCTCCGACGAGGCCGGCTACATCACCGGCCAGCAGATCGTCATCGACGGCGGCCAGATCCTGCCCGAGTCCCTCGAGGCGATGGAAGAAATCTGAACGCCAAGACAGCCGAAGGAGGATCGCGATGTCAGGATCGGACATGCCGCTGGAGGAGTTGCTGCGCCATCTCGAAAAACTGGCGCAGGAGTCGCTGTCGCTGTGGGACGTCCCCGAGGGTGCCACGGCGCGGCTGATCAACGTCTCCGAAAACGCGACCTACCTCGTGGAAGCGCCGGGCGGATACAAATCCGTCCTGCGCATCCACCGCGAGAACTACCATTCCCACCGCGCCATCGAATGCGAACTGGCATGGCTCGAGGCGCTCGACCGCGAAGGGGTGGTCACGACGCCGGGCTATTACGTGGGCAAGAACGGCGACCCGATCCAGCAGGGGCGCACCGAAGGGCTGGCCGACCCGCGCTACATGGTGCTCTTCCACTTCGTCGAAGGCTCGGAACCCGATGAAAGCGGCGACATGACCGACGGGTTCGAGGAGCTGGGCACCATCGCCGCGCGCTGCCACGACCATGTGCTAAGCTGGCAGAAGCCCGAAGGCTTCGAGCGGCTCACATGGGATGCCTCCGCCGTCTTCGGGCCCAATGCCACATGGGGCGACTGGCGCGACGCGCCCGAGGTCACGCCCGAGGTGGCCGAGGTGCTCGAAAAGGTGCAGCAGACCATCTGCGACCGGCTCGACGCCTTCGGCAAGGCCCCCGACCGCTTCAACCTGATCCATGCCGACATGCGGCTCGCCAACCTGCTGGTCGATGCCAACGGCACCCGGCTCATCGACTTCGACGATTGCGGCTGGGGCTGGTTTCTCTACGATTTCGCCGCCGCCATCAGCTTCATCGAGGACGACCCCCGCATCCCCGCCATGCGCGAGGCGTGGGTGCGCGGCTACCGCTCCGTCCGCGACATGAGCGCCGAGGCAGAGGCCGAGATCGACACCTTCATCATGCTTCGCCGCATGGCCCTTCTGGCATGGATCGGCAGCCATATCGAGGCGCCCGAACCACAGGAACTCGCCCCCGGCTTCGCCGCCACGACAGCGCGGCTTGGGCAGGCCTATATGGACAAGATCGGCGCGTAACCAACCGGGAAAGGGCCCCAGATGAGCGACTGGAACTGGAAAATCGCCTTCCGCAGCTTCTACTACGAAACCGCGGAGGAACCGGACGACATCACGCTCGACCCGGCCAGCACCGCGCTTCTGGTGATCGACATCCAGAACACCTATTTGGAACCGCCCGAGGACGACGCCGAGGCACGCCGCTGGCAGCCCTTCTTCGACCGGATGAACAACATCGTCATCCCCAACAACGCGCGTCTGATCGACTGGGCGCGCTCCGAAGGGCTCGAGGTCATGTTCGCCCGCATCGCCTGCCAGACACAGGATGGCCGCGACCGCTCGCTCAGCCAGAAGAAGCCGGGCTTCAACTACCTCCTCCTGCCGAAAGACCGCGACGACAGCCAGCTCGTCGATGCGCTGGCGCCCAAGGGCGACGAGATCGTCGTCACCAAGACCACCGACAGCGCGCTCACCGGCACCAACCTGCGGCTGATGCTCCACAATATCGGCATCCGCCACGTCATCGTCGCCGGCATCTTCACCGACCAATGCGTGAGTTCCACCGTCCGCTCGCTCGCCGATGAAAGCTTCGAGGTTCTGGTGGTCCATGACGCCTGCGCGGCGGCCACGGATGAGCTGCACGAACGCGAGCTTGAGATCATCAACATGATCTACTGTCACGTCGTGGCGATGGACGACCTGCCCGGCTTCCTCGCCTGAGGCCTACTGCACCGTCGCCCGAATGACGACCTCTCCCGTCGCCCCGGCGGGCAGGGCGGCTTCGGCAAGGCTGACAAGACACCGCCCCTGTCCACAGCTCTGCCCCGCGTTCGGCGTGGTCAGGCCGTAGCCCGGCCCGCCGGATTCGAACCCCGATATCCGGGCGGCGCGAAAGACGAGGTTCTCGTCCAGCTCATCCGACAGCGTCAGGTCATCCGCCAGCCCCCCTCCGGTATTCGTCACCCGGATGCGATACTCGATACAGGCGCCGGGAATGGCCGCCTCCGCCGCTCCCTCCGCCGGGGCACCGAAATCACCGCACGCCTGCGGCGTCTCCGAGATCACCTCCTGGGTCTTGGTCGCCTCCAGATTGGCGGCCAGCGCCACGCAGAAATCGATATCCGACAGCGCGATCGCCTGTGTCTGCGGGTTGGGGGAGGGGGCGTAGAGCCCGTTCGTGTATTCCAGCCGCACCGACGTCACCGGCGCACCGAACCGCACCATCACATTGCCCGCATCCGACCCGGCATTCGCATTCTCCCCGTAGCCCACAACCTGGTTCGCGGCGAGCGGCGAGCCGAGGTAGACCGTCGCCCGCGACGAGGTGTTCTGCCCCGCCGGGATATGCGGCGAGCGCAGCGTGGGCATCACCGTGCCGCCATCCTCCGTCACGCCGGTGATGGTAACACCGTCGCGAAACCCCCGCTGAAAAAGAAAGTTGGGCAGGAAATCCACGTCGAAGATGTCGAAGGCCAGCCCATCCACCGGCACCGCGAAATCGAACCGCACGGTGACCGACTGGTTGTTGCTGCCGAAATCGGCCTGCATCGCCAGCGCGTCATACCCGCCGCCCCGGCCGCCGGTGAACTCGGAACTCACCACCGGATAGCCGCTTTCCAGCCGGTTGGTCGCCCCGGTGAAGCTGACCTCGACCGGCTCGGTCATCCCTTCGCCCGGCGCCTCCACCCGGTCCGCCTGAACCGTGCCCGACAGACTGCCACGGTCCCATCCCGCATCCGACCAGTCCACCCGCAGCGCCTCGCCAGCACCGCAAGCCTGTGCGTGCGCCGTGGCGGGCAGGGCGAGCCCGACCAGCACGGCCAGCCCCTTGACCGCCTCAGAAAATCTCATTGAAATTCTCCTGGTCGATCTTGAACCGGAACTGCACGAATGCCCCCTCGTTGGTATATCCGTTCTCGCTGAAATCCTCGTCGCGGAAGCCGGTGAAATTGTACCCGATTGACAGCCAGCCATTCTTGAACGGCGTCAGCCCCACCGAAACCCCGGCCGAGAAATCGGTGGCCTCGCTCTCCGCCGACCACAGCGCCGCGCCATGCACGCCGATATCGAACTTCTCGTTCAGGTCATGCCGGTACTCGCCCCCCACCAGCATCAGGAAATCCGTCACCGTCTCGCCGTCGAAGGACTGCTCGATATATTTCAGCCCGTGCCGGGCGGTCACCTCGTTCCGGTCGTCAAGCTCCTCGGTGTAAAGCAGGGAATTGACCACCCGCGTCTCGTCGACGATCTCGTCACGCTCGCGGATCACCTCGAACTGTTCCAGCACAATGATCGGCCGATCATCCGGCCGCCAGGCCGAGCTGAAGCGGATTTCGTGATCCAGCTCACGCGTGCCATCCTCCCGCACCGCGCGAAAGAAATTCGCATAGGCCCCGATCGACAGGTTCGCGGTCAGCGGCGTCGTGGCCCGCGCCTGAAGGCGGAAATGGTCGTTCTCGTCGGTATGGCCCAATTCGGTATCGACCGAGCCCTTCCACGCCTCCGTCACCCGCTCGATGCCCGCGCGATACACCACGAACCCCTCCGACAATCGCGGATTGGTCAACCCCGCCCGCTGCAACGGTCCGCTGTCCTCGAGGTTCCCGGCCAGCGAATCCTGCGCCTCGACCCCCAGATAGGCGGTCGTGTAGTCGGTCATGTCCAGATCCTGCCGAAGGCCCACATGCCCCACCGTCTGCATGTTCCTCCGGGTCACGGCATTGACCAGCCCGCCCGTCAGCACCGCGCCCTCCCAGACCTCGTAATCCGCCCCCGCCGACAGGATATCCACCCGGAAATCCCGCCCTAGCGCCACCTCGTTCGTGCCCCACAGCGTCAGCCTGTCCGACACGTCATATTGCAGGGTCAGCGTGCCCCGGTCCGGCTCGGCCAGCCCGCCTTCCTCCCACAGGCTCGCCTCCTGTCCCACGGCCATGCGAAACCGCCCGTCCTCGCTTTCATAGGTCGCCCGTCCAACGGCCTTCAGCACCCGCCCGTCGGGCGCGCCGGGCGCGTTCCGCCGCTCGGCAAAGCGCAGCCCGATGCCCCGCGTCCGCCGGTTCTCTTCGCGCAGCACCAGCCCCTCGGCCAGCGTCAGCGTCTCGCGCGTGTCGACATTGTGCTCGCTCCGCGCGCTCGCCTCGAAGCGCAGGATGTCGGTCTGCGTCTCGCCATCCTCGTCAACCTCGCTCCGGTCGGCCAGAACCACGCTCGCGGTCAGCCCGGCGCTGTTGATCGTCTGCGGCCCCTCGACGATATTCTCGATCCCGAAGCCCGTGCTCTCGGTCCGAACATAGGCATCGACCACGCTCGCCCCGTCATCATAGCGCAGCGTGATCTCGGCGGCATGGGCCTCCCGCCCGGCCTCCAGCACGTTCGACGCCTCCTGCTGCGACATCGCCACCTCGGCCCCGAAGGTCAGCGTATCGCTCACCCGGTATTCCGCATCGACCCCCAACAGGCGCCCCGCGCCGTCGGTGTCGGCGATATCGTCCTCGTGGACGAGGGTCCGCCCGCAGCCGGTCATTCACCCGCACATCGTACCGCCCGCCAAGGATGAATCCGCTCCTCCGGTCGGTCTCGGTCTCGTAGGTCACGACGATGGTGTTGGGGTCCAACTCGGGCGTGCGCGACAGGATCGGCACGGAAAAGAAAATCCGCCCGTCCACATAGTCGATCGTGTAATCCGACCCCCGGCGCAGCTCGACCCGGTTGATCACCCGCGACGGATCATTCCGTGCCGTGGTCTCGATCACGATGGTTTCCGAATTCGGCAGGATATCCGACCGGCGCAGGTCGAACGGCCCCGACGTGCCGTCGGCCGCGAACCGGTCCTCGGCAAAGCCGAGGCTGGTCTCGGCGGCAAACAGCGTCAGCCGCTGCCGCTCATTCTCGAAGATCGCTCGCCCGCCGGTCAGCCGCCTTGTATACTCGGCCAGCCGGTCACTGCCGATGCCGGTGTCGAAATCGCCATAGAGCAGGTCGATCCCCTCGCGTTGAAGGCGGAAATACAACGGGCTCCGGCTGCTCGCGGCATCGCCCTCGCGGCTCTCGTCACCATAGACGATGTAGTCGCGGTCGGGGTCCTCGGCGAAGAAATCCCGCTCGTCAGGATCGATGGCGCTGTCGTATCGCAGCGTCAGAAGCCAGTCGTCCCTGACCACCCCCTCGGCATAGATCGCCGCCCGCCCGTCGATGGCCACGTCGCCGAAGGAAAGAATGCGCCGGTCGCCGGGATCGGCCATGGCGTCGGCCACCCTCTCCCCGGCCAGGGTGCCCTCGGCCAGCCCCACCACCGTCCACGGCCGCTCCGCCGCCGAGATGCGCGCGGTGGCCACGGGCCGCTCGTCGACCCCCTCGATGGCGAACCTCGCCAGCCCCGAGCGCCGGCTGGGCGCCAGCCGCATCCGGAAATACCCGTCCGCATCGACCGTGGCGGTGGTGCGCTGCATCGGCTCGGCCCCCTCCCGCGCGTCATGCATCCGCTCGTCGGCGGCAAAGGCGAAGGGGCGGGCCACCGACACCGTGACGATGGCACCGGGATGGAGCGGCGTGCCTTCCGCATCCGTCGCCCGGAACACGATCCGTGGGCGGCTGCGCCCATCGGTCGTCAGGTCCGACATCTCCTCGACCACCTCCAGCCCGGCGGGCGTGTCGGCAAAGCGGATGCGCCGGGTTTCCTCCTTCACCACGTTGCCGTTGGCATCCCTCAGCACCAGCCGCAGCCGGTTGATCCCGCCCTGCAACTCGGCCCCGCGCCAGATTTCGAGAAAGCTTTCGCCATCCGCCCCGGCAATCGCCGGGCGCCGGTACAGTTCCGGCACCGGCTCGCCGTTGAGGATCAGCTCCGTCCGCTGGCCCTTGCCCCGCACGATCGCCGCCGACAGGCTGCGCGTCGGCGGCAGGTGATTGTCCGGCGGATAGGCGATCCCCGTCCGGCGCGGCGCCGCGTCAAGCCAGTCCGCGTCATAGGCCTCGATCCCCGGCGGCATCTCGATCTCGGGCTCCGGCGCCTCCGCCACCCCGGTCTCGCGAATATGGAACCGCACATTGCGCACGAACCCTTCCCCTGTCTCCACGAAGATCGACTCCGCCGACCCCGCCCGCCGCGTGTTGTTGCGGCACAGGACAGGCTCGTACCCGCGCGGCAGGGTCAGCGGATCGACGGCCAGAACATGCGTCCCCTGCACGATCCCCCGAAAGGTGAACCGCCCCCGCGCATCCGTCTCTGCAAACCGCCCGTTGGCCAGCATCACCCGGATGCCCGACAGGTCACGCTCCGCCCGGCGTGGCGGGCCACAGCCCACCTGCACCTGCCCCAGCACGGCGCTTTCATCGCGCTCGAAGGCCGGCACGATCTCAAGCCGGTGGCCGGCGGAAAGCGTCGCGAAATCCTCTCCCGAGGCGGTGGTGCGCGAGGTCAGCACCCCCCGGTCGGGCGCGGCCGGCGTGACCCGCGCAAGATAGCTGACGCGCCGCCGCTCGCCCTGCAAGATCGTCAGGTCCTCGATGAAAAGCCCGCGCCCGTCCGCCGTCATGTCCAGCCGGCCCGGCGCTCGCTGTCCGTCGATCCGGAACGAGCCGCGCACATAGTTCAACCCCTGCGGCAGCCGGTCTTCCAGATCGACCTCCGTATCGCCCGGCACCGACGCCCCGACCGTGACGGTGAAGCGCAACGCCTCGCCCGCCTCGGCCTCGTCGGTCGAGCCCGTCCGCGTCAGGTCGAGCATCGCACCGCCATCGAGCGGAATGTCGTAGAGCAGCGTCTGACCCGGCGCGATCTCGAACGGCTCCAGATAGGACGCCCCCTCCACCAGCGCGTCGGGGTTGATCGTATTCCCGATCTGCCCGGGCGTCAGCCGGCTGGGCGCCACGTAGCCCTCGGGCGGTTCGAGAACGAACAGGTATCGGCCCGGCTCGACATAGGGAAACCGGTAGCCGCCCGGCGGGAAATCATAGCTATGCCCCGACGCGTCGCTGGGCCGTCCGCCGCTGGTGACGGTCGACGGGAAGGGCGAGACCAGATCCTCGCCATAGACATCCGCCACCGCCCCGGTATCGGCGTTGACGATGGTGATCCGCGCACCGTCGAGCGGCGTGCCGCTGCGGCTGTCGAACACCCGCCCGGTGGGCGAGACCGGCCCGACCGTGACACTGTTCTCGAACCGGCGCTCGGGGAACCGCTGGTTGGTGGCGCGGGCGATGACACGCGAGTTTTGCCGCGTGGCCAGCCGCCCGTCCGCCTCGCGCCCGATGTCGGGACAGGCGCACAGGCCCCCGGCAAACAGCCCGGTATTCTCGCCGGTTTCATAGATGCGCAGCAATTCCGTGTCGCCGGTCACCGAATCCTGCACTTCCAGCAGGGCGGTATCGCGCCGGCCCCGGTTGGTATTGGCCAGCGGGTCGTCCAACACGAAGAACACCTGCTCCCCGGCCCGGACCCGCGCTGTTCGCGATAGCTTGTTGCGCGGGATGTTCGCCGTCGTTCCCGGCGCGGCGGCGGCATCCGGCACCGGCTGGAACGGGCCATCGGCACGGGCGGTCGTGCTGAACTCCGGCACCGGGATGTCCAGCTCGACGGCGTCTGCCTCGGCGCTCGAGATGCGATAGGCCGACAACTCCCCCGGCAGGTCGGGCGCGACCACCGTGATCGTGCTTTCCGCCTCGATCGGGGGGATGTCGCCCGTGCCGAACTCGATCACCGCCCGGTTGGTGATCTCGCCACCGCTCGGGGTCTGTTCAGGCGTCTGTGCCTGCGGTGCGCCCGCAAGCATCAGAAGGGCCGTTGCCGCTATCCGGAACGGTGCACGACATCTCGGCATATCAATCCACGGTGGCGCGTATCCGCACGACCGCCGAGTTGCCCGGCGCAAGCGTGGCCACCGCCCCGCTGATCATCGCCCCCTCGACGTTGAGCTCGTCGAACCCGTTATTGGCCGCGACGCTGTCGAACGTGACCCCCTCGGGCAGGGTGTCGTTGAACTGAAGGAAGGTCGCCGGGCTGCTGGCCTCGGGCGCGTTGCTCAGCGTGATGGTGTACTCGATGCAGGCGCCGGGAATAAATGCCTCCGCCTCGGGGTCGGGCGATCCGCCGGAACAGGAAAACTCGCCCGAGCGGTTCTCCGAGACCACGACCACGTCCTTGGCCGCCGTCAGCTGCGGCGCCAGCACCTGATAGCTGGTCTCGCTCAACTCGCTGCCGTCGAGGCCATCGTCGCCATAGACGATATCGACCGCACCCAGCCCCTGGCCGCGCACGGCGCCCTGCGGACCGGCACCATTCGGCGTCAGCGGTGCGACGCTCACCTCGAAGGAGGTCAGCGCACCGTCCCCGGCCGACCGCGGGATCGTGGCCCGGATCACGATGATCCGCGAGCCGTCCGCCGGAATCGGGCCGGTCGAGACCACGCCGCTCGGGTCATAGGCCACCGGCGTGCCGCCCGGTTCGTCAAGCAGGAAGACCGAATAGGTGCCTTCCTCGCCGCCCCCCGCGGGGTCGAGCGTCAGGCCAAGCTGATCGGCCACCGCTGCGACATCGATGTCGAACGGCACCGCCTCGTTGCCCGTATTGGTCAGGACCAGCCGGATCTCCTGCGCCGAGGCGCCCGGCTCCACGTTCACCGTGCCGGCCTCCTCGAGCGAGGCGAAGGTGAACGAAAGCCGCTGGTCCACCGTGAAGCTGGCCTCGGCCACCGCTTCCTGCGTGATCGTGTCGCCGCCGGTCTCGTAGCTCAGCGTCATGTCGTTCGACACGACCTCTCCCGGCGGGGCGCCGGCGGCAAGGGCGGGCTGGGCAAGGGCGCTCAGGATCGCGGCCGCCGAAAGCAGAAAGCGGGTGTCGCGTGGCATGGGGTCCTCCGGCTTGTCTTCGGTCTGGTCGGCGGTTCAGTCAGGTGTTGGCTCAGTTGACGGTCGCACGGATGCGCACGCTCGCGGTCGCGCCGGGGGGCAGGGCGGCAAGCTCTGCCGTCACCGTGCCGCCGGCCTCGTTGACGGTATCGAACCCGGTATTCGCGGCGATCCCGGCATAGGTGATGCCCTCGGGCAATTCGTCGGTGATGGTCACGTTGACCGCGTCGGTGCTGGCCTCCTCGGCATTGGTGACGCTGATCACGTATTCCACGCAAGCCCCCGGCACGGCGGCCTCGGCCCCGCTTACGGCAGAGCCCGCGCCACAGTCGAAATCGCCGGTCAGGTTCTCCGACACCACCGCGGCCGTCTTGTCGGCGCTAAGCTGCGGTGCCTGGATCACGTAGCGCTCCGTCGCCTGCTCGGTGCCGTCTTCGCCGGGGTCGGTGAAGATCGTGTCGATCCCCTGAAGGCCCTGACCGGTCACTTCGGTCGTAACCGTGTTCGTCCCGGCATCGAGCGCCGTGGCGGTCACGTCGAACGTGTCCGTCGCCGCATCGCCCGCATCGCCCGGCACATGCGCCACGATCTTGACGAAGCGCACCGCGTCCGCCGGCAGGTCGCCGATCGTCGTCGTGCCCTCGTGATCATAGACCGCATCCTCGGGGGCAAGATCCGATTCCGTGCCGACATAAACCGAATAGGTCCCCGGCTCGCCGCCCCCGGCTGGGTCATGGGTCAGCCCGATATCCCCGGCGCTCGCCACGTCGATATCATAGCCCGAGGCATCGTTGCCCTCATTCTCCAGCCGGAACACCATCACCTGCTCGTCGGCGCCCTGATCGGCCAGCACGGTGCCGCCCGCATCCTGCCCCTGAAAGCTGAAATCGACCTTGCGGTCGACCACGAACTCGACGCTTGCCGCGTCGTCCTGCGTGATCGTCGTGCCGCCGCTCGAATAGGAGATGCTGACGGTGCTCGACACGCTGGTGCCGGGTTCGGTGCCTGCGGCGAACGCGGCGCCGCCGGTGAGAGAGAGAAGCGATGCGACAGCGATCGCTCGGGTCAGGTGAGTGCGTGGCATGTACGGTTCCTGGGCTCGTTTTCAGGCGGGCGCGAGGGCCGGGGATCAGCGGACGACGGCGTCGTATTCGACGGCGACCGAACTTTCGGCGGCGATCTCTTCTATCTCGATGCGCATATGCGTGAGGTCGGTGGGCTGGGCCTGCCGCTCCGTGCCGTCCTCATCGACGGAAAGCTCGGAAAACTCTGCGAAATTCTCTCCGCCATCAGCCGAGAAGACGACATCGAGATCCGTCCCGGCGGACACCGATTCGGGGTCGATGGCCAAGTTCTCGTCCAGCGGCAGCGACAGCCCGACGGAGGTGGCGGGCACCGGATCGGTGTTCTCGAGCGCGATTCGGTAGATCAGCGGCTCGCCCGGCACGGCGGTCTCGACCGGCTGCAGCTCCCGCTCCCCCTCCGCGGTCTCCACTTCCCGGACCACTTCGATGGAAACGGTCGTTTCGGCCAAGGCGGGCTGGATGGGAAGGGCAATCGCTGCGGCAAGCAGGCATGCGGGTAGACGACTGAACAGAACCACGTGTCCTCCATTTCTGTCGGGCACCGCCGGGTTGCGGCGATTCATCGTTACCCTTTCATGGCTCTCACCCGAATGTGGAGAGAATATGGCAAGCTGCAACTTCCGGCAGAAACCTGCCCCGACGGACCCTTCGGCGCGTCAGGGGATGGCCCGGTCGACCGCCGCGATCAGCCCGTCGCATCGCCCTCGCTGAGCGTCGCGGCGATCACCTTGTAGGCGCTCTCGATATCCTCGTGCAGCGCATCCACCGCCGTCTCACCGTCGCCCTTCTGCAACGCCTCGAAGATTTTCCGGTGCTGGCGGTTCGACACCCGGTAATGGCCGTGCCGGTGCAAAAGGTGGAAATGCGGGTTTATCCGCAGCCAGATATTGCTGATCAACTGCAGCAGCAGGGGCGAGGCCGCCTGCCGGTAAATGGTGAAGTGGAAATCATAGTTCGACCGGATGAAATCCTTCACCCGGTCCGACCTCTCGGCTTCCTCCATCTTTTCGAGCACCGATTCCAGCGCGCCCAGAAACGCCTTGTCGACGTTCCCCGCCGCCCAGCGCACCGCCGTCGCCTCGATCTCCAGCCGCACCCGGAGCATGTCGTCCAGCTCCTCCAGCCCCAGCCGCGGCACCCCGATCGACCGCCCCGAAACCACCGTCAGCGCCCCCAGCGCCATCAGACGCGAAATCGCGTCGCGCACCGGCATCGGGCTGACATCGAGAGCCTTGGCGATGCTGGCCACCGTCACCGATTCCCCCGGCGCGAGCTGACCTTCAAGAATCAGATCGCAGAGCCGGGCATGCACGATCGACTGCAAGGTCTCGCGTTTGACGGGGGCGACGCTTTCGAACATGGAACACAACCTGTTTTGACGGCCGAGGATTAGCGACTTCCGAGGGCCATTAAAACATGTTTTGACTTTTGATCAAAGATATTGGATCGTGGATTCGTGATCGCGGCGAAGGAGACGCCGCCACCTATGGGAGGGAATACATGTTTGCGAAGAAATTCTTGACGGGCGCGGCCTTCGGCCTCGCCGGATTGGCCGCGACCGGCGCACAGGCGCAGGACGGGCCCTATGACGTCTATCTCTCGATGAGCTATATCGGGAATGACTGGCAGGCCGAGGCCTCGAACATGGTCAAGGCGCTGGCCAGCAGCGGCGACTATGCCGACCGCGTGAACCTTCAGGTTCAGGTCGCCGGGCCCAACGCCCAGCGCCAGATCCAGCAGATCAACGCTATGGTACAGGCCGGCGCCGACGCCATCGTCGTCTACCCGATCTCGCCCACCGCGCTGAACAGCGTGGTCAAGAGCGCCTGCGACCGCGGCGTGACCATCATCGCCTATGACGCCGAAATCACCGAGCCCTGCGCCTACAACGTCACCATCGACCAGAAGGAAGCCGGCCGCGCGACGGCCGAATGGCTTGCCGAAGAACTTGGCGGGGAGGGCGACATCATCATGGTCACCGGCGTGCCGGGCACCTCGGTCGACACCGCCCGCACCTCCGCCGCGAAGGAGGTGTTTGCAGAGCACGAAGGCATCAACATCGTCGGCGAGGCCGTCGGCATGTGGAGTCAGGCCGTCGCCCGGACCGAGCTGAACAAGCTGCTCGCCACCCGCGACTGGTCGGATATCGACGGGCTCTGGATGCAGGTCGGCTGCTACACCGCCAACGCCATGCAGATCGAAAGCGGCATCTCGCCCGGGGATCTGCTGCCCTGCGCCGGTGAAGGCTCGAATGGCGGCCGCATCCAGATGCTGCCGGCGGGCACCGAGGTCGAAGGCGCGAATTCGCCTTACGAGCCGATGGGCGCCCCGCGCATCTCCTACGCCTCGCCGCCCTATTCCGGCGCTCTGGCGCTCAAGCTGGCGATCGACGTGCTCGACGGCAAGGAGGTCGAAAAGCACACCACCCTGCCGCTGCCGCTCGTGACCAACGAGACGATCGAGCTGTGCGAAACCGGAAGCTGGGACGAACAGAAGGCCGGCTGCAACGCCTTCCAGCCCTCACTGGTGTCCAACCCCGGCTGGTTCGCCTCGATCTTCTCGGAAGAGCTGCCGCAACTGGGCCTGAACGCCGCCCTCGTCGGCCAGGCCGAGAACTGAGCCACCCGCACCCCGCCCGGCGGCGCACCCCGCCGCCGGGCCTGCCTGCATGATCCCGAATCCACGATTGGAGACGCCATGTCCGCTCCCGCCGGCGCGCCCGCGGTCGAGGTCGAGGGCCTGACCAAGACCTACGGCCCCACCGTCGCCAATAGCGAGGTCAGCTTCGCCGTCGCCCCCGGCACCGTCCACGCCCTGCTGGGCGAGAACGGCGCGGGCAAGTCGACCACGATGAAGCTGCTCTCGGGCCTCGTGCGCCCCGACGCCGGCACCATCCGCATCAATGGCAGCGAAGCCCGCCTGCACTCCGCCCGCGAGGCGCACGCCGTCGGCATCCAGACCGCGTTTCAGGAACTCACCCTCGTCTCCGACCTGACCGTCCTCGACAACATGCTGCTGCCCCGCGCGCCATGGACGGCGCTGGGCACGCTCAACCGCGCCCGCATCCGGCGGCAGGTGGCCGCCCATTTCGCCGATCTGGGTCTCGCCGTCGACCTCGACGCGCTGGCGGGCGAGCTCAACCTCGCCACCCGCCAGAAGATCGAGATCGCCCGCGCGCTCTTCCGCAAGCCCTCGATCCTGCTGCTCGACGAGCCCACCTCGGCGCTTTCGGGTGGCGATGTCGACTGGCTTGGCCAAATCATCGCCGACGCCAAATCCGCCGGCATCACCGTGCTTTTCATCTCCCACCGCATGCCCGAGGTGCGCGCCTTCTGCGACACCATGACGATCCTGCGCAACGGCAAGGCCGTGCAATCCGCCCGCGTCGAGGACGTGACCGACGCCGAGGTGGTCGAGATGATCATCGGCCGCTCGGTCGAGAACGCCTTCCCCCCGCCGCGGCCCGCAAGCGATCATTCGGGCGAAACCCCGGTGCTGGCCACCCGCGCACTCGCCGCCGGGCCGAAACTGCGCGACACCGACATAGCCCTTCACCGCGGCGAGATCCTCGGCATCGCCGGGCTTCAGGGCATGGGGCAGGACGCGCTCTTTTCCGCCCTCTTCGGCGAAGAGACCCTCCGCCACGGCCATATCGAGCTTGACGGCCAACCGCTGCACCTGCGCAACCCCGCCGACGCGCTCGACCCCGCTGTCGGCATCGGCCTCGTGCCCGAAGACCGCAAGACCCAAGGCCTCTTCCTCAAGCTTACCGGCAAAACCAACGTCACCCTGCCGGTGCTGACCAGCTTCCACCGCGGCCCGCTCATCGACGGCGCAGCCGAGGCGCGCGCCGCCGCCGGCGCCTTCGACGCCGTCGATGTCGATGCCCGCGCCCATCACCTGCCTGCCGGTGCCTTCTCGGGCGGTAACCAGCAGAAGATCGTGATCGCCAAGTGGCTGGTCGCCCAAAGCCGCATCCTGCTGCTTTTCGACCCGACACGCGGCATCGACGTCGGCACCAAGGCGCAGCTTTACAAACTCCTGCGCGACTTCGCCGACGCGGGCGGCTCGGTGCTGTTTCACTCCACCGAGATCCCCGAACTCGTCCACATGTGCGACCGCGTCGGCGTGCTCTACGAAGGCCGCCTGACAGACTGGTTCGAGGGCGATGCCCTGACCGAAAGCGCCGTGCTTCAGGCGATGCTCGGCGGGCAGGACCCGATGATCCTCCGCCACGCGCAGGATGCCGAAAGAACGGGGGCCACAACGTGACCGACACCACCTCATCGCACCAAGCAAACGGGGCAGGGGCCCCCCGCTGGCTCCGCCTCGCCCGCCGTGGGCAGGCGGTCGTCGTCGCCGCATTGGTCTTCGCCATGCTGATGACCGTCAGCGCCTCGCTCAGCCCCTATCCGCTCAGCTATTTCGACATCTCCTTCATGGCCAGCGGCGGTGCCACCACGGCCATCGCCGCCGCCGGTCAGACGCTGGTCATCCTCTCCGGCGGTTTCGACCTTTCGGCCGGCGCGGTCGTCTCGCTGGTCAACGCGGTGCTGGCCACCTCGATGGACCCGTCGAACCCCGAGGCCTCGGTCTTCCTCTGGACGATCATCGGTATCGCCATCGGCATGGGCGTCGGCGCGGTGAACGGCTTCTTCGTCGCGGTCATGCGGCTGCAGCCCATCGTGGTCACGCTGGCGGTGATGTTCATCGTGCAGGGCCTGACCCTTCTGGTGATGAACATGCCCGGCGGCTTCGTCTCGCCCACGCTCGGCGCCTTCTACTTGGGCGACACCATCCCCGGTTTCCTGCCCGCACCGATCACCCTCCTGCTGGTGCTGGCGGCCTTCTGGCTCTGGCTCAAGCGCACCAGCTACGGCGTCACGCTCTACGCCGTGGGCAGCGACCCCGAGGCGGCGCACGCCACCGGCCTGCACACCCGCCTCGCGACTTTCCTCACCTACGTTCTGGCAGGCGGCCTCTACGGGCTCGCCGGCGTTTTCGTCAGCGCCCAGACCGGCTCGGGCGATCCGCTGGTGGGCAATTCCCTGCTGCTGCCGACCTTCGCGGCGGTCGTCATCGGCGGCACGCGGCTCGGCGGCGGCAAGGGCGGGGTGATCGGCACGCTGATCGGCGCCTATGTCCTGATGATCGTGGTCAACCTGCTGCTCTCGCTCAACATTTCCGCCTATTACTCGACCATCGCGGAAAGCGCGGTGCTGCTGATCGCGGTCCTCGCCGGCTCGCTCTCTCGCCACAGCACCCTGTCGCACCGCCTGCGCGACCTCTCCGAGGCGCTCAGGGCACGCGGGCAGGGCTGGCTCGTCTCGCAACGCCCGCGCGAAGACCGCCGCCTCGCCTTCACCCGCCCGGCCGAAAGCGCCCCGCGCCCCACCTTCCTGCAACGCCACGGCCACACGATGCGCTACGTGCTGCCCAGCTTCGTCTGCCTCGTGCTGGTCCTCATCGCGACCGAGATCGTGCTCGGCAACGTCTTCAGCGGCTGGCGCTACTGGGATTCGCTTCTGGTGCTGTCCTGCTTCCTGACCATCCTCGCGCTGGGGCAGGGGGCCGTCATCCTCACCGGCGGGCTCGACCTGTCGCTGCCATGGTGCATCGCGCTCTCGGGCGTGCTGCTGACCGGGCTGGTCGGCGGAACCGACATGGGCCTCTGGTCGGCGCTGCCCGTCGTCCTCGGCGTGGCGGTGGTGATCGGCACGCTCAACGGGCTGGGCGTGGTGGCGCTGGGCCTCTCGCCCATCGTGGTGACGCTGGCGATGAACGGCCTGCTGCAAGGCGCCGCCCTGCTCTGGTCCGGCGGCACCCCCGCGGGCTTCGCCCCGCCAGCGCTGCGCTGGCTGATGACGGGCAAGATCGCCGGGGTCACGCCGATCATCTTCGGGCTGGTGGTCTTCGTCATCCTCGCCGTGCTGCTGCTGGGCCGAACCGCCTTCGGCCGCCGCGTCTATGCCGTCGGCAACAGCGAGCTTGCCGCGCGCCTCTCGGGTGTCCGCACCGGCCGGGTGATCGTCTCGGTCTACATCCTCTCGGCGCTGTGCGCCGCCATCGTCGGCATCCTGCTGGCGGGCTTTTCCGGGCAAGCCAGCCTCGGCATGGGCGATGATTACCTCCTGCCCTCGATCGCCGTGGTCGTGGTGGGCGGCACGCTCATCACCGGCGGGCGCGGGCATTACCTCGGCATGGTCGGCGGCGCGCTGCTGCTCACCGCCATGCAGACCCTTCTGGCCGGAACGGCACTGCCCTTCGCCTTCCGGTCCGTGTTCTTCGGCCTCGTCATCCTCGCGGCCGTGCTGGCCCTTCGCGAGTAAAGGAGACAACCTTGTCACAAACCGACACCATGACCCTTCCCGGCATTACCGGCCAGCGCATCATCGTCACCGCCGGCGCGTCGGGCATCGGCCTCAGCATCGCCCGGCAACTCAAGGCGCAGGGCGCCCGTCTCGCCATCTGCGATGTCGACGAGGCCGCGCTCGACCGCGCCAAGGCCGAGCTGGACGCCGAACTGGCGATCCCCGCCGACGTCTCCGACGAGGCGCAGATGCAGACCTTCTTCCGCCAGACCGCCGACACGCTCGGCGGGCTCGACGCGCTGGTCAACAACGCGGGCATCGCCGGCCCCACCGGCGGGGTAGAGGAGATCGACCCCGCCGACTGGCGCCGCTGCCTCGACATCTGCCTCACCGGCCAGTTCCTCTGCGCCCATTTCGGCGTGCCCCTGCTTAAATCGTCGGGCGGCGGGGCGATCGTCAACATGTCCTCCTCCGCAGGCCGCTTCGGCTATGCCTTCCGCACGCCCTATTCCTCGGCCAAATGGGGCGTCATCGGCCTCACGCAAAGCCTTGCCAAGGAACTCGGCCCCGACAACATCCGCGTCAACGCCATCCTGCCCGGCATCATCGAAGGCCCGCGCATGGAAAACGTCATCGCCGACCGCGCCGCCCAGAAGGGCGTCAGCCACGAGGACATGAAGGCCGAGTACATCTCGCGCATCTCGCTCCGCCGCATGACCCCGCCCGACGACGTGGCCGATATCGTGGCCTTCCTGATTTCCGACGCTGGCCGCAACCTGTCGGGCCAGTCCTTCCCCGTAGATGGCAACCTGGAGACACTCGGATGACCGCACCTGTCGCCTGTATCGGATCGGGCCTCATCGGCCGGGCATGGGCCATCGTCTTTGCCCGCGCGGGCCACGAGGTCCGGCTCTGGGACGAGAACCCCGACGCCCCCGCCGCCGCCCGCGCCTTCGCCGCCGAGATGCTGCCCGAACTGGAACGCCTCGGCCTCATCGACTGCACCGCCGCCGACGCGCTGGGTCGCATCACCCCCGCCGCCACGCTGGAAGAGGCGCTCGACGGCGCGCTCCACGTACAGGAAAGCACCTTCGAGCGGATCGACGTGAAACGCGAGATCTTCGCCCGGCTCGACGCCATCGCCGCGCCCGACACCGTGCTCGCCTCCTCCTCCTCGGCACTGCTGCCTTCGGCCATCTCCGAGGGGCTGGAGGGGCGGCACCGCTGCATGGTCAACCACCCGATCAACCCCGCCTATCTCGTGCCCGCAGCCGAACTCGTCCCCGCGCCCTGGACCGATCCGGCGTTGATGGACCGCACCGCCACCATGCTGCGCGCCGCCGGTATGCGCCCCATCGTCATGCAGCGCGAGGTCGACGGCTTCGTCATGAACCGCCTGCAAGGCGCCCTCCTGCACGAGGCGTTCCGGCTGGTCGAGGCCGGTTATGCCAGTGCCGAGGATGTCGATATCGGCCTGCGCGAGGGGCTCGCCCTGCGCTGGTCTTTCATCGGGCCGTTCGAGACCATCGACCTCAACGCCCCCGGCGGCGTGCGCGACTACGTCGCCCGCTACGCCGGCATCTACACCGACATGGCCGCACAGCCCGGGGTGGACTGGACCGGCCCGGTGCTCGACAAGATCGAAGCGGATCGCCGGGCCGAACTGCCCGAGGATTCCCTCGCCCGCCGTCAGGCGTGGCGCGACAGGCGACTCATGGCGCTCGCCGCTCACAAGGCCCGCGCCGCAAAGGATATAGGAGACTGATCATGCCCGCCCCCGACAAGGTCATCATTTCATGCGCCGTCACCGGCGCCATTCACACCCCCACCATGACCCCGCACCTGCCGATCACCCCCGACGAGATCGCCGAGGCCGCCATCGGCGCCGCCGAGGCGGGCGCGGCCATCCTCCACCTGCACGCCCGCGACCCCGAAACCGGCAAGCCCGACCAGTCGGTCGAGGCCTTCGCCGGCTTCCTGCCGCGCATCAAGCAGGCCACCGGCGCGGTCGTGAACATCACCACCGGCGGCTCGCCCTACATGAAGGTCGACGAACGCGCCGCCCCCGCCGCCCACTGGCAGCCCGAGGTCGCCTCGCTCAACATGGGCTCGATGAATTTCGGCTTCTTCCCGCTGCTGGGCAAATACAAGGACTTCGAGCACGAATGGGAGCGCGAGCATCTCGAAAACTCCCGCGACCTCGTCTTCCGCAATTCCTTTCAGGATATCGAATACGTGCTGGAAACCTGCTACGGCAACGGCACCCGGTTCGAGTTCGAATGCTACGACATCTCGCATCTCTACAACCTCGCCCATTTCGCCGATCGCGGGCTGGTGAAGCCGCCCTTCTTCGTGCAATCCGTCTTCGGCCTGCTCGGCGGCATCGGCACCCACCCCGAGGACGTGATGCACATGAAACGCACCGCCGACCGGCTCTTCGGCCATGATTTCCGCTGGTCCGTCCTCGGCGCCGGCAAGGATCAGTTCCGCATCGCCACACAGGCCGTATCCATGGGCGGCAACATCCGCGTCGGGCTGGAGGACAGTATCTGGATCGAACGCGGCAAGCTGGCGGAATCCAACGCCCAGCAGGTCGACAAGGCCCGCCGCCTGATCGAGGGGCTCGGCCTCAAGGTCGCCACCCCCGACGAGGCGCGCGAGATGCTGTCGCTCAAGGGCGGCGACCGGGTGAATTTCTGAACAGCTCTGGAACAGGGAGGAAAGACCATGCAGATCGACATATTGCTCGACGTGAAGACGACCCTCGGCGAAGGTCCCGTCTGGGACGTGGACCAGCAACGCCTCTACTTCATCGACTCGATGGATGGCCGCGTCTTCCGCTGCACCGCCGACGGCACCGAGATCCGCGCATGGGACGTGCCCGGCAAGATCGGCTCGATGGCCCTGCGCAAGGATGGCGAGGGCGCGATCGTCTCGCTCGACAAGGGGTTCTGGCTGCTCGATTTCGCCACCGGCCATTGCGAATTGTTGCATGACCCGGAAGAAGGCATGGACCAGAACCGCATCAATGACGGCAAATGCGACCGACGCGGGCGCTTCTTCGCGGGCTCGATGGACACGATGGAAGAGGGCGCCAACGGCGCGCTCTACCGGGTCGACCCCGACATGAGCGTGCACAAGCTGGATGACGGCATCATCTGCTCCAACGGCCCCTGCTTCAGCCCCGACGACAAGACCTTCTACTTCACCGACACGTGGACGGGCGAGGTCTGGGCCTACGACTACGTCATCGACACCGGCGCCATCTCCAACCGCCGCACCTTCGCCAAGGTCGACACCTCGAACGGCGGCGCCGCCGACGGGGCGACGGTGGATTCCGAAGGCTTCTACTGGATGGCGCTGGTCTATGACGGGCGTATCTGCCGCTATGCCCCCGACGGCACGCTCGACCGCGAGATCGAGATGCCGGTCAAGAAGGTCACCAGCGTCCAGTTCGGCGGCCCCAACCTCGACATCCTCTACGTCACCTCGATGGCCAAACCGCCCCTGCCGCGCTTTCCCGGCGACGGCGTGCAGCGCGGCAGCCTCTTCGCCCTCCGCGATCTGGGCGTCACCGGCGTGCCCGAACCGCGCTTCGGCAACTGACTCCGGGGCGCGGGCCTCAGGCCAGCAGCCGCGCCCGCGCCCCGGCCTCCTCCCGTTCGATGCCCTGCGCAGGGGCTCCGGCCTCGGGCCACGTCACCAGCAGCATCGCGCAGCCGTCGATGCCGTTCTCGCCCATCGCGCCGGCAAGCTCCGCCACCGGCGCGGTCAGAACCCTTTGCCCGGCCTTCGAGGCATCGACCACGATCTCCACCGGGCTCGACGGCGCCAACCCCTGAGCCATCAGCGCCGCCGCGATCCGTCCGGCCTGCCGCGCCGCCATGTAGAAGGCGGTCGTCGTGCCCGGCCCCGACAGGCGCGTACAGTCGGGCAGGGGGTCATGCGCGCTGCCCGTCCCCGTCGCCAGAACCAGCGTATTGGCCACCCCGCGCCCGGTCAGGCTCCGCCCCAGCGCGGCCCCGGCGGCAGAGGCGGCGGTCACCCCCGGCACGATCTCCACCTCGACCCCGGCAGCCCGCGCCGCCGCGATCTCCTCTCCGGCGCGGCCGAATATCCCCGGATCGCTCGATTTCAGCCGCACCACCCGGCGGCCGCGCCGCGCCTCGGCCACGATCCTCGCGTTGATCCGCGGCTGCGGCCAGCCATGCGCGCCCACATGCTTGCCAACGAAGACCCGCTCGGCATCCCGCCGCGCCAGTTCCAGCACCTCCGCGTCGACCAGCCGGTCGTAAAAGATCACGTCCGCCTCCTGCAGGCGCTGCACGGCGCGCAGTGTCATCAGGTCGCGCGCCCCCGGCCCGGCGCCGACCAGCGCGATATGCCCCGCCGCCGCGCCCTCGGGCTGCGCCCCCTCGGCCACCGCAGCCTTGATCGCCCGCGCCGCCTCGCGCTCGCGCCCGCGCGCCCAATTCTTTCGCGGCGCGCCCTTCAGCATCCACGCCCAGAACGCGCGCCGCCCCTCCCGCGGCACCTGCCGTGCCACGCTCGCCCGCAGCCGCCCGGCCAGCGCCGCCAGCCCGCCAAGGTTCTGCGGCAGCATCTCCTCCAGCCGCGTCTTGATATCCCGCGTCAGCACCGGCGCCGTGCCCTCGCTGCCGATCGCCACCACCACCGGATCGCGGTCGACGATGGCGGGCGTGGTCAGGTCGCACAGATCGGGCCGGTCCACCACGTTCACCGCGCAGCGCACCGACCGGGCAAGCGCATGGGCCGCGACATCCAGCGCCGGGCAGCCCGTCCCGATCAGCGCCATCGCCGCCCCGTCGAACACCTCCGCCGACAACTCCCTCACATGCCGCGCCCGGCGCTCGGCCACCAGCCCCTGCAACTCGTCCTCCGGCGCCGCCGCCACCAGCACGATCTCGGCATCGGTCTTCAGCATCAGCCGCGCCTTCTGCGCCGCCTGTTCGCCGCCGCCGACGATGACCACCCGCCGGCCGGTGGTGCGAATGAACATGGGAAAGGCTTTCATCTCTGTCTCCTTGTCAGGCCAAGCACCGGGCGGGCCTTTCCCGCCACAGGGTTTCAACCTCCCGTTTCGCGTCCTCCCGGCCCAGCGTCTCCAGCGCCAGCGCGGCGGTGCCCCGCACGATCTCCGTCTCGAACCCCGGCCGCCGCGCGCCGGCCCAGACCTCCCCCAGACCGGGCCCGTCACCGGCCAGCCGCCGCGTCTCCTCCACCCGCGCCCCTGCCGTGCCCTGCCACGCCCCGCCATCCCGCAGCCCGAAGGCCGCGATCTCCTTGCCGGGATGCCGCTCGAACTCGCCCCCGCCGCCCTTGATCACGCTCAGGTTGCGCCACCCCAGCAGCGCCGCTGCATCGGCCTGCAACAGCCGGTAGGACGGGTGGAACACCCCCTGCACCCCGGCCTTTGCCCGGCCCGGGTTCAGCATCCGGCATACCGTGTTGACACAGGACCGCAGCCCCAGAACCTCGCGCAGCCGCAACAGGCCGAACAGCGCCGGCTGCATGTCCTCGAGCGGCAGATAGGCAATCCCGTCCCGCTCCAGCAATGCGCCCGCCTCCTCCGCCGTCCGCGCCTGCCCGATCCCGGCCTCCGCCAGCCCCGCGCGAACCGATCCATCGGCGCCGTTCCAGCCATGCAGCAGCACCCTGTACCCGGCCAGCGCCACCAGCCGCGCCGACAACAGGAACCACGGCGCGCCCCGTGTCCGCCCGGCGGCATAGCTGGGCCAATCCAGATCGACCTCCGGCATCGGTCCGACCTCCGCCTGCGCGGCCTCGGCAAAGCCGGCGATCTCCTCCGCCGTCTCCCCCTTCATCCGCAGCAGCATCAGCAAGGCTCCCGTCGCCTCCGGCGCCGCCCCGCCCGAGAGCATAACCTCCATCGCCTCCCGCGCTTCGGCGCTTGTCAGCGACCGTGACCGGCCCGGCCCCCGGCCCAGCGTTCGGACATGCGCCGCAAGGCTCATTCCGCCGCCTCCCGCCGATGCAGCGCGCCCAGCAACTCGGCGATCTCCGGCCGGCACGAGCCGCAATTCGTGCCCGCCCCCAGCGCCTCGCCCACGGCCTCGACACTCATCAGCCCCTGCGTCTCCACCGCCTCGACGATGGTGTTCACCCCGATCCCCAAACAGGAGCACAGGGTCGGGCCGGGATTGGGCGCATCCGCCGGCGGCCGCCCGGTCATGGCCTCCGCCGCCCCGGTCCCCGGCAGGGTGGCGAGGTAATCGCGCATCACCGCCACCGGCTCCCGCGCCACGAAGAGCGCCCCGGCGATCTTGCCCTCCTGCATCAGGACCACCCGCGCCATGCCGCTGCCCGCATCGATGATCGACGCCGCCTCGGCCTCCGGCGCCCCGAACAGCCGCCTTGCCTCCGCCTCCCAGTCGTCGATCTCTTCACAGCCCGCCAGCTCGGCGCGGTACCCGCTCCCGGTCCGCGCCAGAGCCCAGTACGCGGCCTCCGGCGCCATCTCCTCGCGCGATACCGCGAACCCGTACCAGCGCGCCGCGAACCGGCTGACGGCCACCACCCCCGCCTTGCTCTCCGGCTGGCCCGACACCGGATCGGTCTGCGCCGCCACCACCGCGTCGATCCGTGCCGCCGGCGCGGTCTCCCCGGTCCAGTGCATCGGCGCGAACACCTGTCCCGGCTTGACCGCATCGGTGATCCGCGCGCGCAGAATGGCCTGCCCGCACGGGCTCTGCACCCGCACCAGATCGGCCCCGTTCACCCCCAGCCGCGCGGCATCGATCGGATGGATATCCAGAAACGGCTCGGCCAGATGCGCCGACAGCCGCGGGCTCAGCGCCGTGCGCGTCATCGTGTGCCACTGGTCCCGCACCCGCCCGGTATTCAGCCGGAAGGGATAGCGCGGCCCGGTCCGCGCCGCGGGCGCCCGCCACGTGACCGGCACCAGCCGCGCCTTGCCGTCGCCATGAAAGAACCGGCCATCCCCGAAGAACCGCCCGCCCTTGCGCCGGGCGGTCACCGGCCACTGCACCGGGGCGAAGGCCGCGTAACCGGCATCCGACAGGTCGGCCAGCCCCGAGATGTCGAAATCCCGCCCGAACTGCCCGGCAACCCCCGACAGCGCGGCATATTCGCGGAATATCTCGGCCGGCGTGTCGTAATCGAACGCCGCCCCGAACCCCATGCGCTTTCCCACCCCGGCAAGGATCGCCCAGTCCGGCCGCGCCGCGCCGGGGGCGGGCAGGGCGGCCCGCTGCCGGCTGATCGTGCGGTCGGAATTGGTCACCGTCCCGTCCTTTTCGGCCCACGCGGCCGCGGGCAGCAGCACATCGGCCAGCCGGGCCGTGTCGGTCCGCCCGGTCACGTCGCTCACCACCGTGAACGGGCACCCGGCAATCGCCTCGCGCACCGCATCCGCCTCGGGCATCGACACGGCCGGGTTGGTGTGAATGATCCAGAGCGCCCGGATTGTCCCGTCCGCCACCGCCCGGAACATGTCCACCGCCTTCAGCCCCGGCACCTCGGGCACGCGCGGCGCCCCCCAGAAATCCCTCACCGCCGCCCGGTGATCGGCATTCTCCAGATCGAGATGACAGGCCAGCATGTTGGCCAGCCCCCCAACCTCGCGCCCGCCCATCGCGTTGGGCTGTCCGGTCACCGAGAACGGCCCGCGGCCCGGCTTTCCGATCCGCCCGGTGGCAAGGTGACAGTTGAGGATCGCGTTGACCTTGTCGCTGCCCGAACTCGACTGGTTCACACCCTGGCTGTAGATCGTCACCACCCGTTCGGTGCCGATCCACATCCGGCAGAACGCCGCCAGCTCCGCCTCGCTCAGCCCGGTCACCGCCGCATCGTCGCACCCCGCCGCCCGCAGCGCCGCGTCGAACCCCTCCGTCCTTGCCACGAAGCCCGGATCGACCGCCCCCGCCTCGTGGATCGCGGTCAGCAGCCGGTTGAACAGCGCCACGTCCGATCCCGGCTCCAACGCCAGATGCAGGTCGGCCCCGTCGCAACTGGCCGTGCGCCGCGGATCGACCACCACGATCCGCGTGCCCCGCGCCTGTCGCGCTGTCAGCAGGCGCTGATACAGCACCGGATGGCACCACGCGAGGTTCGAGCCCACCAGCACCACGAGGTCGGCCTCGTCGATATCCTCATAGCTGCCCGGCACCGTGTCGGTGCCGAAGGCGCGCTTGTGGCCCGCGACCGAGGACGCCATGCAAAGCCTTGAATTCGTGTCGATATTCGCCGACCCGATGAACCCTTTCATCAGCTTGTTGGCGACATAGTAATCCTCGGTCAGCAATTGCCCCGACACGTAGAACGCCACGCTGTCCGGCCCGTGCTCGGCAATGGTCCGCGAAAACCGGTCCGCCACGAGGTCAAGCGCCTCGTCCCAGCCGGCCTGCCGCCCGTTCACCACCGGCGCCAGCAGCCGCTGGCCCAGCCCGACCGTCTCGCCCAGCGCCGCGCCCTTGGAACAGAGCCGCCCCTGATTGGCCGGGTGATCCGGGTCGCCGCGCACCTCCAGCCCGCCCGCGCCATCCGGCCGCAGCAGCACACCGCACCCCACCCCGCAATAGGGGCAGGTCGACCGTGTCTCCGGCAGGCCCGCACCATCCCTCATGCCGCGCCCCGCGCCATCAGCTCCGCCCCGTCGATCAGGATACGCCCCGCCTCGACCCGCACCGGGAAGGTGTCGATCCGCGCGTCCTCGCCGCTGGCCTGCCCGCTGTTCAGGTCGAACACCCAGTTATGCAGCGGACAGGTCACCGACTGGCCGTGCACGATCCCCTCCGACAGCGGCCCGCCCTTGTGCGGGCAACGGTCGGTCGCGGCAAAGACCTCTTCCGCCTCGGTCCGGAACACCGCCACGCAGCCCAGCTTGGTCCTGATGTTGCGCGCGCCCCGCAGGGGGATGTCGTCGATTGCGCCGATGTCGATCCAGCTCATTCCGCCGCCTCCAGTGTCAGGTCGGCCAGCGGCTGATACCGCGGGGCCTGTTTCGCGTGTTCCGCCCACGGGTCCTTGCGATAGACGGATTGCGACTGCTCGAAGGCGTCGATCAGCCGCTGCCGTTCGGTCAGGTCGTCCACCACCCGTTCCCGCACCCAGTCGAGCCCCACCTGCGTCAGCCATTTATAGGGCCGGTGCAGGTAGCGGGCGGTCTCGCGGTAGAGCTGGATGAAGGCGACGGTCACGTCGATCGCCTCCTGCTCGGTCGCCACATCGGCCAGCCGCTCTGTCTCCTTCACGTCCATGCCGGCGGCGCCGCCGACCCCGACCTGATAGCCGCTGTCGACACAGACGATGCCCACATCCTTGCACGTCGCCTCGGCACAGTTGCGCGGGCATCCCGACACCGCCAGCTTCACCTTGTGCGGCGTCCACGCGCCCCACAGGATCCGCTCCAGCCGGATGCCCAGCCCGGTGCTGTCCTGCGTCCCGAACCGGCAGTGATCGGTACCGACACAGGTCTTCACCGTCCGAAGCCCCTTGGAATAGGCGTGCCCCGAGACCAGCCCGGCCCGGTTCAGATCGTCCCAGATCGCGGGCAAATCCTCACCCTTCACGCCCAGCAGGTCGATCCGCTGCCCGCCGGTCACCTTCACCGTCGGCACGTCGTATTTCTCGGCCGCGTCGGCAATCGCCCGCAGCTCGCGCGGGTTGGTGATCCCGCCCCACATGCGCGGCACCACCGAGAACGTGCCGTCCTTCTGGATATTGGCGTGCTTGCGCTCGTTGACGAACCGGCTCTGCGGGTCGTCGCGATACTCCAGCGGCCAGTCAGCAAGCAGGTAGAAATTCACCGCCGGCCGGCACAGGTGACAGCCGTTCCGCGTCTTCCAGCCCAGCTCCTGCCAGACCGCCTCCTGGCTCTTCAGGCCGCGCGCCTTGATCAGCCGCCGCACCTCCTCATGCGTCAGGTCGCAGCAGCCGCAGACCGGCTCCTTCGCCGGGGCGGCGAAATCATCGCCCAGCCTCACCTGCAAAAGCTGTTCCACCAGCCCGGTACAGCTCCCGCAGGAGGCGCTGGCCTTGGTCTGCGCCCTGACGGCGCCAAGGTCACCCGCGCCGCCCTCGATCGCCTCCACGATAGTGCCCTTGCAAACGCCGTTGCAGCCGCAAATCTCCGCCTCAGGCGGCAAGGCTGCAACGGCTGAGAGAGGGTCCGCGGCGGCCTCCCCCTGGTAGGCGGGGCCGAAGATCAGTGTCTCGCGCATCTCGGCGATATCGGTGCGGTCCCTGATCAGACCGAAGAACCAGTTGCCGTCGGCGGTGTCGCCATACATCACCGCCCCGATGAGCCGGTCGCCCTCGATCACGAGCCGCTTGTAGACACCACGCGACGGGTCGCGGAACACGATATCCTCGCGCCCCTCGCCATCGGCGAAATCGCCCGCGCTGAACAGGTCGCAGCCAGTGACCTTCAGCTTGGTCGACAGGCTCTTCTGCCGGAACGCCGCCGCCTCTCCCAGCAATGTCTGCGCGGCCACCTTGGCCTGTTCGTAAAGCGGCGCCACAAGTCCGAAAACCGCGCCGTCATGCTCGACGCACTCGCCCAGCGCCAGCACATCCTCGACCGAGGTGATCATCTGGTCGTCCACGTGAATGCCGCGCCCCACGGCCAGCCCGGCGGCCTCGGCCAGCGCCACGTTGGGCCGGATGCCCACCGCCATCACCAGCAGGTCGCAGGGCAGTTCGGTGCCGTCCTCGAGCTGCAGCGCCCGCACCTTGCCGTTCTCGCCAAGGATCGCCTTCGAATTCGCCTGAAGGCGAACCTCGATCCCCTTCTCCTCCAGCGACTTCTTCAGAAGATACCCGGCCGCCTCGTCAAGCTGGCGCTCCATCAGGTGGCCCATGATATGCACCACCGTCACCTGCGTGCCCCGTGAGGCCATGCCGGCGGCGGCTTCCAGCCCCAGCAGCCCGCCGCCGATCACCACCGCCTTCCTGCCCTCGCCAAGCCCCATCATCCGCTCGGTATCCTCGAGGTCGCGATAGGCGATCACCCCCTCGAGGTCATGGCCGGGCAGGGGGATCATGAACGGGTTCGACCCGGTGCCGAAGACCAGCTTGTCGTATTCCAGAACCTCGCCCGTCTGCGTGGTGACCGTCTTCGCCGCGGTGTCGACCGCGGCGATGCGCTCGCCGAACCGGCAGGTGATGCCGTGCTGCTCGTAAAACGCGGCGTCATGGGTGACGATCTCGTCATAGGTCTTCTCGCCCGACAGCACCGGGCTCAGCATCAGCCGGTTGTAATTGCCGCGCGGCTCGGCGTTGAACAGCGTGATGTCGTAGGCGTCCGGGTCGGTCTCGACCAGATGCTCGATCATCCGGCCAGACGCCATGCCGGCGCCGATGATTATCAGTTTGCGTGTCATCTCGTGATCTCCCTGGCTGGGCATCGGCCGCGCCGCGCGGGCGCGCTGGCTCCGATGTCCCTGCATGGTCATTCCGCCGCCATCCTCGCGGCGGACCGCGGCGTTTTCGGTGTCTTGCCGTGCTCGTACGCCTCAAGGAAATCGAGCACGTCCTGCCGGTAGGCATAGTAATCCGGGTGCTCCAGCAGCGCCTTGCGGGTCCGGGGGCGGGGCAGGTCGACCTTGGTGATCCGCCCGATCGTGGCCCGCGGCCCGTTGGTCATCATCACCACCCGGTCGGCCAGCAGGATCGCTTCGTCCACATCATGCGTGACACAGATCGCCGTCACCTTGGTGCGGCTCCACACCTCCATCAGCACTTCCTGAAGCTCCCACCGCGTCAGGCTGTCCAGCATCCCGAACGGCTCGTCCAGCAACAGCAGCTTGGGCGACAGGGTAAAGGCCCGGGCGATCCCCACCCGTTGTTGCATCCCGTTCGACAGATCGGTCGCGGGCCGGTCCATCGCGTCGGCCAGACCCACGCGCTCGAGGTAGTATTCCACCACCTCCTGCCGCTCGGCCCGGTCCGCGCGCGGATAGACCTTGTCCACGCCGATGGCGCAGTTCTCGCGGGCCGTCAGCCACGGGAACAGGTTGGGCGACTGGAACACCACCGCCCGCTCCGGATCGGCCCCCTCCACGTGGCGTCCGTCCAGCTTGATCGCGCCCTGCGTGATCTCGTTCAGCCCGGCGGCCATGGACAGCACCGTGGACTTGCCACAGCCGGAATGCCCGATCAGACTGATGAACTCGCCCCGGTCGACCTTCAGGTCGAAATCCTCGACCACGGTCAGCGGGCCCTCGGGCGTGGGATAGACCTTGTGCAACTGCCCGAAATCGAGAAACCGGGTGTCGATCAGCCCCTTCTGCGCATCCGCCACCGCAGCCGGCACGCCGTGAATGGGCTGCACGTCCGGCAATTGCCGCGTGCCCTCGACCCGCGCCTCGATACCGATATCCATCAGGTAGCCGGTCACCTCGGCCCGCAGCCGCTTGAACTCCGCGTCGGTGTTCATCGCCGCCCGGTCCCGCGGCCGCGGCATGGCCACCGGGAACTCCCGGCCCAGCGTCCCCTCGGGGGTCAGCGTGACGATCCTGTCGGCCAGCAGGATCGCCTCGTCCACGTCATTGGTGATCAGCACGCAGGTCTTGCCATCCGCCGCCCGGATGCGCTCGATCTCGTCGGCAAGGTTGGCGCGCGTCAGCGCGTCCAGCGCCGACAGCGGCTCGTCCAGCAGCAGAAGCTCGGGCTTCATCGCCAGCGCGCGGGCCACGTTGACCCGTTGCCGCATCCCCCCGGACAGCTCCGCCGGGCGGCGCGTGGCGGCGGGCGTCAGCCCCACCATGTCGACGTAATGCGCCACCTTCGCCGCCTTCTCGGCCCGGCTCAGCCCGGGAAAGACCGTGTCCACCGCCAGCCCCACATTGCCGCTCACCGTCAGCCACGGCATCAGCGAATAGCTCTGGAAGATCACCCCGCGTTCGGGCCCCGGCCCGGTGATCGGCGCGCCCTTGAACGTGGCGCGGCCCGCCGTCGGATGATCGAGCCCCGCCATCATGTTGATCAGGGTCGTCTTGCCGGTGCCGGAAAACCCGAGGATGACAAGGAACTCCCCCTCCGTCACCTCAAGGTCGATCCCCTTGAGCACCTCGGCCCGGTTCGCCCCGTCGCCGAAGCTCTTCGATAGGTTGTCGAGTGTCAGGATACCCATGGCGCTCACCGGTTGTTCGTGAAGGTGAAAAGCGATTGCAGCGCGTACATCACCCGGTCGAGCAGGAAGCCGATGATCCCGATGGTAAAGACCGCCACCATGATCCGCGCCAGCGAGCTGGAAGAGCCGTTCTGGAACTCGTCCCAGACGAACTTGCCCAGGCCCGGGTTCTGCGCCAGCATCTCGGCCGCGATCAGAACCATCCAGCCCACCCCGAGGCTCAGCCGCAGCCCGGTGAAGATGAGCGGCAGCGCCGAGGGCAGGACCAGCTTGGTGATCTTCGTCCGGGTGTTCATCTTCAAAACCTTCGAGACATTCACCAGGTCCTTGTCGATCGAGGCCACCCCAAGCGCCGTGTTGATCAGCGTCGGCCACAGCGAACACAGCGTCACGGTGATGGCCGAGACCAGGAAGGATTTCGAGAACAGCCCGTCATTGGTGGTGTAGACGGCCGAGACGATCATCGTCACGATCGGCAGCCACGCCAGCGGCGAGACCGGCTTGAAGATCTGGATCAGCGGGTTCAGCGCGGCATTCGCCGTGGGCGACAGCCCGGCGGCGACCCCCATCGGCACCGCCACCAGCGTCGCGATCAGGAAACCGAAGAACACCGTTTTGATCGAGGTCCAGATCTGCTGGTAGTAGCTCGGCGCGCCGGTATAGGCGATGTCCTTCACCTCGTCCGCCCGGCCCGCCTCGATCAGCTTCTGGTTCCGCTGCTCGACCATCGCCGCGAATTTCTCCTGCTTCGCGGCCTTGGCGCCGGCATCCTCGTGCAGGGTGACCGCCTCCTCCCAGACCTGCGCCGGCCCCGGCACTGCGCCCAGCGATGTCTCGACCTTCGGCGCCAGCATCCCCCACAGCAGCAGGAACACCCCGATCGCCAGCACCGGCACCGCCAGCAGCCGCCAGATGTCGCGCATCTGGCCCTTCGGGTTGTCCCCGGCCGCAGCCTTCAGAACGGGCGTCATCCATGCCAGCCCCAGAACCTGAAACCACTTGTCGGCGGCGTTGATGCGGGTGAAGAGTTTCGCCCGCCGCGCGGCGCGGTCGGCGGTCTCGGTGAAATTCGGATCGGCGGTTGTCATCTGTCTCGCGTCCTTCATGTCGGGTGGAGGCCCCGGGTCAGCGCCCGGGGCGTGGTCTGTGGCGGCCGCGTGCGCGCCCCGGACCTGATCCGGGGCCTCTGCCGCGGCCGGGCGGCTCAGCCCTCGACCTCGGTGCCGTTCACGGTCTGCCCGCCCTTCAGCCCGATCGGCAGGCTCTCGAGATAGGCGTTGGGCGACCGGCCGTCATAGGCGATGCCGTCGATGATGTCCCCGGCCGGCGTCGGCGCCTTGTACCCGTCACTGTCCCACGGGAAATCGGCCGCGTCCGCCAGCCCCTCGTCGACCAGCATCCGCGCGGCCTCCAGATAGATCTCCGGCTTGTAGACCGACCGCGCCACCTCGTCGTACCAGCTGTCGGGCTTCGCCTCGGCGATCTGCCCCCAGCGGCGCATCTGCGTCAGGTACCAGACCGCATCGGAATAGAACGGGTAGGTCGCATAGTGCCGGAAGAAGACGTTGAAATCGGGAATGTCTCGCTTGTCGCCCTTCTCGAACTCGAAGAACCCGGTCATCGAGTTGGCGATCACCTCCTCGTCCGCACCCACATATTCCGGCCGGCTGAGGATCCCGACCGCCTCCTCGCGGTTGGCATTGTCGTTCTCGTCCAGCCACATCGCGGCCCGGATCAGCGCCTTCGTCACGGCCAGCGTGGTGTTGGGGTATTTCTCGGCGAACCCGGCCGAAATCCCGAACACCTTCTCGGGGTTGTTCTTCCAGAGCTGGTAATCGGTGATGACCGGCACCCCGATCCCCTTGAACACCGCCTGCTGGTTCCACGGCTCGCCCACGCAATAGCCCGAAATCGTCCCCGCCTCGAGCGTCGCGGGCATCTGCGGCGGCGGCGTCACCGACAGGAACACGTCGGCGCTGATCTGGCCGGTCACGTTCTCGGGGCTGTAATACCCCGGATGCAGCCCCCCGGCCGCCAGCCAGTAGCGCAGCTCGTAATTATGCGTCGAGACCGGGAACACCATGCCCATGTTGAAGGGCTTGCCCTCAGCCCGGAACGCCTCGACCACCGGTGCCAGCGCCTCGGCGCTGATCGGATGCTGCGGGCGGCCATCCTCCATCTTCGGGATATGCGACTGCATCCGCTCCCAGACATCGTTCGACACGGTGATCCCGTTGCCGTTCAGGTCCATCGAGAAGGGCGTGACGATATGCGCCTCGGTGCCATAGCCGATCGTCGCCGCCAGCGGCTGACCGGCCAGCATGTGCGCCCCGTCGAGCTGCCCGTCGATCACCCCGTCCAGCAGAACCTTCCAGTTGGCCTGCGCCTCCAGCGTCACGAACAGCCCCTCGTCGAGGAAATACCCGTTCTCATACGCCACGGCGAGCGGCGCCATGTCCGTCAGCTTGATGAAGCCGAAAGTCAGTTCGTCCTTTTCGAGTGCCAGTTGCGCAAGCGCCGGGCCGGCCAGCGTGGCGGCGGCGGCAATGCCTAGAAACAGCTGTCTCATCGGTTGTCCTTTCGATCCGCCCGGCCGAAAGAAAGCGTCGCCGGGCCAAAAAACGCGAAAAAGGCCGTCCACTTGCCACCGGTTCTCCGGCAGAAAGCGAGCGACCTTGCTCAGGTATTCCCGATCATTGGGAAGGAATTTCGGACCGACCCACTCCATTGCGCGTCGATGAAACCTTTATGCGGGATGGCCCCCGGCGCCGTGAAGGGAAAATCGCCGCACTGCGGCAATTCCGGCGGCGTGTCCCCGGTCCCTGCTGAAAAATCAGTCAGCCCGCCTCGTTCGGATCAAAAATCCGGCCATCGAAAAACCTGTCCGGCCGCAGGCTCAGCCGCCCCTGCGCCGAGGCAACGGGCGTTTCGTGCCGAATCGCCCCCTCCACCTTTTCCGAGGCGCCGGGCAGGTCGTTGCTCGTCCCCGACAGGTGCCGACGGTAGAGATCGCTGCGGAAGGCCGCCGCCAGATCCCCCGGCATCGCGGCGAGGTCCAGCCCGTGCGACCGGGCCATCTGGCCAGCAATCCACTTCGCCTGGCTGCGCCACGGAAAGGTCGCCGCGCCCCGGTGAAACTCGAGGAACCCCTCCACCTGCCGCTGCTCGCCGCGCCCCGACACGGTCAGGTGCCCGCTCAGCGCCCGGTCGATCAGTTCCGACGGCACGTCGAGGTACTGCGCCCGCGACAGGATCTCGCCCGCCGTCGTCCGGCTTTCCGGGTTCGACAGCCACCGCCCCGCGCGCCACACCGCCCGCATCAGCCGGCCCAGCAGGTTGGGCTCCGTCTCGGCCCAGTCGCGGCGCACGGCCAGAACCTTCTCCGGCGCGAATTCCCAGATCGCCTTGCCCGGCAACAGCAGCGCCCCGGCCCCCTCGTCGACCGCGACCGACCCCCAAGGCTCGCCCACGCAGAAGGCATCGACCTCCCCCGCAGCCAGCGCCGAGGCCATCAGCGGCGGCGGCACGGTTCTTATCACGATCCCCTCGTCACCCAGCGCCGTCGCGGCGCCCCAGTAGCGCAACAGCTCCACATGCATCGAAAACGGAAACGGCACGCCAAAGGTGATCGGCCCGCTACGGACAGCGGCCAGCGCCTCCGCCGCCGCCACCGGATCGGCAAAGTCGAAACCGAACCCCCGGGTCCGCAACCGCTCCTCCAACTCACGCCCGACACCGATCACGTTGCCGTTCACCGACAGCACCGACACCGCCGAAATCTCCGTCGCTACCCCGCCAAGCCCCATCGCCATCGCCACCGGCACCGGCGACAGCAAATGCGCCGCATCCACCCGGCCAAAGGCCAGCATGTCGCGCACCGACGACCATGACGGCGCCGCCACGAGGTCGAGCGCCACGCCCTCGCTCTCGGCAAATCCCATCTCCTGCGCCATGATCAGCGGCGCCGCATCGACCAGCGGCATGAAGGCGGCGGACAGGGTGACCGTCTTCATTTCAACAGCCCCGACGCCGTCACCAGCGCCTCGGCCACGTCCGCCACCCGGCGGCCCTGATCCATCGCCGTGCGCCGCAAAAGCGCATAGGCCGCGTCCTCGTCGATCCCCTTGGCCTTCATCAACAGGCCCTTGGCCCGGTCGATCACCTTGCGTTCCTCCAGCGCGCGGCGGGTCTCGGCCAGTTCGTTGCGCATCTGGCGCACCATGGTGAAGCGGGCAATCGCCGTGTCCATCACCGGCTTGATCCGCTCCGGCGACAGCCCGTCCACCACATAGGCCGACACCCCCGCCTCGATCGCCGTCTGCGCCAGCCCCCCGGCGGCGCCCGAGACGAACATCGCCACCGGCCGCTCCAGCGGGCCAGAGGCCAGCGTCAGTTCCTCCATCATGTCGCGGGTCGGGTTGTCGATATCGATCAGCACGATATCAGGCGCATGCGCCGCGATCTTCCGCGCCAGTCCGCTGGAATTGCCGATGATGTGCACGTCGCATTCCGTCGCGGATTTCAGGGCATCGACGATGGCAATCGCCCGATCCCTGTCCTCCTCGACCACCACGACTGTGAGTGTTCCGTTCATGTCAGACTGCGTTGTGCTTTTTGCCGCCGATCACAAGACGGGCAGGGCGCGTCCCCGGCAATATTCGCCGCCGCGGGCGGGCTGTCGGCCGGAAACGCCTTTAATTTAATCACAGATGCCACCGCCGGAAAGCGCGCGTTTTCCTGCACGACATTAAGTTGACTTAAATTGTCAGATTAAGTATCTCCATACCCGCGACTCACCTCGCTGAATCGAAGCCAGCTCCTTCGTGCGCCCGCTATCCAACAAGAAACGCACGAAGGGGACGGATAGATGTCCAATCCACGAAACGTCTCGGCGCGCCTGTCGGCGTGCCTCCTGGTCGGGCTGTGGCCCGCCGCGCCGGCCTTGGCACAGTCCGGCCATATCGAACTCGGCACCCTCACGCTGAACACCGACAGGGCAGGGGGGCAGGTGCGCGACGTGCCCGCCAACGTCACCGTCATCGACGACGCCGAAATCGACGACCGCCACATCACCGACATGGAGGAGCTGGTCCGCACCGTGCCCGGCGTCACCGCCCCGCGGCAGACCTCCGGCACCGACCCGTTCAGCACCTTCGGCGGCTTCACCATCCGCGGCGTCGGCGGCAACCGGGTGGCCATGCAGGTCGACGGCTCACGCGTGCCCGAACGCATCATCGACGGCACCCGCGACTACCTCGATTTCAGCTTCACCAAACAGGCCGAGATCGTGCGCGGCCCGGCCTCGGTCCTTTGGGGCGCCGACGCGCTGGGCGGGCTGGTGGCGCTCGAAACCCTCGACCCCGAAGACCTGCTTGAGGGCCGTGACCGCGCGCTCAACATGAAGGGCGGCTTCGACAGCTTCGACAACGGCACCGACGTCTCGCTCACCTTCGGCCAGCGCTTCACCGACGACCTGTCGATCCTCGTCGGTCTCAAGCGCGCCACCGCCAACGAGCCGGACCTCACCAACGCCCGCGAGGATGGCGGCATCTACGGCTGCCCGCGCAACATAGGCTTCGGCGCCGTCCCCTGCGGCACGTTCGACCCGATGAGCACCGACTCCACCCGCACGCTGGCCAAGCTGGTCTGGACCCCCGGCACGAACCACCGCTTCGAATTCAGCGCCGACATCACCGGCCGCGAAACCGATGTGCGCCAGCTTTCCACGCTGGGCCCGGTCTACTCCACCACCACCGGCGCCCCCACCGGCGAGGTCATCCATCAGAAGGATCGCTTCCTCGACCTCTACCGCGAACGCTACGCCATCGAGCACAGCTACACCCCCGGCGGCACGATGCGCGAACTGCGCACCACCTTCGCCTATACGCCCAACGGCTATTCCCGCACCGGCACCGAGGCCTCCACCTCCGCCGCCGGCGACAGCATCGTCACACAGGATTTCCTCGGCTATTCCGAGGATTTCTACGAGCTCGACGTTCAGGCCACCTTCGACTTCATGCTGGGCCAGACAGAGCATGAACTGATCGTCGGCTTCGACGGCGACATCGCCCGCACCGACTACCAGCGCCGCGACATCGAGACCAACCTGACCACCGGCACCGTCACCGACACCCGCGCCGGCGGCTTCAACTTCGCCAACGCCACCACCACCCGTGCCGACATCTTCATTCAGGACCAGATCACCTTCGCGGGCGGCGCCTTCGAACTGACACCGGGCCTGCGCTTCGCCACCTACAAGATCGAACCCCGGCCCGATGCCAGCTATCAGCCCGTTCCGGGCAAGGAGCCGCGCACCCGCGAACAGGAACGCCTGCTCGCCAGTCTCGGCGCGATCTACCGCTTCGATGACACTTGGTCGGTCTGGGGCAAGTATGGCGAGGGCTTCAAGATGCCCACCGCCCAGCAGCTCTACACCTCGCTGCCCGGCGCCTTCTTCAACCTCGTCCCGGCCCCCAACCTGCGCCCGGAAGAGGTGAAAAGCTACGAACTCGGCCTCCGCTTCGAGAAACCGCGCGGCTTCTTCGCCATCAACGGCTTTTATGCCCAGTATGACGACTTCATCCAGAGCTTCTACAACCCGCCGGGCACCACCGACTACACCTACCGCAACATCTCCAAGGTCGATATCTGGGGGATCGAGGCCGCAGGCGCGTGGCAATTCACCGACCGCACCGGCGTCGATGTCTCCGCCGCGTGGCAGAAGGGCCGCCAGAAAACCTCCCCCACCGCGCTTGAAACCCCGCACACCCTGCCGCCGCTCACGGCGACCGTGGCGCTCACGCACGAAATCCCGGCGCGCAACCTCACCCTTGAAGGCATCGCCACCTTCGCCGCCGACGTGCAGGAAACCGAAAGCCCCACCGATTTCAAACCGGAAGGCTACGCGCTCCTCGATCTCTACGCCAAGTGGGAGGTTTTCGATGACACCTTCATCAAACTCGGCGTGCAGAACGTCTTCGATACGCGCTACTTCGTGCCCAACGCCGCCACCTACGGGATGACCGCCTCGGCCTCGGTGGCACGCACCAACCCGATCGAGCTTCAGACCGGGCCGGGCCGGACCTTCATGGTCAGCTTCGACAAGACGTTCTGAGATGCGCGCCGTTTTCCACCGCATCACCCGCCTGACCCGGCTCGCGGCCTCCGGGCCGGGGGCCTGGGTCGGGCTCACCATGTTCGGCTCGGTGCTCGGCCTGCAATTCGCCGACATCTGGGTCGATGTGCAGATGATCGCATGGTACAAACGCTTCTACGACGCGCTGGAAAACGTCGACGCCGCCGCTGCCATCCGCGAACTCTGGGTTTTCGGCGGCATCGTTCTCCTGTCGTCCATGATCTTCCTGCTGGGCGACTACATCCGCAAACGGCTGCTGCTGCGCTGGCGGGCCCGGCTGACCGACCGCGCCCTCGATTCATGGACCAATGCCCACGCCTACTGGCACCTGCGCCCCGGCCTCTCGCCCAAATCCGTCGACAACCCCGACCAGCGCATCGCACAGGATTGCCGCCTCTATATCGAGCTTCTGCTGCAGGAAACGCTCGACCTGATCGGCCGCATCGTGGCGCTCGTCTCCTACGTAGTGATCCTCTGGAACCTCTCCGATTTCGTCCTGCGCCTGCCGATCTTCGGCCGCGAGCTCGCCATCCCCCATTACCTCGTCTGGCTGGCCTTCCTCTATGTCGCGGTCTCCAGCGTCTTCACCCACCTGATGGGCCGCCCGCTCAAATCCCTCGTCTTCCGGCAGGAACGGCGCGAGGCCGATTTCCGCTACGCCCTCGTTCAACTGCGCGACAACGCCGGCGAGGTGGCCCAATCCGCCGGTGAACCCGCCGAGCGCCGCCGCCTCGCCCAACGCTTCGACGGCATCCGCCACAACTGGTATCGCCTCATCGGGCGCGAGTTCATCCTCGGCCTTTTCACCCGGCCCTATTACCAATCCATCCTGCGCATCCCGCTCTTCTTCTCGCTGCCCGCCTATTTCGCCGGTGCGGTCACGCTGGGCGGGCTGATGCAGCTCTCCGGCGCCTTCGGCCGCGTGACGCAAACGCTCAGCTGGTTCATTTTCTCCTATCGCGACCTCGCCGAATTCGCCGCCGTGGCCGAACGGCTCGACGACCTCTTCACCAGCGCCGATCAGCCGCCGCCGATGCCCGGCGCGGCCCGAGACATCATTCGCACCACATCCTCCGACGACGCGCTGCACCTGCGCGGCCTGCGCCTGATCACGCCGCAGGGCAGGGCGCTCTTCCCCGTCCCCGACCGCACCATTCACCAGGGCGAACGCATCTGGATCGCCGGCGCCTCGGGGCAGGGGAAAAGCACGCTGCTCGCGGCCATTTCCGGCGTCTGGCCCTATGGCGAGGGCCAGATCGACCGCCCCGCCAGCCGCATCCTCTACCTGCCGCAGAAACCCCACCTCTTCAGCGAAGGGCTCGCCGCCGCCGCCTGCTACCCCGAGGACCCGGCCGATGTCCCGCCCGGCCGCATCCGACAGGTGCTGACCCAACTCGGCCTCGAACACCGCCTTCCCGCGCTCGACGATGACGGCCCCGCTGCGCTCGAAGGCCTCTCCATGGGCGAACGCCAGCGCCTCGCACTGGCCCGCGTCCTCCTCCTGCGCCCCGACTGGGTCGCCCTCGACGAGGCCACCAGCAGCCTCGACGCCACCGCCGAGGCCGAGATCCTGTCGCTCATCAACCGTACCCTTCCCGACACGACGATCCTCTGCGTCTCGCACCGCGATCCGCTCCCGCTTTCCCCCTATTCGATCTGGCAGATTGGCCTGCCGCAACAGGACCAACACGAACAAAGGAACACCGCATGACCGACACCGCCTCCCAATCCACCCAGCCCGCCGCCGAAACCACCAAGGGCCGCTGGCGCCTCGTCGGCGCCGACCCCGTGACCATCCTGCAATGCCTGCCGGATATGGACCGGGTGATGCTCGCCCTCCGTCTCGACAGCTTCATGCACGAACGCCTCGGCACCGTCGACAGCGTCACGGTCGAAGGCGGCCGCATCCGCATCACCGGCGCCGAACAGGCCGCCGACCTGCCGGCCGATGCCTTCGCCTCGGTCGTGCTCGACATCACCTCCGTCATGCGCGACAAGCTCTACCCGCGCCTCGAATTCCTTGATGCCGACGGCGCGCGCCTCTTCTCCGTCACCGGGCTCGAAGGCCCCGCACCGATGGAATCCGCCCTCGACGGCTTCACCCGCAGCCCGCTGCCCGTCGAGCCCCCCGCCCCCCGCGATACCACCGAACCGGCCGAGATCGACCCAGCCGACCCCGGCCTCGCCCTCCTCGAACAGCTTCAGGAAAGCGCCCAGCCGGTCACCATCTCCGCCGAGCTTTCCGACCTCACCCAAAGCTGGCAGGGTGTGATCGAGAAAATCCTACCCATGGGCGGCTATATCAACGTGATGACCAAGGGCTTCCACCTCCATCTCGCCGGCGGCGCCGTCGCGGGCTGGGAAACCGACGCAACCGGTCACCGCGCGCTCGACGCAAGCGGCGCGCCGACCGGCCTGCGGGTGACCCCGGCATGAGGGCGGGCGACTGGTTCGAACCCGGCACCGGCACGCCGCTCTCCTACCCCGACCTGATCGCCCGCGCCGCCCGCGCGCCCGCGGTCCTCCTCGGCGAAACCCATGACCGCGCCGACATCCATCGCTGGCAGATGCACGTCTCGGCGGGCCTCATGGTCCATCGCCGCCCCGTCGTGCTGGGCTTCGAGATGTTTCCCGCAAGGCTCAACCCCGTGCTGGCCGACTGGGTGGCAGGCCACCTCGACGAGGATACCTTCCTCGACCGCGCCGAATGGGCCGAGGTCTGGAACTTCCCGCCCGAGCTTTACCTGCCTCTCTTCCGCTTCTGCCGCGACACCGGGACCGAGATGATCGGCCTCAACTGCCGTCGCGGGCTGGTCAGCGAAGTGGGCAAGCTCGGCTGGGACCAGATCGCCGAGGACGCCCGCGAGGGCCTCACCCCGGCCCGCGAGGCCTCGCCCGCCTACCGCCGCTACCTGTTCGAGGTCACCGCCGGCGCCCGCCCCGACCGACGGGCCCAATCCCCCGACGACCCGGCCTTCGACCGTTTCGTGCGCGCCCAGCAGACATGGGACCGCGCCTTCGCCTGCCGCATCGCCCATCGCGCCGCCCAAGACGACGCGCCGCTCGTCATCGGCATCATCGGCCGCGGCCATCTCGAATACCGCGGCGGCACGCCCTACCAGCTTGAAGATCTCGGCATGCCCGACGCCATGGTGCTCTTGCCGTGGGACGAGGGCGCACCGCACCACCCCGGCCAGGCCGACGCCGCCTGCGTCATGCCTCCGAACCTGCCCCCCGGCTAAACCCCCAGAATATCCGCCAGCTTCAGCCGCTGGATCTTCCCCGACGGCCCCTTGGGCAGCTCGTCGAGGAAATGGATCGCATCCGGCGTCTTGAACGCCCCCAGCTTCCCGCGGCACAGCGCCAGCAACTCCTCCGCCCCCAGCGCCGAGCCCTCCCGGACCGACACCGCCGCCTCCACCGTCTCGCCATACTTGGCACAGCGCCGCGCAAAGGCCGCGGCCTCCACCACATCGGGGTGCGCATAAAGCGCCTCGTCCACCTCGCGCGGGGCGATATTCTCGCCCCCCTTGATGATCAGCTCCTTCAGCCGCCCGGTGACGAACACATACCCCTCGTCATCCATCCGGGCCAGATCACCTGTCCGGAACCAGTCCCCCCGGAAACTCTCCGCCGTGGCCTCGGGGTTCTTGAGATACCCCAGCATCACGTTCGGCCCCCGCACCACGATCTCGCCCTCGGCCTCCGCCGGCACACTCTTCCCGGCCTCATCCTGTATCGCCACCTCGCAGCCATAGCCCACGCCCGACGACCCGATCTTGCGCACCTTGGGGGGCAGGGGGTTCGACAATATCTGCGCCGCCGTCTCGGTCAGCCCCATCGTCTCGATGATCGGCACCGAGAACCGGCTCTCGAACGCCGCCTGCGTCTCCACCGCCAAGGCCGACGAGGCCGACCGCCCGAAGCGCAGCCGTTCGCGGCACGCCTCATCCGGCCCCCCCTCACCATGCAGCAGATGGGAAATGATCGTCGGCACCGCCGAAAACCACGTTACCCCGCCATCCCCCGCCTGCGCCCAGAACCGCGAGGCCGAGAACCGCCCCACCATCGCCAGCGACCCGCCCGAGACCAGCGCGCTCATCACCGTCACGCACAGCCCATTGATGTGATAGACCGGCAGCACACAAAACCCCCGGTCCTTCTCCGTCAGGTCATGGGCAATTGCCGTGGTCCACCCCCCGGCCAAAAGGCTCGCATGGCTGTGCAGCACCCCCTTGGGCCGCCCCGTGGTGCCGGACGTATACATCAGCAGCGCATGATCCCCCGGCGCCACCTCGTGCAGCGGGCCATCACCGTCACCGCCAGCCCCGATCACCTCCACCCCGGCCTCGTTGGCGGCATCGAACTGCTCGCGACAGGCGGGATGGACAAAGGCAAACCGCGCCTCGGAATGTTCCAGCGCATAGGCGATGGCATCGCGCCCGGCGGCAAGGTTGATCATCGTCGCGCGAAACCCGCCCGCCAGCGCGCCGTAAAAGGCCGTGATCCCCTCGCGGCTGTTGGGCGCCACGATGGCCACGCTCTCGCCCTTCGCCACGCCCCGCCCCGTCACCTGCCTTGCAAACCGCAACGCGTCGTCATGCAACTCCGCCCAGTCCAGCGTCGAGCCGTCCTCGGGAAACACGATCGCCGTGCCCCCCGCCTCGGCCCGCCGGGCCAGCCATCCGCCCACGGTCCCACCGGGCGGTGTTGCACGGTCCAGCGTCATGACCCGGCGGCGTCCCAGTAATCGCCGAAAATCTCCTCGAGGCTCGGCTCATTCGCCGGAATCTCCCGCACGATCCGCGTCGTCTGCAGGAAGTGCTTCCAATGCACGTTGTCATTCACCGAATTCCCGCCCCACGCGCCACAGCCCATCGACAGCGAGAATTTCATCCCGTTGGTGAACGAGCCCCCCGTCGCAAAAGTATGCGCCTGATTGACGATCACCCGGCTGGTCGGCACCGCGCGGGCCAGCACCATCGGCCGCGCCTCGTCACCCGTATGCAACCCGACGGAATGCCCCGCCCCCTGATGCGTCTGTATCCGCCGCGTGACCTCCACCGCCTCCTCGAAATCCTTCGCCGCGTACAGCGCCAGCACCCGGCTCAGCTTCTCCTCCGACAGCGGATGCCCCGGCCCGATCCCGTCCGTCGGCACGGCCACATATTCCGTCCCCTCCGGCACTTGGCCTGTCAGCCCCAGCGCCTCGATCATCCGGCCGGCATCCTGCGCCACCACCATCCGGTTCAGGTGGCCATCGGGGAACAGCGCGGCCACAACCGCCGCCTCGTCTTCCACCACAGCGCCCCCCGCGCGCGCCATCTCCTTCAGGAAATCCTCCCGCACGGCATCCACCACCACCACGGCATTCTCCGACGAGCAGGACGTGGCATTATCAAAAGTCTTCGACGCCCGGATCTTCTCCGCCGCCGCCGCCAGATCGGCGGTCTCGTCCACGATCACCGTCACATTGCCCGTGCCCACCGCCACGGCGGGCGTCCCGGCGGTCTGGGCGCGGTGCACGTTGTTCTGGCTCCCCGTCGCCACGATCAGATCGCAGCTCTCCATCAGCCGCTGGGTCTTCTCCTTCGACCCCGGCGCCGGCACCATCTGCACAAGCTGCGGGTCCTCGCCGATCTTGGCAAACTCGGCATGAATGAACTGCAACAGCCGCTCGCAACTCGCCACCCCCTTGGGCGAGGGCGCCACCACGATGGCATTGCCGCATTTGAGCGCGTTGATGATGTTGTTGGCGGGCGTCGCGCCGGGATTGGTCGAGGGCACGATCGCCCCGATCAGCCCCATCGGCCGCGCAATCTCCGTCAGCCCCGTCGCCGCATCGTCGCTGATCACCCCATAGGTCGTGACCCCCTTGATATCGCGCAAAAGCCCGAGCGTCTTGCGATGGTTCTTGACGATCTTGTCGGCCACGTTGCCCAGTCCCGTCGTCTTCACCGCCAGTTCGGCCAGCTCCCGGTTGCGCGCGGGCTCCATGATCGCCCAGCCCACGGCCTGCGCGGCGCGGTCATAGCGTTCCTGGCTGCCCTCGGCCTCATACCTTGCCTGCGCGGCCCGCGCGCTGGCAATGACGGCATCAAGCTCGGGGATGGGGTCAATCGCGTTCATCTGTAAACCTTTCCGTAAAACGGGGCGCGCAGGCCATCCGCGCACCCCGCGTTGCTTGCCTCAAAGACCGGCAAGAAGCTCCTTCAGCGTCTCTTCCCGCGCCTTCCACATCTCGATCACCTCGTCACGTGTCATCACATGCATGGGCGAGCCGCCGGCCTTCATCTTGCCCGCCACGCGCGAATTCTCGAACATCGTCGGCACCACCTCGGCCAGCTTGTCGATGATCGGCTGCGGCGTGCCCTTGGGCACCATGATCCCGCGGAAGTTCACGCTCGTATTGTCGATGTCGAAGCCCTGCTCCTGCATCGTCGGCACATCGGGCAGGAAATCACTGCGTTCATTGTCAAACACCCCGAGGATCTTCACATTGCCCGCCTCCTTGGCGCGGAACGCATCCGACAGGTTGTTGACCCCGCCCAGAACCTCGCCCGCGATCACCGCCTTCATGGCACCGGCGCCGCCTGCGTTGTTGGGAATATAGGCCAGCTTCACCCCGGCCGCCTTCTCAAGCTGAAGCGCCGCGATATGGTGGCCCACGTAAAGCCCCGCGCCCGAGAATGTCAGCCCGCCGGGGTTCTCCTTGGCATAGGCCACGACATCTTCCATCGAGTTGAACTCGCTGTCCGCGCCCACCACGAACACCGCCGGGTCGGCGCCCCAGTTGGCGATCGGCTCGAAGCTGTCGGCGCTGTATTCCACGCCTCCCTCGATCGACTGGGCGATGAAATGCGGGATGTTGTAGGCGCCCAGCGTATAGCCATCGGCCTCCGCCTGCGTGGCCATCCAGTTCCAGCCGACACGCCCGCCCGCGCCGGGCTTGTTGACGATGGCAATGGGCATGCCAAGCGCATCCTCGTTGCCCGCCGTCATGGTGACGATTCGCGCCTGAAAGTCGGTCGCGCCGCCCGCGCCATAGCTCACCATAAGCATCAGCGGGCGTTCAGGATAGTTTTCGGCCGTCTGCGCAGTTGCGGCCCCGGTCAGGCCCATCAGGGCGATGGATGCGGCTGCGATAAAGGTCTTCATGGGGGGTCCTCCCTTGGATGTGATCTCTGCCGCCATTACGGTTCAGAGGAATATCTCCCGCGGTGTGTAGACGTTGAGCAGCAACGCGAAGAGACAGTACATCACCGCGACGAAACCCGCGGTGACAATGATGCGCTTGACCCATGTCCGCACCGCGTCATGCGGCGCCGGGTCGTAAAGCGACAGAAGCAGGAAAAAGGCGATGCCCGACGCGGTATAGAACCCCAGCGCCTGCGCCGCCCAGAACACGTAGACCAGCGCCACGACAAGCCCCGGCAGGATGTTCCGCAGCGCCTCCGCCGACAGGCCGATCCCCACCTTGGTCTTGCCCAGCACCGCCTTGCCGAAGGTCCACAGCGCCAGCACCACGAAGACGGTCGAGATGATCCGCGGAAACAGAAAGGCCCGCGCCGGCTCGGACGTATAGCTGATATAGGCCACGCCGATCCCGACCGCCGCGATCAGACCGCTGGCCACGATATGCTGGGTGCGGGGCAGGTCGCTCATGTCAGGGTCTCCCCTCGCACGATCGCATCCTCCTTGGTGGTGTAGCGCCGCTGCCGGATCTCCATCCAGACCGAATACGCCACCGACGCCACCACCAGCCCGATCAGCGTCAGGTTCAGCACGCCGGTAAAGAAATAGGCCCCCGTGCTCGACGTCGCGTTGGCGATCATCTTGCCCTGAATGAAATTCGCCTCCGCGATCGGCCCAAGGATCAGCCCCAGCACCAGCGGCGCCGCCGACAGCCCGAACCGTTCGAGGAAGAACATGCCCGTCCCCAGCGCCATCATCACGTAGACATCGCCCATCGAGTTCTGCACCGAATAGCTGCCGAACACCGCCAGCCCCAGCACCACCGCCGCCATCACCGCGTTGGGCACCTGCGCCACCCGCGCCGCCAGCCCGGCCACCAGCAACCCGAAGACGCACATCAATATCTGCCCGATCAGCATCGAGTTGATGAAGGTCCACGCCACCTCCGGGTAATTCTCGAACAGGTCGCTGCCCGGGAAAATCCCGTGGATCAGCAGCCCGCCCAACAACACCGCCGCCGTGGGCGAGCCGGGGATCGACAGCGTCAAAAGCGGCACCAGCGACGGGCCCACCATCGCGTTGTTCGCGCTTTCGGCGGCAATCACCCCCTCGCTGTGGCCGGTGCCGAACTTGCGGCTCTCCGGGCTCATCCGGCGCGACTGGTCATAGGCCACAAGCCCCGCGATCTGCCCGCCCACGCCGGGGATCAGCCCGATGAACGAGCCTGTCAGCGTCCCGATGGTCAGCGCCCGCGACCGGCGGAACACCTCGCGGATGGCCTCCATGATCGGATGCCGCCGCACCGCCAGAACCTCCGCCTCGCGCTCCCGCCGGCCCTTCAGGAACATCGAAATGACCTGCGGAATGGCGAACAGCCCGATCAGCGCCGGGATCACGTTGATGCCTCCCGACACGCTGGAATGAAAGATGAAGCGCTGGGCGCCCATGATGTCGTCGAACCCGATGGTCGACAGCCACAGCCCGATACACCCCGCCAGCAGCCCCTTCACCACCGAACTGGAATCCAGCGTTCCGATCACCGTCACCCCGAGGATCGCCAGCCAGAAAAGGTGCGACGGCCCGAAGGCCAGCGCCCATTTCGCCAGCACCGGCGTCAGGAAAATCAACAGCATCACCCCGAACACCCCGCCAATCGCCGAGGCCACGAAGGACAGCTGCAACGCCCGCGCCCCTTCGCCCTTCTTGGCCATGGTATGCCCGTCCAGCGTCGTGGCGATATTGGCGGGCGCGCCGGGGATCTTCAGCAATATCGCACTCACCGCCCCGCCCGCCACGGTCGAGGTATAGGCAGCCCCAAGCAGAACCAGCCCCTGCGTCGCATCCAGCCGGAAGGTGAAAGGGATCAGCAGCGCCACCGCCATTGTCGGTGAAAGCCCCGGCGTCGCGCCAAGGATCAGCCCGCCAATCGTCCCGATCAGCAACAGGCCGAAATTGATCGGCGTGAACACGTCCCCCATATAGGCCAGAAACTCCACGCAGCCCTCCTCCCAAAACGCATTGTGGTTGACGCTTCACGGTAAGAGATGAAAATAGTAATGCAAATGTTTTCATGACCGGGCGTCAATACTATGGGCAACCCACGGAAATGACGGATAAAAAGGCCGATATCCTCGCCGTCGCCAAGGCCGCCCGCGTCTCTCCCTCCACCGTCTCGCGCAGCTTCAATCACCCCGATCTGGTCAAGCCCTCGACTCGCAAGCGCATCGACCGCGCGGTGCGCCGGCTGGGCTATATTCGCAACCGCGCCGCCCAGACGATCCACGGCATCCGCAGCGGCACGATCGGCCTCATCGTCCCCACCATCGATCAGGCAATCTTCGCCGAACTGATCCAGAGCTTCTCGAACTCGGTCGAGGAAACCGGCTTCACCATCCTGCTCGCCTCCCACGGCTACAGCCTCGACCGCGAATATGCCCTCACCCGCAAGATGCTCGAACACCGGGTCGACGGCATCGCCCTTATCGGCCTCGACCACGCCACCGACACCTACGAGCTTCTGGCGCAACAGAACACGCCCGCCCTCCTGCTCTGGAACTACGCCGAAAACGCCCCGCTGCCCTGCGTCGGCTCCGACAATTACCGCGCCGGCCACCTGATCGGCGCCCATGTCGCCGCGCTGGGCCACCGCCGCATCGCCGCCGTCTTCCCGCCCCTCCACGGCAATGACCGCGCCGCCCAGCGGCTGGAAGGCCTCACCGACTCCGTCCTCGCAAACGGCGGCGATCCCGACATCCTGCAACGCGAAACCCCCTACAGCGTCGCCGACGCCAAACAGGCCGTGGCCGATCTCATGGCGTCAGCCCGCCGCCCCACCGCCATCGTCTGCGGCAATGACGTGCTGGCCTGGGGCGCGCTGCACGCGCTCGCGCGGCTGGGCATTTCCGTGCCGGATCAGGTCACCGTCACCGGCATCGGCGATTTCCACGGCTCGCAGGATTTCGAACCGGCCCTTACCACCGTCCGCATCCCCGCCCGCGCCATCGGCGCCCGCGCGGCCGAAACCATCACCGCCATGATCACCACCGGCAGCCCCGCCGAAAACCTCGCGCTGCCGCCGGAACTCATCATCCGCGCCACCTCCGCCAAGGCGTCCGCCTGATCACCCCGGCGCCGCCACCCCGCCCAGCTTCGCCGTCAACTCCGCCGCCGCCCGCGCCACCGTCTCGCCAATCTCCCCGATCCGCCCGTCCTGCAACCGCGCCGCCAGCCCCGAGACCGAAATCGCACAGGCCGCTTCGCCCTGCGGCGACCACACCACCGCCGCCACACAGCGCAGCCCGGTCACATGCTCCTCGTCATCCAGCGCATAGCCCCTTGCCCTGATCCGCCCGATATCCGCCATCGCCGTCTCCAGCCCCCGATGCGAATGACCGGTCAGCGGCCGAAACCCGGTGCGCGCCGCGAAAGCCGCGATATCCGCATCCTCCCACGTCGCCAGAATCGCCTTGCCCATCCCCGAGCAAAAGGCCGGCACCCGCCCGCCGGGGGGCGAGATCGCCCGCATGATCTCGCGGCTCTCCACCTGGCTGATCGTCACCAGCTCGTCATTGTCGAGAATCCCAAGGTTCGCCGTCTCCCGCGTCACGTCCCTCAGCCGCCGCAGATAGGGCAGGGCGGGGGCCACGAAATTATGCCGCCGCCCGAATGCCGCGCCCACGGCAAACGCCTCCCGCCCCACATGCCACAGCGCCCGCTCCGGATCGAACTGCGCGAACCCCTGCAACTCCAGCGTCGTCAAGAGCCGGTGCGTCGTCGACACCGCCAGCCCCGATTCCCGCGCCGCATCGCTCACCCGCACGCCCTCGTCCTGCCGGCTGAGTATTTTCAGCAGGCCAAGCGCCCGCGCGACGGATTGAACCCCTTCGGTGGTCTGAGTGCCCATTCGGTATACCTTTCCATACAATGGAAAACATTTTTCCATTTCTTACAAGCCGGCAACGGCTTTGCTAGGCGTGACGCAACGCAACGGAGGATGCACAATGACCGCGTATGTAGACCGCCACGGGCTCTCCGTGGCCGAACCCCTCGCCCAACTGATCGAAGAAGAGGTGCTCACCGGCGTCACGCCCGATGATTTCTGGTCCGGCTACGCCGAGCTTCTTCGCGACCTCGCCCCGGAAAACGCCGCCCTTCTCGCCAAGCGCGAGAAACTGCAGGAACAGATCGACGACTGGCACACCTCCCGCCAAGGCCAGCCCCACGACCCCGCCGCCTATCGCGACTTCCTGACCGAGATCGGCTACCTCCTGCCCGAACCGGCCCCCTTCACCGTCGACACCGAGAACGTCGACCCGGAAATCGCCAGCACCGCCGGGCCCCAGCTTGTCGTGCCGGTCATGAACGCCCGCTTCGCGCTGAACGCCGCCAATGCCCGCTGGGGCTCGCTCTATGATGCGCTCTACGGCACCGACGTGATCGAGGGCACGGCACAGGGCGACGGCTACGACCCCGAACGCGGCGCCAAGGTCATCGCATGGGCCCGCGCCCATCTCGACGCCGTCACGCCGCTGGCCCAAGGCAAATGGGCCGATGTCACGGCCCTCGCCGTCACCGACGGCACCCTCTCCGTCACCACAGGCGACGCGACGACCCAACTCGCCGACCCCGCCCAGTTCGCCGGCCATACCGAGGCCGGCAACATCTTCCTCACCGCCAATGGCCTGCTGATCGAGTTGGTCATCGACCCCAATTCCCCCATCGGCAAGACCGACCCGGCACATATCTCCGACATAAACCTCGAAAGCGCCCTCACCGCCATTCAGGATTGCGAGGATTCCGTCGCCGCCGTCGATGCCCAGGACAAGTGCCTCGCCTATACCAACTGGCTTGGCCTGATGCGCGGCGACCTCGAGGACAGCTTCGAGAAGGGCGGCAAGACCGTCACCCGCCGCCTCAACCCCGACATCACCTATCTCGACCCGCAGGGCCAAACCGTCACCCATCCGGGCCGCGCCCTCCTGCTCGTGCGCAACGTGGGCCACCTGATGACCACCGACGCGGTGCTGATGGACGGGAACGAAACCCCCGAAGGCATGCTCGACGCCGCCGTCACCGTCGCCGCCGCCATGCACGACCTCGGCAAGGACGGCCCCCGCAACTCCCGCGCAGGCTCGGTCTACGTGGTCAAACCCAAGATGCACGGCCCCGAGGAAGTGGCCTTCACCGACCGCCTCTACGCCCGTGTCGAAGACCTGCTCGGCCTGCCGCGCAACACCGTCAAGATCGGCGTCATGGACGAGGAACGCCGCACCTCCGTCAACCTGCTGGCCTGTATCGAGGCGGTCAAGAACCGCTGCGTCTTCATCAACACCGGCTTCCTCGACCGCACCGGCGACGAGATCCACACCTCCATGCAGGCCGGTCCCGTCGTGCCCAAGGGCGAGATGCAGAAATCCACGTGGCTCGCCGCCTACGAGGCCGGCAATGTCGATGCGGGCCTCTCCGCCGGGATGGCGGGGCACGGCCAGATCGGCAAGGGCATGTGGGCCAAACCCGACGAGATGGCCGAAATGCTCGAAGCCAAGATCGGCCACCCCCGCGCCGGCGCCAACACCGCGTGGGTTCCCTCGCCCACCGCCGCCACGCTCCACGCCACCCATTACCACCATGTCGATGTGGCCGCCCTGCAGGACCAGATGAAATCGCGTACGAAAGCCTCCCGCGATGATCTCCTGACCCTGCCGCTGATGACCGGCCGCAACCTCTCCGAAGAAGAGGTCCGCCACGAGCTTGACAATTGCTGCCAGTCGATCTTGGGCTACGTGGTCCGCTGGGTCGATCAGGGCATCGGCTGCTCCAAGGTGCCCGACATCAACGACACGGCCCTGATGGAAGACCGCGCCACCCTGCGCATCTCCTCGCAATTCCTCGCCAACTGGCTCCTGCACGGCATCGCCTCGCCCGGCGAAGTCGAAGCCTCCCTCAAGCGCATGGCCCCCAAGGTCGACGCCCAGAACGCCCACGATCCGGCCTACACCCCCATGGCCCCCGGCTTCGACGGGCCGGCCTTCCGCGCGGCGCATGACCTGATCTTCAAGGGCACCGAACAGCCCTCGGGCTACACCGAACCCCTGCTGCACGCCGCCCGGCGCGCGGCCAAGGCCAACTGAGAAAAGGACAAGACCCCCATGCTCACCGTCACCCGCCTCGACCTCGACGATGCCGGCAAACTCCTCGCCGGCGCCCGCGCCAAGGCCTCCGAGATCGGCGTGCCCATGTGCATCGCCATCACCGACGAAAGCGGCAACCTGATCGCCTTCGAACGGATGGATGGCGGCAAGGTCACCTCGATCACCATCGCCATCGACAAGAGCTTCACCGCCTCGGGCGCCAAGAAGGCCACCCATGAATACGGCGAGGCCAGCCAGCCCGGCGCGCCCGCCTACGGCATCGCCTCGGCCATCTCCGGGCGGCTGATGGTGGTGGGCGGCGGCCTGCCCGTGGTGGTCGATGGCGCCGTCGTGGGCGGCATCGGCGTCAGCTCCGGCACCCCGGCACAGGACCGCGAAGTCGCCGAGGCCGGCATCGCCGCCTTCCTCGCCACCTAGCACCGCCCCCGCCCAAGCCCCTTGATCGGGGCGCGGGCTTGGGCAATCCTGTCCCTGCGCCACAGGGAGAACTCCATGACCAGACTGCAATACGAGGTGAAAGACGGGATCGGCTGGATCCGCTTCAACCGGCCGGAAGTGCTCAACGCCTTCGACCCGCCCGAGGTGCGCCGCTTCGTGGAGGTCCTGCGCGAGGCCTCCGCCGACCCCGAGGTCAAGGCCATCATCATCGGCAGCCATGGCGAGGCGTTCAGCGTCGGCGACGACCTCAAGGTCGCGATGGAGGAATACCCAAGGATCAAAAGCGGCGAGATCCACCCGATCCTCGACATCGTCGAGGACATCACCGAGAACCTGCAGGAAATCCCTCGCATCATCCGCGCCGCCCGCAAGGTGGTCATCTCCTGCGTGCGCGGCTACGCGGTGGGCGCCGGTTTCGAGGTGGCCATCGACAGCGACCTCGTCGTCGCCGCCGAAAGCGCCATCTTCGGCTTCCCCGAATCCAACGCCGGCATGACCATCACCGGCGGCGCCTCCAAGCTCCTGCCGCTCATCGTCGGCCTCAACAAGGCCCGCGAACTGGTCCTGACCGGCGAATTCATCGACGCCGCCGAAGGCCACCGTATCGGGCTGGTCAACAAGCTCGTCCCCGACGGCGAGGAGGAAGCGGCGGCCGAGGCCATGGCCCGCAAGATCATGTCCCGCGCCCCGCTCGCCACGATCGCCCACAAGCGCATGCTGCAACGGGTGGTCGACGCCGATTTCGAAACCGCGCTGGAACTGGAAAAGCAGACCATCAACAACCTGATCTATACCGAGGATTACGGCGAGGCGATCAGCGCCTTCTCCGAAAAGCGCCCGCCGAAATTCAAGGGGCGATAGGCCCCGTGCCCGCGCCGTCCGACCCGGTCCGCGAGCGCGACCTCGCCACCGTGCTGGCCCGCCGCACGGCCGACCGGCCCGACGCCACGTGGATCGCCACGCCGGACCGGGCCTACAGCTACGCCGAGATGGCCGACCGCTCGGCGCGGCTGGCCCACGGCCTCTCCACCCTCGGCCCCACGCCGGGGGAAACCATCCTCAGCATGCTCCCCGACGGGATCGAGGTGATCGACCTCTGGTGCGCGCTGGGCCGCACCGGCCAGATCGAGGTGCCGCTCAACAACCACTACCTCGGCGACATGCTCGCCTATGCCATCAACGAGTCGCTGGCCCGCGACATGGTCATCCACACCCAATTCCTCGATCGCCTCATCCCCGTCGCCGACCGCCTCGACCGCCTCGCCCGGCTGATCGTCACCGGCGACGGCCCCGTGCCCGCCGACCTGCAAAACCGCTTCGACATCCTCCCCCTCGAAAACCTCTACGCCGACACCCCCTTCACCGGCCCCGGCCCGCGCTACAACGACATCATGGCGGTGATGTACACCTCCGGCACCACCGGCCCCTCCAAGGGCGCGATGATGACCCACGCCCATGTCTACGAATACGCCTACGGTGTGACCGAGATGCTCGACCTGCGCGAGTCTGACACCTATTTCGCCCCCATCCCGCTCTTCCACATCGCCGGGCGCTTCGCCGTGGTCTACGCCGCCTGCATCGCCGGCTGCACCGCCGTGGTACAGGGCGGCTTCCACACCGACAGCTTCTGGGACGATATCCGCCGCCACGGCGCCACCACCTCCTTCATGCTCGGCGCCATGGCCAGCTTCCTCTACCGCCAGCCCGAAACCGAGAGTGACGCCGACACCCCGCTCGACCGCCTGCTCATGGTCCCCCTCATCCCCGAGGTCGAGGATTTCAAACGCCGCTTCGCCTGCCGCGTCTCCACCACATGGGGCGGGACCGAAATGAACTGCCCCACGCAATCCGGCTTCGACCTGCACGACGCGAAAACCTGCGGCCGCGTGATGGAAGACCGCTACGAGGTCCGCCTCGTCGACGCCGATGACGAGGAGGTGCCCCACGGCACCCCCGGCGAGGCGGTCGTGCGCGCCAAGCGGCCATGGATCATGTCGGCGGGCTACTGGAACCACCCGGAATGGACGGCCAAGGCATGGCGCAACCAGTGGCTCCACACCGGCGACATGCTGGTGCGCGACGAGGCCGGCAACTTCGCCTTCGTCGACCGGGTCAAGGACGCCATCCGCAGAAGGGGCGAAAACATCTCCTCGATGGAGGTCGAACAACAGATCCTCACCCACCCCTCGGTGCTTGAATGCGCGGTCATCCCGGTCGCCTCCGATGATACCGAACAGGAGGTGATGGCCGTCCTCGTCCTCAAGCCCGGCGCCGCGTGGGAGCCCGAGGCCCTGATCGACTTCCTCACCCCCCGCATGCCCGCCTTCATGATCCCCCGCTACCTCGACCGCACCGCCGAACTGCCGAAAACCCAGACCGGCAAGATCCAGAAATTCCCCCTGCGCGAGGCGGGCGTGACCGAAACCACATGGGACAGGGGCGCAAAACGCCGGGGCAGGTGACGCTTTCCCCGCCCGTCCCCACCGCACAAAACACCGACGCGATACCGACGTAATACCGACGCGATACCGACGTCCCAAATCGGGTCAGGCCACGTCGTCCGCATAGATCCGCGCCAGCGCGTTCTGCACCATCTGTCGCACCTCGTCGGTCGACCGGGCAAGGTGCTCCCGCAGCGTCTCCATGGCCCGCCTCCCGTCCCTCTCCGCCAGCGCATCCAGCAGCCGCCAATGCTCCGCCAGCGCCTCCCGGTTCCGGTCCGGTGTCTCAAGGTTGATCCGGCGCACGAACCGTATCCGGTCATTGATATTATGGAGAAATTTCATCCTCGGCCCGTTCCCGGCCATCGCCGCCAGCTCAAGGTGAAAGGCCTCGTCGGCACTCACCAGCTCATCCAGCGACAGGCTTTCCCCCCGGCCCAGCTCCGCCCGCCACTTGCCGATATAGGCGGCCAAATCCACATCCGTGGCTTCCGTCAGCACCGCCACCAGCGCGCCGGTCTCAAGATCCAGCCGCACATCGTATAAATCCGTTATTTCCCGGACACTTAGCTTGCGGCAAAAGAACCCCCGCCCGGGCTCGAGGCTGACCATCCCGTCCGCCACCAGCCGGTTCAGCGCCTCCCTCACCGGCGCCCGGCTCATCGCCAGATCGGCGGCAATCTCCGACTCGTTCAGCCGCGCCCCCGGCTTGACGTCAAACGCCACCAGCTTGTCGCGCAACCGCTCATAGGCCAGCTCCGCCGTCCCCGCCGCCGCCTTCGCCATGCATCCTCCGTTTTTTGCCATCCCATCGTTGACATACCCCTCCGCCGCCGTCAATCTCGCCGGCAATCCTGTCGACAGCATTGCGGACAGAAATCACACCCAACGGGAGATCACCATGACCACAACCGAAAATTCACAGGTAGACCAAAGCGTTCTGCTCTCCGACGCGGAGGTGCAGCAATACCACGAGAAAGGCTGGATCGTCCCGAAATGGGAGATTCCCCAAGACCTCATCGCCGAGATGCGCAAGGAATACGACGACCTCCTCGCCCGTAACCCCCACGTCGAATCCGACATCATTCTCGCCCCCCACCAGACCAACGGCGGCTCCATGGGCATCGAGGGCTCCGAGCGCTGGCTCGACTTCGCGACCCAGCCGGAACTCATGGCCATCGCCCGCCAGCTCATCGGCGACGACATCATCCTCTGGGGCACCACCGTCTTCGGCAAACCCGCCCATAACGGCAAGGAAACCCCGTGGCATCAGGATGGCGGCTATTACCCGATCCGCCCGCTCGAAACCCTGACCATGTGGATCCCGCTCGATGACGTCACCCCCGAGAACGGCCCGATGAAATTCATCCCCGGCTCCCACAAGGCGCACGAGCTTTTCAGCCATTCATGGAAGGATGGCGACGACAAGACCATCAACCTCGTCACCGATTCCGAGTTTTTCGACGAGGACAAGGCCGAGCCCCTGATCCTGCGGGCGGGGCAGGTATCGTTCCACGATGTCTACATGATCCACGGCTCCAGCGCGAACCGCACCGACAGCCGCCGCGCCGCCTTCATCGTGCGCCTCATGCCCGCCACCTCGCTTTACGATCACGAACTGGGCGACGAGATCGGCAAGAAACACCCCGCCCAAGGCTACGGCGTGCGCCCGCTCTACCTTGTCAGCGGGCAGGACAAGGCCGGCAACAACTTCTCCATCGGCCACGACTAGGGCAGGGGGCGGCAGGAAGAAACGATGGAACCCCCGTGGGTTACACCCGGCTCACGCCTGCCCGCGCAGCTTGCGCAGCACGAGGTCGCAGGCGCCCGCCCACGCTTCCGGCACGCCTTCGGCCTCGATATGGCGCAGCCCGGCTTCGGTGATCCCGCCGGGCGTGCACAGGCTGGCAAGGATGTCGTCCATCGGCGCGTCCTGCTCGCCCTGTATCCGCCCCGAGGCCACGAAGGTGCGCGCCATCAACTGGCGCGCCGCCGCCGGGTCGAGCCCGTTGGCGACGCCCCATTCCGTGCCCGTCCGGATCATTGCCTGCGCCCAGCCATAGACCGCGGCGCTGACCGTCGCGGTCTCGAACTGGTCCTCCGAGTCGAGCGGGATCGCCGTGCCGATGGCCTCCAGAAACGGCGCCACCTCCGGCCGCATCGGGTAGACGATCGTGGGGCTGGCGCCCAGCTCCGAGGCGGTGATCGGCATGATCCGCACCACCTCCGCCGGCGCCGCCGCCCCGGCCAGCCGGTCGATCGTGACGCCCGCACAGGCCGACATCACAACCTGCCCCTCGCGCCACGGCAGGCCCGTCACAACTTCCGCCGCGTCGCCCGGCCTTACCGCCAGCAGAACCACCTCGCACGCCTCCACCAGCGCGCCATTATCCTCGGCCAGCCCGAACCCGTAGCGCTCGGCCATCTCCGGCCCGCGGCCCCGCGGCGACAGGCACACATCCCCCGCCGCCACACCGCCATTCACAAGCCCCTTCAGAACCGCACCCGCCAGATGCCCCACACCGATCACGCCCAGCTTCATGTCGCTCCCTGCCTTTCCCTGCCACGGGCCGCACCATCCGCGCCCCTTGTTTCGTCCTCCCCGCCTGATAGGGTTTTACGGCCCGTCTTTCCACCCTCCCGGCCCGCTGCCCGCACCCGCCAACCGCAAGGAGGCGCCCGATGACGTCCAAGCCCGCGCTGACCGCCCCGGATATGCGCCCCGGCGCCGACCTTCTCGCCGAGGGCCGCCGCATGGCCGCCGACTGGCCGCTGGGCAGCTGCCTCTTCCTCGACACCGAGGGCGTCGCCTCCGAAGCCCAATACAAACGCCGCAAGGCCGCCGAGGGCCGCATCATGCAGCACGCCCATATCGGCTTCCGCAGCATCGACCGCACCGTCGCCGCCATGGCCGAGTTGCACGAATCCACCCTGAAACGCGACGTGCGGATCGACCGGTTCGGCATCACCCTCGACTGGTCCATGGGCTACCCGCCCGAGCGCCGCTACACCGCCGGGCGCGGTACCGGCATCGTGCTGACCGACCCACAGGATTTCGCCCGCATCACCAACGCCAGCCCCGCCGCCGCCCATTTCGGCGACTTCATGCTGGGCCTGCCCGGCGCGCTCCACAACGTGCAGGCGGCGCTGGTCGCCGGGGCCACCTCGATCGGCAATATGGGGCAGTATTTCACCTTCCGCCTGCCATACTGGGACGACGATATCGCCACCACCGAGGCCACGGTCACCGCCCTCGGCCTGATCGCGGCGCAAGAGGCCGACATCCTCGTCCATTCCAACCTCGATGACGGCTTCGCCGGCCTCTTCCTCGACATGACCAGCGCCTTCGGCATGATGCTGATCGAGAAACACATCGTCGAAGACCTGATCGGCGCCAGCGCCTCCTTCTGCTTCGGCCACCACTTCTCCTCGCCCCTGACGCGCGCGGCCTTCCTCGAAGCCCTCTCGCGCGAGGTTTCGACGCCCGGCACCATGCTCTTCGGCAACACCGTCTCCTATCGCGGCGCCCCGGCGGCCAACTATGCCAGCCTCGCCAGCTACCTGCTGGCCGATATCGGCGCGCTGACCCGCACCCATACCGGCCACGCCATCAACCCCGTGCCGGTGACCGAGAACCTGCGCATCCCCGATATCGACGAAATCCTCGACGCCCAGACCTTCGCCACCCGGCTGGCCGAACACGCCCCGGCCCATGCCGCCCTGATGGACCGCACCCAGATCGACACCGTCGCCACGCAACTGGTCGAGGGCGGCCGCCGCTTCGCCAAGGACGCCCTCGCCGGGCTGGCCGAGCGCGGCGTCGACACGCGCGACCCGGCCGCGCTCATGCTGGCCATCCGCCGCCTCGGCGCCAAGCGGATGGAGGCGCTTTGGGGGCAGGGCGCACTGACACAAGCCCGCCGCGAACCGCTCGTCCCCGCCGACTGGGCCGAGGAGCTTGACGAGATGGCCGCCGACTGGGTCGCCCGCGCCAAGGGCTGCGCCCTCGGCCCCCTCCGCGTGGCCATCGGCACCACGGATGTCCACGAACACGGCGCCTACCTCGTCAGCCGCGCCCTTGACGGCCTCAGCGCCGAGGTCATCGACGCCGGCGTCGCCCTTGATGCAGAAATCCTCGTCGACCGGGCCATCGCGGCAGAGGCCGACGTGATCGCCATCAGCACCTATAACGGCATCGCGCTGGGCTATGCCCGCAAGGTGATGGACGAGCTGCAACGCCGCGCCCTCGACCTTCCCGTCCTGATCGGCGGCAAGTTGAACCAGATCCCGGAAAACTCCAACTCCGACCTGCCCACCGATGTCACCCGCGAGATTGCCGAGACCGGCGCCATCCCCTGCGCCAACCTCGATGACATGCTCGCCGCGCTCCAAAGCGTCTCCGCCAAGCCTCGCACACCCGCGCAATAAGCGGGCGTCTTTGACAAACCGCCCCCTTTCCCTATCATTCCAATCTTGGAATCAATTCGGCGGGCAGGGGCATCATGACGGCACATTCACTTGGCGAGACACGCTTCAAGGTCGCGATCGTCTCCGACACCCATGTTAACGAAAAGGAAGACTTCTCCGCCTCGCCCTATCCCGCCAATGCCGAGGCGAACCCGCGCGCCCGCCATGTGTTTTCGCAGGTGAACCAGATCGCCCCGGCACTGACCATCCACTTGGGCGACATGGTCAACCCGGTCCCGGAACTCGAAAGCTACGCCGCCGCCGCCGACAACTTTCACGCCATCGCGAAAGACTTGCAAAGCCCCGTCCACCTCGTCCCCGGCAACCACGATATCGGCGACAAGCCGGTGAAATGGATGCCCGCCGGCATGGTCAACGCCGAATTCATCGCCCTCTACCGCAAGCATTTCGGCAAGGATTACTACGCCGTCACCCACGAAGATTGCCACTTCGTCATCATTAACTCGCCCCTCCTGAACTCCGGCGACCCGGCCGAGGCCGAACAGGCCGCGTGGCTGGAAGACACTCTCGCCCGCCACCAGCACGAGCGCGTCTTCGTCTTCAGCCACTATCCCCCCTATATCAGCGACCCGCACGAGCCCGGCAGCTACGACAATATCGAGGAACCGGCCCGAAGCTGGTTCCTCGACCTCCTGCGCCGCTACAAACCCGAGGCGCTCTTCAGCGCCCATGTCCACAATTTCTGGTACGACCGCATTGGCGAGACCGACTATTACATCACCCCCTCCACCTGCTTCGTCCGGCACGACTATTCCGAGATGTACCGGATCGACGGCGGCGATCAGAAAGGCCGCAACGATGCCGCCAAGCTGGGCTTCCTGACGCTGGACATCCGCGAGCACGGCCATGTCGCCCATTACCACCGCAGCTACGGCGCCACGCTCGCCCCCGGCGACGGCCCCGCCCAACCCGTCGCCCCACGACCGCACGTGAAAACTGCCGCATTGCCCCATGTCTTCGTCGACATGCGCCACGGCTGGGCCGAGGAACTGGTCGTCGCCCCCTCCGGCGCCGTCGATGAATTCCGCCGCAAGCGGGCACGCAACGACTATCCGCTGATGGCGCTGTGGGAGATGGGCCTGCCCGGCCTCCGCGTCCCGATCCAGGACCTCGCCGATCCGCGTATCCGCCGCCGGATGGAACTCATGGCCGATCTGGGCCACCGCTTTCAGGTCTATCTCTACGGCATGCCGGACGAACGCAAACTCCTCGCCGAACACGCCGGGCTCGTCGACCGGCTGGAGCTTGTCCTGAACTGGGAGGATGTCGGCGACCTCGCCACAGATATCCAAACCCTGAAGGCGGAGACCGGTATCGCCATCCACCTCTCCCGCGTCAACCGCAAGGACGGCGCCAAGCATACCGGCTCGCGCTTCAACCACCTGATTAGCCACGGCTTCACCCTTTCCGAGACCGATGAGCTGAAAAGCTTCTTCCAAACTCACCCCGGCCTCGTCGACGGCGCCCAGTTCACCATCCCCCGCAGCCTCTCGCCATGGGAGACGGCCCGCAGCCTCGCCGCGTTCAAGTCCGAGACCGGCCAGACGCCCGTGCTTTACGTCAAATCCACCGAGGCCAGCCCGGCCGAAACCTTTGACGACGAGATCGCCAACGCCAGACGCTTCGCCGAGACGGTGATGGCCGGGCTGGGCTTCGGCCTCGACGTGGTGCTCGACACGATGGACGATGCCGATCGCGGCTATTTCACCCGCACCGGCCTTGTCGATCGTCGCTTCAACCCGCGCCTCGCCGGGGAACTGGTCTCGGCCATCGCCCTGCAAACCGCCGGCGGCGGCTGGCAGGCGGCGCCGGGCGATGAGCCGGTTCTAGAAAGAGAAGGCCGGCGCCTCTGGATCGCGGAAGCAGCCGAGGCATCACAGGGCGACTGGATCTGCCCCCGCAGCGGCCTGCCCGGTGCGCCCGGCGCCACGCCCGAAACCGCCCTCATCCTGCGCACCTCATCCGCCTGACACGCACGCGCCGTTAACGTTTCATTGCCTAACTGTCAGAGATAAGCAGGCAATCCACCGCGATCGCGCCATCCGGCCCGGCCAGAACCGGGTTGAGATCCAGCTCCTGAAGCCAATCCCCCGACGCCGCGCCGAACCGCGAGACGGCGGCGATCATCCTGCACAGCGCCGCGCGATCCACCGGCGGCGCCCCCCGCACCCCGTTAAGGATTTGTTTAGATTTCAACTGGTCCAGCATCCGCGCGGCCTCGCTCTCACTCACCGGCGCCCGGTGAAACACCACGTCCTTCTGCACCTCGATCAGGATGCCGCCCATCCCCACCATCACCACCGGCCCGAACCCCGGATCGCGCCGCAACCCGATCACCATCTCGGCATTCCCCTTGCCCATCTCCTGCACGATCACCCCGTCGATCCGGGCCTTTGGCGCAGCCTCCGCCGCCCGCCCGACGATCCTGTCATAGGCCGCCCGCAGCGCCTCCGGCCCGGCCAGCCCGATCTCCACCCCGCCGATCTCCGTCTTGTGCAGGATATCCGCCGACTCGATCTTCACCGCGACCGGCCAGCCGATCCCCTCGGCGATCTCCACCGCCTCATCCGCACTCGCCGCCAACCCGAGCCTTGCCACCGGCACACCGGCCTCCAGCAACATCCCCGCGGTCGTCTCCGTCGGCACGAACCCCGCACCGGGGGCGGGCAGGGGGGCACTCTCCGCCCCATCACCCTCATCCGCCAGCCACGCCTTGCGCGCCTCGTTCCAGCCCACCAGCGCGGCAATCGCGTCAATCGTGGGCTCAGCCCCGCGCAACGCGCATATCCCCAACTCCCGAAGCGCCCGCAGCCCTTCCTCCGGCGCCGCGACCCAGCTCACCACGAAGGGCTTCTCGGTCTCTTCCTTCAACTCGCGAAACGTCTCGGTCAGCGTGTCCACGAACCCGTCCATCAACTGCAGCCACACGGCGGCCACATGCACGTTCGGATCGTCCAGCACCGCCTTGACGCTTTCCTTCAGCATCGAGGGATCGGCGATGAACTGCGCCGTCACGTCCACCGGGTTCCCCGCCGCCCCGAAATCCGGCAGGATGCCTTTCAGCCGCGCCACCGTCTCCTCCGACAGTTGCGGCACTTCCAGCCCCACCTCCTCGGCCCGGTCGCTCATCAGCACACCGGCCCCGCCGGATTGCGTGATGATCCCGACCCCACGGCCATCGGGGCAGGCGGTCGTGGTCGACATATCCACGATGTCGAGCATATGCTCCTCGTTCCGGGCCCGGATCACGCCATATTGCCGGGCGATGCCGTCAAACACCGCATCCTCCCCCGCCAGCGCCCCGGTATGCGACGACGCCGCCCTTGCGCCGGATGCCGTGCGCCCCACCTTGGTCACCACCAGCGGCTTGCCCATCTCCATCGCCCGCCGCGCGGCGGTGACGAAACCGGGCCCGTCGGTGATCCCCTCGATATAGCCCGCCAGCGTGGTGATCCGCGGGTCTTCCACGATGCGGCCAAGGCAATCGGCAAAGGTCACATCGGTCTCGTTGCCGGTATTGGCGAAATACCCAAGCCCCAGCCCGCGCTTCCTCGCCAGCGCCGCAATGGCCGTGCCAAAGGCGCCCGACTGCGTGACGAACCCCACCGGCCCCGCGCTGGTGGGCCCCATGCCGTATTGCGTAAACGTTGCGAATGCCCCGTCGAAGGCATTGATCACCCCCAGCGTATTCGGCCCGCAAAGCCGCATCCCATGCCGCTTCGCAATCTCGACCACGTCCTGCTCCGCCCGGCGGCCCTCCTCGCCCATCTCGCCAAAGCCCGAACTGAAGACGATCGCCGCACGCACCCCGGCCCGGCCCGCGGCCTCGATCTGCCCCGGCACGGCCTTCGCGGGCACCGAGATCACCGCAAGCTCCGGCACCTCCCCGATCTCCCCGATGGCGGCAAAGCAGCGATGCCCGCCAACCTCCTCGTATTTCGGGTTCACCGGGAAAATCCGGCCGGTATAGCCCTTCTCCAGCAGGAATTTCATCACCCGCCCGTTGAGCTTGTTGAAGTTGCTCGACACGCCGATAATCGCGATGGAGCGCGGCGAAAGCAGGCAATCAAGCGCATCGCGCCCGGTCCGCTCCGTCACGGGGTGGCGTCCCGTCTGGTCCATGCTGATGCTTTCCATGCCGCTATGCTCCCGTCCCTTTGACTATCCGCTGAACGCCCGGATACCGGTCTGCGCCGCGCCCAGCACCAGCGAATGAATGTCGTAAGTGCCTTCCAGCGTGTTCTCGACCTCGAGGTTCATCATGTGCCGGATGACGTGATACTCGTCCGAAATCCCGTTGCCGCCATGCATGTCCCGTGCCGTCCGGCAAATCTCCAGCGCCTTGCGCGCCGCGTTGCGTTTCACCAGAGAAAACATCTCCGGCGTCGCCCGCCCCTCGTCCTGCAACCGGCTCAGCCGCAGCGTCGCGTGCAGCGACAGCGCGATCTCGCTCTGCATATCGGCCAGCTTCGCCTGCACAAGCTGGCTCGCCGCCAATGGCCGGCCAAACTGCTCGCGCTCCATCACGTAATCGCGCGCGGCCTGCCAACAGAACTCCGCCGCGCCCATCGACCCCCAGCAAATCGCCAGCCGCGCCCGGTTGAGACAGGTCAGCGGCGCCGACAACCCCCGCGCCTCCGGCAAGACCTGCTCTTCCGGCACGAACACATCGTTCATCGCGATCTCGCCCGTGGGAGAGGCGCGGACCGAGAATTTCCCCTCGATCTTGCGGGTCTTTAGCCCCTCCATCCCCCGTTCGAGAATAAACCCCCGCACCTCGCCCGCGTCATCACGCGCCCAGACCACCAGCACATCGGCGATCGAGGCATGGGTGATCCACACCTTGTTCCCGCTCAGCCGATAGCCCCCGTCGACCGTCCTCGCCCGCGCCCGCATCCGCGACGGGTCCGACCCGGCATCGGGCTCGGTCAGGCCGAAACACCCGATCAACTCTCCCTTCGCCATGGGCGGCAGGTATTTTTCCTTCTGCGCCTCGCTCCCGAAAAGGTGGATCGGCGTCATTGCCAGCCCGCCCTGCACCCCGCAGGCCGAGCGGAACGCGGCATCCACACGCTCCAGCTCCCGCGCCACCAGCCCATAGGCGGTATAGCTCGCCCCGGCACAGCCATAGCCCTCGATCTGCATCCCGAGGAACCCCATCTCGCCCAGCTCCCGCATGATCGCCGGGTCGAAGGTTTCATGCCGGTGCCAGTTAAGGATCAGGGGCATCAGACGCTTCTGCGCAAAATCCCGGGCGCTGTCGCGGATCATCCGCTCTTCCTCGCTCAGCAGATCCTCCACCAGCAGCGGATCGCGCCAGTCGAACCGGGGTTTGCCGGTTTCGCCCATCAAAGCACTTCCATGACCACGGCAATGCCTTGGCCCATGCCGACGCACATGCTGGCCAGCGCGTATTTCCCGCCCCGCCGCTTCGCTTCGTGAACCGCCGTCAGCGCGATCCGCGGCCCCGACGCGCCCAGCGGGTGGCCGATGGCAATCGCCCCGCCATTGGGGTTCACCCGGCCGTCGTCATAGGACAGGCCGAGCCCCTTCACACAGGCCAGCGCCTGCGCCGCAAAGGCCTCGTTGATCTCGATCACCGCCATGTCCGACAGCGACAGCCCGGCGCGCTCCAGCGCCAGTTTCGACGCCGGAACCGGGCCGTACCCCATGGTCCGCGGCGGCACGCCCGCCACGCCGCTGGCAAGGATGCGGGCGATCGGCTCGCGCCCGATTGTCTCGCCCGCCGCCCGGCTGCCCATCAGCATCGCCACCGCCCCGTCATTGAGGCCCGAGGCACTGCCCGCCGTGGTCACGCCCCCCTCGTTGAGCGCGCGCAGCTTGGCCAGCCCCTCCATGTCGGTCTTGGGGCGCGGATGTTCATCCGTATCCACCGTGATATCCTCGCGGCCTCGCCTGCCGGGCACGGTGATCGGCGTGATCTCGTCGGCGAAAAAGCCCTGCTCCTGCGCCTTGGCCCAACCCTGCTGCGACCGCAGGGCGAATGCATCGCTTTCCTCGCGCGAAATCCCGTGCTCCTCGGCGAGGTTGTCGGCGGTCTGCGGCATGGAATCGCTGCCGAATTCCTTCTCCAGCTTGGGGTTCGGAAACCGTGCGCCCACGGCGCTGTCATACCAGTCAAGCTGCCGGGCATAGGGCTTGCCATGCTTGCCGATCACGAAGGGCGAGCGGCTCATGCTTTCCACGCCCCCGGAAATCACCACGTCGCCCTCGCCGCAGGTCAGCGCATGCGCCGCCGAGACCATCGCGCCCAGCCCGCTGCCACAGTTGCGCTGCACCACCGTGCCCGGCACCTCCACCGGCAGCCCGGCGCGCAAGGCGGCGTGGCGCGCGACACAGCGGCTGTCCTCCCCCGCCTGATTGCCGCAGCCGACGATCACGTCGTCAATCGCGCCGCCCTCCAACGCCGCGCGCTCCATCAGCGGTCGGATCACTTCGGCCAGCAGGTCGTCGGGCCGGATCCCGGCCAGCGCGCCGCCCGAGCGTCCGAAGGGGCTGCGCAGCCCGTCATAGATATAGGCGTCAAGCATGGGTCATTCCTTCCAAATTCTTCTGATCATCTCCCGCCGCACAGCCGCTCAGCCCCGCGGCGCCGGCTCCACCGTCGCAGCCGACACCCCCAGCGCCGCCCTTCGCCGCAGCCACGGACCGGCGCGATAGCGCGGATCGCCGGTACAGGCGCTCATCCCCTCGAGGATCTGCACGATCCGCCCCGTCCCGAGCCTGTCGGCAAACTCCAGCGGGCCACTGGGATAGTTGAGCCCCAGCTTCACCGCCCGGTCGATATCCTCCGGCGTGGCAATCGCGTTCTGCGCCACGCTCGCGCCGATGGAGGAGATCATCGCGATAATCCGCTGGGCCACGAAACCGGGGCTGTCCTTGATCGGCGTGACCGGCGTGCCGTCCTGCGCCAGCATGGCATGCGCCGTCCGCATCACCTCCGGCCTTGTCACGATCGTCTGCATCACCGTGCGCCGGCCCTCGAAACCGAACAGCGGATCGACGGCCACCGTGCGCTCCGGGTCCAGCCCGGCGCGGGCGGCATGGGTGCTGGCATCCAGCCCCAAGGGCGCGATCAGGAGGATGCTGTCGGTCCCGGGCCGCTCGCCCTCGTCCAACTCCGCCCCTGACCCGCACACGATCTCCCGCAGCGCCGCCGCATCCTCGCCCGGCTCCACCCAGAACGTCCCGCCGTCGAACCCCGGCGCCTCCGGCTCCTCCGGCCGCTGCTGCTTGCCGTCGACATAGGCGTAATGCCCCTGCTTGGTTTTCCGCCCCAACAGCCCGGCCTGCATCCGCTGACCCATCAGCATGGCGGGCCGAAAGCGCGGCTCGTGATAGGACTGCTCGTAAATCTCGATACTGGCCGGGTGCGTCACGTCCAGCGCCGTCAGGTCGAGCAGCTCGAACGGCCCCATCCGGAACCCAGCCGCATCGCGCATGATCCGGTCGACATCGGCGAACTCGGCCACCCCCTCGGCCACAAGGTTCGTGGCCTCCAGCGTATAGCCCCGCCCGACCTGATTGACGAGGAAACCCGGCGCATCGGCCACCCGGACGGGCGTCCGGCCCATCGCCTTGCCAAGCTCCACCAGCCGGTCGATCACCGACGGTTCGGTGCGGATACCGGCGATCACCTCGACCAAGGGCATAAGCGGCACCGGGTTGAAGAAGTGAAAGCCTGCCACCCGTTCCGGATGATCACAGGCCGCCGCAAGTCGTGTAATCGACAGCGACGAGGTGTTGCTGGCAAGGATGCACTCCTCGCGCGTCGCCTCTTCGAGGGCCGCAAAGACCTTGGACTTCAACCCCATGTCCTCCGATACCGCCTCGATCACCACGTCGCAGTCTGCGAAGGCGTCGATTCCCTCGGCCTTGTTCAGCAGGCTCTTCGCCTTGCCCGCCGCCTCGGCCGTCATTCGGTCCTTTTCTGCCGCCCGGTCCAGCATCCCGCCGATGAAGGTCAGCGCCTCGTCGGTGGCCTCGGACCGCGCATCGTGCAGCAGAACCCTGCAACCGCCGGTCGCCGCCACCTGCGCAATGCCGCGCCCCATGGCGCCGGCGCCCACGATCCCCACGGTCAGCATGTCGCTCTTTCCCATCGTCATCTTCCTTTGAATTCCGGCTTCCGTTTCTCGATGAAGGCGCGCATGCCCTCGGCCTTGTCCTCGGTGTCGAACAGCGTGTCGAAAGTGCGCCGCTCCAGCATCAGCCCCGCCTCGAGCGAGGTGTCATGCCCGGCCAGCACCACCTCCTTGATCCGCCGCACGGCCAGCGGCGGCATGGCGGCGATCTGGTCGGCCAGCTCCAGCGCCCGGTTCAGCACCTCGTCATCCGGCACACACTCGCTGGCCAGCCCCATGTCGAACGCCTCCCGGCCCGTGATCGACTCGCCGGTCAGCATCAGCTTCATCGCCTTGAACTTGCCCACCGCCCGCAACAGCCGCTGGGTGCCGCCGCCGCCGGGCATGATACCCACCTTGATCTCGGGCTGGGCGAACCTCGCCCCCTCGCCGGCGACGATGATATCCGCATGCATGGCCAGCTCGCAGCCGCCGCCGAAGGCCGTGCCGCGCACGGCGGCGATGAAGGGCAGGGGGCAATGGGCGATCACACCCCACATCCGGCGGATGTTGGTGCGGGTGATCTCGGCCGTGCCCATATCGGCCATCACCTTGATATCGGCCCCCGCGACAAAGGCCCGCTCGTCGCCCGTGACCACGACACAGCGCGCATCGGGGTCGTCGTAGAGCGCGGCAAACCGGTCGGTCAGGGCCTTGCGCAGCCCGTCGCTCAGCGCGTTGCGCGCCTCGGGCCGGTTCAGTCGAAGCAGCACCGTGCCATTATCGCGCCGCTCCTCGATGACCAGCTCAGACATCGGACCCCTCCCTCAGTGCCGACGATCTCGTTCGCAGAATCATGCTAATATTGGAATGACATAAAAACAATCACAATTTTCTGGACGGCTCGATCCTTCCTTTGCTACCATCAACGGAAAGCCGGGCTTCGACCCGGCGGCGCGGCTTCCCGTCCGGCGGATGAAAAGGGGTCACAGGATGGACATTCTCAGGAACAGTCCGGGAAAGCTTTACCTGCACGTCGCGGACATCCTGCGTCAGCGCCTGCGCTCCGGCGCGCTGGCCCCCGGCGACCGGCTCAAGCCCATCTCCGAACTGGCCGAGGAATTCCGCGTCGCCACCGTCACCATCCGTCAGGCCGTGGCGATTCTCGAAGCCGAGGGCCGCCTCTACCGGCAGCAGGGCAGCGGCACGTTCGTGACCGAAAGCCCGACCGGCAATGACAGTTTCGCCGTCGGCCTCGACTGGCCCGAACTTCTGGACATGGTGACCAAGACCGACCCGCGCCTGATCGAGAAGAAGCCGGATGTCCACCTGCCCGCGGCCGACCTCAAGGGGGGCAAGGCGGCGCCCTCCTATATCTTCCTGCGCCGGGTCAATGCGCTGAAAGGGCTCGATTGCCTCGTGGCCGACGCCTACATTGCAAGCGATCTCTACGCGCAATGCCCCGACCGCTTCGATCACGAGACGATCATCCCGGTGATCGAATCCCTGCCGGGCGTGACCATCGCACAATGCCACCAGACCCTGACCATCGGACAGGCCGACATGGACAAGGCCGGGCTGCTGGGCCTGCCGCTCAGCGCGCCGCTGGGCGATATCCGGCGCATCCTGACGGCGCCCGACGGCACGGTGCTCTACTTCAATGATGTCTCCTATCGCGGGGACATGGTGAAATTCGAGATCAGTCTCGAATTGTCCGCGGATCAGGCGAGCACATCGCCGGCGCGGGACTGAGAAGGCGGAAGGGAGATCCGCTGAACGGGCGCCGCGAGCGTCCAGACAAAACGAACTGGGAGGAACCAAATGACAAAGTCGAAACTTCTTGTCGGCATCGCCGTGGCGGCCATGGCCGCAGCGCCGGTGGCGGCACAGGATTACCCGTCACAACCGGTGCAGCTGACCGCGCCCTACGGGCCGGGCGGCGCGTCTGACCTTGCGGCGCGCAACCTTGCCAACGTCGCGCCGGATTTCGTGGGCCAGCCGGTCCTCGTGACCAACCGCGCGGGCGCGGGCGGGGCCACCGGCTCGGCCTATGTGAAGAACTCCGACCCCGACGGCTACAACCTGCTGCTGGCCCGGATCGGCTCGCACAGCATTTCCCCGGCGCTGAAGTCGACCATGCCCTACAACTGGGATGATTTCACCTATCTCGGCCTGCTCGAGATCAACCCGGCGGCCTGCGCCACGGCCACGTCCAAGCCCTACGAATCGCTCGAGGATCTGCGCGACGCGATCGAGGCGAACCCCGGCGCGGTGACCTACAGCTCGGCGGGCGTGGGCACCCTGCACCATCTCGGCGGCATCATGCTGCTCGATGTGCTCGGCTTCGAGGATCCCGCCGTCGCGGCCACGCATATCCCGTTTCAGGGCGGCGGCGCCGCCGCGGCCGCTGCGGCCACCGGGCAGGTCGATTTCGTCTGCTCCAACATCTCGGCCATCATCAGCCAGATCGAAGGCGGTCAGCTTCGCCCGCTGGTGGTGACCACGCCCGACCGGGTGGACTCGCTCCCCGACGTGCCGACCGCGTCCGAGCTCGGCTATGCCGATCTCGAGGCGCTCGTCGGCTGGTCCGGCCTCGTCGGCCCGCCGGACATGGCGGACGAGGTGGTCTCGGTCTGGACAGAGGCGCTTCAGAAGGTCTCGGAAGACGAAAGATGGGTCAAGCAGACCGAGTCGCTCGGCTCCGTCCCGATGATCCTGTCACCGGAAGAGACCGTCGCCTTCGTCGAGAACCAGTACTCCACCTTCCGGGGCCTCGTCGAAAGGCTGGGCCTCCAGATCGACTAAGACTGTCCGATGACGGTGCGGCCGGCCCGTCCGGCCGCACTTCCTGATCCGCCGATCCATGCTTGGCCGTAACCGGAGGGACCGTCCGTGAAGACCGATCACAAGCGAGACTTCGTGCTGGGGCTCGTCGTATGCGCGCTGGCCCTGATCATCCTGTTCGGCATCCTCCCCTGGGCGGTCAAGGCGCCGAAGGTCGTTCCCAACCTCGCGCTGTCGCCGACCTTCTGGCCGCGCATCATTCTCTTCAGCGTCGCCGGGCTGGGGGCGCTGCTCGCCATCCGCGCCTATGTGGACTGCATGCGCCAAGCGCAAGCCGGCAGCGACGGGGGCAACACGGACACCGACCCCCTCGTCGACACACCGCCCTTCGACCTCAGCGACCTGCGCGTCATCCTGGCGGGCCTGCTCATGGTCGCCTTCTGCGCCCTGCTCAAACCCTTCGGCGTGGTGCTGCCCACCATGGCGCTGCTTGTCGCCATGATCCTGCTGCACGACCGGAAACACTGGCCCATGGCCATTCTCCTCACAATCGCCACCGTGACGGTGCTTTACCTGTTTTTCCGCTTCGTGGCCCGGGTGCCGGTTCCGCTGGGCCCCCTGAACGCCATCTTCTGAGGGGCTGACGCCATGCTCGAAAACGTCTCCGACGCCTTCGTCCTCTTCCTGAACGTCTACAACCTCGTGGCCCTCGCGGGCGGCATCGCGATCGGCGTGATCGTGGGCGCCATCCCCGGCATGACCTCGACCATGGCCGTCGCCCTGACCCTGCCGTTTACCTTCACCCTGCCGCCGGTCACCGGCATCCTGCTGCTGCTGGGGGTCTACAAGGGCGGGGTCTATGGCGGGTCGATCCCGGCGATCCTCGTGCGCGCGCCGGGCACGCCGGCGGCCTCCTGCTCGGTGCTTGACGGCTATCCGCTCGCCCAGAAGGGGCAGGCGGGCAAGGCGCTCGACATGGCGCTCTACGCCTCCTGCTTCGCCGATCTCGTCTCCAACCTGTCGCTGATCCTGCTGGTGGGCTACCTCGCCGCGCTGGTGACCAGCTTCGGCCCGCCCGAGAACTTCACCCTGATCTTCTTCTCGCTCACCATCATCGCCTCCGTCTCCGGCGAAAGCCTGCTGCGCGGCTTCATCTCGGCCGGGGCGGGCCTGCTGCTCGCCACGGTCGGGCTCGACCTGATCTACGGCACCGACCGGTTCACCTTCGGCAATACCAACCTGCTGGGCGGGCTGGCCTTCATCCCGCTGCTGATCGGGCTCTTCGCGATCCCCGAAATCCTCAACGGCTACGCCCGGCGCGGCGCGCCCGAAAAGGTGCCCGCCGACCCGACCGGAACGCACGCCACCTTCGCCGATTTCCGCCGCTGCTTCCGCTCTATCTTCCGCGGCAGCCTGATCGGCGTCGTGCTCGGCGCGATCCCCGGGATCGGCGGCGCGCCCTCGGCCTTCGTCTCCTACTCCGAGGCCATGCGCCGCTCGCCCAACCGCAAGAATTTCGGCAAGGGCGAGCTCGAAGGCGTGGCGGCGGCCGAGGCCGGTAACAACGGCGTCGCCGGCTCGACGATGATCCCGCTTCTGGCGCTCGGCATCCCCGGCGACGTGATCACCGCCGTCATCCTCGGCGCCTTCATGGTCCACGGCCTGCGCCCCGGGCCGATGCTGTTCGAGCAGAATATCGACCTGATCTACGCCCTCTTCATCGGCATCTCGATCAGCTCGTTCTTCCTGCTGATCATCGGTAAGGCCGCGATCCGCCTGTTCCGCCACATCGCCTCGATCCCGATGCGCTATCTCTACCCCATCGTCATGGTGCTTTGCGTCTTCGGTGCCTACGCGGTCAACAACTCGTTCTTCGACATCTACGTGATGGTCATGTTCGGCATTTTCGGCTTCATCATGATGCGGATGCAGGTGCCCTCGGCGCCCTTCCTCATCGCCTTCATCCTCGGCCCGATGCTGGAGGACAGCTTCCGGCAATCCCTGCTCCTGTCACAGGGCAGCCTGACCATCTTCGTGCGAAGCTGGATCACCTGGATCTTCTGGACGCTGACGATCCTGTCGGTCGCGCTGATGCTCCGCCGCCACATCATCGGCAACCCCGAGGAGACGACCCTGCCGGACGTGCCCAAAGGGTAGGGCGCGCCGGCCTCTCCCTCAGTCAAGCGGCGCGTGCAGGCGCGTCTCCTTGGTGATGATCCCGCCCCGATTGCCGATCTCGATCGAGCCATAGCGCTCCTTGAAACACTCCGGCAGCGGCCGGTCGCCCTCCAGCGACAGCCACAGCCGCAGCAGGTGGCGCCGCTCCTTCGGATCGGGCCAGTCGAGAAATCCGGTCCGGTCATGCAATTGCGAATGGTTGTAGACGAACTGCATGTCACCCGGCTCCAGATCCATCGCGAAATTCAACTCCGGGTCGTCGGCCAGCGCGTCGAACATGTCGAGCGCCTCCACATGCTCGGGCGTCAGCCGCATCGCCTCCTCGAACCGCTGGGCGCTGTCGATATACTGCCGCTGGTAAAACACCGTCAGACAGCCGTCATGCCAGCTCAGCACCGGGATCTCCATGAACGGCTTGGCGCCCTCGGGCACCTCACCGCGCCGGTCCGTGGCGATCGGGTCGAACAGCTTCAGCAACAGGTCCGGCCGTTCCGCCCGCATCCGGTTGTAAATGCTCTCCGCACTGACCAGCAGCGACCGGCCCCCTTCCTTGGCCTTCTTCAGGCAGAGCAGGCCCACCACGTCGGCGCTGTCGGTATGAAAGGTCTGCCGCGCCGAGGTCTGGTAGATCCGGCTGTTGGGATCATTCGCATCCGCCCCGATATCGCGCACATGCCCAAGGATATGACCCTGCGCATTCTGCGACCGCGCGCTGCCGATATGCGCGCCGATCCCGCAGAAGATGGTGGCCGCCTCCTGCTGGCTGTACCGCTCGACCGGCAGCCCGCGCAGCACCTCCACCCCCACGCCCTCGCGCATCGTGTGCCGCAAATCCTTCAGGTGGCCGGTGAACCGCCCCAGCGGGAAATCCTCCTTGGTGATCTCGCCCACGTCCCGCCCAAGGCTCAGGAAATGCGCCGCCGCCTGCTCCAGATCGGCAATATCCTCCGCGTCGAGGTGATAGAGCCACTTGCCGGGATCACGGGCCATGTCCCGGCCAATCCATGCCGAGGGCCCGGTCAGCTTTTCCGGCAGGTCGTTCAGGTCAATCGCAGGCGCGGTCATGTCGGACTCCTCTTGCTTCCAAGGCTAGATTTATGTCCTAGATTAATTGTTATGCACACAGAAATGAGTTTTACTCATACTCATGACCGATCCGTCCATCACCGTCCTGCGCGCCCTGAAAAGCCTTCGCAAAACCGGCAGCGTCTCCCGAACCGCCGCCGGGCTGGGCCTCACCCAGTCCGCCGTCAGCCGGGCCATCGCCGGTTACGAACAGGCCACGGGCCTCACTCTGCTGCGCCGCGAGGCCCGGCCGCTGACCCTGACCGAGGCAGGGGAGGTGATGGTCGCCCACGCCACCGATATCGACCGCTCGCTCGCCGCGCTGTCCGAGGAACTCGCCGCCCTGCACAAGAACCGCGCCGGCACCCTGCGCATCGGTTCCTTCGGTCCCACCGCCTCCACCCGTATCCTGCCCGCCCTTCTGGGCCGGTTCCGCAAGGCCCATCCCGGCATCGCGGTCAGCATCCACGAAGGGCCCGACGACACCACGCGCGAGGGCCTCTCGAAAGGGCTGACCGATGTCGCGGTCCTCTCCGACCCGGTCGACGATCTCGATGCGCTGCCCCTCGCCACCGACCGGCTCATCGCCCTTCTGCCCGAAGACCACCCCCTGTCTGCACGACCCGCCCTCTCGCCCGGCGAGCTGTCCGACCTGCCGTTCATCATGACCCTCGCCGGCAACGAGCCTGCCATCCTCGACTGGTTCCGGCAGGCCGGCCACCGGCCCGACACCCGCCACCGTGTCCAGCAGACCCATTCGATCCTCGCGCTCGTCGGCGCGGGGCAGGGGGCCGCCATCGTCGCGTCGCTCTCCCTGCCGCAGGACATGGCCGGGGTCCGCACCGTGCCGCTGGCGCCAAGCACGGAACGCCAGATCTACCTCGTGAAGAAACCGGGCACGCCACGGTCGACCGCGGTCACCGCCTTCTGGGAATTCGTGACCGGCGCCGACCTTCGCCTGCCGGACGGCGGCACGGCCTGATGCGATCCCGACCGATAACAGGTCATCAATTTTCCGGCAAACCCCGGCAAAAAACCGCGATTACACCCGTTTCCGGTCCCGCTCCCGGCCTGCCCCGCAATGGACCGCGGCGCGCTCTTGCACTAATTGTCAAACCGAACCACATGGCTCGGGCCATGGGCCATGCCCGGCCAGAACCAAATCCCTTCGCGATCGGGGCCGCTCCGATGAGATGTTCGATCATGACAGCGCAGGACGCCGCACCGCCCACTGGGCCGGTGGCGGCCGCCTCGCGTCCGGTCGCCCCGTCCCGGCCCATGTCCGCGCCCCGGGTCCGCTGATGGTCAGACGCTCGCTTCTCGTCGCGGCGGCGGCCATCCTTCTGTCGTTGCTCACGCACCTGCTGGTCCTGACCGTAACCACCGACGAGGTCCGCAGCGATCAGGAGAGCGCGCCGCCTCCGCCCCCCGATGTCAGCGGCACCTTCGACGATTTCGTCGAATCCGCCCCCGAGCCGGTCGAGCCCGAACCGACCCCGCCCATGGAAATGCCCGAGGTCAGCAGCCCCGACCCGGTGGAAGACACCATGCCCACCTCGAACGCGCTGGTGGAATCGGACAATCCCCAAACCGACGAGACCCCTCGCACCGGCGCGTCGGAAACGGTCACCCCCGATGCCGCCCAGCCGTCCGAGACGGGCGAAGAGGCCGAAACCGAACTCGCCGCCCAGCAACCCGTCACGCCCGAGCCCAGCCCCGAGACAACGGAGCCCGCCACCGAGGCGCCGGAAACACCGGAGGACCCGACAGAAGAAGCCCGGCAGCCCGACGCCCCGCAGGTCACCCTCGAGGCCACCGACGAGGCCCCCGACATCCCCGCCACGCCCAGCGACGAGACCGTCCAGAGCACCGCCGTCACCCGCTCCCTTCGCCCGCCGAAACAGCGGCCCTCGACCGAGGCGCTCCGCGCGCCGGAAACGGCACAGGAGGGCACCCAATCCTCCGGCTCCGGGCGCACCCGCATTCAAAGCAGCGGCCTCGAACTGCTGGCGCAGAACGGCGGCCTCGCCGCGGCCAGCGCCTCTGTCTTCGGCAATCTCGGCGCCTCCGGCAATGCCGAGGCGGCCAACTATGCGGGCCGCGTGCTCACCCATCTCAACACCACTGCAAGGATGGCCACCTCGGCCCAAGGCTCCGCCCGCGTTCAGTTCCAGATCAACGCCGACGGTTCGGTCGCATGGGTCCGGGTCATCAACAGCTCCGGCTCCGCCGGCATCGACGAGGCCGCGGTGGCGCAGGTCCGCAAATCCGCGCCCTTCCCCGCGCCGCCCGAGGGCACGACGCGACAGATGGTGTTCGTCTATCACAGCAGGTAGCGCCGTTCCGCCGGCTCCCGCCCGAGAGCGCCGGCGAACACGGGCGGCGAACACGGGTAAATTTTCGACAAATACCGGGAACGATCCCGCCCGGATCAGGCCCGAATTTAACCGGGGCTTAAGGCGCCGCGCGGATGGTGCCCGCAGGTTAGATCCAGACAAGGGCCGGGGCCATGAACGCCAAGAGCAATTCGGTTGCAACAGCCGACATTTCCAATGACGACCAGTATCTGCAAGCGATGGTCGACGCTTTTCACCGCGTTCAGGCGGTGATCGAATTCGACCTGAACGGCACGATCCTGACCGCGAATGACAATTTCCTGAACACGCTCGGCTACGACCTGAACGAAATTCAGGGCCGCCATCACAAGATGTTCTGCGATCCGCAACTGGTCGCCTCCGACGCCTACCGCGATTTCTGGATGCAGCTTGCCATGGGCGAATACATGTCCGGAGAGTTTCAGCGCTTCGGCAAGAATGGCCGCGAGGTCTGGATCAACGCCTCCTATACCCCGATCTTCGATGCGGATGGCAAACCGGTCAAGGTGGTGAAGTTCGCCACCGACATCACCGCCGAAAAGCTCCGCACAGCCGAACAGGACAGCAAGCTCGCCGCCATCGACCGCGCCCAGGCGGTGATCGAGTTCGAGCTCGACGGCACGATCCGCACGGCGAATGAGAACTTCCTCGCCGTGACCGGTTACGCGCTGGACGAGATCAGCGGCCGCCATCACCGCATCTTCTGCGATCCCGACTATGCCGCCAGCGGCGAATACAAGGCCTTCTGGGCCGATCTGGCCGAGGGGCGGTTCGCGGCCGGCGAATTCCAGCGCTTCGGCAAGAACGGCCGCGAGGTGTGGATCAACGCCACCTACAACCCGATCCTCGATTCCAAGGGCAGGCCCGTGAAGGTGGTGAAATTCGCCACCGACGTCACCGCCGAAAAGCTCCGCACGGCCGAGCAGGACGGCAAGATGGCCGCGATCAGCCGCGCGCAGGCAATAATCGAGTTCGAACTCGACGGAACGATCCTGACGGCGAACGACAATTTCCTCGCCGTGACGGGCTACGCGCTCGACGAGATCCGCGGCAAGCATCACCGCATGTTCTGCGACCCGGACTATACCCGCAGCGGCGAATACAAGGCCTTCTGGTCCGATCTGGCCGCCGGGGAATTCGCGGCGGCGCAGTACAAGCGCTTCGGCAAGAACGGCAAGGAGGTCTGGATCAACGCCTCCTACAACCCGATCTTCGACGCCAAGGGCAAGCCCTTCAAGGTGGTCAAACTCGCCACCGACATCACCGCCCAAAAGGCGGTGGAACAGAACGTGTCACGCATCGCCGCCGAATTCGTCGCGAAATCCTCGGATATCGACGAACAGGCCAAGAAGGTGGCAGAAGGGGCCCAGACCCTCGGCTGCACCACCGAAGAGATCAACGCCTCGGTCGAGGAACTCAGCGCCTCGATCGACTCGATCGCCCAGAACAGCGGCATGTCCGACGAGATCGCCAAGCGCACCAAGGACGAGGCCGATCTCGGCGCCAAGGCCATCGACCGCTCGATCGAGGCGATGGACCTGATCAACGCGTCCTCCGAGGAGATCAACGAGATCGTCAAGGTCATCAGCGAAATCGCCGGCCAGACCAACCTGCTCGCCTTCAACGCCGCGATCGAGGCGGCGCGGGCCGGCGAACACGGGCTCGGCTTCTCGGTCGTCGCTGACGAGGTGCGCAAACTGGCCGAACGGTCGTCGCAGGCCACCAAGGAAATCACCAAGCTGATCAACGAGACGGTCAAGCGCGTGACCCAGGGCAGCGAGGTGTCGCGAGAGGCGGGCGCCGCCTTCACAAGGATCCTCGCCGGCATTTCCGACACGACCGAGTCGATCACCCAGATCTCCGTCGCCGCCAACGAGCAGCAGACCGCCGCCCGCGACGTGGCCGAGGCGATCCAGAGCATCGTCGACGCCTCCGAACAGGCCGTCGTCGCCTCGGACTCCATCGCCGAGGCCACCGACGGGCTCCGCACCGGGGCCGAGGGCCTGACCGCCGAAATCGCGAAACTCGACGCCTGACACCACCGGGCCCGCCACATTCAGGGAAAGTGCAGCCACATGGAAAGCTCGAAAACCATGAGCGACGGCGATTTCGCGAAACTGCGCGCCATCGTCTACTCCCAGACCGGCATCAGCATCGGCGACTCGCGCCGCTCGCTTCTGGTCACGCGCCTCCGGCCGCGCCTGCGCGATCTCGGCCTGCCCGACTACCGCGCCTATATCAACCGGCTGTCCAAGGACCCTGCGGAACGACAGGAGCTTACCAACCGGGTCACCACGAACGAGACCTATTTCTACCGCACCCCCCGCGTCTGGACCTACTTCAACGAGGTCTTCGTGCCGGGCTTCACGGCAAGGGTGCAGAACCGCCCGATGCGCGTCTGGTCCGCCGCCTCCTCCACCGGGGAAGAGGCCTACACCGCCGGCGTCTTCCTCGAGGAGGTCCGCAACCGGTCCGACCGGTTCGACTATGCCATCCTCGGCACCGACATCTCCTCGCGCGTCCTCGACGTCGCCACGACCGGCCTCTACAAGGGCCGCCCCGTCGCCCGCTTCCGGCAGGAACAGCCCGAGCTTTTCGACCGCCATATGACCGGCTCGGACGAGGGTGGCTGGAAAGTCGGGCCCAATATCAAGTCGCGGATCCGCTTCCGCCAGCACAGCCTGCTCACCCCCTTGCGGAACACGGCCCAGTTCGACGCCATCTTCCTGCGCAACGTGCTGATCTACTTCACCGCGGCCGATCAGGAGGCGATCCTGAAACACGCCCGCGCGGTGCTGCACCCCGACGGCGTGCTCTTCATCGGCGAATCCGAATCCCTCAAGCATATCGACACCGAATTCGAGCAGGTGGAGCCCATCATCTACCGCCCCGCCACCCGCGCGAAAGGGGCCGGCGCATGACCACCGCACAGAAGATCCACGTCCAGATCGGCGAGGTCAAGATCGGCCGCCCGGGCGATATCCTGACCGCCATCCTCGGCTCCTGCATCGGGCTGGGCTTCCTCTACCCCGCCCGCGGCATCTTCGGTCTGGCCCATTGCCTCCTGTCCGACTCCGGCGCCGTCTCCGACAAGATCGGCGGGCGCCACGTCGATCAGGCGGTCCGCTCCCTCGTCTCGCTGATGGAGATCGGGCCGCCGGACCATAAGCACATCAAGGCCATCGTCATCGGCGGCGCCAACATGACCATGCCGCCCGACACCGACCCACGGCGGCTCGTCGGCACCACCAACTCCGGCAGCGCCTACCGCGCCGTCCGCAAACTGGGCCTGCGCAACATCCACGAGGACACCGGCGGCGTGCTCGGGCGGCAGGTGACCATCGACTGCACCACCGGCGAATTCGACGTTGTCCAGATCCCGCGTCTGGGGGGCAGGGCATGACCACGCTGCCCACGGACCCGGCCTCGGACAGCCGCCCGACCACAGAGGTCGTCGCACAGGATACGGCGGCCAAGACGGTCTACGGCTCCTTCTGGCTGGAGGGGACCGAATTCGCCCTGCGAACCGGCGTGATCCGCGAGGTGGTGAACGAACCCGAGACGATTTCCGCCATGCCGCTGTCGCCGCCCTTCATGCTGGGCCTTTTCAACCTGCGCGGCATGATCATTCCCGTGGTCGATCTGCGGCACCTGCTGGAATTCCCCCCGGCACAGGCAACGGACCGCAAGATCGCCATCGTCGAGGACGGCAACCACCGCATCGGCCTGCTCTTCGACCGCACCGGCGAGGTGCTCAAGGTCGAGGAACGCTGCCGCGTCGATTTCCGCCCGCGCGAGGGCCGGGTCAAGGACGTGGTCGTCGAAGGGCTGCTCAAGCTCCGGGGCGGCGAAAGGATCGTCCAGATCCTCGACCCGTGCGAGCTTCTCAACCTCGAAAAGGTCCCGCAGGGCGAGGCATTGGGCCACCCCGCCGAGGAAAGCGCCTCGCGCGGGAAACGGTTCAACTGCCTCTCCTTCCAGTTCGGCCACACCACCTGCGCCATCGACCTGCGCCACGTCAGCGAGGTGATGGAAGCCCCCGAGATCATGGATTCCATCCTCGTCCACGATTGCTTCATCGGCATCACCAACCTGCGCGGCAACGTCATTCCCGTGGCCGATTTCCGCAAGTTCATGGGCGACGTGGCCGATTTCAAATCGACCAGGGAAACGCCCGCGAAACGCAAGATGCTGATCGTCCAGACCGATGGCGGGCCCATCGGCCTGCTGGTCTATTCCGTCGACAGCATCATCACCTGTTTCGAGGACGAGGTCCTGCAATTCACCAAGCTGGCCCTGCCGCGCGCCGATATCGTCGAGGGCTGCCTCATCGGCGCCGAGAACGAGATCGTCATGATGCTCGACTACGAGGTCATGAAGCGCGACCGGATTCTTGTCGACACCGCCCGCCGCTGCCGCGAGGTCCACCCGCCCGAGGAAACGGCAAGCGCCGATCCCGAAAGCCGCTCGGCCAGCGCCCGCCTGACCTTCATCGTCTTCGCCTTCGACAAGCGCTTCGCCCTCGATACCTCGCAGGTGAAGGAGGTTATCGACTACCCCGACACCCTGCTACAGCCGCCCTATGCCATCGAATTCGTCGACGGTGTCGTCAACCTGCGCGGCGAGCTCATAAGCCTGATCAATCCGCGCAAGCTTTACGGCTTGCCGGCCTCCCGCCAGGATAGCGAAAAGGTCCTGATCTTCCGCAACGACGGCAACAAGTACGGGATCGTCGTCGATTCCATCGACGAAATCGTCCTCACCACCGAGGACAAGGTGTACGAGATGACGGCCCTCAACCATCAGAATACGTCGATGAAGATCGCCGAAGACGTCTGCGGCTGCATCCAGAGCCCGGCACGGGGCACCGTGATGATCCTCGACACCGGCGCCCTTCTGCGGCGCTGCTTCAGCCGGGCAGGGGGCCACAGGCTGGAACCGGCCGGGGCAGCGGGCCCCGCCGACCCCGCCCCGGTCAGAACCCGCTGACCGTCGGCAGCCACGTCGACAGGAACGGCACGAAGGTGATCGTCAGCAACGCCGCCGCCAGCGCCAGAAAGAAGGGCGGCATCTCGCGGATCAGGGCCGAGGGCTTCAGCCCCACGGTCGACGACACCACGAAGATCAGGCTGCCCACCGGCGGCGTCGTCAGGCCCAGCGTGAGGTTGACGATCACGATGATGGCGAAATGGTTCGGGTCGATCCCAAGCGCAAAGCTGATCGGCGCAAGGATCGGCACAAGGATCATGACCCCCGGCAGCGGATCCATGAACAGCCCGAAGACCAGCAGCAGCAGGTTCACCGCCAGCAGGAAGACGATCGGCGCCAGCTCCCACGCGATGATCGTCTCGGCCAGGAATTGCGGAATGCTCTCGATGATCAGCACCCACGCAAACGCCCGCGCCGCGCCCAGGATCAGCAACACCGCCCCCGAGGTCAGCGCCGCGCGCAGCACGATCCCCGGCAGGTCGCGCAGCCGCAGCGAGCGATAGACGAACATCCCCACCAGAAGCGCGTAGAACACCGCGATGACCGACGCCTCGGTGGGGGTGAACACGCCGAACCGGATCCCGCCCACGATAAGCACCACAAGGATCAGCGCCGGCAGCGCGAAAAACGCGATCCGCGCAATCTCCGCCAGCGGCGGCATCGGCTCGCCCGAGGCATAGTTGCGCCGCTTGCTCTGCCGCGCATTGGCCAGCAGAACCATCAGCGTGATCAGCAGCCCCGGCAAAATCCCCGCCATGAACAGCGAGCCGACCGAGACCTGTTGATCCTGCATCGCGTAGATGATCATCGTGATCGACGGAGGAATGATCGGTCCGACCACGGCGCTCGAAATCGTCAGGGCGCTGGCATAGGGCCGGTCATAGCCGCCCTTCTCCATCATCCGGATCATCATCGTGCCGGGCCCCGCCGCATCGGCCAGCGCGCTGCCGGAAATGCCCGCGAACATTGCCGAACTGATCACGTTCGCATGGCCGAGGCCCCCGCGCATATGCCCCACCAGCGATTGCGCCAGCCGCAGGATGGCCAGCGTCACGGCGCCCCCGGTCATGATTTCCGAGGCGAGAATGAAGAACGGCACCGCCAGCAGCGGAAAGCTGTCCAGCCCCGCGAACATCTCCTTCACCACCACCAGCGGCTGATAGCTCGACGCCAGCATGATCGCCGCGAAGGCCGAGATTGCCATTGCAAAGGCGACCGGCAGGCCGAGCGCCAGCAGAAGGAACAGCGCGGGAAACAGGATCTCAGCCATTGGCACCGCCGGTGACCATCTCGTGATCCGTGCCCTTGCCCTCAAGCGGCTTGTAATCACCGGCCTCGATGAAAGGCCGGGCGATCAGCAGCAGATGCACGATCAACAATGCGAAGCCCACCGGCATCGCCGCATAGATATAAAGAAACGGCAGCCGCAGCGCCGGCGTCATCTGGTACTGCATGCGCTGGGCATATTGCCAGCCGACGAATACCATGTAGCCGAAAAACCCCAGCAGGATCAGCACGATGACCGCCCGGAGCACCTTCTGCCCGGTGGTGGGCAGCACGTCCTGAAGGTTGGAGATCGCCACGTGCCCGCCGATCCGCAAAATCAGCCCCGCCCCGATGAAGGTCAGCCAGATCATCAGGTAGCGCGCCACCTCGTCGGCCCATGGCAGCGAATGCGAGGTCAGGTAGCGCAGCGTGATATTGGCGCCCACCACCAGCGCCATGCCCGAAAGCATCAGGATCAGTGCCCAGCCGTTCAGCGTGACGAAGGCTCGCTCAATGCGTTTCACGTGCCACCCCCGGAAAGAGTGCCGGCGCCACGCGGGCGCCGGCACAATGGTCTCACTCGAAGTCCACGATCGAGTCGACAAGGCCCTTGCCGTAAGTCTCGTAATATTCCTCGTAGGCCGACGCGATCGACTCCTGGAACGCGGCCTTCTGCTCGGCCGACAGCTCGTTCACTTCCATGCCGCGCTCTTTCAGCGTCTCGACGCCGGTGGTCTCGACTTCATCCACATAGCCGCGCATGGCGGTCACGGCCTCTGCCGCCGCCTTCTCGAAAGCGGCCTTCTGCTCGTCATCCAGACCTTCCCAGAACGGCTTCGACACGAGCAGCATGGCCGGCGAATAGACATGCCCCGACAGCGTCAGGTATTTCTGCACCTCGTCCAGCTTCACCGACACGATGACCGAAAGCGGGTTCTCCTGCCCGTCGATCACCCCCTGCTGCAGCGAGGAAACAACTTCCGGCCACGCCATCGGCGTCGGCGCCGCGCCCATCGCGTTGAAGGCCGCGAGGTGAACCGGGTTCTCCATCGTGCGGATCTTCAGGCTCTCCACGTCCTCGGGCGTCTCGATCGCATTGCGGTTGTTGGTGATGTGGCGGAACCCCTGCTCGCCCCATGCCAGACCTTTCAGGCCGACCTCGTCGAACTTGGCAAGGATCTCCTGCCCGATCTCGCCATCCAGCACGGCGCGGGCATGGTCGAGGTCACGGAACAGGAAGGGGATGTCGAACACCCCGGTATCCGGCACGAAATTCGCCAGCGTGCCCGACGAGACGATGGTCGCCTCGATCGTGCCAAGCTGCAGCCCCTCGATCACCTCGCGCTCACCGCCCAGCCCGGAAGAGGGGAAGTGGTTGAACTCGAAAGCGTCGCCGGTCTCGGCCTTGACGACCTCCTCGAACTTCGCGGCGGCAACGCCGTAATGGCTGTCGGGGGCCAGCGCATAGCCGATCTTGACTTCGGTCTGCGCGAGGGCCGGAACGGCCAGTGCAAGGAAAATGCCGGTCGAAACCAGCCCGCGGGTCATAAACGTCATGGTTATCCTCCCAATGAATGTATGCATTTGCTACACAGGTATTTTTTCGCTGGCAACCCTGCGGCATCCGGGCGGCCAGCGACCGTGTCAGGTGTTCGTTTTCTTCCTGAACAGGCGCACCAGTTCAGGCACGTAGGCCTCTCCGAAACCGGCCTCGACCGTGTTGGACAGAGCCGCCGACACCCCGTCGGCGACGACCTTGCGCGCGCCAGAGGAGTCCGACATGGCGCGGTAATAGTCAATGTCCTTCTGCGCGTTCGCCACGAAGAAGGGCAGGGCCTCGCGATCCTCCGATACGATATAGGGCGCCAGCCGCTCCAGCGCGGCGCTCGCCCCGCCGCCCCCGGCCAGCACGTCGACGAACACCTGCGCATCCACCCCGCTGTCCGCCGCCTGCGCGGCGGCCTCGGCCAGCAGCGTCATGAACCCGACCGACACGTAGTTATGCAGCAGCTTCAGCCGATGCCCATGCCCCAGCGGCCCGACGTGATCGACCCTCTCGGTGAACGCGGCCAGCACCGGGCGCACCTTCTCCAGAACCTCAGCCTCACCCCCAACCAGCAGGTTGAGCGTGCCTTCCCGCGCATGTGTCGCCGTCCGCGTCATCGGCGCGTCGAGATAGTCACCCCCCGCCGCCCGCACGATCTCGCCCATCCGCAGGGTCGACTCGGGCAGCGCGGTGGAACAATCCACCACCACCGTTCCGGGCCGGAGCGCGGCGGCAAGGCCGTCCTCGCCGGTCACCACCGCCTCGACCTGCGGCGAGCCGGTAACGCACAGGATCACCACGTCCGCCCCCGCCGCGACCTCCCCCGCCGTCGCACATGACACGGCCCCGAGCGCCACGATATCCTCCGTCGGCCGGTTCCCCGGATGGTCGAGAAACCGAAGCGCAAACCCGCCGCGCTCGATGACGTTCCGGGCAATCCCGTGCCCCATGAGCCCCACGCCGATGATACCGACTTGCATGTCCCCGATCTCCCTCCGTCCGTGCCGATCCGCTCAGTCCGCGTTGATCCAGATCGCCTTGGTATCCAGATATTCTTCCATATGCTCGGTGCCCCCCTCGCGGCCATAGCCCGACATCCTGACACCCCCGAACGGCACCGCCGGATCAATCGCGTGATACATGTTGACCCAGACCGACCCCGCCTTCAGCCGATGCGCCAGCTTGTGCGCGGTCCCCAGATGGGTCGAGAACACCCCCGCCGCCAGCCCGTAGGGCGTATCATTGGCCCGCGCCACCACCTCGTCGATGCTGTCGAAGGGCAGGGCCGAGATCACCGGCCCGAAAATCTCCTCCCGCGCCACGGTCATCTGGTCGGTCACCCCGCCCAGCACCGTCGGCTGAAAGAAATGCCCGGCCTCCAGCCCCGGCCCCTCGGCCCGTCCGCCACCGGTCAGCACCTGCGCGCCTTCCTGTGGCCCCGTCTCGAGATAGCCCGCGATCCGCTCCGCCTGCCGGGCCGAGATGATCGGGCCGATATCGGTCTCCTCGCTGATCCCATGCCCGATCCGCAACGCGGCGGCATACTCGGCCACCCGGCGCACGAACTCGTCATGAATTTCCCGCGCCACGAACAGCCGCGACCCGGCAATGCAGATCTGCCCCGAATTGGCGAAAACCGCCATCGCCGCCACCGGCACGGCCTTCTCGATATCGGCATCGCGGCACACGATCACCGGGGATTTCCCGCCAAGCTCCAGCGACACTTTCTTCAAATTCCCGGTCGCCGCACGCGCGATGGCCTGCCCGGTCGCGGTCGAGCCGGTAAAGACGATCTTGTCGACCCCCGGATGCCCGGCCAGCGCCGCCCCCGCCTCAGACCCCAGACCGGTGACGATATTCAGCACCCCGTCCGGCAGCCCCGCCTCCTGCATGATCCGCGCGATCATCAGAACGGTCAGCGATGCCTCCTCCGACGGTTTCAGCACCACGGTGCAGCCCGTCGCGATGGCCGGCGCGATCTTCCAGATCGACCCGGCAATGGGCGCATTCCACGGGATGATGGCGCCCACCACGCCGACCGGCTCGCGCACCGTCTGGGAATAAATCTCGCCGGGGAAGGAGTTGGGGATCGTCGCCCCGTGAATGGCCACCGCCTGCCCGGCATAAAACCGCAGCATGCCCAGAACCCGGCGGCTGTTGGCCAGCGTCCGCTGGATCGGCATCCCCATATCCAGCGTATCCGACAGGCACAGGCTTTCCCATTCCGCCTCGAACCGCTCGGCGATCTTCAACAGCAGGTTCTGCCGCTCGAAGGGCGTCCACTTGGCCCACGGCCCCTCGAACGCCTTGCGTGCCGCCGCCACCGCCGCGTCGATATCGGCGGCATCGCCCTTGGGCACCGTGGCCAGCAACGTGCCATCCGCCGGGTTGCGCGCCTCGATGGTCTCGCCCGACCTTGCCTCGCACCACTCCCCGCCGATGAACATCCGGCGGGCCCCGCCATCGTAAAGTGCCGTCGCGGCGGAATTCCAGTCCTTCATATGCGTTCACCTTGCCTGATCGTCATCGTCTTCCGCCCCCGGTCAGACCCTGTCGAACAGGCCGGGGCAGCCACAGCCGTTCTTTACACCCGCGGCTTTCGGAATGACCAGCCGCTATCCGCTCTCTACCCCGCAACCCTCTGCCCGCAAACGAAAAATGCCCGCCGAACCCGGCGGGCATTCTCTTCAGTTCTCCGGCAAAAGCCTCAGCCGGCGCATTCGCGCAGGGCCTCGACATCCGGCCCGTTTGGCGTGCGGCCAAGGTTGAACGGAGCCGACGCATCGCGCCACTGTTTGTAGTCCTCGAGATACTCGACCATGCTCAGGTAGACCTTCGCGGAATTCGGGTTCTCGCAGGCGGTCTCGACGATCACCTCGTTGGCCATTTTCTGAACCTCTTCAAGGGTCTCGTCGTCATAGCGGTTGATCTCGACCGCCTCGTTGAACTTCGCATAGGCTTCCGTCGCCCGCTTCTCGGTGAAGGCCAGCGACCACAGCAGCGTCGCATCCGCCGCGATTTGCAGCTTCTCCTGCGTCTCGGCGCTCAGCGCGTCCCACGATGCCTTGTTGATCATCACGCCGAAAACCGAGGCCGACTGGTGCCAGCCCGGCGTTGCCCAGTAATCGGTGACCTGCTGGAAGCCGCCCGACCAGTCGACATTCGGGGTCGAGAACTCGGCCCCGTCGATCACCCCGCGCTCGAGCGCCTGGTAAATCTCGCCGCCGGCCATCGACACCTGGTTGCCGCCAAGCCGCTCAAGCAGCTTGCCCTGCTCCAGCCCCGAAAGCCGCAGGCGCTTGCCCTGCAGGTCCTCGAGGTTGACGATCGGCTCGTTCGTGCGGAACCCGGATTCGTTGTTGGTCACGCCATAGGGCAGGTAGACCATGTTAAAGTTGCCATAGATCTCGTTATAGAGATCGGCGCCGCCCCATTGCTGGATCCAGTTCACGTAGTCCACCGCGTTGAACAGGCTCGGCGTGGTGGCCAGCGGCGAGAAGGCCGCGTCGCGGCCCGCCCAGTAGCCGGGCCAATCGGCGCCCGCCTGAATGGTGCCGGATTCCACTGCACCGAACACCTCGCCCGACGGCACGATCGCGCCGCCCTCGAAGAATTCGATGGTCAGTTCACCTTGCGTCAGCTTGTTGGCCAGTTCGACGAAATGCTTGTCGGTCTCGATCAGCTCGAGCGACGAGGGCCACGTGGTCGTCATGGTCCAGCTTTCCTGCGCCACGGCTTGCGAGCCGATGGCAGCCGCCGCGGACGCGGCGAAAAAGAGTGCCTTGGCAGTCATGGATTTCTCCTCCTTGGTTGAAAGTCAGTTCGAGTAAAGGGCGCCCGGCAGCCACGTGACCAGCGACGGGAACAGCGCGACCAGAACGCACATGATCACGATCAGGCCAATGAACGGCAGGACGCCGCGAATGATCGCCCCGGTCCGCACCTCACGTGGCGCGATGGCCCGCAAGTAGAACAAGGCGTATCCGAATGGTGGTGTCAGGAACGAGGTCTGCAGCACGACGGCCATCAGCACCACGAACCACAGCAGGCTCACATCCGGCATCTCCTGCACGATCGGCAGGAAGATCGGGAAGGACAACAGCACGATACCCGTCCAGTCAAGGAAGGCGCCAAGCACGAAGACGATGGCCAGCATCACCGCCACCAGCATCCACGGCTCCATGTCCAGCGCCCGGATCAGCTCCTGCGTGGCCCGCAGGCCGCCTGTGATGTTGAACACGCCGGTAAAGGCCGTGGCGCCAACCACGATGAACAGGATCATCGCCGAGGTGCGCCCGGTCTCCAGCATGGCGCTGTAGAAGGTGCCAAGCCGGAACTTCCGCCGCGCGATCACGATCAGCAGCGCCAGCGCGGCCCCAATGGCCGAGGCCTCGGTCGCCGTCGCGATCCCGGCCAGCAGCGACCCGAGAATGCCGAAGATCAGCAGCAGGGGCGGCAGCGCCTCGATCACCAGCATCCGCATCAGCTCGCCCCGGCTGGTCTTCTCCTCCGGCTCCACCGCCGGCGCCAGATCGGGCCGCAGCACCGAAATCACGTAGACATAAACCGCATAGCTCAGCCCCAGCAGCACGCCCGGTATCATCGACCCGGCGAACAGCTCGCCCACCGAAAGCGGCGAATAGCTGGCCATCAGGATCAGCATGATCGACGGCGGAATAAGGATGCCCAGACAGCCCGACGCCGCGATCACCCCGGTGGTCAGCGACTGGGAATAGCCGTATTGCAGCATCGGCCGCAGCGCCATCACCCCCATCACGGTGATCGACGCGCCGATGATCCCCGTCGTCGCGGCCAGCAGGATAGAGATGAACACCACCGCCAGCGCCAGCCCGCCCCGCACCTGGCTGAGCAACAGGCGCAGCGTTTCGAACATTCGGTCCGTCACCCCGGAATCCGATAAAAACCGCGCCATCAGCACGAAAAGCGGAATGGCGATCAGCGTGTAATTGTCCAGCACATCGCCGTAAATCCGGTTGATGACGATGCCCAGCACCATCGGCTTGCCGGCGATAATCGCCGTCAGAACGGCCGTGCCGCCCAGAACGAAGGCCAGCGGATGGCCCATGAACAGGCCCACCACCAGCAGGCCGAACATCAGTACGGAGATTAGTTCAGGTGTCACTCGCTGTCTCCCCGCGATCGAGCGCGATTTTCAGAACCTCGGATATGCCCTGCAGCAAGAGCAGCCCGGCCGCCACGCACATCGCCATCTTCAGCGGATAGACCGGCATCTGGATCGCGCCATAGGTCACCTCGCCCTGCGCCCACGAGCGTGACGCGAACTCCCACGACCGGGTCAGGAACACCCACGCGAACGGAAAGAAGAAGATCACGTAGCCCAGCAGATCGACGACCTTCCGTAACCCGGGCCCGAACCGCTCGGTCAGGATATCGACCTTCACATGCGCGCCATGCCGCAGCGCATAGCCGCCAAGCAGCACGAAATAGAACCCGAAAAGCTGTTTCGACACGTCGAAGGCCCACCGCGTCGGCTCGCTGAACGCATAGCGCATCACCACGTCGAAGATGATGATCGCGGCAAAGATGATCGCCACGACCGCAACGATTCGGCCGACGATCTCGTTAAGCCCGTCAATGGCGCGTATCAGCATACGGTCTCCTCCCGATTGCATCCTCCCACGACCCACCTAACGCCGAAAGCGCCTCGGCCAAGGGCGGACATGGGGAAATTGCCGACAATCGACGGCGAGTTCAAGTCGATAGGTGTGCAACGGTATGCAAAAACCACGTAAAGACGGCGCGCCACTTGCATTCCTTCCGCCCCTGTGCCACCCCGTCACGAACAGGCAGCCAATTCATCCGCTACCCCCGAAATCCAACAATTCCAACCGGGGGACGGAATATGCGCCGCGTCACGACTCATGCCACGTTTATCTTCATCATCGGAACCGGGGGGGCCGTCGCTCAGGCACCGGAGCCTTTCGTGCTGGGCACCATCTATATCGGCTCCGACGCCACCTCCGAAATCGGCATCGACAACGAGGACCTGACGCGCACGACGCCCAAGGATCTGCAGGAGGTCTTCAAGTCCGAACCCTCGGTCTCGGTCGGAAGCTCCCTGCCCATCTCGCAGAAGATCTACGTCAACGGCGTCGAAGAGAACAACCTCAACGTCACCATCGACGGCGCGCGCCAGAACAACCGGATCTTCCACCACAGCGCCACCACCTATATCGACCCCGAACTGCTCAAGGCCGTGCGCGTCGATCCCGGCGTCGCCCCGGCCGATGCGGGCCCCGGCGCCATGGCCGGCGCCATCGCCTTCGAGACGAAGGACGTCAACGACCTGCTGGAAGAGGGCCGCAGCTTCGGCGGCCGCTTCATCACCGAATACCAGAGCAACGGCAACGTCTTCACCAACAGCCTCGCCATCTTCGGCGTCACCGGCGGGTTCGAATACCTCGCCTTCGGCAAATACGCCGATGGCGGCCTGCGCGAGGATGGCGACGGCATCGACATCACCGGCTCGGGCACGCAACTGACCAGCGGTCTGGCCAAGATCGCCTATAACGGCGCCAATGGCAGCCGGCTGGAACTCAGCTACGAAAACGTCCGCGACGATGCCCAGCGTCCGCTCCGCGCCGATTTCGCCGGGCTTCGCGGCGTGCTGGCCACCCGAACCTACACGCTCGAGCGGCAGAACCTCGTCCTCTCCTACGAATTCGGCAACACCACCGACATGTGGAACCCCACGATCCAGCTCGCCTACAACTCCACCGATCTCTACACCGGCCCCATGCCGGGCAGCACCGATGCCTATTCCGGCGAGACCACCAGCCTCACCGGCAAATTCGTGAACGAATTCATGGTCTCGAACGGCACGGTCAAGGCCGGCGCCGATTTCTACAGCGACGTCGCCGACATCAACGGCGAGGGCACGGCGATCTTCTTCGCCGAGGAGAAGGCCACCAATTTCGGTATCTTCGTGCAGGCCGAGTTGGACCTCACCGACCGCTTCCGCCTCTCCACCGGCGCCCGCTACGACTTTCAGGAATTCGAAGGCATCGACGGCACGACCTACGACAATGACGGTCTCTCCGCCAACATCTCGGGCGATTACGACGTCTCCGACGCCCTCACGCTCAGCGCGGGCGCCTCGCACAATTGGGGCGGCATCGCGCTGGCCGAAAGCTTCCTTTTCGACCCGGCCTGGACCTATCCCGCCTCGATCGAACCCGTCACGTCCGAGAACTACTACCTCGGCGCCAACGTCCGGCTCGGCAACTGGGACCTGAACGCCCGGCTCTTCCGCACCAATATCGACAACGCCCGCACCCTGCTCGACCCCGCGACCGGCCTGTTCGGCGCCTCCCCCGGCCTCGTCGCCGATCTCGACACCGAAGGCTTCGAGGTCAGCGCCGATTACAACTGGTCCACTGGTTTCGCGCGCATCGCCTATGCCGATATCGACAACAAGATCAACGGCGGCCCGGCCGACAGCTATACCGGCCGCTACCTGACCACGCCGCTGGGCGACAATCTCGTGCTCGAGGTGGCCAATACATGGGATCCGCTGGGCCTGACCCTCGGCGCCGACGCCCAGATCGTCTTCGACGAGACCGCGGCGGGCGCCCCCGGCAACAAGATCGGCGGGTTCGAGGTGCTCAACCTCTTCGCCGAATACACCCCGCGCCGGATGAAGAACCTGACCATCCGCGCCGAGATCGACAACGTCTTCGACGAAACCTATACCGAACGCGCCACCTACGGTCAGGAATTCGCGACGATCACGCCGCTGAAGGAGCCCGGCCGGTCCTTCAACCTCCGCGCCTCGCTCCGGTTCTGACGCGCCTGCTCGGTCCGGTGGTCCGCCCACGGGCCCCGGAACCTGCAGCCCTGTCGCCGGGTTGGGTCCGACAGGATGCAGGAGGCCCGGATGACCCGCCATGTTGCAGATGTCGCCGTGATCGGCGCCGGCACCGCCGGGCTGGCGGCCGAACGCCACGCAAGGGGGCAGGGGGCCCAAACCCGGCTGATCGACCCGGCCTTCGCCGGCACCACCTGCGCCACGGTGGGCTGCATGCCCTCGAAATTGCTGATCGCCGCGGCCGACGCGGCGCATGGCGCGGCCGATGCCGACCGCTTCGGCATCCACGCCAAGGTGCAGGTCAACGGCCCCGAGGTCTTCGACCGCGTCCGCCGGATGCGCGACGACTTCGCCCGTGGCGTCCGCCAGTCCATCGCCGACCTGCCCGATGGCACTTGCCTCAAGGCCCGCGCCCGGTTCGACGCACCGGGCATTCTCGCCCTCGACACCGGCGACATCATCGAGGCCCGCGCCATCGTCATCGCCACCGGCGCCGCGCCCAACCTGCCCGGCCCCTACAGGGCGGTCTCCGACCGGGTGCTCACCAACCGCACCATCTTCGAACTCGACGAACTGCCCAACAGCTTGGGCGTGATCGGCGCCGGGCCGCTGGGGCTGGAACTGGCACAGGCCATGCACCGGCTGGGCGTCGAGGTAGAGGTCTTCGACAGCGGCGAAAGCCTCGCGGGCCTGCCGCCCGAGACCAGCCGCGCCCTCTACGCCACCCTCTCCGACAGCTTCCCGATCCACCTCAACTGCAAGCCAGACCCCGCGCCCCATCCCGACGGGGTTGAACTGAGCTGGCCCGGCCACACCGCCCGGTTCGAGCGTATCCTCGTCGCCGCCGGCCGCCCCCCGTCGCTCGACGCGCTGGAACTGGAGAACGCCGATCTCGACCTCGACGATCACGGCACGCCAATCTTCGACCCCCGCACCCTGCAATGCGGCGACGCGCCGGTCTTCATCGCCGGCGACGCCAACCACGACCGCCCGCTCCTCCACGAAGCCTCCGACGAAGGCACCATCGCCGGCAGCAACGCCGCCACCTGGCCGGACGTGGCGCAATCCCCCCGCAAGATCCCCCTCTCCATTTCCTTCACCCGCCCCGAGGCTGCAACCATCGGAACCATCCCCGACCCCGACGACGACAGCCACGTCACCGGCACGGCCGACTATGCCGACCAAGGCCGCGCCAAGGTGATCGGGCAGGCCCACGGCCTGCTTCGCCTCCACGCAACCACCGATGGCCAGCTCACCGGCGCCTCGCTCTGCGCCCCCGGCGGCGAACACCTCGCCCACATGCTCGCCTGGGCCATCCAATGCGGCCTGACCGCCCCGGAGGTGCTCGACCTGCCGTTCTACCACCCGACCCTCGCCGAAGGCCTGCAACCCGCCCTGCGCGACATCTGCCGCCAGACCGAACGCACCAAGCCATGGCACCGCGACGATGATCCGCGCCCCGGCAGCGACGGCGGCGCGCCCGACGCCTGACCGCCGCCACGGAAACCGCCCCCTCAGGAACAATCCCCGCCGGCCGTCGGTTACCCTCCAGACACCGCTCACGACCGCCGCCGCCATCGGAGACCCCATGCAGATCACCCTCACCGTCAACGAGGCCGACCATACGCTCGACCTCGACCCGCGCGTCACCCTGCTCGACGCCCTGCGCAATCACCTCGACCTTTCCGGCTCGCGCAAAGGCTGCGACCACGGCCAGTGCGGTGCCTGCACGGTGCTGGTGAACGGCCGCCGCATCAATTCCTGCCTCACCCTCGCCGTGATGCACGAGGGCGACGCCATCACCACCGTCGAAGGCCTCTCCAACGGCGCCCTCTCCCCCCTGCAAGAGGCCTTCATCAAGCATGACGGCTTCCAGTGCGGCTATTGCACCCCCGGCCAGATCTGCTCGGCCACCGCCATGCTCGACGAACTCGACGCGGGCTGGCCCAGCCATGTCAGCCCCTCGCTCGACGGCCCCTGCGAACTGACCGAGGCGGAACTCGCCGAACGGATGAGCGGCAACCTCTGCCGCTGCTCCTGCTACCCCGGCATCAACGCCGCCATCCGCGACGCCAAGGAAGGCCAGGCATGAGACCTTTCGACTACCTCCGCGCCGACGACACCACAGCCGCCTGCGAGGCGGGCTTCGACCGGGGCGCCGCCTTCATCGCCGGCGGCACCAATATCCTCGACCTGATGAAGCTCGAGGTGATGGCCCCTGAAAAGCTCGTCGATGTCACCCGCCTCGGCCTCGACCGGATCGAGGAGGAAGACGGCGGCCTGCGCATCGGCGCCACCGTCACCAATTCGGACCTCGCCGCCAACATGCGCGTCCGCCGCCACTGGCCCGTGCTGTCCCGCGCGCTGCTCGCCGGCGCCTCGGGCCAGCTTCGCAACAAGGCCACCACCGGCGGCAACCTGCTGCAACGCACCCGCTGCCCCTATTTCTACGACACCGACACCCCCTGCAACAAACGCAGCCCCGGCGAGGGCTGCGCCGCGCTGGGTGGCGAAACCCGCAACCACGCCATTCTCGGCACGTCCGAGCATTGCATCGCGCTCCACCCCAGCGACATGGCCGTGGCCCTCCGCGCCCTCGACGCCCAGATCGAGGTGCAATCCCCCGAAGGCAAGCGCCGCGCCTACGATCTCGACAATTTCTACTGCCTGCCGGGCGACACCCCGCATATCGAAACCATGCTCGAACCGGGCGACCTGATCACCTCCGTCTTCCTGCCCGCCCCGAAAGGCGACCGGCAGGTCTATCGCAAGGTGCGCGACCGCGCCTCCTATGCCTTCGCGCTGGTTTCCGTGGCCGCCGTGATCCGCATGGAAGAGGGCAAGATCGCCCATGCCGCCATAGGCTTCGGCGGCCTCGCGCCCCAGCCCTGGCGCGATATCGAGGTCGACGCCACCCTCACCGGCGCCACCCCCTCGGCGGCGCTTTTCGAGAAAGCCGCCGACATCCTGCTGCAGGGCGCCGAAACCCATGGCGGCGACGATTTCAAGATACCGCTCGCACGGCGCCTCCTGCCCGCCGTGCTCGAGGAGGCCACGGCATGACCATCGAACTGAAGCTCGACACCAAGTCCGAAGACCGCGCCGACGGCCTTGCCCAAGGGCTGCTCGGCACCCCCGCCGACCGGCCCGAAGGCCACCTGAAGGTGACCGGCGCCGCCATCTACGCCGCCGACAGCGTGCCCGAGAACTGCGCCTTCGGCATGCTGGTGCGCGCGCCGGGGCAGGGGGCCCTGAGCCTCGCCAATGCCGAGGAGGTTCGCGCCATGCCCGGCGTCCTCGCGGTGATCCACGACAAGCGCATGATCCGCAACGCCGCCCAAGGCACCGCCAACGAGGCGCCGGTCCAAGGCGTCGACTCCGCTGCCTATACCGGCCAGCCCATAGCCCTAGTCGTCGCCGAAAGCTTCGAACAGGCCCGCCACGCGGCCAACGCCCTCCACGTTACCGCCGAGGGCGCGCCCAACCCGGTCGACCCGGACGCCGTCGAACCGGAAGGCGAGCCCGACGCGCAGGGCGATCTCGACGCCGCCATGGCCGACGCGCCCCACACCATCGACGCCGAATACACCACCGCCGCCCATAGCAGCGCGCCGATGGAGCCCCACGCCGCCGTGGCCGTGTGGGAGGGCGACACCCTGACCGCCCGCAGCTCGCTGCAGATGCTGAAATACAATCGCAACGAACTGGCCGACTGCCTCGGCATCGACCCCGCCAAGGTCCGCCTGCTGTCGCCTTATGTCGGCGGCGGCTTCGGCTCCAAGCTCGGCATCTCCGCCGAAACCGTGTCCGCCGCCATCGCTGCACAGGAACTGGGCCGCCCCGTGCGCGTGGTCCAGCACCGCCGGCAGGTGTTCGAGACCGTCACCCGCCGCTCCGAAACCCGCCAGCGCATCCGCCTCGCCGCCGATGCCGAAGGGCGCCTCACCGGGCTTGGCCACGAGGCGCTCGTCTCCAACCTCCCCGAAGAATCCTTCGCCGAGCCGGTGACACAGGCAAGCGCCTTCGCCTACGCCGCCGCCAACCGCCTGATCGGCGAACGGGTCGCGCGCATCCACCGCCCCGCCGCCGGCTCCGTCCGCGCGCCGGGCGAGGCGGTGGGCGTCACCGCCTTCGAATGCGCGATGGACGAGCTGGCCACCGAACTCGGCCTCGACCCGATCGAACTGCGCCTGCGCAACATCCCCGACAAAGACCCGCAAAGCGGCATCCCCTTCTCCTCCCACATGCTGGCCGAAACCCTGCGCGACGGTGCCGAGCGCTTCGGCTGGCAGGGGCGCGACCCCGCCCCACGCAAACAGCGCGAGGGCGAATGGTGGATCGGCACCGGCATGGCCGCCGCCTTCCGCGTCAACCTCCTGTCCGAGGCCGAGGCCCGCGTCACCCTCACCGCCGAGGGCGCCTTGGTCGAGACCGACATGACCGATATCGGCACAGGCACCTACGCCATCCTCACCCAGATCGCGGGCGAGGCGCTGGGCCTTCCCGCCGACCGGGTCACCGTGAAGCTGGGCGATACCGACTATCCGCCGGGCTCCGGCTCCGGCGGCTCGATGGGCGCGGCCAGCACCGGCAACGCCGTCTGGCTCGCCGCGCTCGACCTCCGCCAGCAACTCGCCTCCAAGATGGACTGCACCGAGGGCGAGCTGACCCTGAAGGACGGGCAGGCGACCTGCGGCAACACCACCCGCGCGCTCTCCGACCTGCTTACCGGCGACACCCTCACCGGCCACGGCCATATCGACGCCGGCAAGGCCTTCGAGGATGTCCGCCAGTCCACCTTCGGCGCCCATTTCGCCGAGGTCGCCGTCAACGACATCACCGGCGAAATACGCGTCCGCCGGATGCTTGGCAGCTTCGCCGCAGGCCGCATCCTCAACGAGAAAACCGCCCGCAGCCAGTGCCACGGCGGCATGACATGGGGCATCGGCATGGCCCTCACCGAAGGGCTGACCCACGACCGCCGCGACGGCCATATCGTCAACCGCGACCTCGCCGAATACCACGTCGCCACCAATGCCGACGTCCCCCCGCTCGAGGTGCATTTCGTCGAAGAGCGCGACCCATGGGCCGGGCCGATGCAGTCCAAGGGGCTGGGCGAGCTTGGCATCTGCGGCGCCGGCGCGGCGATCCTCAACGCCGTCCACCACGCCAGCGGCGTCCGCCTCCGCGATATGCCCGCCACCCCCGACAGGGTGCTGGCCGGGCTGGAACGTCTCTAGCCGCGCCGTTCAGGTCTCCCGCACAAAAAAAGCCCCGCGACGTTTGACCGTCGCGGGGCTTTTTTAACTGGTCTTGCGGCGATCAGCCCGAAATCTGCTCAAGCGCGACCCCGGCCGCCGACGGATCGCCGTCATGCGACAGGTCGCCCAGCGAAATGATACCGACGAGGGTCTTGTCACGGTCGACCACCGGCATCCGGCGGACCTGCCGCTCGCCCATGTTGCGGGCGACCTCGGCGACCTCCTGATCGTCGAAGCAATAGAGCACATCGCCCGACATGACCTCCGATACCTTGGCGTCGGCCGTCTTGCCTTGGGCGATGCCGTTGACCACGATATCGCGGTCGGTCACCGTGCCCACAAGCCGGTTGTTCTCGCCCACGGGCACGAAACCCGTATTCAGGCGCTGCATGATCTCGGCCGCTTCGCTCACAGTTTGCTGCGGGGTCAGCGTGACCGCGTGTTTGCTCATGATCTCCTTCACATACATGACTGCCTCCTTGTCATTGCGTGCAACGGGGTCTGCCCGCTGCTACGGGCAAAACGAAAGGCCATAGGGGGATGTTCCAGCATCGAAGCGATCAGCCCGGGACAAGTGACACCCCGCACGCAAGCGCGCGACATGCCCGCCACCTCCGACGGGATGGCGGGGAATGCCGACGCTGGCCCCGGTCGCGGGCCGCTCAGTCCAGCGCCTCACGGATTCCGTTCAGCATGGCCGACCGGTCCTGCCGCGCCGCCAGCGCGGTCTCCATGTCCACCTTCACGAACTGCGTCGGCGTGTTGGGCTGCAACTGCCCGATCAGGTCCATATCCGCCGAGATCACCGTCCCGAGCATGAAATACCCCCCGCCCGACACCGCGTCGCGGTGCAGCACGATGGGCTCCTTGCCGCTCGGCACCTGCACCGAGCCATAGGGATAGCACGCATCGGTGATGTTCGACGGGTCCGACCCCGCGCTGAACGGCTGCTCGCGCGGCACGAAATCCAGCGGCCGCCCGCCCTGAAAGCGATAGCCCATCCGGTCCGCCTCGTTCGCCACCTTCCACGTATCCTCGAAGAACGTGCCCTGCGCCGCCTCGGTGATCCGGTGCCAGTAGAGCCCCGGCAAAACCCGCAACTCCGCCGAGCCCCCCGGCAGCCGCCGCAGCTTCTCCGGCACCGACGCGCCCGGTTTCGCCGCCCTTGCCGGCTTGCCCAGCGGCAGCGTATCGCCCGGCTGCACCGCCCGGCCATCCACCCCGCCAAGCGCACCGATCGGATAGGTCGCCCGGCTGCCCAGATAGGGCGGCGTGTTGATCCCGCCCGAGATGGCGATGTAAACCCGTGCCCCGGCCTGAAGGAAATCGAAGGACAGAACCTGCCCCTTCTTCACGGCCAGCGCCGTCCATGTGGGCTGCGCCTCGCCGTCGATCTTCGGCGGCAACTCCGCCCCGCAGACGGCCACGGTGACATCTTCGGTGAACTCCAGCTCCGGCCCCACGAACACCGCCTCCAGCCCGGCCGCGTCCTCGGCATTGCCCACCAGCAGGTTCGCGGCCCGCATGGCCAGCCGGTCCATCGCCCCGCCGATCGGAATGCCGAGGTGGTAATAGCCCGGCCGCCCGAGGTCCTGGATGGTCGTCATGATACCGGAAGAAATGACGTTAATCGGCATAGAGGGCCTCCATCAGCTTGGCGTTTGTGCCGTCCATGTCGGCATTGAAATCATCCAGCGAAAAGACGACATCCGCCGTCCGCGGCTCGAACCGTCCGGCCTGAACGTCGGCGGCGATGGATTCGTACTCGTCCCGGTCGATCGGCCGCCATTTCACGATGTCGCCCGGCTTGAAGAACACCATGAAATCCTTCAGGTACGGCGTCTTCTGCAACGGGTCGAAGATCGTCATCGGCGTGATCCCGAACATCTGGTAGCCGCCCGCCCCCCGCACCGAGTAGACGCAGGAGAACGACCCGCCATATCCCACGGTCTGTTTCGGCGTGTCGGTGCGCGGGATCAGGTACTTGGGCACCTGTATCTGCCGTGCCCGGTCGACCATCTGGTAAAGGAACGGCAGCCCCGACACGAACCCCACCATCGACACGAACCACGGCGCGCCGTGATGCGCCTCGATGAACGCCTCGACACTGTCATAGCCGTTGATCTTCGCGGCATATTCAAGGTCCGTCCCGTTCGGGTCCTGATGGCGCTCGCGGAACCGCATCAGGGTCTCGTGCGTCCACGGATCGCGGTAATAGACCGGCACCTCGACGATCCGCGTGTTGAGCTTCGCCTCCTGCTTCTCGGCGCTGGCCTCCATCTCCTTGAGCATGTCCATCAGCTTCTGCGGATGGATCTTGTCGGGGTCGAACTTGATCTGGAACGACGCGTTCGCCGGGCAGATCTCGGTCACCCCGTCGATCTTGGCCTCCCGCACCGCGTTGGTCATCGCCAGAGACGTGAAGAACGCCTCGAGCGACATCTCCTCGTCGACCTCGACGAACACGTGCTCGTCGCCTCCGAATGTGTATCGGCTCATGTCGTTGTCTCTCCCTGTTTGGTGAGTGTGTCGGCATTGGTCTCCAGCCACGGCTCAAGCCAGCGTGTATGCACGTCATTGGCCTGCACGTCCGCGCTGTCGGCCAGCGCCGTGAACAGCGGCGCCGTGGTGGGCAGCCCGCCGATCTCCAGCGTGGTCAGCGCCTGCTTCAGCTTGGCGATCGCCTGCGCCCGGTCCGGCGCCCAGACGATCAGCTTGCCCAGAAGCGAGTCATAGAAGGGCGGGATGGCGTAACCGTCGTAAAGCATGTGATCGAACCGGATGCCCTCGCCCTCGGGCAGTTTCAGCCCGCTCATCACACCGGGGAAGGGCATGAACCCGTTGGCCGGGTCCTCGGCGTTCAGCCGCACCTCGATGGCATGGCCCTCGCGGGCGATCTCCTCCTGCGTGATCCCCAGCGGCGCCCCGGCACAGACCCGGATCATCCCCGCCACAAGATCGGTGCCACAAATCATCTCGGTCACCGGATGCTCGACCTGAATGCGGGTGTTCATCTCGATGAAATAGAATTCCCCGGTCTCGTCATCGAACAGGAACTCCACCGTGCCCGCCCCGCGATACCTGACCGATTTCGCAAGCTCCACGGCCGCCCGGCACAGCCGCTCGCGCACATCCTCGTCGACGGCGGCCGAGGGCGCCTCTTCCCAGACCTTCTGCCGCCGCCGCTGCAACGAACATTCCCGGTCGAAGAAATGCACCACCTCCGCGTCGTCGCCCAGCACCTGCACCTCGATATGCCGGGCGCGCTCGATCACCTTCTCGATATAGATGCCGCCATCGCCAAATGCCGATTTCGCCTCGTTCGAGGCCTGCGGCGCCAGCTTGCGGAACTCCTCGGCGCTCCCGGCCACCCGGATACCCCGGCCACCGCCCCCGGCCGAGGCCTTGATCATCACCGGATACCCCACCTCTGCGGCAAGGCGCTCGGCCTCGTCCATGTCGGTGATCACCCCGTCACTGCCCGGCACCGTGGGCACGCCCGCCTTTTGCGCCTGTTCGCGCGCGGCGGCCTTGTCGCCCATCAGCCGGATCGTGTCGCCCGACGGGCCCACGAAGACCAGCCCGGCATCCTCCACCGCATCGGCGAACCCGGCATTCTCGGACAGGAAACCATAGCCCGGATGCACCGCATCCGCGCCGCCTTCCTTCGCCGCGGCCAGCAGCGCCTCGGTGTTCAGGTACGACTTGGCAGCCTGCGGCGGCCCGATCACCTTCACCTCGTCGGCCAGCCGCGCGGCAAGGCTGTCGGTGTCGGCCTCGCTGACCGCCTGAACCACCTTCAACCCCAACTCCTTCGCGGCGCGGTTCACCCGACAGGCAATCTCGCCGCGATTGGCGATCAGGATCGTCTTGATCGGCAGCGTCCCGGCCATCGGCTCAGTCCAGCTCGGCGATGACGGCGCCGGCGGTCACGGGGTCGCCATCCTCCACCGGAAAGGCCGCGACCGTGCCCTCGCCATCCGCCTTGATCTCGTGAAAGGTCTTCATCACCTCGACCAGCGCGATCACGTCGCCCTTGGCCACGCCGTCGCCCACCTCCTTGAACGGCGGCTCCTCGGGGGCGGGCTTGCGAAAGAACGTGCCCGGGATGGGCGATTTGATCTCGTGTTTGGCCATGTCTCTACTCCCGTGTTCGTTGTCTGCGTTAAGGTCTCAGGCCGCTTCCAGCCGGTTGAGCGCGTCATGAACGGCCTTGCCGATCGCCACCGAATCCGGCGTGTCGGAATGGATGCACACGGTCTCCGCCTGCACCGGCAGGGTCTTGCCCCCCACCGTCGTCAGCGTGCCGTCGCGCACTGCGGCGACCGCGCGGTCGGCGGCCAGCGACGGCGCCACCGCCTCGTGCTCGCGCGTGATGATCAGCTTGCCGTCGTCGTCATAATCGAGATCGGCAAAGAATTCCGGCAGGAACCCGACCCCGCGCTTGGTATAGATTTCCTCGTGCAGCGTCCCGGCAAGGCCGGTCACCGGCACGCCATAGACCAGCGCGGCATCGGCCACCGCCTCGGCGATGTGCTTCTCCCGCGCCGCCATGCCATAAAGCGCGCCATGCGGCTTGATATGGCTCAGCTCCATCTCCTCCTGCTTCAGGAACGCGCTCAGCGCCCCGATCTGGTAGAGGATGATATTGGCCATCTCCTCGCGCTCGATCTTCATCTCCCGCCGCCCGAAACCGGGCAGGTCGGGCAGCGATACATGCGCCCCCACCTTGACCCCGTGCGCCTTGGCCAGCGCGACCGTATCGCGCATGTGGTTCGGGTCCGAGGCGTGAAAGCCGCAGGCCACGTTGGCTTGGGTGATATAGGGCATGATGCCCTCGTCGTTGCCCATACGGTACAGGCCGAAACTCTCACCCATGTCGCAATTGATATCCGCCCGCATGGCGCGTCCTCCCTCAATCTTTCAGTGTTGCCACGTATTTCAGCCGGAACTGGTCGGCGATCACCGCAAGGATCAGCAGCGCCCCCAGCACGACCGTCTGCAGATAGCTCTCGATCCGGGCGAGGTTCATGCCGTTCTGCACCAGCCCGATGAACAGCGCGCCCAGAACCACGTTCTCCAGCCGTCCGACCCCGCCGCGCAGGCTGACCCCCGCGATCACGCAGGCGGCGATCGATTCCAGCGGCATCGAGGCCCCGATATTGGCCTCGCCCGTATCCAGCCGCGCGGTCAGCAGCATCCCCGCCACGGCGGCGAAAAAGGCGCAGAGCACATAGGTAAAGAACAGCGTGCCCTGCGTGTTGATCCCCGACAGCGACGCCGCCTTCAGATTGCCGCCCACGGCATAGAAATGGCGCCCGAACGGCGTCCGGTACAGGATCACGTACAACACCACGATCAGCACCGCCGCCACCAGCACCGGCACCGGCACGCCAAAGGCCGTGCCGAACCCGAACGTATCCCCGAACGCGATCGGCATCCCGTAAACCGGCACGCCGCCGGTGAGGAAAAGCGCGATCCCGAACCCGACCGACGCCATGCCCAGCGACATCATGAAGGGCGAGACGTTGAAGAACGCCACACCCACGCCGTTGACCACCCCGATCATTGTGCCCGCCATGACCCCCACAAGGCACCCCAGCACGATCGCCAGCCACACCGCCTCCGGCATCGCCCCGTAAATCGCCGCCATCGCCATCGCCCCGGCCACCGAACTCAGCGCCAGCACCGTGCCCACCGACAGGTCGAACCCCCCCGTCAACAGCGCCAGCATCTGCCCGATCGAAACGATCATCAGGTAGACCGACTGCCGCAGCACGTTGGTCAGGTTCCGCGCGGTCAGGAAATTGTCCGACATCAGCGCAAAGATCACCACCGCCGCGACCAGCAGGAAGGGCAGAATCCCCAGCTTGACGAAGGCCCGCTTCAGAAAAAGCGTCACACCGCCTTCCGATCTCGCGCCCGCCGCATTCCGCTCCTGCCCCATCAGGCCACCTCTCTTTCGAAAAAATTCCCCAGCACGGCCTCTTCGGTCAGCTCCTCCGCCCCGATCTCGGCCTGCACCCGCCCGCGATAGAACACGTAGGCGCGGTTGCTGAGGTTCAGGATTTCCGGCAGGTCCGAGGAAATCAGCACGATCGCCACCCCCTGCTTGGCCAGCCCCACGATGAACTCGTAGATCGCCGCCCGCGTGCCCACATCCACCCCCACCGTCGGCTCGTCAAAGGCGATCAGGCGAAAGTCGCGGGTCAGGCTCCGGGCCAGCATCACCTTCTGCTGGTTCCCGCCCGAAAAATGATCGACCGCCCGCTCGATCCGCCGCGGCTGCAGGTTCAGCCGCTCGGCCAGCTCCTGCGCCGCCTGCCGCTCGCCCCCGGGCGTCAGCAGCGGACCGCTCGAAAACGGCCGCGTGTCCAGCGCCGCCAGCGCCATGTTCTCCCGCGCCGAGCGCATCATCAGCAGCCCCTCGTTACGCCGGTCCGAGGGCAGGTACAGAAACCCGCCGCGAATGTTCTTCTTCGGGCTCTGCCCGGTGATGTCCCGCCCCAGATAGCCGACCCGGCCCCCGGCAATCGCCTTGCCGCCGAACGCGGCCTGCAGCACTTCCGACTTCCCGGCGCCGACCAGCCCGGCCAGTCCCACGATCTCGCCCGCCCGCACCTCGAGCGAGGCCTCCCGCACCGTCCCGTCCCGCGTCGTGAGCTTGTCGATCTGCAACACCGTCTCGCCCGCCGGGGCGGTGATCCGGTCGGGAAAGATCGCCCCCACCTCGCGCCCGGTCATCAGCTTGACCAGATCGTCTTCCGAGGCGTCCCGCGCCTCCACCGTGTCGATATACCGCCCGTCCCGAAGCACGGTGATCCGGTCGCCGATCCGCCGGATCTCGGCCATCCTGTGGGTGATATAGACAATCCCGATCCCCCGCGCCGTCAGCTCGCCGATCAGCTTGAAAAGCTGGTCGGTCTCGTGATTGGTCAGCGACGCCGTCGGCTCGTCGAGGATCAGCACCGACAGGTCGGAGCGGAACGCCTTGGCGATCTCCACCATCTGCTGCTCCGCGCGGGTCAGCCGGTCGACCCGCGCCGCGGGGTCGATCCGGAAATCCAGCTCTTCCAGTATCTCGCGCGCATGGTCCCGGCTGCGCCGCCGGTCCAGAAACCCGCCCTTCGTGGGCTCGGCCCCCAGAAACAGGTTCTCCTCCACCGTCATCTGCGGGATCAGCGAAAACTCCTGAAACACCGCCGACACGCCAAGCGCCCGCGCGTCATGCACCGAATGCAGCGCCACCTCGCGGCCCTGAAACAGGATCGTCCCCGATGTCGGCTGGTTGGCCCCGGCAAGGATCGAAATCAATGTCGACTTGCCGGCGCCGTTCTCTCCGAAAAGGACATGCACCTCTCCCGCGCGCAGATCGAAATCCACCGCATCCAGCGCCCGCACGCCCGGATACTCCTTGGTGAGCGATCGGGTCTCGATCAGCACCTCACCGATACCGGTTGCGTTGCCGCCGCGCACGAGCGCCGGAGCGGGAGAAGTCATGGCCTCGGTCTCCCCGGCTTTCTTATTCGACCGTGAAGACCGGGCGGAACCCGTCGGGCGCCAGCGTCGAGGACGGGTCGAACTCGCCGTGGTTGTCCTGGTTCACCACGTAAAGCGCGGGGCCCACATGCTTGAGAACCTCCTCGCCCTCCAGCAGGCGCACCGCCTGATCGACTGCGATCCGGCCCTGAATCACCGTGGAATCCGTCGGCGCCGCAAGGATCTGACCGCGCGAAATCCCGCGATCCACACCGGGCGTATAGTAGTAGGAGACCACCTTGACCGTATCGGTCAGCCCGCGCGACCGCAGGATCGGCACCGCCGCCTCTGCCGTCACCGCCGTGCCGACGATGTAATCGAGATCCGGATAGGTCTCGAGCGCATCCTCGACCAGCGAGGCCTGCGCCTCCTTGCCGGTGTCGCCATACTTGGTGTCCACCACTTCAAGCGCGCTGCCTTCCACCGCGCCGAGGAAGCCGGTATTGCCCGCCTCGACCCAGCCGGCCCCGGCCGGCCCGGGGAACCACGCGGCCTTGACGGGCTCGCTCCCCTCGGGGTGCAACTCGGCAAGGTACTGCCCCGCCTTCGCGCCCATTTCACCGAACGACACCAGCGATTTCGCCGACAGCTTGTCCGACGACATGCCGTTGATCACGTCGATCACCGGAATGTCCTTCGACCGGACCTCCTCGACAACGTTGTTCAGCCCGTCATAGGAAATCGCCCCGATGATCACCGCGTCGGCCCCGGCCGAAACGCAATCCTCGATCTGCGAAATCTGGGTGTTGAGCTCGGTATACCCGCCCGCCTCGACCACGGTCGCGGCGACCCCGAGGCGCTTGGCCTCTTCGACGACGCCGTAATCGACGCCCAGCCAGTAGGCGTCCTTCATATGCGGGAACGAGACGCAGATGTCCCATTTCTCGCTCGCCTTCTCGAGCGGTTCGTAATCCACGCTCGTGCGCGGGCTCGACATGTCGAAGGGCGGGTCCCAGACCTCGACCGAATAGGGGTACCATGTGTCGGCAGCCATCGCGGACGAGCCGATGCCCAGCACCAGCGCCGCGGCGGACGTACCGCCCAGAAATCTCTTCAATGGTTTCATTTCTTCCTCCAGGGGACAGTTTGATCAGTGTCACGCCGCCTTTCCGACGGTCTGTCAAAAAGTGTAGGGATGCGGCCATAAAATGTGAAATACTAATAAAAGTATTTATTTATGATATTTTTTGATAATGAGGGGGCAGGGGTTCGGCGTCCAAGACGCGCCGGATCTCGCCGAAAACCAAGGGAACTATGCAAGGCAAATGATCAAAATCCGTTTCTCGGCCCGGTCGCGCCCGGCTTGTCGGGTAAATCGGAAACCCGTATAGATTTACCAGAAATGCAAAAGATTGATGGCAAATATCAATAAAATGAAACAGCCGTCCCTGCGCCAGATTCACTACTTCATCGCCGTGGCCAATGCCGGCCAGTTCTCCCGCGCGGCAAGGGAGCTCAGCGTCTCCCAATCGGCGCTGACCAACGCGATCAAGCAGCTTGAAGAGATCGTCGGCACCCCGCTCTTCAAGCGGCACGGTTCCGGCGTCAGCCTCACCTACGAGGGCAGCAACTTCCTCGTCCACGCCCGCCGGGTGCTGGTCGCGGTCGACGAGGCGGTGCGCTCGCCTGGCCGCAAGCGGGACGGCATCACCGGTCCCCTGCGCCTCGCGCTCACCTATACCGTGGCGGGCTATTACATCCCGCCCTATCTCGAACAGTTCCAGCGCTCCTTCCCCGGCGTCGACCTGCAACTCACCGAAGCCTCCCGCGTGGCGATCGAAGACGGGCTCGTCTCCGGCAGCTTCGATCTGGCGGTGATGCTCACCTCCAACATCGTCGATCAGGAGGGGCTGAAGTTCGAAACCCTCATGCAGTCCCGGCGCCGGCTGCCCTCGCTGCACCCACTGCTGGCGCAAAGCAACATCACCCTCGCCGACGTCTCGCGCGAACCCTACATCATGCTTACCGTGGACGAGGCCAGCAACACCGCCCAACGATACTGGAACAAGACGGCCTACCGCCCCAACACCATCTTCCGCACCTCCTCGGTCGAGGCGGTGCGCTCGATGGTGGCCAGCGGCATGGGCGTCACCATCCTGTCGGACATGGTCTACCGCCAGTGGTCGCTCGATGGCCGCCGGGTCGAGGTGGTCTCGCTGGCCGACGCGGTTCCGACCATGGACGTGGGCCTCGCATGGGCCGCCAATGTCGAGCTCAGCCGCGCCGCGCTGGCCTTCCGCGAGTTCATGCATATCGGCGATCAGTAGCCTGCCGGTCTGGCCCGGCCCTCACGGGCACCGTCCCGCGCACCGACAAAATACCGACGTGATACCGACGTGATACCGACGCGGGTTTCGGCTTGCCGGAACGCCGAAACCGAACCCCGCCGGAGCGCCGGGCGTCGCAATGGTCCGACTCCCGATATGGCAAGGGTCCCACCCGGATAACAAATGTTGCTGGAACGATTCAGCCCCGTCTCCTGTTTCCCCCAAGCGCGGCCACGATGAGGCGGTCGGCAGCAACCGGAGACCCACAACATGCACAGATTCGACGGGAGAGGGGTTTTCCTCGCGCTGGTCATTCTCGCCGTGGCGGCCCCCGTGGCCGCCCTCGTTCCCATCGCTGCGGCCCTTGCGGGGCAGGGGATTCTCGGTACCCTCAACCTGCTGGCCGCGTTCAACCGGCGCGAGAATACACCCGCCGCCCTCCGCCGCGAGGACGACGCCCCCGTGCGGTTCTCCGTTCACCTCGCCATCCACGAAGAACCCCCCGCGATCGTCAAGCGCACCCTTCAGGCCCTCGCGGCACAGGTCGACGCGCCGCCCTACGAAGTCATCGTTCTCGACAACAACACCTCGGACCCGGCCCTCTGGCAACCGGTCGAGGCGCTCTGCGCCAAGCTCGGCCCGGCCTTCCGCTTCTATCACGAAGAAGGCGTCGAGGGCGCCAAGGCCGGCGCGCTCAACATCGCCCTGCACCGCAGCGCCCCGGAGGCGAGCCACGTGATCGTCGTGGATGCCGATTACGAGGTGGACCCCGGCTTTCTGGCCATCGCGGCCAAGGAGCTGCAATCGGGCGGAGACGACTTTCTCCAGTTCCCGCAAGCCTACCGGAACGATGCCGGCCCCGTCTCCGGATTGTCGCTGGAGCTTGCGGATTACTTCCAGCGCCACGCGCGCAAGGCGGAACTGGCGGGCGCGATGCTGCTGACCGGCACGCTCAGCGTCATCCGCCGGGATGCGCTCGAACAGGCCGGCGGCTGGAGCGGGCAGACCATCACCGAAGACGCGGAACTCGGCCTGCGCCTGCGCCGCCTCGGCTTCCGGGGGCGCTTCGTCGACCGTGTCGTCGGCCGGGGCCTCCTGCCGCTCGATCTCGCGGGCCTCTCGCAACAGCGGTACCGCTGGGCCGCGGGCAACCTCGACACCATCCGCTGCGGGTTCCGCGGCCTCTCCCGGCGCACCGCCATTCAGGTGTTCTCGCAACTCACCGCGTGGAACAACCTTGCGCTGCCTCTCGCCGCCGGGCTGATCGGGGGCACGACCGGCCTCCTTTTCGGCGGGGCAGGGCCCGCCGCGCTCTGGCTGACCACCCTGTCGGGCATCGGCCTTGCGCTTGTGTACCTGTCGGTCTGCCTGCCACTCCTCCTCGTGGCCATGGTGCGGGGGCGCTCAAGCGTGCCCACGGTACTGGGGGCGCTGGCCTCTCGCATCACCATGATCCTGCCCTCGGCCCTCGCCACGGTCGATTCCCTTCTGAACCGCACCGGCGCCTTCCGCCGCACGGCAAAGGACGCAGCCGAGGCCACCGACGAGGTCGGCCTGATCCTGCCGCTGCTCTCGGGCTTCGGCGCGCTCGCCCTGCTTCTGACGCCGCAGCTCTCGCCGGGCGGCATCCTTGGCCTGCTGCTTCTCGCCATTCCGTACCCGCTCGCGCTGGGCACCCGCATGCGCCTCGCCGCCTACCGCAGCTCGCATCCCCTTGCATAGGAGCCACCAGATGAACCCCAGCGTCACCATCGTCATCCCGACCTACAATCGCGCGCAGATGCTGCCGCAGGCGATCGAGGCGGCGCTGGGCCAGTCGCATCCCCTGACCACGGTCCTCGTGGTCGATGACGGCTCGACCGATGCCAGCGCGGACGTCATCGCCCGCTACGCCGACCATCCCCGCTTTGCCGGCGTCAGGCTCGCCGCCAATGTCGGCACCGCGCAGGCCAAGAACGTGGGCATCGCCCTCTCGACCACCGATGCCATCACCTTCCACGATTCCGACGACGTGCCCCACCGCGACAAGGTCATGCGGCAGGCCCGCGTGATCGGCAACGAGACCATCGGCGCCCACCCCTGCCTGAACTGGAAGCTGACGGGGCGCGAGCCCGACACGCAGGTTCAGGTGGGCGGCGTGCTCACCCATCACGAGCTGATCCTGCCGGACGGGGAACGGGTGGAAATCCGCCGCACGCTCAGCCTCGTCGATGATTTCTTTCCCAACCTGCAGATGTCGGCGGGCGTGCCCGGCGACTGGACCCATGTCAATTCCGGCCTCTTTCACCGTTCGGTCTTCGACCGGCTGGGCGGCTTCTCCGACTGTATCGAGGAGGACCGCGAGTTCCGCAACCGGCTGATCATGGCCGGCGAGGTGCTCTGGGTCATCCCCGACATCCTGCTGACCAAGATCGAGACGCCGGACAGCCTGACCATGCAGGGCGACACCGATTATGACAGCTCCCGCCGCGTCGCCGACCGCAAGCGGGTGTGGGACGCGGTAAGCCGCTGGTTCGCCACGCGCGAGGTCGAGACCGTGCCGATCGACCTGTCGATGGTGCGCATCCGGTCCTGCAGCAACCCGGCACTCGTCGACCGCGGGGCGCTGGCACAGCTTTCGGCCCGCGCGGAGCAGGTGGCATGAGCGGCGGCATCACCTTCGTCGATCCGCTGGCCCCGCAGGCCTATAGCGGCGGTCCGGGCGACCTGGCGGGGCTCGGCGGGACCGAGACCACGCTCGTGCGCATCGCCGAGAGCCTTGCTGCGCGCACGCGCGTGACCGTGCGACAGGCCGCCCGGCAGGGCGATGCCCTCTACGGTCAGGTGCGCTACGCCCCGCTCGACCTCGGCCGTCCGCTCCCCGAGGCGCCGGGCATGATCGTCGTGGTGAACTCCTGGAAAATCGCGCCGAAGCTGGCGCGCCTGCACCCCGGCACGCGCGTGGTCGTCTGGCAGCATGTCTTTCCCGGTCGTCACAACCGGTCGCTCGGCCCCCGTCTCAGGGCGGCCGGGGTCGAGGTGATCTGCGTCTCCGCCGCCCATGCGGCATGGCTGAGCGATTTCATGGGCCCCGAGGCGCCGCGCATCTCCCATATCCACAACCCCATCGCCGACGATCTGGCGCCCGATGCCACCCGGCGCGATCCCGATCTGCTGCTCTTCGCCTCCTCGCCCCACAAGGGGCTGGGGCAGGTCTTCCGCCGGTTCGAAGCGCTCAGGGCGCGGCACCCCTCCCTGCGCCTCGCCGTGGCCGACCCCGGCTACCTTGCATGGCCCACCGGGCCGGTGCCCGACGGGGTGATCCCTCTCGGCCGGCTGGATCAGCCGCGGCTGATCGGCTGGATGCGGCGGGCGCTCTGCCTGTTCTACCCGCAGGACCAGTTTGCCGAAACCTTCGGGCTGGTGATCGCCGAGGCCAATGCCGTGGGCTGCCCGGCGCTGCTCCACCGCGGGCTTGGCGCCAATGACGAGGTCGCCTCCGACCCCGGCCAGTGCATCGACACCACCGATCCCGAAGCCATCGCCGCGCGCATCGCGCAGTGGCGCGGCGCCCTTGGCCATCGACCGTTGGCGCGGGCGCAACCCCGGTTCCGCATGGCCCGCATCGCCGACCAGTGGGCGGGCCAGCTTCCGGTACCTCCGGTCAGCGAGCCGGATTTTCAGTCACTCTCCAACGATCAGAGAAAGGTACAGCATGACTGACAAGACGAAGGTCAAGACCGAGACCAAGCCCGGCAATGGCGGCGAGACCCATCAGGTGGCCGGCGAGGGGCACGAGACGATGACCACGCAGGTGGGCATGCCGATCTCCGACGACCAGAACACGCTCAAGGTCGGAGAGCGCGGCCCGACCCTGATCGAGGATCAGGTCTTCCGCGAGAAGCTGTTTCACTTCGACCACGAGCGCATCCCCGAGCGCGTGGTGCATGCCCGCGGCTACGGCGTCCACGGCACGTTCGAACTGAAGGAGGACCTGTCGGACCTGACAAGTGCAAGGATTCTGACCGAAGTCGGGGAAAAGACCGACGTTTTCGTCCGGTTTTCAACAGTTGCCGGCAACAAGGGCTCGCCCGACCTTGCCCGCGACGTGCGGGGATTCGCCACCAAGTTCTACACCAAGGAAGGCAACTGGGATCTCGTCGGCAACAACATCCCCGTCTTCTTCATCCAGGATGCGATCAAGTTCCCCGACCTGATCCACGCCGCCAAGCAGGAACCCGACCGCGCCTTCCCGCAGGCCCAGACGGCGCATGACAATTTCTGGGATTTCATCTCGCTCATGCCCGAAGCCACGAACATGGCGCTCTGGATCATGTCCGACCGGACCATCCCGCGCTCCTTCCGGTTCATGGAAGGCTTCGGCGTGCACACCTTCCGGCTGGTGAATGCCGAGGGCAAATCCACCTTCGTCAAGTTCCACTGGAAACCCCGGCAGGGCATGCAATCGGTGCTCTGGGACGAGGCGGTCAAGATCAACGGCGCCGACCCGGATTTCCACCGCCGCGACATGTGGAACGCGATCAAGTCGGGCGACTATCCGCAATGGGATCTCGGCCTGCAGATCTTCGACGACGACTTCGCCGACAGCTTCGATTTCGACGTGCTCGACGCCACCAAGATCATCCCCGAGGAACTGGTGCCGGTGCGCAAGGTGGGCACGCTGACGCTGAACCGAATGCCCGACAATTTCTTCGGCGATACCGAGCAGGTGGCCTTCCAGACCGGCAACATCGTGCCCGGCATCGACCATTCCAACGACCCGCTCCTGCAGGGGCGCAACTTCTCCTACCTCGATACACAGCTCAAGCGGCTGGGCAGCCCCAACTTCAACCACATCCCCATCAACGCGCCGAAATGCCCCTTCGCCCATCTTCAGCAGGACGGGCACATGGCGATGCACAACCCCGTCGGCCGCGCGAATTACGAGCCCAACAGCCATGGCGAGGGCCCGCGCGAAGACCCCGAACGCGGCTTCCGCTCCTACCCGGCCGAGGAGGCGGGCACGAAACAGCGCGTCCGCTCCGAAACCTTTGCCGACCATTACAGTCAGGCCCGGCAGTTCTACCTCAGCCAGACCGACATCGAGAAGGACCACATCGCCGACGCCTTCATCTTCGAGCTCAGCAAGGTCGACCGGCTGGCGATCCGCCAGCGGATGGTGGGCCATCTCCTCCATGTCGACGAGGGGCTGGCCGAGATGGTGGCCGAGGGGCTGGGCCTCGCGGAAATGCCCGAAGCGCCGGAGCCCGCGCGCCCGGTGATCGAGACCGAGCCCTCGCCCGCGCTCAGCATCCTCAAGAACGCACCCGACAGCTTTGCCGGCCGCAAGCTGGGCGTGCTGCTGACCGACGGCATCGACGGCGCCCGTTTCGACGCGCTCAAGCAGGCCGCCGAGGCTGCCGGCGCCAAGGTCGAAATCGTGGCCGAGAAGGTCGGCGGCGTGACCACGGCCCGGGGCAAGACCATCGAAGCCCACGAAAAGCTCGATGGCGCGCCCTCGGTCCTCTACGACGCGGTCGCCGTCATCGCCTCCGAGGAAGGGGCTGCCAAGCTTGGCCGGATGCATGGCGCCCGCGCCTTTCTGGCCGATGCCCACGCGCACAAGAAGTTCATCGCCCTCTCGCCCGAGGCGCGCGACGGCTTCTGGCCCAAGGCGGTGCCCGCCGACCCGGATGAGGGCGTCATGACCCTCGAAGCGGGCGATGACGCGGAGGCCTTCCTCAAGGCCTGCGCCGCCCTGCGCTTCTGGGATCGCGAGGCATGAGCCCGCCCGCCGCCCGTCGGGATTTCAGCGATATCGGCCCTTGGCCGGTCGCCATCACCATCCCGGCACAGAACGAGGCAGCGCGCATCCTGTGCTGCCTCGACGCGGCCCGCGTCGCCCTCCGGCGGCGGGGTGGTATCGTGCTGGCCGTCAACGGCTCGCAGGACAGCACGTGGCACGAGGCCCGCGACTGGTTCGAGCGGACCGGAACGCCCGGTATCCTGCTCCACCTGCCCGAAACGCCCGCCGGCGGGGTGGGTGCTGTCCGGCATCTCGCGGTCATGGCCTGCGCCGGGCGGCTGACACTGGGCGCGGCGGTGATGACGACCGATGCCGACTGCACGGTCTTCCCCGACTGGGTCGACGCCAATCTCGAAGGGCTTCGCCATGCCGACCTGATCTGTGGCGCGGTCGTCCCTGACCCTGCCGAATACCAGCGCCTTCCGGAGGTGATCCGCCGAAGCAAATCACTCGAAGGCCATTACATGACGCTCACTCGCGCCGCCCGGCAACGGCTCGATCCGGTGCCGCACGACCCCGATCCGGCGCATCTTGTGGCCCCGGGCGCAAGCCTTGCCTTCCGGATGCCGCTTTATCGCGATGTCGGTGGTTTCCCCGCCCTGACGGTGCGCGAGGACCGCGTGTTCGCCGAAGGGGCAGAGGCGCGGGCATGGCGTGTGCGCCACGCCTCGGCGCCCCGTGTCGTCGCCTCCTGTCGGCTTGACGGCCGCGCGCCCGGCGGTATGGCCGGATCGCTCAAGGCCCGCGCCCACGAGATCAACCCGCTGGTCGACGAATTGCTCGAACCCGCCCCCATCACGATGCTGCGCTATCGTCTGCGCGGGCAAATGCGCCGTGCCAGCCCGTCGCACGAGAGCTTCGTGGCGGCATGGGCCGCGCTCGAACACCAAAGGCTCGATCTGAGGCAATCGCCAAGGATGCGCCTGCGGGAGGTGGAGCGCGAGCTTCCACGGCTCGAGGCGGCGCTTGCAGACGCCGCCGCCCATGCGGGGCGGCAGACGGCATGACCTCGCTGGCCCATACCCCGGCCCAAGGCCACGCGGCGCATGAGGCGGAAGAGGCGGCGCTGGACCGCGTTGCCGCGCACGCCTTCGCGGCGGATGCCGGCGCGCAGGACCTCGCGCAGGACATGGCGGCCCTGGCCCGGTGTGGCTGGCTCGCGCGCCTTGTCGAGACCCCCGATCCGCAGGTGCAAGCCACCCTCCTGCGCCGCGTCGGGCGCGCCAGCCTGTCTGTCGGGCGGCTGGTCGAAGGGCACATGAACGCGATGAAACTGATCGCGCTCTACGGCACGCCGGATCAGGCCCGCCGCCACCTCGCCGCCGCGCGGGAGGGGGGCGTCTACGGCATCTGGGGCGCCGACGACAAGCGGCCGGTGACCGTCGAAGGCGAAACCGGCGGCCGCCTTCGCCTCAGCGGCGGCAAGCGCTTCGCCTCGGGTCTGGGCACGGTGACCCGCGCGGTCGTCACCGCCACTCATCCGGATGGTCTCAGGCTGGCCATCGCCGATGTCTCCGACGCCCGCCGCGCCGATCCCGGATCGTGGAACACGAGCGGTATGCGCGCCACGAAATCGGGAACCTACGACGTCGACGGGATGACCGCCGAAACCCTCGGCGCCGCCGGCGATTACCTGCGCGAGCCGCATTTTCAGGGCGGCGTCTGGCGCTACGCCGCGGTTCATACCGGCGGGCTCGAGGCGCTGGCCGAGGAGGTGCGCCTCGCGGTCTGCAGCGCGGGCGAGCCCGGCGAGGCACAGCTTCACCGGCTTGCCCGGCTTGCCTCGCTCGCGCATCGCGCGCGGCTGCTGGTCGAGGATGCCGCCCGGCAGGCCGAGGCGCCCGGCGCGGGCGAAACGGCGGTCGCGCTCAGCCTCGCGGCGCGGGAGGAGGTGGAAACCGCCTGTCTCGACGCCATCGCATTGGCCGACCGCGCCCTCGGCACCCGCTCTTTCGCCACCGGCCACCGCGCCGACCTGGTCCGCCGCGACCTCGCCTTCTTCCTCCGGCAGGCCGATCTCGACGGCAAGCTGCGGCAGGTGGCCGAAACCCTGTGCCGAGCCGATGGCCCGGTCGGCGAAATCTGGAACGGCCCATGACCCGGTTCACCCCCATCGTCGCCTCGGCCGCCGTCGCGCCCCGTGCGGAACTGGCCGACCTGACCGGGCCCTCCGACGTTCTGGTCCTCGCCCCCCATCCCGACGACGAGTCGCTGGCCATGGGCGGCGCCATCGCGGCGGCCGTGCAGGCCGGGCACACGGTTCACGTGGCCATCGTCACCGACGGCTCGCGCTCGCATCCCGGCTCGCAATCCCACCCTCCGGCGGTGCTGAGCGCCCTGAGGAAAGCCGAGGTGACGACCGCGGTCGACATCCTCACGGGCGGCCGCACCACGCCGATCTGGCTGGGCTATCCGGACTGCGCCGCGCCGGACACGAACGAGGCCTTCGCCGAGGTGAGGGAACGGCTCAAACCCGTCTTGTCGAGGATCAGCGCCATATGGACCACGTGGCCCGGCGACCCGCATATCGACCACCAGCGCGTCTGGCGGCTGGCCCTCTGGTGCGCCGCCGGCGGGACGTGGCCGCGTCTCTACGGATGCCCGGTCTGGGGCAGGGTTCGCCAGCCGGTCGAGGGCGCGGGCTGTGACGGAATGATGCGGTTCAGAACGGCCCCCTACCGCGCCCTCAAGGCTCGGGCCATCGCGGCACATGTTTCGCAGATGACCGGCCTCATCACCGACGCTCCAGACGGCTTCCGGATGCCGCCCGAGATTGCCCACCACTTCGTCTCCAGCGACGAAATCTTCATTCCCGCATGAACCGCGACGCCTCCTCCTTCGAGCGGCTCTACCGCGACCAGCCCGACCCGTGGGCCTACGAGACCAGCCCCTACGAGGCCGAGAAATACCGCCGCTGCCTCGATCTGCTGCCGCGGACGCGCTACGGGCGCGGGCTGGAAATCGGCTGCTCGATCGGGGTGATGAGCGAGCGGATCGCCGCCCGGTGCGACAGCCTTCTGGCGCTCGATTTCGCGCCCACCGCCATCAGGCGGGCACAGGCGCGCAACATCCCCAACGCCCGCTTCCGCCCGGCCGAAATCCCCCGCGACTGGCCCACCGGATCGTGGGACCTGATCGTCTTCTCCGAGATGCTCTACTACCTCTCGCCAAAGGAATTGTCGCAGACGGTGACCCTCGCCGCACGGGGCCTCGCCCCCGGCGGCGCCTGCCTCGTCGCCGGCTATCTCGGCGAGACGGATACCGCCCTCTCCGCGCCCGAGGTAGAGGCCGGGCTTCTGGCCGAACTCTCCGCCGCGCACCCCCGGCACACCATCCGGCGCGACCGCGATGCGATGTGGATCGCCGCGAGTTTCGAATGCCTCGGTCAGTCCCCGGGGAGGTAGAGATACGACGGATCATGCTTGGCCAGATCCCGCAACCGCGCGCGGTCATGGATCTCGGCATGCCCGTCGGCAACGGTGCACAGCCCGCTTTCCCGAAGGTCCCGGATCACCCGGCTGATGTGAACCGTGGACAAGCCGGTGATCTCGGCCAGATCCAGTTGCAGAAGGGGCAGGGGGGTGCGGGCCCCGTCCACCTCTCCGGCGTGCCGGAGGCGCTGGTCCATCTCGCAGATGAAATCCGCCATCGACGCCAGCGCCCGCAACCTGTTGGTGCGGTAGAGCCAGTGCCTGTGGACCGCGGCATCGATCATCGTCAACCGCCACAAGGCCCGCGCATGATCCGGGGAACCCGCGATGATCCGGTTCAGGTCCGCATGCGGGAACATCGCGATCCGCACGTTCGTCAGGGTCCCGATATCGTGGTCCAGCGATTTCATCGGAAGCGCGTGAAGATCGACGAAATCACCGGGAACCTGAATCGAGACCATCGCGCGCGAGGACGTTCCGTTTGCCGGGCCTTGGACATACCGCGCCATCATGCCCTCCAGCAGCAAGGCGCTCTGGTCCAGCCGCTCTCCGGCCTCCGACAAGGTCTCGCGGGGGCGCATCGTGCGGATTTCCGAACAGCACTGCTGCAGTTGCGCCCACAGGTCATCGTCAAGCTGACCGACCATCCCCCTTCGGTACCTGTCGGGAATAGGGCTTCGCTCTGCTTCAAGACTGTTCTTCGCTCTTGCCGCGGTATCCATGAACACGCGGCCCTTCTCACTGGCTAGGCGAGACACGGGCCAAACCTCCTTTGAGTCATGTCAGGTTATCGCTCGAGTGGCGCGCCGTTCTCCGCCGGCATCTCCGCAAGCGCATCGCGCGCCACAGGGAGACCCACACACCCCCGGCAGCCGTCACCGGCGCCCCGTGCGAGAGGGCAGGCACGACGAAGCCCGCGTTGAGAAACGCGCCTCGCAAGAGCCTGTCCGGCTCACACAGCCCGGTCTGTGCAGGTTCCATGCGCTCATAACGTTTTCGTGAGGCTTTCGTTCCCCGCGGCATCTCCGCCGCGAGCGTTCAACGAGGGCGACACCGGCCGCCGCGGCTTGTCACCGGGCCGGGCCCGTCGCCCCGCCGACATACCCCATCGCCCTGTCGAACGCCTCCGCACCGCTGTCGCGTTGGGCCGGGTCCCCCCAGCCGCCACCGCCGCTCCCGGTCAGTTCGATCACGTCGCCCCGCTTCAACTGCAGGCCCACGAATTTGCTCGCCAGTTGCCGTGCCTCGCCCCCCTTGGGGAACAGCCGGGCCGAGGCCGGGCACCCGGCCTCTCCGCCATCATACCCCCACGCGGCGGTATCCGGCCGTGTCTGCTGAACATAGCCCGACAGGGTCAGCGTATCGCACAGCACCTCGTAGCGGCGCGTCAGCGCCAGCCCCCCGCGCCATCTGCCCCGCCCGCCGGACCCCGGCACCAGCCGGGTTTCCAGCACGCGAAGCGGGCTCATCGCCTCCATGACCTCGGCCGACAGGATCGCGCAGTGGCCGCCGTGATTGTCGATCGCGCTCAGCCCGTCTCCGCCGTCATATCCGCCCATGCCCCCGCTGATGATGTCGCAGATCACGAAATAGGGCGCGGTTTCGGCGTCGTCGCGCGGGCCGGGGCGATCATCCACCCCCCCGGCCGTGAAGGTCGGAAACGAGATCTGACAGCCCGCCGCGGCATGGCCCGGCATCATCGGCGTCAGCGCCTTGAGCACCGCGTCGGCAACCGCCAGCTGGCTGAGATGCCGCACCGACACCGCCGCCGGTTCCCTCGGGTTCAGGAAACACCCCTCCGGAACGATGATGTTGAGCGGATGATTGCAGCCTTCGTTCTGCATCAGGTCAGGCGAAAAGATCACCTTGGCGGCGTAATACGTCATGCCGATGGTCGAGGCGACAGGACAGTTTATCCCGTGTGCCCGCTGGTCCGACGTGCCGGTGAAATCCACGGTCAGGCTCCGGTCCGCCTCGATCCGCACCGAGACGACCAGCTTCATCGGCTCGTCCGTGGTCACGTCATCCTCGATCAGGATCGACGCGGTGCTTTCGGTGACCTCGGCCTGTCCCAGCGCGGCGCGCATATACGCCTCGCCATAATCGAGCCCCGCAACCATCAGCGCCCGCAGCCGATCCACGCCATAGCGCGCGCAAAGGTCGCGCATCCGCCGCTCCCCGGTCCGGCAACTGGCGATCTGCGCCCGCAAATCCCCGGCACAGGCCTCGGGGTCGCGCACGTTCTTGCGGATCAACTCGAAAATCGTCTCGTTCGGCGCGCCGCGATCAATCAGCTTCATCGGCGAGAACCGCAGCCCTTCCTCGAAGATCTCGACCGCGTCGGCGGCCTCGGTTCCCGGTACCTTGCCGCCAAGGTCGATATGATGCGCCACGGTGGCGGCGATGGCGATGATCTCGCCCTCGTGGAACACCGGGCTGAACAGCAGGATATCCAGCGTATGGGTACAGCCGAAATACGGATCGTTGCAGATGATCACGTCGCCCTCGTGCCACTCGGCAAGCGGAATCTTCTCGAAAATGCGCTTCACCGCCGTCGGCATGATGCCAAGCTGCGCCGGAATCGTCTCGGCCTGGGCGATGGTGTTGCCCTCGGTATCCAGCACCCCGCAGGCATAATCGAGCATGTCCCAGATGATCGAGGAATAGGCCGATTTCTTCAACGCCATCGACATTTCCTCGGCCACGCTGACCGCCTCGTATTGAAAGACATCCCGGCTGATCACGTCGATCTCGACACTCATGACGCGGCCTTTCTCTCGATAAGCAGGGTGTTGCGCGCGGCGACCCTCGCCACGCTGCCCGGCGCGACGATCACCGTGGAATCGAGCTGCGTGATCACCGCCGGGCCCCGCACGGTGTCGCCCGGCCCCAGCGTGGCGCGGTCGACGATGCGCGCCTCGACGAACCCCTCGTCGCTGTCGAAAAGGATCGGACGGGTCCGCGGCGCATCCGCCTTGTCCGGTCTGGCCGGCGCCGCCTCCTCGGTCGCCTCCGGCTTGTCGATCCGCCCCATCGCATCGACCTGGATGGAGACGAACTCCACCGGGCTGTCGGGCGAGGCGTGCCCGTATATCCGTTCATGCTGGGCGTGAAACTGCGCTGCGACGGTCTCCGCATCCCAGCCGTCCAGCATCTCGCGCGGGATTTCGACCTGAAGCTCGTGAAACTGCCCGACATAGCGCAGCCCGGCAAAACAGCGAAAGCTGCGACGCTCCTCCGGCATCCCGTCCTGCGCCAGCATCTCGTCCGTCTCGGCCTTCAGCCGCCCGGCCGCCGCGACAAAGTCCGCCGGCGCGGCCGGGTCCGTCACCACGCCGCCGGCAGGGGCCTGCAGACTATGGCGGATATCGCTCATCAGCAGGCCTTCCGCCGCGAACACCCCGGGATGCGCCGGCACGATGACCCCGCGCATGTCCAGCGCCTGCGCCAGAAACCCGGCAAACAGCGGACCGGCCCCGCCAAAGCCCACCAGCCACAGCCGGCGCGCATCCACCCCCCTGTCGACACACAGCGTCCGGATGGCCTGTGCCATGCCGGCCGTGGCGATGCGCACGATCCCGAGCGCCGCCTCCTCGACGCTGAGGCCCAGCGGCCCGGCCAGCCTCGTCCGGATCGCCTCGCGGGCCGCGGCGGCATCGAGCGTGATGCGCCCGCCGAGGTAATAGGCCGGGTCGAGCAGCCCCATCACCACCGCGGCATCCGTCACCGTCGGCTCCTCGCCGCCCTCGGGGTAACAGGCCGGGCCCGGCACCGATCCGGCGGAATGCGGACCAACCCGCAGCGCCCCGCCCATGTCGATCCACCCGACCGAACCGCCGCCCGCCGAAATCGTCTCCACATCCAGCGTCGGCAGGCGCAGCGGCTGACTGGCGATCCGCCGGTCCCCCACCATCCGCGCCTCGCCATCGACGATCACCGAGAAATCCGCCGAGGTGCCGCCCATGTCGAAGGTGATCGCATCGGTAATGCCCAGCTCGGCGATCAGCGCACCGGCGGCCACCACGCCCCCGGCCGGGCCGGACAAAAGCGTATGCGCCGGGTTGATGCGGCTCGAGGCCGGCGTCGCCACACCCCCGTCGCTGCGCATGATGCGCAGCGGTGCGGTCAGGCGCTCGCGCTCCAGCGTGGCCTCGAGCTGGGTCAGGTAACGGTCGACGATCGGTCCGATATAGGCGGCGATGGCCGTGGTATTGGCCCGCGGCCATTCCTCTATCTGCGGGTTGACCTCGTGCGACAGGTAGATCGCCGTCTCGGGCAGCCTCGCCCGCAGCGCATCGGCCAGCCGCCTCTCATGCTCCGGGTTGAGATGCGCGAAGGTCAGGCACACGGCGACGGATTCCGGCTCGGCGGCCGCGACGGCCTCCACCAGCGCGTCTAGGCTTTGCTGCGTCATCTCCGACACGACCGCGCCAAAGGCGTCGATCCGCCCGTCCACTTCGAACACCCTGTTGCGGGGGATCACCGGCGCCACCTGCGGCGTGGTCAGGGAGTAGAGTTTGGGGCGCAACTGGTTGCGCACGTCCAGCACGTCGCGGAATCCGGTGGTCGTGATCAGCGCGGCCTTCGCGCCCGCGCTCATCAAAAGGGCGTTGGTGGACACGGTGAACCCGTGCACGAAAAGGTCGATCTCCCCCGCGTCGAGCCCCGCCTGCGCCAGAATCTGCCGGATGCCTTCCGCGATGGGCGCCGCCGTGCCCCGCGCCCCCGAGGGCACCTTGTCGACATAGTGCCGCCCGGTCCGCCCGTCGACCAGCACCATGTCGGTAAACGTGCCGCCAACATCCGTCGCCAGGTATCGCATGTCAGTCTCCCTTCATGCTCTCGACCAGCAGCGAGAACAGTTCGTTCTGCGACGATATCCGCAGCTTCTTGTAGATGTTGCGCCGGTGAACCTTGACCGTCTGGTCCGAAATCCCGAGGCACAGGCCCGCCGCCCGGCTGGAATGGCCCTGCACGATCAGCGCCGCAATCTCCGCCTCGCGCCGGGACAGGGCATTGGCGCCATTGCCGAAAATGGTCTGGTATCGGTCGATCAAATCGGGCGCGCTGTGCAGTTCCGGCATCCGCCGGGGCGGGTGGGTGACGGCGCGCAACCGGTTCAGGACGATGGGCGACACCTGCCGGAAATACTTTACCTCGTTCGCGCGGAAACGCCCGTTGCCACGGGTCCGCCCGAGCGAAAGGTGCAGCGCCGCATCGGCCCCGAGGCGCAGCGTCGCGCCCAGCTCGTCGATCAGGCCGGTCCGCGCGTAGTAATGCGCGTGATATTCACTGGTCTCGAACCGGTCCGGGGCGATTTCGCGAAGCTGATGCGCGGTGAACTCGTCCGGGCCGAAGGCCATGATGCAGAACGGGTCGAGCATGTAACCGATACGGTGGTATTCGGCCGCGAACAGGCGGCTCAGCGCGGTATCCGGGATATAGGCCTGAAGGGTGACCGGCGGCCCCTCGCGCGAATAGCGGATGATCGTGATGGTCTGCGACCTGAAGGTTCTCCCAAGGTAATCCTCCAGCGGGCGCTTCAGGGCGTCGAGCGTGTCCAGCCTGACCAGATCATTCAGGAACTCGTATTCCCCGGTCTTGTCCAAAACGCCCATTCCCCCCTCGAGGCCCGATTTCCGCCCCCGTGAGCCTACCACCGTATGTTCGAAAATCACTCAAACAATACCAACGTGGTGGTATTTGAATCGACCGGCCATGCGTTGACACTCGACTCAACAAGGAGGGTCAAATGCAATTTCATTCCGATACGAAATGTGCGCGACGCACCGGCTGGGTCACATCCGAACTCTACTACTGGCACGACACGCAGAACTGGTGCGGCTTTCTCGAACCGGGGCTGACCCTTCAGCCGGGGGTGCATGTCGAAAACCCCGAAACCAAGCGCCGGCTGCACGGGCTGGTCGAGGCGCTCGACCTCGCGCCGCGCCTGCATGCCCTGCGCCCGGCTCCCGCCTCCGACGAGGTGATCCGCCTCGTTCACCCGCAAAGCCATATCGACCATATCGCCTCGGTCTGTGCCGGCGGCGGCGGCGACATGGGCGAGTTGACGCCGGGCGGCCGCGCCACGCTCGATATCGCCCGGCTGGCGGCGGGCGGTGTCGTGGCCGCGGTCGACAAGGTGATGACCGGCGAATGGGATAACGGCTATGTCCTGTGCCGCCCGCCGGGCCACCATGCCGAACCTGAAAAGGCAATGGGCTTCTGTATCTTCGCCAACGCCGCCATCGGCGTGAAACATGCTCAGAAGGCCCATGGCGTCGAGCGCGTGGCGACCATCGACTGGGATGTCCATCACGGCAACGGAACCGAAGCCATCTTCTACGACGATCCCTCGGTCCTCACCATCTCCCTGCATCAGGACAATCTCTATCCGCCCAATTCGGGCGCGGTGGCGTCCACGGGCGAAGGCGCGGGCAAGGGCGCCAACCTCAACATCCCCCTGCCGCCCGGCTCGGGCAGCGGCGCCTACCGCCATGCCTTCGAAAAACTGGTCCTGCCGGCGCTCGAGGCCTTCAAGCCCGAACTGATCGTCATCCCCAGCGGTTTCGATTCCTGCGCCCTCGACCCGCTCGGCCGGCAGATGCTGGAATCGCGCGATTACGCCTGGATGACCGAACGCCTGATGGAGGTGGCCGACCGCCACGCCAAGGGCCGGATCATCGTCACCCACGAGGGCGGCTATTCCGCAATCTACGTTCCCTATTGCGGGGTGGCCGTACTGGAGGCACTGTCGGAAACCAGCGCGCGGTTCGAAGACCCGTTCGCCGACTTCATCGCCCAGTATGGCGGCCAGTCACTTACCCCGGATCAGGAAAAGCTCGTGAAGAACGTCAGCGACACGTTCTTCCAATAAAAACCAACAGAGAGGAATGAAATCATGTCAAAGCTCAAGATACCCCCGATCAATCCCTCCCGCCGCACCTTCCTTCGCGGGGCCGGGGCGATGGCCGGCTCGACCGCGATGCTCGCGGGCCTCAACAGCGCCGCCCAGGCCCAGGAGGGCGAACCGATCGTGATCGGCTGCCCGGCGCCGCTGACCGGCATCGTCGCCGCCGACGGGATCGAATTCCGCAACGGCATCGAGATGGCCGCCGACGAAATCAACGAGGCGGGCGGCATCCTCGGCCGGCCCGTTCAGCCGGTCTTTGTCGACACCGAGAGCAAGGGCGACGACGTGGTCATCCAAGCCTCCCAGCGGCTGATCGACCGCGACAACGCCAGCGCGCTGATCGCCGGCTACAACCTCGAAACCGGCACGGCGATGCATGACGTGGCCGCCGACGCCGGCATCGTCGCGATGCATACCAACACCGTCGCCGTCCATGACGAACTGATCAAGTCCGACCCCGAGCGCTATTGGGGCGTGTTCCAGTACGATCCGCCCGAAACGGTCTACGGCACCGGCCTGCTGAAATTCCTCGCCGACATCGAGGCGGCCGGCACATTCACGCGCCCGAACAAGAAGCTCGCTATCGTCACCGGCCCCGGCACCTACTCGGTCAACATCGCCAACGCCCTGAACGACCACGCGGCGGAATTCGGCTACGAGGTCTCGCTCTACGAGACGGTCAAGGTGCCGGTCACCGACTGGGGCCCGACGCTGGCCAAGCTGCGCGCCGATCCGCCCGCGGTGATCGCGGTCACCCATTTCTACACCTCCGATCAGGCGCAGTTCATGAACCAGTTCATGACCGATCCCACCAACAGCCTGATCTACATGCAGTACGGCGCATCGCTGGCGGCGTTCCGCGACATCGCGGGCGACAATTCGGTCGGCGTGACCTATGCCACCGTGATCGGCGCCCTGCAGGACGAGATGGGCACGGCCTTCGCCGACGCCTACAAGGCCCGCTTCGGCGAAAACGCCTCGCCCAATGGCGGCGGCCAGACCTATACCGGCCTGCATGCCTATGCCATCGCGGCGGCTCTGGCCGGCGGGGTCGGCGGCCCCTACGAGGAAGAGCAGAACCGCCGCGTGGCGGACCGGCTGAGATCGCTGATCTACCGCGGCCCCATGGGCACGCTGCGCCTCCATACCGACACCCAGTCGGCATGGTCCTACCCGTCCGAAACCGACGATCCGTCGCTCGGCATGCCGCATATCTTCAGCCAGATCCAGGACAAGTCGAAGGACGGCGTTCTGATCGCTCCCTGGCCCTATGAGAAGGGAAGCTTCCAGATGCCGCCGTGGATGCAGGGCTGACCTGCATGTCGGACGGCCAACAAAATGCACTGGAGTGCCGGGGCGTGACGAAACGCTTCGGCGCTCTGGTGGCGGTCGATCATGTGGATTTCACCGTCGGTGTCGGCGAGGTCGTCGGCATCGGCGGGCCCAACGGGGCGGGCAAGACGACCTTCTTCGATCTCATCAGCGGCCTGACCCCGATGTCCGAGGGCAGCATCCGCTACATGGGCCAGGACATTGCCGGCACCGCCCCGCACGATCTCTGCCGAAAGGGGCTGTCGCGCACGTTCCAGCTCAACCCCGGCTTCGATGACCTCACGGTCTATGAAAACGTGCTGGCCGCGCAGGTCTTCGGCCGCCGCAGCGCCGGGGGCCTCCTGCTGACCCGCCGGGCCGACCGCGAGGCGGCGCGCGCCGTGCTCGCCGATATCGGGCTGGAGGATATCGCGGAGGACAGGGTGGCGGGCATCCCCGTCCTCGCCCGCAAGAAGCTGATGGTCGCCACGGCCATGGTCAACGAGCCGGATATCCTTCTGCTCGATGAACCCGTCGGCGGCCTCACCCCGCCCGAGATCGAGGAATTCATCGCCCTGATGCTGCGCCTCAAGGAGCAGGGGCTGACGCTGATCTTCATCGAACACGTGATGCATTTCCTGATGGCCGTCGCCGGGCGCGCGATGATCATGCATCAGGGCCGGATCATCTATGACGGCACGCCGCAGGGGCTCAGCTCCGATCCCACGGTGACCGAGGTCTATCTCGGCTCCGCCGGCATCGAGGTGCCGGCATGAGCGCGCTTCTGACCGCCACCGACATCGTGTCGGGCTACCTCAACCGCCCCGTCCTGTACGGCGTCTCGGCCGAGGTGGCCGAGGGCGAGGTGCTGGCCGTGATCGGCCCGAACGGCCATGGCAAGACGACCTTCCTGCACACCCTCTCGGGCTTCCTGCCCTGCCGCAGCGGCACGCTCGAGTTCGCCGGCCAACGCATGGAAAACACCAGCGTTCACGCGCGCGTCGAGGCCGGTCTGATCCACGTGCCCCAAGGCGACCAGCTCTTCGCCGACATGACGGTCGAGGAGAACCTGCTGATGGGCGCCTACCTCGTCACCGACAGCGCCACGGTCTCCGAACGGTTCGAGAAGGTCTTCACGCTCTTTCCCAAGCTCAAGGACCGCCGCAACCAGTATGCCAGTTCGTTGTCGGGCGGCGAACGCCGCATGGTCGGCATCGGGCGCGGGCTGATGGCCGACGCGAAACTCATCATGCTCGACGAGCCCTCGCTCGGCCTCGCGCCGCTGCTGATCGAACAGATCTACGAGGCGCTGGGCGCCCTGCGCGCCGAGGGGCGCTCCTTTCTCGTGGTCGAGGAAAACCCCAGCCGCCTGATGGCCTTCGCCGACCGGATGTGCCTGATGGATGCGGGCCGGATGGCATGGTCCGGCACCACCGACGAGGCCCGCAATTCCGGCGACATCCTGAAAACCTATCTGGGAGGGCACTGAGATGGAAATCGTGATCCAGATCCTCGTCACCGGGCTGACGATGGGGTCGATGTACGCCCTCGCCGCGGTGGGGCTGTCGCTGATCTACGGCACGCTGGGCATGTTCAACATGGCCCACGGCATGTTCATGACGCTGGGCGCCTACGCGGTCTTCTCGCTTGCCTCGTCGGTGGGCATTCCGCTGGCCCTCGCCATCCCGGCGGCCATGGTCGCCGGGGCGATCGTGGGCATCCTCACCCATCTGCTGATCGTGCGCTTCATGCTGAACTCGCGCGAATTCGAGACCAACATCCTCGTCGCCACGGCGGGGCTCGCCATCCTGCTCGAGGATCTCGTGCTGAAATTTTACGGCGGCTACCCCTATCCGCAGCCGGTCAGGATCGAGGGCAGCTTCTTCCTGGGCGGGGTCAGCATCACCTACCAGGCGGCAGTCATCATGGGCGTGGCGCTCGCGTGTATCGGGGCGGTGGCGTGGCTGCTTCTGAAAACGAAATTCGGCCGCGCCATCCGCGCCACCGCCATGAACCGCGACGCCGCGCGCCTGATGGGCGTGCGCACCAACACCATCTACCTGCAGGTCATGGCGCTGGCCGGCGCGCTGGCCGGGGTGGCGGGGCTGATGATCTCGACACTGGCGACACTCTCACCCCAGATGGGGGGCGACCCGCTGCTCAAGGCCTTCGTGATCTGCGTCGTGGCCGGTCTCGGCAATGTCTGGGGGGCAGGGGTCTGCGCCTTCGGCCTTGCCCTGATCGAAGCCGCCATCGGCTTCTATTTCGGGGTGCGCTTCGGCTTCCCGACGATGCTGATGCTGGTGATCCTCGTGCTGATCTGGCGACCGCTTGGCCTCTTCGGCAAGGAAAAGGTGGTGCGGCTATGACGACGCTCCGGCAACATCTGCTGATCGGCCTTGCGGTGATCGCGGCCTTCGCGGCCCTGCCGCTGGTCATCACCGAGCGCTACCTGCTGGGCGAGGTGATCATCTTCTTCATCTGGGCCATGGTGGCGATGAACTGGAACGTCCTGATGGGCCATGCCGGCGTCTTCTCGCTGGCGCAGATGCTCTTCGTCGCCGTGGGCGCCTATGGCATGGCGATGGGCGTGACCTTTACCGGCATGTCGGTCTGGGCGGCCATCCCGGTGGCGGCGCTGGCCACGGCCGTGCTGGCGCTGGTCGTGGGCATGGCCTGCCTGCGGCTGACCGGGGCCTACGTCGCGCTGCTGACCTACGCGATTGCCGAGATGATCCACGTGCTGATCATCACCGACACCGCCTGCTTCACCCTCGTGGCCAACAACTGCCAGCAGCTTTTCGGCGGCGCCACCGGCTTCTCGCGCTTCGACGATTTCGGCTTCCGGCCGCTGTTGAAGGCCAACTGGATCCTCGGCAATTACTACATCGTCCTGTCTGCCTTCGCGATCACCGTGATGATCGTGGTCGTCGTGATCCACGGGCGCCTCGGCCTCGCGTTCCGGGCGATCCGCGACAATGTCGGCTATGCCAGCAGCCGCGGCATCGACCGCAAGAAATACCAGATCGCCGCCTTCGTCATCACCGCCTTCCTCACCGGGCTGGTGGGCGGGGTCTACGCCGCCCATTTCCGCTTCGCGGGGCCAAGCCTGTTCGAATTCTCGACGCTGATGTTCGTGCTGGCCATGGTCGTGGTCGGCGGTCTCGGCTCCACCTGGGGGCCGCTGATCGGCACAGGCTCGATCATGATCGTTGTGGAACTGTCCAAGGAAATGGGCGACGCCCGGAACCTCGTCCTCGGGCTGGCGCTGGTGGTGTTCGTCGTCTTCATGCCCAAGGGGCTGGCCCGGGCGGGACGGACCATCGCCAACCGGCTCTTGCGCCGCAACAGACCCGAAGAGGCCGCCAAACCGCATTAGGCGCGTGCCGGGCGCTCCCTATCCCAGCGTGCGCAGGAAGGAATAGAACCGGCTGTCCTGCACCCGGCTCCAGTTGACCCGCATCGACGGCCGGTCCGACCGGCCCGTCACCCGGAACAGGCTGCCCGGCGCCAGCAGGATGCCCTTCTGCGCCGCCATATGTGACACCTCCATGTCGTCCAGCCCCTCGGGCAGGTACACATACCCGTAAAGCCCGCCATCCGGCGGCGCGAACGGGCGAAAGCCAAGCCGCTCGAGCCGCTCCACACCGTCCTCCCGCTCCCGGTCAAGCCGCCGGCGCAGCGAGGTTCTCACCTTCTCGAACCGGCGCGACCGGATCACCTCGGCGATCAGCCGCTCGGTATGGCTGGAACTGTTCACCGCAAGGATCATCTTCAGCTCGGCAATGCTCGCCGCGATCTCCGGCTCGGCGATCAGGAAGCCCGAGCGCAGCGACGGCGACAGGATCTTCGAATAGCTGCCGATCTGGATCACCCGGCGGAACTGGTCCAGCGCCGCGAGCCGCGTGCCCCGCACACCGGGCAGGTCGATGAACGGGTCGTCGTCGATCACCAGCATCTCGTAGCGATCGGCGACCTTGAGGATCGCATGCGCGCTCGGCAGGTCGATGGAACAGCCGGTCGGATTCTGCGCCAGCGACTGGGTGAAGAACAGCCGCGCGCGGTGCTTCTGGGCGGCTGCCTCAAGGCTCTGCGGGTCCGGCCCCTTCGGCGTTCTCGGGATGCCGACGAAATTCACCTCCGCCAGCTTCAGCTTTGAAAACAGGGGATAATATCCGGGGTCGTCCACCAGCACGGTATCGCCCGGCCGGGTGAAGCGCCGGATCACCAGATCAAGCGCATGGTTCGCGCCGAAGGTGGTCACGATCTGAGCCGGGGTGGTGGTGATGCCCGCCGCCACCTGCGCCGCCGCGATGCATTCCCGCAAGGCCAGCAGGCCGTGGGGCGAGCCATAGCCGCCTTCACCGGCGGGCAGGGTGATCGCCGGCATGGTCGTCATCATCCACGATTCCGGCGGCCGCCCGTCGCCGGCCAGAACCGTGTAGGGCCGGTCAAGCTGGACATGCAGCAGGGAAACCGTGTCGCTCGCCTCGCGCAGGTTGGTGGGTTCGGCAATGCTGGGCGCCAGCCGCGTGACATAGAACCCCGACCCGCGCCGCGACCGCGCCAGCCCGTGCGCGACCAGCTTGTCATAGACGGTGACGATCACGTTCTTCGACGCGCCGAACCTTTCCGACGCCTGCCGCAGCGACATCAGCTTCGTCCCCTCGGCCAGCTCGCCGCTCTCGATCCGCTGGCGGAGCGCGTGGAATATCCGGTCGGTCTTGCTCTGGGCCATGTCGCCATCTGTATCCGTTTGGGGATAGGTACAGATACCGATATTTTCCCAAACTGTACCATTACATCCGAAATTTTTTCCCCGATGGTTTCCCACGAGGATGGAGGAGCATTCATGACAGACCCGACCCGCGGCACGCCGTCCGCACTCGATTCCCGTATCGCCGGCCTGCGCGATCTGGAGCCCGCCGACCGCCGCAAGGCCGTCGTCGCGGCCGCCGGGATGGACCAGTCCGGCGCCGCGGCCCTGTCGGGGGAGGGCACGCTCGGCCTCGCCGTCGCCAACGGCATGATCGAGAACGTCATCGGCAAGTTCGAGCTGCCCCTCGGCGTGGCGGCGAACTTCCTCGTCAACGGCCGCGACTACCTCGTGCCCATGGCGGTCGAGGAACCCTCCGTCGTCGCCGCCGCCTCCTACATGGCCAAGCTCGCCCGTCCCGGCGGCGGCTTCACCGTCCACGCCACCCCGCCCATCATGCGCGCGCAGGTCCAGATCATCCGCGTCGGCGACCCGTGGGGCACCCGCGCGGCGCTTCTGGCCCACGAGGACGAACTGATCGAGATGGCCAATTCCCGCGACACCGTGCTCGTGGGCCTCGGCGGCGGCTGCAAGGGCATCGAGGTCGAGGTCTTCACCGAAAGCCCCATCGGCGCGATGGTCGTCCTGCACCTTCTCGTCGACGTGCGCGACGCCATGGGCGCCAACACCGTCAACTCCATGGCCGAGATGCTGGCCCCCCGGATCGAGGAAATCTCCGGCGGCACCGTGCGGCTGCGCATCCTCTCCAACCTCGCCGACCGCCGCCTCGTGACCGCCAGCGTCCGTCTCGCCCCGGAGGTGCTCGACACCAAGTCGCTCAACGGCTCCGACGTGGCCCAAGGCATGGTCGAGGCCTGTGCGCTCGCCATCGTCGACCCCTATCGCGCGGCCACCCACAACAAGGGCATCATGAACGGCATCGACCCCGTCGTCGTCGCCACCGGCAACGACTGGCGCGCGATCGAGGCGGGCGCGCATGCCTACGCCGCCCGGTCCGGCCGCTACACCTCGCTCACCACGTGGGAAATCGCCAATGACGGCACCCTCGTGGGCACGCTGGAAATGCCCATGGCCCTCGGCATCGTCGGCGGCGCCACCCGCACGCACCCCGCGGCACAGGCCGCGCTGGACCTGATGCAGATCACCTCGGCCCAGCAACTGGCCGAGGTCACCGCCGCCGTCGGGCTGGCCCAGAACATGGCCGCGTTGCGCGCGCTCTCCACAGAGGGGATACAGCGCGGGCACATGGCCCTTCACGCCCGCAACATCGCCATCACCGCCGGGGCCAGCGGGCCGGAGATCGACAGGGTGGCCAAGGCCATCGTAGCCGCGGGCGACGTCAGCGTCGGTCGGGCAAAACAGGTTCTGGAGAGCAGCGCCTGACACCAAACCAAGGGAGGAAAGACACCATGACCAATACCACACGCCGCCACATGCTGCGGATGACCGCCGCCAGCGCGCTTGCGGCCCCCGCGATCGTCTCGGCCAGCGCCGTGCGCGCGCAGGGCGTCACCCAGTGGCGCATGCAGGCGCTCTGGGGCGGCGGCACCACGCCCATGCTCTACGAAGAGAAATTCTGCGAGCGCGTCAAACAGCTCACCGGCGGCTCGCTCGAGATCACGCCCTTCGCCGGCGGCCAGATCGTGCCCGCGGCTCAGGCGTTCGACGCCGTGCGCGGCGGCGCCTTCCAGATGATGAAAACCTTCGACGGCTACACCACCGGCAAGATCAAGGCGCACGGGTTTTCGTCCACCGTCCCCTTCGGGTTCCCCGAGGCCGACCAGTACGAGGCATGGTTCTACGAACGCGACGGTCTCGAGATGGCCCGCGAAAGCTACGCCCCCGCGGGCCTGACCTATGTCGCCCCGACCGTCTATGGCGAGGAGCCCATTCACTCCAAGGTCGAGATCCGCAGCATCGCCGATATGGATGGCCTCAAGGGCCGGTTCGTGGGCCTCGCCGCCGCCGTGATGGCCGATTTCGGCGTCTCCGTCTCGCCGCTGCCCACGTCAGAGGTCTACTCGGCCCTCGACAAGGGCCTGATCGACTTCGCCGACCGCGGCGACATCAAGGCCAATTACGAGGAAGGCCTGCACGAGGTCGCCAAGTACCTGATCCTGCCGGGCGTGCACCAGCCCTCGACGGCGACGGCCTATGTCGCCAACACCGCCGCCTACGACCAGCTCGACGACCAGCAGAAGGCGGCGCTCGAAGTGGCGGCGCGCGAAGTCTCCGGCGCGCTGCGCCAGAACATCATCGTCGACAACGGCGAATACCTTCAAAAGTATCAGGACGCCGGTGTCGAGATCGTCGACCTTGCAGCCGACGACGTGGCTCAGGCCCGCGCCTCGGCCGTGGAAAGCTGGAAGAAGGCGGCGGGCGACGACGCGCTCGCCACGCGCATGATGGAAAGCCAGATGTCGCAGATGGAAGAGCTTCGCCTGCTCTGATATCGAACAGGGGCCGCGCCCGCCCGGCGCGGTCCCTGCATGCCTCGGAGATGACCCCATGATTGCCCTCGCCCGGAGCGTGACCGCGCTGAACCGGCTGATCTTCTCACTGGCCAAGTGGCTGGTCTACGGCATCGTCCTGCTGATGCTCTGGGAGGTGCTGTCGCGCTATCTTCTGAACACGCCGACATCCTGGGCACCGGAACTGGCCACGCTCGTTTTCGGGCCGTTCTTCCTGCTCGGCGGCCCCTACCTCCTGCATCTGGGCGGGCACGTCGCGGTCGATATCGTCTCCGAAAAGGCCACCGGCCGGCTCGCCGCGGTCCTGAAGATCATCGGCTGCCTGCTGGCGGCCGCCTTCGGGGCCATCCTGCTCTGGTTCAGCGTGCCGCTCGCGATGCAATCCTTCACCTACGGCGAAACCAGCTACTCGGCATGGAACCCGGTCGTCTGGCCCGCCAAGGCGTTCCTGCCGCTGGCCGCGCTGCTGCTCGTGCTTCAGGCGCTGGCCGAGCTGGTACTGCTCACCGAAACACCCGAACCCACCGAAGCCGCCTGATGGAAAGCTCGCTCATCCTGCTCTTCATGTTCACCTCGCTGGTGGTGTTCATGCTGTCCGGCGCGGGGCTGGCCTTCGTGCTGGGCGCCATCGCCTTCATCTCGACCATCCTGCTCTGGGGCCCCTCCGCCCTGATCGTGGCGGTGCTCAACACCTTCGAGACAATGACCTCCGAGGCGCTGATGGCCATCCCGCTTTACGTGCTGATGGCCTCGATCCTGCAGAAATCGGCGATCATCGACGCGCTTTACGACGCGATGGAGGCATGGTTTTCGGGCGTCAATGGCGGGCTTGCCGTGGGCACCATCGCCATCTGCACCATCCTTGCGGCCATGACCGGCGTCGTCGGCGCGGCGGTCGCGGCCATGGGCATCCTCGCGCTGCCGTCCATGCTGTCGCGCGGGTATCACCCGCCGCTGGCGCTGGGGGCAATCTGCGCGGGCGGCACGCTCGGCATCCTGATCCCGCCCTCGGTGGTGACGATCGTCTACGCGATCACCGCGCAGATCTCGATCGGCAAGATGTTCGCCGCCGGGATCGTGCCGGGCCTGATCCTCGCCGGATGCTATGCCGCCTATGTCCTGATCCGCACATGGCTCAACCCCGCGCTGGCGCCCAAGCCGGCCGACATCGTCTCGCTGCCCCTGCGGGCGAAGCTCTCCAAGCTCCGCGCGCTCATCCTGCCGGGGCTGGTGGTGGTGGGCGTGCTCGGGTCGATCTATGCCGGCATCGCCACCCCGACAGAGGCGGCGGCAGTCGGCGTGCTGGGCGCGGCCGCCTCCGCCATCGTGACCCGCAGGCTCTCCCTGCCGATGCTGTCCGAAGCGGCGACAGACACCTTGCGCGTGACCGCCATGATCCTCTGGATCACCATCGGCGCGCGGGCCTTCATCTCGGTCTTCGTGGCCACGGGCGGGGCGGATTCGCTGCTGAACTTCGTGGAAACCCTCGAAGCCTCGCGCTGGGTCATCCTCGGGGCGATGGTGCTGGTGCTGATCTTCCTCGGGCTGTTTCTTGACGAGATCGGGATCATCCTGCTCTGCGTGCCCGTCTTCCTCCCCATCGTCGCGGCGCTCGAATTCGATCCGCTCTGGTTCGGGGTGCTGTTCATGATCACCGCGCAGATGGCCTATATCACGCCGCCCTTCGGCTACACGCTGTTCTATCTCAAGGGCGTGCTGCCCGAGGGGATCGGCATCGGGCAAGTTTATCGCGGCGTCGTTCCCTTCTTCCTGATCCAGGTGCTGGTGCTGATCCTCTTCGCGATCTTCCCCGACCTCGTGACATGGCTGCCCGAGGCGCTGGCCCGAAACGCAAGATAACCCCGGCGCGGCGCTGTTGCGTGGCCCCCCACATCTTGGGTGTTGCGCGCTGCGCGTCGCAAAAATCCACCCTCCCGCCGACACCGATACCGACGCGATACCGACAAGATACCGACGTGATACCGACATCGGAATTCCTGCAAAACAAGGCCGTTAACCTTCGAATCACCGATCCTGCCGAAATCGCCCCGCCCGGAACATTCGCCCGACCTTCCCGTTGGTCCCCGAACGAGGCATCGGAACCGGCGACATGGCAGACACCAAATCGACGACAGACAAGCTGCTCGAGCACCACGGCCGCACCTTCTGCGACGAACTCGGCATCCATATCGACCGCAACACGCCCAGCGTCCTTTTCCGCTGGCTCGTCGCCTCGATCCTCTTCTCCTCCCGCATCAGCGCCGCCAACGCCACCAAGGCTGCCCGCGCCCTCTCCGACGCCGGCCTGACCACGGCCGACAAGATGGCCTCGGCCAGCTGGCAGGACCGCGTCGATATCCTCGGCGCCAATGGCTACAAGCGTTTCGACGAAAGCTACAGCCGCCACTTAGGCGAAGCGGCCGAAACCCTGCGCGACACCTATGACGGCGACCTGCGCAAGCTCCGCGACGCGGCGGACAAGGACCCCGACGAGATGCGCCGCCGGCTGAAGGCGTTCAAGGGCCTTGGCGATACCGGCGTCGATATCTTCTATCGCGAGGCTCAGGCGGCGTGGCCGGAACTCTACCCGTTCGCGGACAAGAAAGCCCTGCAAGCCGCTGAAAAGCTTGACCTTCCCAAGACCGCCAAGGGGCTGTCCGGCCGCGTGAGCAAAGCGGATTTCCCCCGGCTGGTGGCCGCGCTGGTGCGGACCGATCTCGAAAAGGATTACGAGGCGGTGACGGCAGATTGAGCGCGCCGGTTCCCGGCCGCCGACTATCTCCCCGAGGAGCGCGGCGTCGAGAAATTCGCGCTGCTGGGCACCGATATCTACCCGCGCACGACCTGCTATCGAAGGGCATCGCCGCCCCCCGCGCAGGTTTTGTGCGAAGAATTACAAGTCTCAGGAACATTCCGCCCCCAGACACTGTTGATTCAGTGATCACGTGGGCGCCCCTACGCCCTAACCCATGAGGAGGTACGCACGCATGCATACGATCATCTACATCATTGGCCTGGTAGTCGTCATCTTGGCGGCCATCAGCTTGATCGCCTGAAAAGCAGGAGGAAAGCTATGACAATCGACAAAGCAAAAGAGCAGTCGTCCGCAGTTGAACGGGCCGACGATGCAGGCCGCGAGCTGCGCGACAAGGTCCAGAGCGAGGCGCGCGACCTTCGCGATGCCGCAGCGGAAAAGGTTCAGGAAAAGGGCGAACAGTCGCGTGACGCCGTCGCGGACGAAGTCGGTGATGTCGGCCGCGCCCTTCGGTCGGCCTCCGATGAACTGCGCAAAGGCTCGCCGCAGGAGCAGATGTTCGCCAGCGCCGCCGACGCCATGGCCGATTTTTCCGACAGCATGCGCGGCCGCGACCTTGGCCAGATGCTCCACGAGGTGAACGATTTCGGCCGCCGCAACCCGATCGGTTTTCTCGGCGGCGCCGCGCTTCTGGGATTTGCCGGAATGCGCCTCGCCAAGGCGTCACACAGGGGGCGTGACACGGCCCAGCAGGACCGTTCGCCCACGCAACCCGGCCCGGCCGCCGCAAGTGCCCCTACCGAGACCTGGAGGACTGACCAATGACAGATCACACCACCGAAGGAACCGGAAACCTCATCGGAGACGCGCTGAAATCCGCCACGACGCTGGTCCGGTCGGAAGTCGACCTTGCCCGGGCGGAAATCGACGAGAACCTGCGCCGCGCCGGTATGGCCGTTGGCTTTCTCGCCGCGGCGCTGGTCCTTGCTTTGACGGCGCTGAACGTCCTGTCGGCAGCCCTGACCGCTGCCCTTACCGAACTCGGGCTCGATCCGGGCTGGTCTGCGCTGATCGTCGGCGGGCTCTTTGCCATCGTGGCATGGGTGCTGATGTCGAAGGGCCTGAAGGATCTGAAGCTTTCCAGCCTTGCCCCGACCCGTACCACCGAGAATGTCAAACGTGACGTGCACGCCGCGAAAGGAGAAGTTCGCCATGCCAAATGATCATCGTTCCACAAGCGAGATCGAACGCGACATCGAGCGGGAGCGCTCGGAATTTGCCAGTTCGATCGAAGAGATCAAATCCCGCTTCACGCCCGAGGCCGTAATCGGTGAAATCAGCCGCAACATGCGCGAGCATGGCGGCGACATCGGGCACGCCGTCAGCAGGTCCGTCAAGCAGAACCCTGTCGGTCTTGCGCTGACCGGGGTGGGGCTGGCCTGGATGATCCTCGGCCGCTCGTATGACGAGCCGTCCGGGGTGCACAGCCGGGCGCCCTACGACCGCGACCGGATGGATGACAGGTTCCCCGCGGACCCGCTCACACCCACCGGAAAGCGTGAGCCTGACGCGATGCCCTCGGCCAGCGGCCATCCGGCCTGGCTCGAAGACGACGATGTCATGACGGGGCCGCGCGGTTATCCGAGCGCCCTGCATGACGACCGCCGTGACGCGGGCGACGACGAGTCCGGCCCCGGCGTGGGCGACCGCGTCAAGACGGCGGGCGAAAGCGTGACCTCCGGCGTCAAGTCGGCGCGGGAGGACGCAGCGGATGCCATGCAGCGCGCCCGCGAGCGGTTGTCGCACGGCACGGAGAACCTCAGCGACGCGGCCCGTGACCGCGTGGTGGCGGCGCGGAAGCGCGCGGTCGAGGCGCGCCGCCGCGTCGGTGCAAGCGCGCGCCGGGGAGCCCGCCGCACCCGGGACACCGCGACCGAGCTGTTCGACGAATACCCGCTGGTGGCCGGCGCACTTGCCCTGGCGGCCGGTGCCGCGCTTGCGGCGAGCCTGCCCCGGACGCGTCGGGAGGACGAGATGTTCGGCGACTATTCCGATCAGCTCATCGATGAGGCCGAGCAGATCTACCGCGAGGAACGCGACAAGGCCGAGCGCGTCGCGGGCGCGGCTCTCGACGAGACCCGCAAGGTGGTGCGCGAGAAGGGCGAGAAGGCCGACAGCGCGGCCGAGTCGGTGGTCGACAAGGCCCGCCACGAGGCCGCCGATGCGAAGGATCGCGTGAAGTCCGCCGCCGAAAAGGAAGCGGACAAGCAGAATCTCGGCAAGCCGCAGAGCTGAGCGCGGCTTCCGCAATCTGACAAAACACCACCCGGCCAAGGCATGTTACCATTGGCCGGGTGGGCGGCTTTTCGTAATCGAGGCCTCAGCAAAACGCGTGAGATTGTTGTCACTGGGTACTTGAGACGTCTCGGGTGTGTCTATCGTACTGGATAAGGCCCGGCGGGTTGCCTGATTGGCCGTTGGTCTGGGGTGAACGGGCGATA